>Ga0206839_1066_pt1 | contig 26911 bp, 20 predicted proteins | sample Alteio_BWOrgCont_27_FD_152883 | JGI IMG/M metagenome (GOLD analysis project Ga0206839, IMG submission 152883) | Enriched cells from forest soil in Barre Woods Harvard Forest LTER site, Petersham, Massachusetts, United States -... | ecosystem: Environmental > Terrestrial > Soil > Temperate forest >... | reverse complement strand
CTCCGTGGTGTTCTTCAAATCGAGGCTTGAGTCCACTGAGAATCTGTACGGCCTCTTCAATGGTAGGCTCGATCACATCAATCTTTTGAAACCGTCGGGCCAACGCGTGGTCCTTCTCGAAGATGCTCCGATATTCCGAATAAGTGGTCGATCCAATGCAGCGAATGACCCACTGGGACAGCAGAGGTTTCAGAAGATTGGCCGCATCCAGAGCCCCTCCGCTGACAGCACCCGCTCCAATAATCGTGTGAATCTCATCAATGAAAAGAATCGGCTGCTGACCTTTCTCCCGTTTGACTTCCAATGCCGCAATGACTCTCTTAAAGCGTTGTTCAAAATCCCCACGAAACTTTGCTCCCGCCAGTAAAGAGCCAATATCCAAGGAATAAACAACTGCACTCTGGAGCAAATCCGGAACCATTTTATCCAGGATCCGCTGAGCCAGTCCCTCAGCCAGTGCAGTCTTGCCAACCCCTGCCTCGCCTACCAAAAGTGGATTATTCTTCCGACGGCGGCACAAAGTCTGAACCACTCTTTCCAGCTCATTCGCCCGCCCGATGAGCGGATCAATTTTTCCTTCTCTGGCCCGTTCATTGAGGTTCAGCGCATACTGTGTGAGTGGATCATCCGAAATCCTCGAAGGCGGAGATTTATAAGCCTGGCGATCGTCTTCCTCAGACTGATTTCCCGGGGACTCTTCGTCCTCGTTGTTTTCATCTGGATGTTCTTCTCGATCCTTCCGAACTCCATGGCTCACAAAATTGAGTACATCCAAACGTTCAATCCCCTGCTCAGACAGGAGAGTGAGGGCTTTGGAATCCTTGGCTTGAAAGAGTGCCACCAGGAGATCCTCTGCCTGAATCTCATCTTTTCCCGCAGATTGTACGTGAAAAAGCGCTCGCTGGATCAGGCGTTGAATACTCAAAGTAGCGACCGGGTGCTCGACTGGAAACTCTTCATAGTTTTCGTTTTCTGGGTTGGATTTCTCCGCTCGAGTGGCTTTCGGAATTTCAGTTTGAAGATAGACTTCGAGCTGTTGTCGAATCTCCGCGGGATCTCCTCCACATGCTACGATCGTTTCACTGATTTGTCCGTCCGCGAGTAGACTCCAAAGAACATGTTCCAAAGTGAAATACTCATGTTCCTGTTCAACTGCGTACCGAACTGCCCGATTTAAAACTGCTTCTGCTTTTCTACCTATCATTCAATCACACTCCCAATTCACTCTCCTAGGAGTTGAATCCCTTTCAAATTGCTACGTGGCCGGCTCGATGGAACAACGCAAAGGAAACCCTTTAGAACGGGCATACTCATGAACCTGTACCACCTTTGTTTCTGCGATTTCGTGGTGGTAAACCCCAGCCACACCCTTGCCCTGCTGATGAACTTGCAGCATAATCTGTACCGCCTCCTCTTCCTTCTTATGGAAATACCTCTTGAGCACCTCAACTACGAATTCCATGGAAGTGTAATCATCGTTGTGAAGGATCACTGCGTAGCGAGGAGGATCGGTGGCCTTATGGCGGCTCTCTTGAACTACAACTCCCTCATCCGTCTCATCCTGGTTTCTTACCATAATTCATTCTGACATTTGCCATACATCTAAGAAAAGCCTCAAGATTTTATCTTCCAAAAAAAAGTCGCTTGACCGAATTGGCACTCTCGCACATTCTAGGACGGTGACAATAGACTCATTGAAAAGACAGCTGGAAATTGCGCGACTGGAACGGGCACTCGAAGTAACCGAAAGTTTGGCTGTCCACCGCGCTTTATTGACGACAACAGAACTCGCCCGTCTCAATGCAATCATCACTGGCAAGAACACAGACACATGGCGTCATGAGACCGCTACTATCACCTTGCCCTCCGGGACAATTGAAACGTTCACGTTGATCGTGGACCCAAAAATTACCGCGCGCGAGAAGCTGCATCGTGCTACTGAAATGGCCGCCAATGGGCAAGTTCTGGATGCAGCGGTCAATATTTACGCTGGATTAGTCCTCGCTCATGTATTTAAGGACGCAAATCGGCGGACCGCGGCATTGGCGAGTCACTATTATCTAAAGCGATATGGACTTCCTGTTTCTGGGCTTGCTCTGCTTTCTTTGTCTGTGGGGGATCTCAGACGAGAAGAAGAGATGCAGGCATTTCGTGACTCGGTAGAAGAGTTGACGGATTTTAAAGAACAACGCATTTGAAGATTTTCAGAGGAGACAGCATGACAAAACAAAACAAGTTTGGGATTTTTTGTGGAATTCTTTTTATAGCTCTAGCCTTTCCGATTTCGGGTCTCCTCGCTCAGGACGGATCTAAGTCAACGGATACCACTGCCGCCCCTGTGATCCAAGCCGTCACAGTGGGGTTAACGGCACAAAACTTTGGTTGCCATCTACGATCGTGGTTAAAAAAAATGATGTTGTAAAGATCCACGTCGCCAGCAAGACTGGGGCAGTCCACGGCTTTAAGGTGGACGGATACAATGTCGAAGTGATTGCGGACGAGAAGGGGAAAGACATTCAATTTATTGCGGATAAGAAGGGGATCTTTCCGATTCGATGTCATCTCCACCCTGCTCATATTGGAGGGCAGCTGGTTGTTCTGGATCCTTCCGCGGTCTAGTGCTCCCTTTTAGGGCTCTAATTTGAGAGTCGGTGCCTGTTTCTGTACGGCACTGTTTTCTGGATTTTTCACGGAATCAATTTTTGAAGAACAGCGATTAGTCTCTCTGCGTCAAATGGCTTGGTAATCCATGCAGTCACTCCAGCCGCTTTTCCTCGCGATTTGAGTTCAGCGCTGGACTCAGTGGTGAGCATTAAGATAGGGATGCTCTTGTAATCCTGATCTAGATGAATCTTCCCACACATCGTCAGTCCATCTACATTGGGCATATTGACGTCACAGATGATTAAGTTGACACCTTTGTGTGCCCTGAGCTGTTCAAATCCGTTTTGACCGTCAACTCCTTCAAAAACTTCATATCCCTTTCCTTCAAGAAGCCGTCTAAGCTGGTTACGAATTGTCTCGGAATCGTCAACAATCAAAATTCTCTTCACAAAAGACTCCTTTAGGGCAGGTTCACACTTTCAATATACTTCAAAATTTTTCTTTTTAAATTCGGATACTGAATTGCCGGATGAATCTCCACTCCCGTTGATTGATCGGAAGGGAGCACCTGAATTTGAATAGAGAGTTCTCTTTTTAAAGTTTCAATATTTTCCGTTAAAATGGAGCTCAGACTAGCGGCAGCAGCACCGTTCCGAATTTTTAACGAGACTGCCAAAGGCCCTTTTGAATCCAGCTTAAATGGAATATCAACCCCGAGTCTATCCGCTCCAGTAAAAATAGCGATCCCAAGTCTGGAAAGCATTCTTCGAGCGTTTTGGAGTCCATCCCCTGATTCGAACGATTCATGATTCTTACTTACCAGAAAGACCTTGAGGACATTCACGTCTTGAGAGAGCGATACTACAGAGGGAACCTTACCCGCACCTACTCGCATCAATTGAGCAAGAGACAGAATCAATTCGGATAAATTTACCTTGACGATGCCTGACCAGGAAATCTCGTCAAGCTTTTCATAATCAATCTCCCATGGAACTTTTTCGAATTCGATCAGCTCCTCCAGTACTTCGACCAAATTATCCTTCACATCGCTCACGGAGTATAAGTGTTCAACCAGTACCGGAATATCCTCTCTTGAAATCGTCAAAATAAATCGCGCCCCTCCGCTTTCAGCGCTTTCTGCTCTCACTGAACCCTTGAATTTCTTCATGGACAGCCGCACCGAATCTAGGCCAACCCCACGTCCCGCAATATTCGAGACTTCCGATACCGTGGAAAATCCTGGCTCAAAGATCATCTCCAAAAGCTGCTCTTTGGTCAAATTTGCTGCCTTTTGCTCGGAGATAATCCCTTTGGACCGCGCGGTATTTCGAATTTTATCCGGATCAAAGCCGGATCCATCATCTTCCACTTCGCAGATCACACTGTCCTCGGTCTCAGAGAGATTGATTTTGATCAGTCCTATCTCTTCTTTGCCCTTCTTTTTTCGGACTTCAGTCGTTTCAATTCCGTGATAAACAGAGTTCGTCACCAAATGAAGAAACGCATCACTCAATGCTGAAGCCCTGGCTTGATCGACTTTCACTCCGCCGGCATCAAAGGTCACCCTAACGTGCTTCCCGAGATCACCCGAGGTCCCCTTCGCAATGGAACGAATCTTTTCCTCATAATCGCTCAGATCCACTTTCTCTGACTGATTGAGATCTTGGATCATTTTGTCAACCTTATTCGTAGCGGCAAGCGATCCACCCAAAACGCCAGATTTAAGAATATCACCCAGGTCTTCTCTCAATCTCTCGAACCCGATTAACTCCACCTTCTCGTGAGCTCTTCCTTTATGCAGGGCTGAGTAGAATGCCCTAAGTTCCTCGTGTTCCTTTCCTAGAGCACCTACCAGGTTCTTAACCCAGGCCCAGTTAAAGTCGGGCTGATTGAGTTTCGACTTAAAATCACTCTCGCAGCTGTGAGCAACTTCCGAAATGTATTTGAAGCCTGCGACTCGTGCATTTCCTTTGATCCCATGGAGAGCACTCCAGACTTTGGGGCTCTCCTGGTCGCGGATTGCCGTGTTCAAGGCATGAAACCCTTCTCCCAGGTCCCTCATTGCAGATTCGAGAATCCGGGGAGAGGTTTCCTTCAAGGCTCTGATCTGAGCAGCAATCTGCTGCTCCCTTAACTCCTTGATCTCCAGATCATTCTTGGGAGCTTCAAATTTCTTCTGTTCACTAAGCAGTACTAAAATTTTATGAACGACCCCGTCATACACAAGAGGTTGATAGGTAATTGAAACGATTTTCGAATTCTTGAGATGGATTTCCTTGGGGAGAAAATCAACAAAGACTTTAAAGAGGCTTTCTTTCTTACCGATCCATTTACCCAAAGTATTTACTGTATCCTGCTCGGACGTTGTTAACGGCTTCTCGAGGTCAGAAAATACGACATCCTTAAATAACTTTCCTCCCAATGAAGGACGTCCCAATAAGCGCTCGCAATGAAGCGAATATTGTTCCTCAATCACAGTATCTCCGGAAATGGTGAGCAACCCGACCGGAACACTTCTAAAGAACTCCGTCATTCGTCTTTCGGTCGTTCGCAGCTGGGTGATATCATTTCCGATCAAAAGATTCACCTTACCTACCGTGAATGAATCGTTTAAGCTCAGAATATTCCAATAATAGCTGTGAGACAGCTTTGAATCTGAATCCACATTTAACTCAAATTCATGTACCTGCTCAAGAGTCCTGAATGATTCTTCCACATGCTGCTTAAATAAGCCCCATGTATCTATGGAAAAGAGCGGCTTCATCGTCTTTCCAATGACATCCTCGTTGGTCCCGCCCATCAGCTCAGCGAGCCTTCTATTACTTTTGAACACCCGACACCCACGATCAATGAAAGCGAAAATACCCGGAAAGCTGTCAATGGACTGATCTTGTGCGGATTTCGCAGCCTCCAGCATCATGAGTATTTGATGGGAAGCCTGGAGATCATTGTTCATGAAAGTCATAGAAACTCCACAGAACCACTCTTGAATAGCGCGGGATCATCTAGTTTAACATCGACAATCTTCGCCAATTCAGTCGTGTCAAATATTTCAACGGTTACGCTACATGTGACATTTTTATCCCCCACAATTAAGTCCCAGGCAGCCTCCTTCCCGAGTGAATTAGATGGCTTGGGATAAAAAATATCATCAAATCCGCGGCAGCTCACTGGCAAGCTGATACCGGCTGGATACCCCACGAATTCAAGAACTCTTTTGATTCCGCCCGCTGTCAGATTACAATACTCTTTCATAAAGTCGATCGCCTGGCGTTGACTAACGAGCTCGCCACCCTTGACCAGTTGGTGAGTCAAGAAACTGGCTGTAGTTGTCAAGTAATGTGTTTTAAAAGTGAGCCGAAGGGACCTGGATACAATTAAAATGAGAGACATCCAGTAAGAATAAACATACTCGGGCTGCAGTCGCTCCTTCAAGACAAAATCTGTGCAGTGAGAGTATTCTCTCATCCGATCTAGAGATATATTCTTTATCATATTCAAGAACTTTTCCTGAAGCTCTTGATGTGGAGTATTTTCATCCATAGCTAGACCGAAAAAGTGATAGTAAATCGGGTTCCGAAGTTCACTTTAGATTCGATTTTCAGACTTCCTCCCAATTTGTGTAAGTTTTTCTTAACAACATCCATCCCAACTCCCCGCCCCGAAAGTTCGGTCACGGAATCCCGAGTGGATAGTCCTGCGATCATGATTAGCTCAATTTTTTCCTGGGCACTCATACGCGCACTTTCACGCTCATCCAATATACCCTTGGAAACCGCGATTTTAGCAACTTTTTCGGGATCAATCCCCTTTCCATCGTCTTCAATGCTAACCGAAACATCCCCTTCACCTGTGTAGTGGCATTCCATATTCAACGTTCCAACCGGCGGTTTTTCAAGGTTTTCGCGTTCTTCTTCAAGCTCTAGTCCATGGTCAACCGCATTTCGGATAATATGCATCACAGCATCCTGAATAGTGGACAGGGACTCACGGGAGACCATGACGTCTTCTCCCTTGACTGAAAAGTGAACTTTCTTTCCAAGTCGTTTACTAATATCGTCAACAGCTCTCTGAAAGCTCCACAGTGCTGGTTTCAGGGGGACTTCTAAAAGACGATCCACGGCTCGTAAAACCTCGTCTAATCCTATTCCGCCTTCCGCGGAGTTGAATCGATTAAGTAGATAGCTTTTCAGCTTGTTCAGGTTCATTTCTAAAACTTCAAGAATCCTGTAGCGTCCTTTCAAAAGCTCGGGATCGTCAATCGCGCCTGTAAAAAGTTGGAGAGAATCAAAAATCTTCAAATAGGGGTTCTTGGAGTTATCGATGTGAAAAGTGTCGATTTCTTTTGTTCCCCAGGCAGTCTCCCAGTGTTCTGCCGTTAACATTTCCAAAAGATCATCTCTTTCTTTTAACCATTTCTCCGCTCCCAACACCAGTGTAGAGGCGATCGAACTGAGTGAAACTCCCGCTTTCTCAGACCAGAGCTCAACCAGCCTTGTCGGGTGAATATTCTTCTTGTTCATTAGGGCCAGGAAGGAAACCAACCAAATATCTATTTTTGAAAGCGTCTTTAGAACCTCATCTTGAGATTGCCCTTTTTTCATAAGCTCATTGAGACCGGACGCAAGGAGCTTTCTTTCCTTGTCCGTCAAGCGAACCTTGCAATAGAACTCCGAAGAATAGAGGAGCTGACTCCATAACTCCGACTCAAATTGAAATATCTCATCAGGGACTACCCCCATATCGGCCCATCCCTGATCATTGATCTTTCTTTCAATTTGAAACATGTATCCCGAATAAAAATGCAGATTATTGATTGAACAATACGAGATCCCCTCTTCAAGACTTGTTGCGAGGGCCAACTTATGGGCTGGTCCTGGACTGGTCCGCAAGATGAAAATACTATTGGAGATTGCCCAAAGTCTTTCTGCCAGACCTACCCAGATACTTGATTCGGACGAGTGTTGGGAAAAGAGAGGAGACTTATACGTGGCTTGCAATCCTATGAAGATGAGGGAGTTCCAGAGTTTTAAAGTATTTTTATTTATATCGATGGGATTCAATCGCAGTAGCGCTTCGGTGGCTCTCGCGGTTTCTCCTTCTCCCAGTTCCGTGGCAATTTTGTTCAAAAGCTGAACATGCGATCTAATCTGTCCGGAATCAGGAGAGTCACTCCGGAGCAACCACCCGAGCTGAACGAGGCATTCGGCGAAGTCTGAGTAAGCCTTGATCTCAATCTCGTTTTTCAGACTCATAATCGTATTGGCCATTTTCTGGTAATCGTTGAGCTGAATTCGAATTTTCTCGACCACTTGCCGAATCACCTCTTGCTCCACCTCAGACAAGAGCTGAGTCTTTGATTTTTCCTTCAACTGCAAAGAGACGATTTCGCTTTCACACTCATGAGCAACACCCGAGACTCTCGTAAGACTCAACGTCCTGGCATTCCCTTTGATTGTGTGGATATTCCGTAGAATCGAGGCCACTTCATCCGCGGTAATATGGTCTGCTCGACTCACACGTACTATTTCACTGAGTCCGTTAGCAGCACTCAAGAAGAAATTCCTAATAGACTCCGGCTCATTTCCTGCCAGCTCGTGCAGCATCCTCATTCGATCTTTTTGAGCTCCTAGCTCAACTTCCAACCTCTCTAGTTGTGTAACATCTTCAACCACAAACATGATTTTTCGAACGAGTCCTTGATCATCATAAATCGGGCTATGATTGATTTTTAGAATTTGATCTTTTCCATCTGAAGTCTTTAATAGAACTCGTTGAGGCAGGTCATTTTCGGAAAGCATCCATTGAATTTCCCCCTCGCCAAAAAGGACAATTAGACCCGACTTTAGACGCGAGATCTCTTCCCCCTTTGAGTCTAAGTGACTATAGAGGAAATCGAAAATGCTCCGTCCTTCGATTTCTCTACCAAAAACCGTCTTTGAATAGAGAGACACGGGGGCAACGACTCGGTAGTCATCTCCAACCGCGAAAACCGCCTGATTCATATTATTCAGCAATGAGGAAATCTTCAAATTCTCCTCATGAAGCTGAGCAGTCCGGAGTTGAACCAAGTTTTCGAGATTCTTATTAATTTTCTCCAGCTCCTGGTCGCGGGCTCGAATCGCCTCGCTCATCTGCTGAAACGCGCTTGCAAGAATTCCTATTTCATCATTGCTTTTCACCTGAATCGTCTGCTGGTAGTTTCCACGTCCCATACTTTCAGCAATGGCGGTCAGAATTTTTAATGGACCGGAGATGTGCCGACTGAAAACAAGAGAGGCGCTGTAACCTAAAAAGAGTATGATCAGAGCGGAAAGAAAGAGATAGAGCACGACCATCTGAATCGCTTTTGTCCCAATCCGCTCCGACTCACCTAGAGCAGTGATATTTTCCGTCTCAAGCTCTTTCAGCCGCCGCTCCAGAGCCCCTTCTTCCTGAGCGATCGCATGATCCATCTCCTCAAGCGACAGGACGTATCTGAGAAATCCGACGGACTCGTGCTTCCGACGCGCTCCTCTTACCTTGGCGCCCGTACTTCCATCGGCGAATGGGATGATACAATCCAGTAATACGGCTTTTTTTCCCTTTAAGTCGCCTTCTCGAAAACGGACAGACTCGGTGTCGTGTTGAATATTACTCAATACCTCTGGGTCATAAACGAATGCTGCGGCACCTTGCTTCGTTTTTCCGACCCAACCCTTCCTTTTTACGTTGTAGCTCACCGGAAACACTAAACCCTGGGGATATTCGTTAGAAACGTAATGCCAAGCCTGAATATTTCCCTCACCCTGCATCACGAAATAAGAAGCGCTGACCAGGTCTTTGTCGTCTTCAAAGGTCTTTTGGAGAAAACCCTGAACTCCCAAAAAGGAATTATCCGCTATCAGTGGAGCCAGGGACGCCATATCCTTACTGAGAAGCCGGTGGCCTTTTGTTGTCAGCGCGTTTTCGAAGAGCGATCTGATCTTCTCAATATTCTCTTTTGATATTTTACTGTAAGACTGTCTAACTCGCTCCGACCGATCGGAGGTCAATGACGAGAACTGACTCTTCAACGATGTCAGCCCGTAATAACTGACAGCAAGGGAGGCCGCCACGGCAAGCACCAGGACGGAAATGCTGTTCAGAATTACTTTTCGACTTAACGGAAATATGGCTCCATTCTTCACGCTATTCAAGGATCTTAATCTCTCCCAAACGGTCTTCTCTCAATTTAAGATTAATTTCTTTTGCTCTCTGTCTATTCAAAATCTTATTCACCGAAACGACTTCTTCCACACCAAAGCTGGATGGAGGAATATTATCGTGCAAAATCCCCTCAATTTGTTGAACCGCCTGATTGGCCATATCTGGAAGATTTGGGGTTATTGCAAAAGTACCGAAATGCATCTCAGGCGCCACCAGATTTTCAGCACTCGTGATAAATGGAATGGAAGCAGATCTCGCTGCCGGAATCCATACGGAGTTGAAAAGATCCTGATTGATGATCATAGAATCCAGAAGGATCCAAAGGGCGTCTGATTTACCACTATCATTTGTGAGTGGTCCTACCCGTTTTTTCATAAACTCAGAAATTGCCGTTCGACTCGTTCCGATCTCTTCGACGTTAACAGGCTCAAGAAGAACTCCTTCCCCTTTGAGTTGATCCTTCACCTCTTCAATTGCATCATGGAAAAGGCTATTTCGATAGAACGCGGCCACTTTCTTAATTGGAACACCGACAATATATCTAAATTGTGTGACCAAAAGATAAGGAGACGGTTCATAGGCAATGCCTGATATTTCAGCGTTGCCTTTCAATCTCTTTTTCAGATTCAAGCTCATCAAAGCGACGCCGCGGATTTTTTTCCTGGGGTCCGTTAACTCGGAATTGAATTTCAAAGCATATTCTAGGGGCTTGTTGTCCATCAGTACAAGAAGATCCGGAGAACTCTCGGTGAGCTTGCTCTTGATTCCATTATAGGTTGATTTCTGAGAAATCTTGATCTCTGAGATCTCGTATTTTTCTACCAATTCGGAGGAAATGATTCCGGCAACCTCATCAAAATCCTTGCCCTCATTCCTCAGAATACAAATTTTGTCGGTCTTGGCATGCACAAGATGAGGCAAGCATACCACTAGCGCTAGTAATGAAATCGAAGTCGTTCTCATTTTTCCGCCCCTTCGCATTTCTCAACGGCCGTGAACCCTAACGTATTCAACACGGAAGGCGAAAGACCTTTGATTTTTTCCTCCAACTGTTTCGGGTCGAAATCCTTCCTGAAGAAGATCGTAGGAGAATCGATCTCTTCTGTCTCTTGGATTAACTTCACTTCTGTCGAAAATTTTTCCTTTAAACCCTTTAAATTATCAGGAGAAACAATGATGATGTCCGCTGACTTAAAGACGAGAAGCGGAAGCAGGTCCTCAGGTTTGGTTACAGTTCGGATCAGCTTGACCTTGACTCCGAGGAGCTGACTTACAACTTCGTTGACATGATTTCGATCCACTTCCTGGACGATTCCGATTTTCTCGGTGCTGAGGTCTTTGCCTTTCAGTCCGTGATTGAGGGCCATAAGTTTATATCTGATCTTGCTTTTCCCGTCGATGGAAAGCCTAAAATAGGGTCTATATTCTGGATAGTATTTTCCAAAAAAAGATGGGGCTATCAAGATGTTGGGTTTGCTTGTTTTCACAATCTCGATGAAGTCGCTGTATTTGGCGAAAACCGTCGGATCAATATTGAGTTTTTTCAGATCGCCACCTATGCCCTGCTGTCTGTTTTTTGCTGGCAGAATGGAGGCATAATAAATAGGCATGGCTTCGGAGGAGAATCCCGCCACAGAGTAGGTCGCAAAAATCAGCAATGTCAGGAACCGTGCCGTTTTCATTCGAATCAAGGATCTCCCGAACTCCTAGATTAATAATCCCCCAATGGAATCCAGGCGTAAACAATTTTATTATATCTTTGGATAATTTAATAACGTCATTTTATTGATACAAATGAAAAAGGGGTTGCCACCTCCGAATGGAGACCGCAACCCCTCAGAGCAAGTTTCCGAATTCCGGGATTCTAGAGCGAGGCCCTAGCTCCCACGATTGCAACGAATCCAGCTCCAGATATCTGACCAAAATCATTTGCAGTAACCGCAGCCAGAGGCTTCTTCAAATTAAACAGATCTCGAATTGTCAGGTATGTTTGGAACGTACCCGGCTTTTTCGCCACATCCCAAGTGACGGCAAGATCTGTGCGGAAGAAATCATCCAGATTCTGAGCGACGATCGAACCAGGTGAAACCAACTGGCCCGGACCGAAAATGTACTTTCCCTGATCCCACTGGTGTCGATTGTACACAGCGACGTTCAACCGATACGATGGAATATCATATTCCAGTCCCCAGTTGAGGATGTAAGTCGGGAACAGGATATAAGGCGCCGTCCCTCCTCCTCCTGCTGGTGAACCGAAGCTTCTGACATAGGAACCACTGGTATTGAGGGAAAGATTCGAAACCAAAATCACCTTTCCGGAAATGTCCAACCCATATGCGCGTGAATTGGAAGGATTGTTCTGATACTGAGGTAAGCCACCCGGTCCATTTGGATTGATCGTGATCTGATCATTCCAATAACTCAGGTAAGCAGTTGCATCTGCCTTCCATTGTTTTCCGCGTTGCATATATTGCAACTGGGCGGTGTTCATCGTATCAGGTTTCAAGGTTGAGTTTCCGACGATCCCAGCTGGATTGCCGTAGAGTTCGGTTGCAGAAGGAGCCCGGAAACCGTGAGCATAGAGCGCTTTCACTGCCACATTTTCCCGAGGCTGAAGGACCAAACCTGCGCGAGGGCTGAAATGATTCCCAAAATCCGAGTAGAAATCTTCCCTACCATCTAAAAGAAGATGCAAGGTTCTTCCTACAATCGGGGAATCAGTCTCGAGAAATACTCCATTGATGGAGCGGATTTTACCGTTGGAAGGCAAGTTCGTCGTAATTGCCCCACCACCAGGCAATGTTGGCAGAACTCCCGGAGCAAAATCGATCTGTTCCGTTCCACTCGAAATTTTTGTGTAATCGATATCGTATCCAGCGGCGACTTTGACGGGAAATTTCTCGTCTGCAGAACGTTTGGCAACCAAGCTAGCATGCCCCCGCCAATCATTGACCTGCTGATCAAACTGGGTGGAGGAATTGATCGGTCCCACATTATTACCCACGAAATACTGGGTGGTTCCGTTCCAATAGTATCCGCTCGCAATCAAATCAATATCATTTGGAAGCGAAATTTCCTGCTGCAATTTTCCAATCAGCAAGCTCGAATTCGTATTGGCTTCCCCCCCACCTGGTGAAGTTTGGAAAAAGAGGGGCCCCTGTCCTGGGATGACCGTATAAGGAGACGGAAGCGAAAATGTTGACCGGGCCGTGAATCCAGGCCCTGGGAATCCTGCTCCTGTGTATCCCAGATAATAGAATCCTGCTTCCGTTTTTTTGTACCGCAATTTGCTGACGAGTCCGTAGGAAAACACGTTTTCCGCCAGGGTATCGGATCCGTTAGGACCTAGCGCGGCAAGAGGTGCAAACGCTGCCTGCGGAACAGGAGGAGGAAGTTGGAATTGCGGGAGAGTGCTTTGATAATCCACATGGGAATGTTGGTTAGCTTGGCCACTGACACCCAAGTTCAAGCCCAGGTGAAGATCTGGAACGAGTTCTTTGGCTACTTTTGCTTCAGCTCGATAATTTCCAAACACGCCTCCAGCAGCTTCAGCGGACACGTTGTCTTTGGTAATATCCGGTGTAATCATCGATACGACCCCTTGGAGGGCGTCAGATCCATACAGCACCGAAGCCGGACCAATGATCATTTCCATTTTATCCAGCACACCTAGGTCTACGCTGGGACGGGCAAGAATCGCGGATTGTTGAAAAATGGACGAAAGATTAATTCCATCCACCAGCACACTAAAGGAAGGAATTTGCCCAGGATCGTAAAAACCTCGACTTGCCAACGAAGGTCCCGCGGAAAAGAAATTGCTCTCGTAAACCATCACTCCCGGCGCCCAACGTACAGCATCAAAAGTCCGAATTGCACCCTGTTTTTTCCATTCGTCATTCGAAATTGAAAAAACTGATGAGCCCACATCCAGTTCACTTTCCTTGAATAAAGATGCTACCGAAACTTTTACGTCCAGGATCTCTTTCAAAGACAAATCCACATCGTTATCGGAATTTCCGCCGCCCTGGGATTTTTTATCCGCCGAAACCGAAGTTTCTTGCGCAAAAGCACCGGGACTAAAGCAAATCGTCACGATTGCAGCTAAACTGCTAAAACCTGCCTTCCATTTCATAGTCTCCCCACTCCTCATCCGTCGAAGCGATGAATGTTTTAAAGTTGTGAGAAAAACTATATTTGAATATTCAGAAACTGAAACTAAATTTTTCCGATTTCCTGAAGCTTTGTTCGAAGCTCCTCGCTTGATACAGGCTTGGTGATGTAGCCGATCGCTCCGGCTTCCATCGCCTCCATCACCTGCTTTTGTTCCGCTTCAGCAGTAATCATGATGATAGGGATATTCTTCAAATTCGCATCGCCTTGACAGATTTTGATCAAATCCAATCCTGAGAGAATTGGCATATTCCAATCAGTCAAAATAACCGAATATGGGGCCTTCTCTTCATTTGCCTTTCGCAGCATTTCCAACGCCACTTTTCCGTTCGGGGCCCGATCAATATTGGTATATCCCAAACCTTCCAAGGCATTCTTAAGCATGATCAATACGGTTTCAAAATCATCAACGATCAAAATTTTTGACTCACTGGGTAACATGGATCCTCCTCAGTCTCTCACTCTCATACCAACCAAAAAATTAGCGACCTCGTTCTTAACCTTCTCCAAAGGCTTGCCTACGAGAGGAAGATTCTCCACCAAAAGTTGCCCTAGGTCCAAATAATCCCGCTGAGAATATGCTTTTCCACTAGACGCATTGAATCGAAAATGGCTGGTCCCTTCACAGATAACAGATTTCCCCAGACTGAGGCGTTTCCACTTGAAATGCATTCGCCAGAAAAGTGCACACTCCGACTCGCCTTCGAGCTCGGTCACGTACTCCAGCCTCATTTGAGTGATTCTTTTGAAAAAAAGGAGGTAGTATCGTTCGACGGCTCTCAAACCACGCAGAGTCACAAAGGGATCTTGATACTTGACATGAGGCTCAAAGAACTCGTCGAAAATTCCCGGTCTTTCAATATTCGCAAAAAACCCTTTCGCCTTGGATGTCCAGACTTGCGCCATTTTCCCCCCGAGACAGGCAAAATCACCTACTTAACAAAGTAGTACTAATGCGTCAGCTTCTTGAACTTCACCCGATGAGGCTGTACCGCCTCAGGCCCGAGCCGTTTCTTCTTATCTTCCTCATACTCCTGGAAATTTCCTTCCACAAGTACAACCCGGCTGTCGCCTTCAAATGCCATGATGTGGGTACAAATTCGGTCTAAAAACCAGCGATCATGGCTAATTACCATGGCACACCCAGCAAAACTCAGTAACGCATCTTCTAAGGCCCGCAGCGTGTTGACGTCCAAATCGTTCGTCGGTTCGTCTAGAAGGAGCACATTTCCACCGGATTTGAGAACCTTGGCGAGGTGCACCCGGTTTCTCTCTCCACCCGAAAGAACGCCGATTTTCTTCTGCTGATCTGCTCCCGTAAAATTAAAACGAGCGCAGTAGGCTCTGGACTGAACTTCCCGATTCCCCAAAAGAATCGTTTCATTCTTCCCATCAGAGATTTCTTCCCAAACCGTTTTATTGGAATCCAGTACATCCCGCGACTGATCCACATAGGCCAGCTTGACGGTCTCTCCCATTCGAATGGTGCCTTGATCTGGCTTTTCCTGCCCTGTGATCATCCGAAACAAGGTGGTCTTACCGGCACCGTTTCCGCCGATAATTCCAACGATGCTTCCGGGGGGAATATTAAAACTCAAATCCTCGAAAAGAACTTTGTCTCCGAAGGACTTAGAGATTCGATTCGATTCAAACACCAGATTCCCAAGGCGAGGCCCGGGTGGAATGTAAATTTCCACCTCATCGATCTTATCTGGACGATCCTCCGCTAAAAGCTTTTCATAGGCGCTGACACGGGCTTTGCTCTTTGCCTGCCGCGCGCGTGGGCTCATCCGAACCCATTCCAGCTCTCTTTCCAAAGTTTTCTGTCTCTTGGTTTCCTGCTTTTCTTCGAGAGCCAAACGTTTCTGCTTTTGCTCTAGCCACGAGGTATAATTACCTTCCCACGGGATCCCGTGTCCTCTGTCCAGCTCCAGAATCCATCCTGCAATATTATCTAAGAAATAACGATCGTGAGTAACAGAGACCACCGTCCCCTGGTAATTCTTTAGGAATTGCTCCAGCCAACCCACAGATTCCGCATCCAGGTGGTTGGTCGGTTCGTCTAAGAGCAAAATATCAGGCTTCTGAAGTAATAATCGACAAAGGGCGACGCGGCGGCGCTCTCCTCCAGAGAGGTTCTTTACACCCGATTCGGCGGGGGGAAGACGGAGTGCATCCATGGCAATATCCAAAGTCCGATCTAGGTCCCAGCCGTTTGCATGCTCAATCTTCTCCTGAACATCGGCCTGTTCGGAAAGAAGTTTTTCCATCTTATCCGGATCCATGTCCGGATTGGCAAACTCGGCGTTGATCTCCTCAAACCTACGTAGCCATTTCACCAGATCGCCCATCGCTTCCTGGACGTTTTCTCGCACCGTCTTGGATTCATCTAACTTTGGCTCCTGCGGGAGGTACCCAACGGAAATACCATCCCCCGGACGGGCCTCTCCATTGAAATTCTTTTCCTCCCCTGCCATGATTTTCAAGAGAGTTGACTTACCGGACCCATTCAGTCCGAGAACCCCAATTTTGGCTCCGTAATAAAAGGAGAGGTAAATATCCCTCAATACCTGCTTGCTGGGAGGGTACATCTTTCCTACACCTTGCATCGAAAACGCGAATTTTTGTGCCATCCCCCCATCGATACCCTCTGACGAATTCGAATGCAAGTTCGCGTTTTGCTTCCAATTTCAAACGTTCATGCAATTTTTTCAAATATCCATTTGACAGACAGCTGACCGAGTCATAAGCTTAACTCATATGGAACCCGACACCCGAGAAAAATTGATCCACGCGGCCAAAAGGCTTTTTGCGGAAAAAGGGTTTGACGGGACCACAGTCAAGGAAATCGCGGAAGGCGCGGGAATGAACATTAGCCTAATCAGCTACCATTTCCAGGGAAAGGAAGGCCTCTATCGGGCCTGTGTAGAACACTTTGGGAAAGCACGGCTGGCTATAGCTACTCGGATTCTTAAAGAACCCAATTCTGTTGAAGACTTTCGGATCCGACTCAAAATGTTTATGGATGAAGTACTGACCCTCCATGTGGAGGAACCCGAGGTTTCGAAGATTATCAGCCGGGAATGCGATACAAGCTCTCCACTCACTCAGGATATTTTTAAAGAGACGTTCTTAAAGATCTTTGAAACATTGGTCAACTTCTTCAAACAAGCCCAACAGCGAGGAATCTTGAAGAAAGACGCAGATATGGAAATCGTGGCAGCTCTGTGCTTCGGAGGCCTGCTCCATTTTGCCCAAAAAGACCATGTCAGTGAGATGTTTTTCGGAAAGACGATCCGCAACCCAAAATACCGTGAAAATTTAATTGATTCGGCGCTGACCTTCTATCTGGAAGGCTGTGGCAATACCGATACAGCATCGCAGGAGGAACCATGAAATCAGCTCTAGCCGTTGGCGCAGTCCTATCTCTATTTCCGTTTGGGGCAGCCTTTGGCGCCGAGACAGAGAAGAATCGTGAGACTTCGGAATCCACTTTGAGCTTGGACCAGTTCTTGGGCCAAGTGAGAAACCAGAACCAGGGGATGAAGGGGGCGGTTACTGGAAGCGAGGGTTCGCAGCTACGTTCTAAAGAAGGAGAACTTTTGTTGGCGCCTACGCTCTACGGAAACGCACAAATTACCCGTGATTCCAAACTCACTCCTCCCCTCTTTCTGATTTATGACAACGCACTCACCGAGACATTCTCATTGGGGGTGAGTCAGTTGACGACTTTTGGTTTACAGGCCAAGCTTCACTACGATATTTATTCAATTACCTATAATGGTGCTCAAATCGCCCCCTCTCTTTCTTCTTTGGCAGGGAATAGTGAGGTGATTGCGATTTCTTATGCGAACGCTTCCCCCGTCTTGGAACTCACCCAGAATTTGTGGTCCAATGGATTCGGCGCGTCCACCCGCGCGAACCAAGAATATCTGGAGGCTCAAGCCTTGGCCGCTAGCTACAACTCAGGTTATCAGGCCCAATCCGTAGCAAGTGAGGCGGAGACGAATTATTGGGGTCTCGCTCTGGCTCGTCAACAAGTCACCCTTCAAAACGAGGCGGTGGATCGTGCTAAGAAGATTTATGACTATAACGTGAAACAGGCCCGTCTGCAGCTTCGGGATGAATCGGACGTGGTCCAAGCGGAAGCTCTTCTCCGGAATTATGAGCTCAGTCTTTTAACAGCCCAAGCTAATGAAAGAACTGCAGCTCGCGCGTTTAATTCCTCTCGGAACTTAGATTCAGATCAGGTACCGGAAAAACTTGCAGAGCTGAGTCCTGAGTTGCTGGATACCATTCAAACTCCCACACGAGCACGGATGAAGCTCGACGTCTTGGCTGCCGAACAATCCGCCCGCGCCAGCAGAGCAAACGCCATTGTGAATCTGGAAAGAGATAAGCCAACCCTGGATCTATTTGCAAGCGCGACACTTAACGGTCAGACCGCCAGCTCTTACGCGACTTCTGTCGGGAGCTCAATCGGTCCTTCTTTCACGTTAAACCGTCCCACCTACGTTGCTGGAATTCGGTTCAGCGCTCCTTTGGACGTCTCACTGGTGGATCGTTCCAAAAACGGATGGAAGCAAGAAAGCGTCGCTGCAGAGTTTAACTACGACCGCAAAACTTTTGAACAGGAACAGAAATGGAGAGATCTGAACGAGTCCTTGACGGACGCGAGAAAACAGCTCGAACTCTCCAGAAAACTGGTCAAAGTAGAAAAATCCAAACTTGAAATCGCCAAGAAACGTCTCTCTCAAGGAAGAATGACAACCTATCAAGTCCTTCTTTTTGAACAAGACTACCTCAGCGCTGAACTAGGCCGGCTCAACAACCAGAAAGCCGTCCTCAACCTAATTGCTCAGATGAAACTTTTCGGAGGTCCTGTATGAGTCTCGCCGATCTTTCGATTAAAAGGCCGACCTTTATTACCTGTATCGTTCTCGTCATGCTCGCCGTGGGAATCTTGTCCATGAAACGGATGGGCGTGGACCTTTTTCCAGACGTCACATTTCCGGTGGTCACCATTACCACCTCTTATCCAGGTGCAGGCCCTTCCGAGATTGAAACCCTGGTGACAAAGCCTCTGGAAGATGAAATCAGTACTCTCTCCGGAATTAAGCGGTTGACTTCGGTTAATACAGAAGGAACAAGCAAAGTCGTTGCCGAATTTACTCTGGAAACCGACGTCAAATACGCAGAACAGCAGATCCGAGACAGAGTAGGCTCTACGAAGCGAAAACTTCCAGTCGATACCAAGGAGCCAGTGATCCGCCGGATCGACCCGTCCGATCAACCCATCCTGATTCTAGCTTTGGACGGAAAAATCCCTGATGCCAAGCTCTTCGACGTCGCGGATGATCGGATTAAACCTAAGATTGAACAGGTCAACCAGGTGGGCTTAGTGGACGTTCTCGGAGGGAAAAAGAGAGAAATTCATGTTGCATTGGACCGCACCAAGCTCAAGGAACGGGATCTCTCGGCCACCGAAGTTTTCAATCGTCTTGCCGCCGCTGGAGAGAATATTCCCAACGGGAAGGTGGACGAAGGGAAGATTGGGACCGTCTTCAGAACCCTAGGCGAGTTTAAATCACTGGAAGATATCAGACATATTATTGTCAAGTTCTTTGGGAGCGAGGTTTCTACTACTGTAAGCGATGTCGGCCAGGTGATTGACACCGTCGAGGATGAAACGAGCCGAGCTTATATCAATGGAAAAAAAGCGTTGTTTCTCTTCGTCTACAGACAATCCGGATCCAACACGATTGAGGTGGTGGATGCGGTCAAGAAGCGAGTCGCTATCCTGAATAAAGAGCTGGAACGAGAAGAAGGAAAACCCCAGCTCACAGTAGTTCGCGACGGGAGTGTGTGGATTCGTGCCAACGTCGAGGACGTGAATGAATCCATTCGTCTGGGTGTCTTTCTGGCGATCGTTGTTGTCTTCTTTTTCCTGGCAAACGGGCGTTCCACTATTATCACAGGCTTGGCGCTTCCTAACTCCCTAATCGGTGCATTCATTTTGATGGCTGCAGCAGGATACACAATTAATATCATGACCCTGCTTGCCCTCAGCTTATCCGTGGGTCTCCTGATCGATGACGCTATCGTCGTACGAGAGAACATTTTCCGACATATTGAATTAGGAGAAAGTCCGATTGAGGCGGCAAAGAAGGGTACGAAAGAAGTCAGCTTGGCGGTTATAGCGACGACCCTTACCGTAATCTCCGTTTTCGGACCAGTCGGTTTCTTAAAAGGGGTCACGGGGCAGTTTTTCAAGCAATTCGGATTAACGATCTGTTTTGCAATGGCAATCAGTCTCTTTGACGCCCTCACGATCGCTCCCATGCTTTCCGCTTATTTCGCGGGCGCAGCTCATGGAAACGATGCTAAAAATCTCTGGGGAATGACGATCGGACGCGTACTCTCCGCTTTTGATCGTTTCCAAACTTGGCTGGAAGATCTCTATGAGAAAGTGATTCGTTTCGCACTCAAATACCCTCTAGTCGTTATGGGAGTGAGCTTCCTGATCTTCTTGGGCAGCTGCTCCGCTGTTAAGGCGGTTCCAAAAACCTTCCTTCCACCTCAAGATGCAGGTGAATTCGCAGTGGGCTTAGACCTCCCGCCTGGAACCAATCTGGATGGAATGAACGCAGTGGCTTCAAAAGTGGACGAGATTATCCGCGCCAATAAAGAGGTTTCGGTCGGTATTTATTCCGTAGGAGATCCTGACGGGAAAACAGAAGTGGCGGATTTTTACGTCCATCTCGTTCCAGCAAAAGAACGAACCGTGACAACCAGTCAATTCAAGGAGAAACTCAGACAGGAGCTGAAGCCTTATGCCTACGCAAACCCGCAAGTCAAAGACTATGACTCTGTGGGAGGAGGGCAGCGCCCATTTAACCTGAATATTATCGGAACTGATCAGAAAGAGCTGGAGCGAGTCGGCAACGAGGCGTTTCAGATCTTGAAAAATCACCCTGGTCTCAAGGACGTGGATATCAACTTCCGCCCCGGGAAGCCTGAGTTTCAAGTGCAACTGGACAAAGACCGATCGAAGCTTCTTGGAATCTCTTCCCGCTCGTTGGGTCAAGAACTGAGAACTCAAATTGAAGGACAGGTTCCAGCCAAGTTCCGTGAAGATGGGCGAGAATATGATATTCGAGTTCGGCTGATGGATGAACAAAGGAATTTGAAGAAGGACTTTTACAAGACCTATGTTCCGAATATCAGTAACAATCTGGTCCACCTCTCCGACATTGCGAAACCGATCGAGACTACCGGACCAGCAACCATCAATCGCCAAGACCGTGGACGGCTGATCTCTATTATGGCGGATATCGCTCCCGGAGCCGGCATTGGCAATGTGATCAACGACGTGAATGAGATGTTTAAGACTCAGGTCAAGATGCCTCTCGGAATGCGGTATGCGTTCACTGGCCAGGCGGAGAACTTCCAGGAACTGGGGGAAAGCGTTGCTGTCGCCATGGGACTAGGGATTTTGTTTATCTACCTTGTGCTTTCCAGCCTGTATGAATCCTTTGTGACTCCGTTCACGATTATGTTGGCATTGCCTCTTGGGATCTGTGGATCGTTCGTGGCCTTGTACCTGGGGCATGAGTCTCTGAACATCTTCTCGATGATCGGGATTATTATGCTCCTGGGAATTGCGTCCAAGAACTCCATTTTACTTGTGGACTATGCGCATCAACTCATTGAAGCGGGGATGGACCGCCCTTCTGCTTTGATCAAAGCTGGGAAGACCCGGCTGAGACCGATCTTGATGACAACCATGGCTTTGATCGCGGGTACGGTCCCTATTGCATTGGGATTAAACGAGGCTTCCCGACAACGTACCAGTATGGGTGTCGCGATTATCGGAGGATTGATCAGCTCGACTTTGCTGACTTTGATTGTGGTTCCTGCCGCGTTTACTTATATTGACCGGTTCCGTGTATGGAGCAAGAATATGTTGCGCCGGTTGACTGCGGCAAAAACTGCGACTGAAAATGGACATGGGGTCGCGGGCGGCAACGGGAGTTCTGAGGATGCTGAAGTTTTGACTCCGGTTTTGGAGCGTTGAGGACAGAAGTCCTTAAGGTATCCTGCTTTTAGTGACCCACTTTTTGCATTGAACGGGCTCGGTGAAAAATCAAAGTCGCCTCCCTCCCGGAACAGTCGTAGAAACTTCAATTCCACTTCGAATGGATCGGCTCCCCTGGTCAGGTTGGCATTGGAAGATCTTGATTGGTTTAGGAATCACCTGGCTTCTGGATGGGCTCGAAGTCACGTTGGTCGGAGCCGTTGGACCCATTCTGACCCAACCTGACACTCTGCATTTGAGTGAATCTCAAATTGGGGCGGCTGGGAGTGCTTATTTGATAGGAGCGGTCGTAGGTTCCCTTGTCTTTGGACGCCTTACGGATCGATTGGGGCGCAAGCACCTATTCTTCACGACATTAGGCGTCTATCTGGCCGCCACTATCGGAACCGCACTCTCCTTTAATTTCTTTAGTTTTAGCTTCTTTCGTGCCCTCACGGGAGCTGGAATCGGAGGAGAATATTCTGCGATTAGCTCCGCCGTGGACGAGTTGACTCCTGCGCGTCTCAGGGGTCGTATTAATCTCGCCATCAATAGTACCTATTGGCTGGGAACGGGATTGGGGGCGTTGATGAGCATAATTCTGCTCGACTCCACCTGGCTTCCCCACAGTCTCGGCTGGAGGCTCTGTTTTGCTCTTGGTGCTGGCCTCAGTACTTTTATTCTATTTTTTAGACGCCAACTGCCAGAAAGCCCACGTTGGCTCTTGCATCATGGTCGGGTCCGGCACGCGGACGCTATCGTCTCTTCTATTGAAAAAAAGGTTCAAACAGCCATCGGTGCCACTCTTCCGCCGGAAGACCGAACTATTCAAATACGCATCAAAGGATTTACAACCTTTCAGGAAATTGCTCACACTCTCTTTAAGGTCTACCCTCGCAGGACCTTCCTTGGTCTGTCCTTAATGATTGCCCAAGCTTTTGCATATAATGCAGTATTCTTCACCTACGCTCTAATTCTGGATCGCTTCTATGGAGTTCCGCCCGCACAAGTCGGGTGGTATTTGTTGCCTTTCGCAGCCGGAAATTTTTGTGGTCCTCTCCTTTTGGGGCATTGGTTTGACACCTTGGGGCGCCGACTGATGATTACTCTGACCTATGGCATAGCTGGACTTCTCCTTTTGATGGCTGGATTTGGATTCGCCGAAGGCTGGCTCACCGCATTTTCTCAGACCGTACTCTGGTGCGCAGTGTTTTTTGTAGCCTCCGCGGCAGCTAGCTCGGCCTACCTCACCGTGGGGGAACTCTTTCCTGTTCAAATGCGTGCCATGGCGATTGCGCTTTTTTATTCTGTAGGGACTTCCATTGGAGGAATCGCTGCGCCCGCCCTTCTTGGATTTTTGATTGAATCGGGAAATCGCTGGCGAGTAGCTTCAGCTTACTTTCTTGGGGCTTTTCTTCTCATTTTAGGGGCTATTTCAGCTGCGCTGTTTGCGGTTCCTGCAGAAGGTAAGTCCCTTGAGCATTTGAGCCCGCACTTCCGCTAAACCGCCTTCCGACGATTTTGAGTCGACACACCCTTTAAGTTTCTAATGAGTTCAAGAATGTGCTCAAGAGCACCATCTTCAGTCCAGATTCGGTCTGACGTTCTCGGTCGAGGTGATAGACGGCCTGTACAGCACCTTTAAGAGGGTTTAGTTTCTGTTGGTAATAAATCAAAGAATTCGAGAAAGAGTTGTCAGAAGTCTTAACTTCAATCAGATACTCCAGCTTATGATTCAATACCGTTACAAAATCAATTTCTCTTTTTTCCTTATCCTTAAGATAAAATAGTCCTGTCTCCTCTCCGTTAACATCCTGCAGAAATAAAGCTCTTTTAAGAAGGTGAATCGCAACCGTATTTTCGACTCGGGCGGCTTCTCCTGCTGTTACCCTGCCGGTATCGTAAAAATAAATTTTTGGTTCCTTCACAATGGCCTTGGAGATCTGTTTCGAGTAAGGAGTGACCACAAAGACAATATACAAACTGCTCAATATCGCAATCCAGTGTTTAATAGTATGCGGCGAAACTTCCAAATCTTTTGCTAATGAAGCGTAAGACAAGGTGGATCCAACTCTCTGGGCTAAGAGGTCAATCAGAAGTTCCATGCCTTTAATGTTTTTAACATTTTCCAAATCTAATAAATCTTCTCTTAGAATCACATCAAGGTGACTCTTTCTCCAAAGCTTACTTGCCCGATCGGAGTTCTTAAAAAATGGCTCGGGAAAACTTCCATGGATCAGCATTTGGTCCAATACCTTTTGAGGCTGTGTCTGATCGACTTCTCGGACACTCAAAGGTAAGAGATGAAGCAAATAATGGCGTCCAGCAAGAGAGTCCCCTCCTTTTCGATAGGTATCCATACGAGCTGAACCTGTCACCAAAATCTGCGGCTTCACTCCTTCAGTATCATAGATTCCTTTCAACCAACGTTTCCAGCCCCTCATTTTATGAATCTCGTCAAAGATCACCAGGTCTGTATCTCTTTTCCATTCCTTTTTTGATAAAATGGACCGGTGGGTAGATTCATCAAAATTTAGATAGTCAAACTTACTCCTGAGCTGTTTTGCCAGAGTAGTTTTTCCAACTTGACGTGGTCCGGTCAGGAGAACGATTTTTTCCTGCAAGAATTCGTTCAGAGCTGATTTTATAGTACGGTCTAAAATGTCCATAACCTCATATTATAAGCCGTACCAAAATGCAGTCAACTGCATTTTGGTACGGACTAAAATGTAGTTGACTGCATTTTGGTCCAAATCCCATAACCAACCCAGGTACAAGCCGCCTGATCTACCTGTAATTACTAGATTTTACGCAACTTCCGGTTACGATAAAAGAATGACAATCATCCGAAAAAAATTATGTGGAGCACTCACTTTGACCCTTTTCCTGGGTCTCGGTTTGACTCGACCTCAAGTCAGTCAAGCAGACGATATTTACACTTTTGTGATAAAAAAACAGGAAGTAAAAGACAAGTATCGCTGGAGTTTGGCGGATTGGTTAGACACTCGAGATCGTCTGCGGCTTCAGGATCTCTGGCTAGCAATCCACTCGCCATCTCCTTACGAGTACTATATCGGGGGGAACTACCAGATTAACCAGAACTCCCCCGGCGGAAACTTTAAGGGACGGGAGGCCTTTGCGGGTGCTTTTGCTACGATTTTTGGTTTAGAAGGCCGATATACTTCTGACTCGGTTTCTCGATGGATGGGTCAGTTTAACTTTAGAATATTTGGGTACCACGACCAAGCTACCAATATTACTCTGCATCTGGGATTTAGAAATACGAACACCGGTACATTTAGTTATAACAACCCTTATGGTGGCGCGGGGATGACTCTCTATTTAGCTCGATTTTTCGGGGTGACAGGACTCTACCACCATTTTTTCATGTCCCCTCCAAACTCGTCTAACGTCATTTACTCAGGTGATTATTTGGAGGGAGGGGCGTTTTTGGATTTCCGTTTCCTTCGAGTCTATGGAAGCTATTTCAACGATGCCGAAACAGGCTTAACTACTAAGGGGATTACGTTAGGCTCCAAACTTTATTTTTGAAGAAGACGAGCCGCATTAAATCACGGACGTCCTCGCCCTAAAGGCCGAGGTTTACGGCGCCTGAGATAAAACAGCCCTTCTAACAATATTCTGAAAGTACTCCACACCGCTCTCCCGATCCGGATTCAGAAAACCTTCCTCAAAGACTCCTGCCGCCAGGTTCTTCTGAACCTGTTCACAGATCGCAACATCCTCCATCGTAATTCGCCTAATCACCTCCACAAATTCGTTCCTACTTTCCTCACTGGACGAGGGTCTGAACCTGAAACTATAGCTCAATCGCGTCCGTGTCGGCCCGAGAGGGTTCACCTGCAGTGTGTAATAGCAAGGCTCATAAAATGGAAATCCCAGATTGGGTGAAACCCAAAGCCACAACCCTTGGAAGCCACCCATTTCGGACTGCGCCTTCCGCTCACAGGAATGAACCGCATAGCCGTCCTTGTTTTCCACTTTGTATTTCCGAAGCTGGAAATCTTTGTTGAAGATAGGATGAATCGTCGTGCAGTGGTAACACTCCTGGTATCCATCGACCCAAACTTTCCAGTTAAAATCGCCTTCTTTCACCATGCTTGAAAAAGTCTCGTACTCCTGCATGGGGTAGCCAGATCGGGCAATCTCCTTTTGAATCGGCCCGAAGAATTCCGCGAACGGGCGCGCACTCCTATCTAAATTGATAAACACAAGCCCATTTAGGGTAGCGACTTGAATCGGTAAAAGAGACACGTCGACTCCATTGAGGCTCGGACATTCCCACTGGGGCGCTTGAATTAACGCTCCTTTTAGGTCATACGTCCACCCATGGTATCGACAACTCAACGAGCTTGCCTTCAAACAGCCTCGTCCTTCGGTAAGAAGCGGAGCCCCGCGATGCCGACAGAAGTTGTGAAAAGCTCGGATCTCTCTATTTTCATCCACAACCAGCAAAAGAGGAAAGCCGGCAATTTCGGTAACCTTAAAATCTCGGGGTTTCTGGAATTCCCTCTCTTCCGCTACATAGAGCCATTCTTTGCTGAAAATTCCTTTTCTTTCTCTCTCGTAAATCGCAGGGTCGTAATACCACGAAGCTGGCAGGGTCCTGATCAGTGCACTCATTATTGAATTTCTTCCATCTCCACATAGATAGTTTTGAGCTGGGTATAGTCGTCAATTGCGGCTCGTCCGTTTTCCCTTCCAATGCCAGAAAGTTTGTAGCCTCCAAACGGGATTTCCACGGGAGATACATTGTAATTATTGATCCAACACATCCCTGCCTCAAGCTGATTGACCACTCGATTCGCTCGCTGAATATCCGAAGTCATGACTCCGGCAGCAAGCCCGTAA
>Ga0206839_1064_pt1 | contig 26982 bp, 13 predicted proteins | sample Alteio_BWOrgCont_27_FD_152883 | JGI IMG/M metagenome (GOLD analysis project Ga0206839, IMG submission 152883) | Enriched cells from forest soil in Barre Woods Harvard Forest LTER site, Petersham, Massachusetts, United States -... | ecosystem: Environmental > Terrestrial > Soil > Temperate forest >... | reverse complement strand
ATTCTAAACAGTTCTTCCGGCGTATAGTCTTTCAGGTCAAAGATGTTTTCTTCTTTGAACCTTGATTTAAGTCCGGGGTTTGCATTGATGAAGGTTTGCATTTCCTTCTTGTATCCCGCAGCTACCACCATGGTCTTGCCACGGTCGTCCTCCATCCTTTTCAGCAATGTATCTATGGCTTCCTGTCCGAAGCTGTCACTATCATTTTGTTTCAGGGTATAGGCTTCGTCAATAAATAGTATGCCTCCCTTCGCATCATCAAACTGTTGCTGCACCAGCTTAGCGGTTGCGCCAGTGTACTGGCCCACCATTTTGCTCCTGTCCACTTCCACTACATGCCCTCTTGTGAGCAAGCCTATAGATGCGAATATCTCTCCCAGCTTCCTTGCAAGCGATGTTTTACCTGTGCCGGGGTTTCCGGTAAGTATCAGGTGCTCGCCAAATAAAAATTTCTTGTTGGTTTTTTCCGCGTCCTTCTTGGCTATGTCTATCCGCTCTATCATATTCTTGATGTAGCCTTTCACATCATCCATACCAATGAACTGATCCAACTCTTCAAATATCTGCTCTGTTGTTTTTTCTTCGGTTATCTCGCCTTGTATATCCTCCTCTATGATCGTGTTGGGGAATTTGTCGTATTGCGGGTTTACAAAGTGATCTTCGATAATTTCTTTTACAATCCTGTTCACGGTATGCCCATTCCCAAAGGATGCATCTTTTTGCTTTACGAGGTGCTTGAATACTTTTTTCAGTTTCACGGCCGCTTCGGGTGCAAGGTCGAAATTATGCTTGCTAAACAGGTTGAGCGCGATGGCATACATTTCATCGGCCGTGAGGTCAGCGAGGTTAAATACGAGGTTAAAGCGGTTTTTTACCTCCGGGTTTTTCTCCAGGTATTCTTTAAATCCTTCCGGCCTTGAAGCCAGTATGATGATGGGGTCGCCGTGCATTTTGTCCATTTCCACATACAGCTTGTCTATCTGCGTGGTTTGGCCGGGGATGTATTCTGCGGGTACTAATTTATGCACCTCGTCAATAAATACGATACCTCCTTTTGCTGCGCTCAGGTTTGTAGCAAGATCTTTTGAAAATGTGCTGAAATCAACCGCATTCACTGTTTTTGAATCCGGTTTGGCAATAATACCATTCTTGAAATACAATTTGGCAAGTACTTCTGCCAGTTTAGATTTGGCAGTACCTGTTTTTCCTATCAGTATGGTATGCAGTGCTTTTTTATCCAGTTGCCTGCCGCTTTTTTGCATTCTCTTGGCAACCGTTATCTTGGTACTGATCTCGTCTTTAAGTTCCGCAAGGCCCACTAATTCATCAAGGTCAGAACCCGGGGCATTTATATTTATAGCAGTATTAATAACTTCTTTACCGCAATACTTACAATATTTTGCGATATCCCTGTTAGACTGATTACAATTTTTACAAACTACTGCCATTTGCTTATTCTATCGGTTTTGCTTTATTTTTCAAATCTAACCAAAGTTCGTTTACTTACAATGCCCCCATCAATTCTTATTTAAATCTAAAAATGCCTCTCAATTGCAGGTTTGCTGATCTTCATATCCCAAACAATAATCTTATTGTTGTTTTCAGGAAGTTTTCACTTTCGCAAATTCAAGGTCAAATTGGCGGTCATCAAGGGCAGTGATACGTGCCGTTTCCTGGAGGTATTCGAAAGATTCTTTTTCGGCAAAGTAGCGGTCTATTTCTTTCAGGTTATGATCTAGCGCATCCTGCTCTTTCTGCGGAAGGGATATGCCACTGATAGCCTGCTCGTTCTTTTTTGTAATCGTAAATGCCTTAAAGCCAAATGCGGCAAGAACAACTAATGCGACCAGGAATATGATAGCAATTGGCAGCTCTTTATAAAAATTATAAGGCTTTATCTCATCTATTACCGGAATATAACCCCTGAGATAACAACCTGCCACGATACCCGCATACAGACCTATGGTGGCCCCAACCAGGTTTTTTTGCACATTAGACCGGGTGATATAGACTGCTATATTATTCCCTATCCTGTAGCAGAGGAATGCCATTATTGCAATACCTATTATCGCAATACCTGTCATCGGGCTATCTACTTTCAATAAGAAAAAGGCTAATAAAAATACAATACCGCTTAAAGCCACCGTAATGTTCGAATACAGCGATTCTTTATGATCATCACTTGTTTGGTCTTTGAATTTATCTTTTTGTTTTTGCAGTATTTTATCAAACTTATCTTTGGTAATTGCTAATTTCTCCTTTTTCTCCTTGGCGTTCTTTTTTTTGATCTCCTGTTTCTGCTTATTGGCAAATACGATCTCCTCATTATACCGCTTTATATAAGGCAGGTCGAGGTTCATTCTTTTCAGCTTGCTTACTATGCCGTCAAGGTCTGTGCGGTAATCAGATGTTTTTGTTTCATCACCTGTCACCAGCGCCATATCGTTTCGGATGTTTGTCCGTATTTTACTATCCAGTTGTATGGTAAGCAATGTGAAAAACTCCGGGTAGGTCTGTAAATTCCTTTCTACAAATGAAAGATATTCCTTCAAACTATCAAGGAATAATAATGAATGGGTAGTTGCGGCCTTTGACCAATAGGTTTCAATATTGGAGCGGGTAATCTCTACAATTGTATTGACCAGGATTTTATTGCCTGTTTTTTTGTTGTCTGATTTTATATTTTTGATGTGGGGAACGAATGTTTCTATCAGCTCATAAATCGTCATTCCCGTTTCATCATAACGCCCAAGTATATAGCCGAGCAACTCTATAAATTCTTTTTCCTGGTAGCTGCCTGACCTTAAATAATCAAGGACTACCATAGGCAGCGAAGAATCCATATAGTTTGTTAGCCAGTAATTTGCTTCGTCCCGGTTTTTCTCTGCCTGGTCAGAAAGGAAGAAATCATTAAAGCTATGTTTTAGCAACCATTCGAATTCCTGTATGTTGCAGGCAGCATATCCGCCGCATACATAACCTTCCTGCAGCGCATACCTGAGTGTTGTTTCATCAAATCTTTTCAATGAAATCCATTTTGCAATAGTCGGCTGTACCTTTTTAAAACTGCTGATCCATAACGATACCTTTGAATTAAGATTGGAGAGCTGGTCTATAACTTTCGTTTTGGTGGCCGCATCTACTTTTAGCAATTCCTCCGGCTGGTATATGGTGTAATTGTCAATGATCAATTTATCTGCGCCTTCCAGCTTGAATATCAGGGTATTCAATGCCGCTTCCGGATTTGTTAGTTTAAAGTAGTTTCTGTACTCGTCTGCACTTTCCTTATAATTTCTTGATTCCAGGAAGATATAGAAAGAAGCATTGGGGTTTTGAAGGTCTTTTTCGTAATAATCAAAGTTTTGCTCAAAATGGGCAGCAATTTCTTCCTGTGTTCTCAGTTTACTTTTATCTGCACCTCTGAAAGACCGTTCCGGGTCAAGGATGTATATTGCTTTTGTAACACCGCCTACTTTATCGGTAGGGTAATCCCTTTCTACAATATCCATCAGGTCGTTAAATAGTCCCGGGTCTATTAGCTCTACCCATTTAGCTATTGTGTTCCTGTATATATGCCCTTCCGCCCTGTCCGGGTATTTTTCCAGGTACATAGCAAGATCTTTCGGGTTATTTACAACTATTTGTTCGCCCTCAAAAAAGCCGAAAGCATAAGGTTTATAATCAAATTGTATGGTGTGGTAAAATACTTTTACATCATCTCCATTCAGCCACCTACGCACCTCATCATGTCCCCATCGCTCGCGGGGGTTCACCGTGATAAGACCTTTTATAAGCTTTTCTACATCTTCATGTATAGTATCAGGAAAGAGTATCTTGCCTTCGCTTTTCAGGCGCATGATACCAAACTCATCTATATCTTCAAAAGGGTCACGACCAAACCACATCTGGAGCAATGTCATCCCAAGCGCATAATAATCAACGCTTTTTTCGATGGTCGTTTTTCCCTGTATATTGGTAAACAGTTCCGGGGCTGCATACAGGCTTGTACGAGCCATAGAGGTGCGCACCAGTTCTTCCCCTTCTTTTAAGTTCGAGGCGATACCAAAATCGCCAAGAGCTATTTCCTTTTTGTTAGGGTTGCGGTAAAAAATGTTTTCGGGCTTTATGTCCCGGTGTATGATTCCTTTATTGTGACAAAAATTTAACCCGTCAATTATCTGTGCTATTATGTCCTTTGTCTGCTGCAGGGTAGTGAGGGGCATATTGTCCATCAATGTGCCGCCCGATGCATATTCTGATATTTCAAAAAAACGGTCCTGGTAATATCCGTAATCATATAATGCAATGATATACGGGTGCCGCAACCCTTTCAGCTTAACAAGGATCTCGTCTTTTGGTTTGTATTGGGAGTAGTAATATTTAAAAACAAGGTAATTACCATTGATAGTAACGAGAAATACTTCGGCTTCACCAGAACGGGCAATTTGCTTTACAATGTTATACCTGTTGCCATTTAAGACAACTTCATTCATTAAAGATGAAGAAATTACCTGATGATGGACACCGGCAGATACCCCCGATGAAATAATATTGCTACTATTTCTTACAGTATTCCCGTTTCCACCAGCATTGATAACAGTATTTGCATCTACCCTCTGGGTACTCATATCACCGTGTAGTTAAGCGCCGTTTCCGTGTGTGTCTCGTAGATCCATGTTCCACCCGAACAGGTTGCAGAACACTCTTGCGGCCCGCCTGCGTGTAGATTAAAGTATGCGTTGCATCGCCATCCTTTGGGAACCTTTTTCTGGATGACTTGTGGTAAGAGAATTTTTAAAGCGCCGAAAAATTTTCTTGCTTCCTGGTTATTGGGGAATGTTTTGCTGCGGGTATCTTCCAGCAGTTCCAGTGCCATCTTTTCTTTATGCTGGCGGTCAAGTTCTTTCTGTTCTTCAGCAGATACAGTTTGTTTTGTTTGCTCTACTAATTTAATGTTATCTTCTACTTTTGCCCCGGACTTATCATTGAGGGTGAATGTGTCTCTTTTTTTCGTTTTCTTTTCGGTGAACTTAGACAAGTAATTTTTCAATGCGTCTATTTCAGGATCTTGCCTGTTTGCATCTGAGTAGTCTACATCCCGCTGATCAGTATGCACAATCGCATTGATTACTTGTTGAAACTCAACAGAATTGGCAATCATGTGGATTGTTTCATTGGCTTGTTTTGTGAGGCCGGTATTACATTTCGGGCAAAAATCAAAGTGGCTATGTGTGCCGCAGGAAGTACATTTGATGCCTCCGGGCGCATTGCCACATTCTGCACAAAATCGCTGGCCTTCTTCCACTTCAGAATAGCAAAAATTACATTTTCCTTTTAGCAACCATTCTCCGCAATTTTCACAAATATCAGCAGTAGCAGACACACCAAAACCACAGTTATTGCATTTGTGTTGTCCCTGGTCATCATTGGCTGTCTGTTGGTTAGCTAATTGAGCATCACGGCTCTGCTGCTGCTCATTACTTTGATATATATTATCCGAATTTGACATGGTAGTTCAAAAGTAAAAAAATAATTCAATCATAGCAATGCACATACTTAATTTTTTTACTTTTTTAAATCAATGTTATGTGCACATTCCTTTTGCTATATGATTATACAATATCATTCTAATTGTTTTAATTTTATTTTAACCAATTCATTATCAGGATATTGTTTTTATTATTTTATGCTATAGGTAAATCAAAAAATGCTTCTTTAAACATGAATTAAATTTAAGTTATAATAATGATGTTAAAAATTCCCTCTGATTTATGGCTGAGTCAATATATTGTAGTTAAATTATTATAATTTATATGCAGAAAATGCTGAAAAAAATAAAGAAGATTATAATATTGTACTGTATTTTGAGAATGGTGAATAAAATATTATTTCTTTTCGTACTACTATTACCTTTTTCTGCTGCTGCCAGGCACGGCCAGAACTGCATAGATTTTTTTAGCGCAGATAGTGTGAAAGGTGTAAACTACCTAGTTGAGAATTGGCTGTATCATGCTGGGGATGATCCTGTTATGGCAACAGCGGGATATGATGATAGTAAATGGGACAGTTTAAATCCCACTATGAGAATAGAAGGAAAGGCAAATGACACATTCGGCATTGGATGGTTCCGGCTGCATATGATTGTTGATTCCAGTATTATCAGGCGGCCGCTTGCACTGGAAATAGCACATTATGGCGCTTCCGAAATATATTTTGACGGTAAGAAAATCGCTTCTTTTGGTGTTATTAACGGGAAGGATAGAAGTATCTATTACGATCCCCAGGATGTACCTTTTCTACTGATAATTCCTGAAGCAGGGGAGCACCTGCTTTCTGTAAGATATGCCAACTATAATGCTCAAAATAACTACAGAATATTTAAAAGCAGTTTCAGGGGTTTTTACATGGTGTTGGGAACTGCTGATAATTTTATAAAATGGGAACGCACGCAAGGTATATTCAATGGGTGTATATATATGCTGTTGCTTGGGATATTTATTGCGCTTGCGATGTCACATATATTTATTTTTATTAATTATAAATTAATAAAATCCAATCTTTTTTTCAGCATTTTTTGCTTCTTGTTTGCTATTGGGGCTTTGTCTATTTATTTAAGCCGGGTATGCCATGCCCCCAGTATACAACTGATGAATAATTATATTTCAGTGATAATAATATCAGGTGCATGTTTTTCCCTTGCAGGATTTACAACAGAACTATTCAGTGCAAAAAGGCTTCATTTTAAGATTATAGCGGGGTTATGCATATTATGCCTGATAATATGGGAGATAAATTTAAAGATTGGGATAATAGCTTACTTATCTCTTATCGGCACTGTTACCGGCCGCTCCATAGTCATCACAATTTTTGCCATATACCGTAAAAAGAAAGGCGCAGTAACTATTGGCATCGGTATTTTGTTTTTTACATTATTTATTTTTGGCTGCCTTGTCTCAGGTTTAATCGGAAAATTAAATTTTGATGAAAATACCATTGAAGGGATCATCCTATCTGCGATCGCTGCTGCATCTATTTTAAGTATACCTGTTTCTATGTCATTATACCTTGCACGTAATTTTGCGGGGATCAATAAAGATCTGAACGAGCAGTTGCAGCAAGTGCAGGTACTTTCTCAAAAAACAATAGAGCAGGAACAAGAGAAAAAACAGATGCTGGAACACCAGAAGGAAGACCTGGAGCGGGAAGTGGCTATGCGAACATCTGAAGTTATAGCACAGAAACAGGTGATTGAATTAAAAAACAAGGCTATAACCGATAATATCAACTACGCCCAACGCATACAGTCTGCCATATTACCAGATATAAAACTCATATTTAAATACCTGGAACACTCATTTATCTTGTTTTTGCCAAAGGACATTGTGAGCGGCGACTTTTACACCTTTTCTGAAAAAAATGACCGGGTGCTTGTTGTGGCGGGAGATTGTACGGGACATGGTGTATCCGGGGCGATGATGAGCATGATTGGCGGTTCGTTATTAAACCAGATCATTAATGAAAAAGGGGTTACCGATCCTGCATTAGTATTAAATCAATTAAACAGCGCTGTAATTGATACCTTCCGGCAGAGCGAAAATGAATCGAATGATGGAATGGATGTTTCTGTATGCGCATTGGACCTGAAAACAAATGAGTTGGAATATGCGGGTGCCAACAGGCCACTCTGGCTTTTCAGGAATAACAAAATAGAGGTAATAAGGCCAGACAAATTCCCTATCGGGGGCTTGCAAATGGCAAAAAACAGGGTATTTACAAATAGTAAAGTGCAGTTACAAAAAAATGATACTATATATATCTTTACTGATGGCTATGCTGACCAGTTTGGCGGTGATAAAGGTAAAAAATTGATGACGGGACGTTTCCGGGAATTATTATCATCTATCCAGCACATGGATATGAAGGCGCAGGAAGTTTTTCTGAAAGACTATTTCGAACAATGGAAGGGCAGCAACGAGCAAGTAGATGATGTGCTGGTAATTGGCATCAGGGTTTAGTTGATAACTCCGGCTTGGGTGTAAATTGTTTTATTTTTATCTTGCTTCCGTATTTAATACACAGATTAAGGCATTTACAACATGGCTAAGAATAAACAACCAATCAGAACTAACCCTATACCGGTAAAACCTCCTGTTGGAAACACAGGTGCAGGAAAACCTCCCGCACCCAAAAAAAAGCCGGATAATGCTGCCGGGATTACAGAGCGCACATTAATTATTATTCTTATTGCGATAGCATCAATAATAAATATCCGCACGCTTACTTATGGCTATACTTATGATGATGCTGCTTTCACAACGGAGGCTTCTTTGATAGGGCTGAGGGGTATCGCCGCCATACCTGCATTGTTCACCCATGCCAAAAACTATAATTTTGATAAGAGCAATACCGGTTCTTACCGTCCGTTACTGCCAATCACTTTTGCCATTGAGCATGAGTTTTTTGGATTTAAGCCCGCTGTGAGTCATTTTATTAATCTCGTATTGTTTGGCATTCTGATGATGGTCTTATTTAAGCTATTGAGAAGAATGCTTAATAATTACTCCATGTATGTGCCTTTTTTCATACTGTTGCTATATGAGCTACACCCAGTGCATACCGAGGTAGTGGCAAATGTGAAAAGCAGGGACGAAGTGATTACCCTGATGTTTACGGCATTGAGCATGTTGCAAAGCTTTAAGTATATTGATAACGATAAAATTAAACATCTTATATTTTCCTGTATTTATTTCTTTATTGCGCTTCTCGCAAAAGAAAGCCCGGTGCCGTTTGTCGTAATTGTACCTCTAACGCTGTATTTCTTTACCAACGCATCTTTCAAAAAAATTATTACAGCTGCTATCCCTTACCTGGTATCTGCGGCAGTGTTCGTTTTTCTTGGGTGGGCGTTCCTGGATAAAGTACCCAAAGGCAGTAATTCAGTAGCTATTACCGAGAATGCGCTCATAGGCGCCAGCCTTTTTGAAAGGCTGGGTACTGCATTTTTTATCCAGTTAAAGTATATTGGTCTGTTGCTGTTCCCGCATCCACTTACGTTTGATTATTCCTATAACCAGATACCCCTAATCGGGATTACTAATTATAAATCACTGATCGCCCTGATTGTTATTTTGCCAATGTTGGTTTATGCATTTATCAACCTGAAGCGAAAAGATATATATGCTTATTGCATCCTGTTTTATTTCATTGGCATGAGCATTACTTCCAATATTTTCTTTGTGATCGGCACTACTATGGGAGAACGTCTTTTGTTCATACCATCCATTGGTTTTTGCACGGCGGTAGTTTTCCTTCTTGCAAAGTTTTTCAAATCAGACATGGCTACGCTGACGTATCAGAACGCCCCCAAATTTTCATATGTAATTATTGGTATCGCCTGCTTATATAGTGTAAAGACAATGGCACGGAATGAAGATTGGCAAAACAACTTTGAATTGTTCAGGAGTGGGGTAGAGGTAAGCCCCAATAGCTGGAGAGCGCAATATTGCCTGGGTGCGGAATACAAGATAAAGGTATTGGCGGAAACCAACCCGGCTATAAAAGATACTTTAATGAGAGGTGCGATCAGGTATTATAATCAATCGCTGGCAATATATCCGAACAAAGCAGATACCCATGCAGACCTTGGAGCTATATATCTGACAGCGAAAAATGACGATTCCGCTATTTATCATTTAACGCGTGCGGTGGAGCTAAATCCCAGATTATCAAGTGCTGCTGCAAACCTTGGTACGGTATACCTGACCGAACAAAAGTATGTGCCGGCTGCAAAATATTACCGGCAGACGGTGGATGTAGACCCGAACAATGTGATAGCTGTGTTTAACCTGGCAGTGTGCGATTACCAGTTTCAAAAATATGATTCGGCTATTTATAACTTTAAACGGTCTATAGACATTAATCCTGCATATAATGACCACAAAGCTTTTGAATATACTGCTATTGTATATAAGATGGTGGGCAAGATGGACTCTGCCGCTAAGTATATGAGCATGGCAAAACAATTCAATCCCGCATTTACGCTATAAAATCAGGAAGAGATGGCAACTGCTAAAGTAACTGGCACCAGCAAAAAAGAAGTTAAGAAGGAAGTAAAGAAGGAGCTGCACCCGATTTTATCAAACCCTTATTTACCGGGCATTATTATGTTTGCTATTGCCTTAATTATAGGCGTAATAACATACCATGATTATGGCATCAGCTGGGATGAGCCTGCACAAAGAGGTCCGGGTGTGCTCAGCTTTGACTATATTTTTCATGGCAGCCAGGAACTGTTTAATAAAAAAAATGATAATCACGGTGCAGGATTTGAACTGGTATTGGTAATGCTGGAAAAAATGTTCCGCCTGACGGATACGCGGGATATATACCTGATGAGGCATATTGTTTCACATGTTTTCTTCCTGTGCAGCATTTTTGCCGGTTATGTGCTTATATACCGCTTATACAAAAGCCAGTTCCTGGCAAGCGTAGGCTTTTTTATGCTGGCATTTATGCCACGTATTTATGCACACTCTTTTTATAACACTAAAGACATCCCTTTTCTATGCATGTTTTTATTTGTGTTCCTGGTCTGTCATATTGCCTTTGATAAAAATAAAACATGGTTATTTTTTGTACTGGGCCTTTTATGCGGATATGCGACCAGTATCCGTATAATGGGCGTAATGCTGGGGGTAATTATTTTATTCTTCATGATTATAGATACGATTAACAATAAAGACAAAGTAAAGAAATCATTAGTGCAGATGCTTGTCTTTATTGCCGGGTTTATTCTATTGTTATACTTGCCATGGCCTTTTTTGTGGCGGAGCCCTATACATAATTTTGTAGACTCATTCCAGAAATTATCTCATTACTCAGCCTGGAAAGGTGGCCTGCTATTCGATGGGAAAATTTTATATAGCGACAAACCATTGCCACTTATATATTTTCCTACCTGGTTCATGATCACTATCCCGGAATTATGGTTATTAGCTGGTTTTGGAGGTATTGTATTCTTAGCAATTGATTTTTTTAAGAAACCGGCCACTTTCCTGCAGAATAACCCGGAGCGTAATAATCTATTGTATTTGTACTGTTTTTTTGTACCTGCTTTTGCCGTTTTGTTCCTGCATTCTGTGATTTATGACGACTGGAGGCACCTCTATTTCATATATCCATCTTTTGTAATGATCGGTTTGTATGTGATAAATAAGTTCATGCAAGGGAAGTATAAAAAGATCGTGCAGGGTGCATGCATTTTACAGATGGTAATAATCAGTTTTTCGATGTTCCAGTATTTCCCGTTCAGCGAGGTTTATTTCAACAATCTCGTTTCTCATGAAGAAGAGCATCTGCGAAAGACATATGATATGGAGTACTGGGGGTGTAGTTTTAAGCAAGGACTTGACCACATCCTGGAAGTAGATACTTCTAAAGACATTCACATATGCTGTGAGTACACCACTATGCTCAACAATAATATTATGCTGCTGCGCCCTGAAGACCGGACTCGGTTTCATTTTTCTATGTTTGATACAGCAGATTACTATATGTCTAATTTCAGGCTGCACCCTGATGATTATCCCGGTACAAATATTGAGTACCAGATAGAAGAAGCAGGCAGTACTATATTCCGCATTTATAAATTAAAGACCTCTCCAAACGCAAGATTAAGATGATTTAAAGCCCTAAAGAGTATAGTCGATAGGAAATAATATGTTAATAATTAAATAAAGAAACCGCTTTTCTATGAAATCTTATTTCTGTACTTTTATCAAATAATTTATATTTTGTATTAATATTTCATTTGTAAAAAGATAAAAATAATATCTTCCAATTCCACTATTACAATAGCTCACCAAATCAGTATGTTATGAAAAACAAATTATACCTTGGATTTATGATGGTAATGTTTTTACCAATCTTAGTTATAGGAAAAACAGTCACAACAAATATTGCAGCCAATAATAAAGCGTTGCACACGATAAGCAGCAATAAAAATAATTTTATCGACCCATCTTTAATACTGAAAAAGAAAATACAGAATGGGGATAACAAGGTGTTCTTTATAGAAAATAAGGGGCAGGTTACTGACCAGGATAATAAATTAAGGACAGATATACAATACAGTTTTGCTGCTGCAGGCGGGTTAAATGTATTTATAGGCGACGGCGCAATCCATTACCAATTTAGTAAAACGGATGATGTGGATGCTATTGATGATGCTAATGACCCAGTTAAATTCTTATTGCCCGGCAATAAACAACAGGGTGCAACTTATACGATGTACCGTATGGATGTAACATTAATAGGGGCTAATAAACATGCTCAGGTAGTTAGGGAGGATGCAAAGGATTACTATGAAACTTATTTCAATTCGGGAGCCAAAGGTACTACTGCCCATGCATATGGTAAGATAATATACAGGGATATATATCCCAATATTGACTGGGTGTTATGTGCCAGCAATGGGGCATTAAAACATGAATTTATAGTAAGAAAAGGAGGCAAAGTAAGCGATATAAAAATAAAATATGGTGGGGTTACAAACTTGTCCCTGAATGCAGATGGTGATCTTGTAGCCAATACTCCGCAGGGCGCTATTACCGAACATGCTCCGTATACTTATCTCGACAACAACCGGAATATTGCCAGTAGCTTTAAACTGGATGGAAATACAGTAACCTATGAAACGGGGAACTATCAAAGCAACTTGGTAATAGATCCTAGTCTTGCATGGGTTACATATTATGGTGGCAATGGACAAGATAAAAGTTCACAGGCCGTTGCTGATGATACCGGGAATGTATATATGGCGGGATCCACTATTTCCACATCAAATATTGCTACAACGGGTGCTTACCAGTCAGCATACGGTGGCAGTACCCATTTTGATGCTTTTCTTGTAAAATTCAATACTGCAGGAACGCGGTTATGGGCAACTTATTTTGGTAATACCGGCGAGGAAACAGGGCAATCAGTTGCATTGGATGTTTCCGGGAACGTATACCTTGCTGGTATCACCAGTTCCGGTGGAAGCGTTATGTCCACTGCTGGTGCTTACCAAACGACTTTTGGGGGATTTGAAGATGCTTTTTTAGCAAAGTTCAACAATGGGGGTAATACATTATTATGGTCTACCTATTTTGGCGGAGCTGGCGATGACGCAGCAGAATATGTGGCAACAGATGCATCCGGAAATGTGTACCTGACAGGCTATACCAGCTCTACATTCGGTATTGCCACCTCGGGCTCTTTTCAGTCATCTAATGGCGGAGGTTATGATGCCTATCTTGCGCAGTTTGATGCTTCGGGGTCTTTACAATGGGCCACCTATTATGGGGATACCGGCTCAGAATCAGCATTGGGCCTAGCCTTTGACGCATCCGGGAATGTGTATATGACAGGGCCAACTAACAGTACCGCTAACATAGCAACACCAGGGGCATTGCAAACTTCTTATGGTGGAGGCCTTTCGGACGCATTTCTTGTACAATTCGATGTCACAGGAGCGCAACAATGGGCTACTTATTATGGAGGTGCAGGAAAAGATATAGGGTGCGGTGTAGCAACGGATACTTTTGGCAATGTATTTCTTACCGGACTTGCCGGCTCGACCACTGGCATTGCAACCGCAGGTTCCTACCAGTCGTCAAACAGTGGTGGCAGTGCTGATGCGTTTCTTGTGCGGTTTGATAATTCCGGCGTGAGAAAATGGGGCACTTATTTTGGTGGAGTCAGTGATGATTTTGGGTATGCGGTTGCTACAGATGCTTTGGGGAATACCTATGTGACAGGGGAGACCAATTCCAGTTCAAAGATTGCTACGCCTACCGCTTACCAAACTATGCTTTCCGGCAACACAGATGTTTTTGTCGCAGAATTTGATACTTCCGGCAACAGGACGTGGTCTACTTATTATGGTGGCCCCGGTGAAGATGTAGCAAGATCAATTGCGCTGGATGTTTCAGGCAATATATATATAGCAGGGTATACTGCAAGTGGTTCCGGCATGGCAACTCCCGGTGCTTACCAAACTACTTATGGCGGGGCTTCTTATGATGGCTTCCTGAAGAAACTCAGCTTTTTGCCCCAGATTATGGGCGCGAGTGGTATCTGTATTGGTTCTTCAGTCACTTTGAGCAATGCAACCGGCGGCGGTTCATGGAGCAGCAGTAATACATCTGTTGCTTCCATAGGATCATCCAGCGGTGTAGTTACATCTGTGGCTACAGGTACTGCGGTGATATCTTATACTGTTGGCAGCGATGTTACTATTTTGAAATTATCGGTCAATCCATTGCCATCCTCGATAGCGGGTGCAACTTCTGTTTGTGGAGGATCTACCATTACTCTGAGCGATGCAGGCGGCGGCAAATGGAGTAGCAGCAATACTACTGTTGCAACCGTAGGTACTACCGGGATAGTAACTGGTAAACTTGCGGGTACAACTACAATTACGTACACGCTTTCCACGGGGTGTATGGTTACTTCCACGGTAAGCGTCAGTGCCACTCCGGCAGCAATCACAGGCTCCGCAGCAGTTTGTGCAGGAGCAACGACAACTTTAAGCGATGCTGCAGGCGGCGGCCTATGGAGCTGTGGAAATACATCAATAGCGACTGTACTGCCGACTACTGGTATTGTTACCGGGGTTTCATCAGGTACTGCAAGTATTACCTATTCATTAGGTAATGGCTGTCCCGTGGCAACAAAAATAATGACTGTGAATACCGCTCCCGTATCTATTTCGGGAGTTGCAAGTATTTGTACAAGCCTAACTACGACATTAAGTGATGCGGGTGGCGGAAAGTGGATGAGCAGCAATACTACAATTGCGACTGTGGGTTCAGGTTCTGGTATTGTGACTGGCAAAGTTGCAGGCACGGCAACTATTACATATATGTTACCTACCGGTTGCATTGCCACTATAATAGCAACTGTAAATGCAACGCCGGCAGTCATAGGTGGACCATCCAGTGCATGTACGGGATCAAATATAACCCTAAGTGATGCTCTTGCCGGAGGCGCATGGAGCAGCGGAAATACGTCAATTGCCATTATAGTGTCGGGAAGTGGAGTAGTTACCGGGGTATCGTCCGGAACAACGAATATCACCTATGCAATGACTTCAGGATGTATGGCATCCAAAATAGTAACGGTTAACGTATTGCCATCTTCAATAATCGGAGCGGCCACTGTTTGCTCCGGCACAACAACTACATTGAGTGATGCAGGCGGAGGCAAATGGACCAGCGGGAACACTACGGTTGCAACTATTGGTTCCTCTACAGGTGTAGTGACCGGGAAGGTTGCCGGCACAGCTACTATTACATATATGCTTGCTACCGGCTGCGCAGCTACAGATATTGTAACGGTAGTTGGTACACCGGCAACAATTGCCGGAGCAGCCAGCGTATGCTCCGGGTCAGCAATCACTTTAAGCGATGCTACTGCCGGAGGCTCGTGGAGTACGGCAACTACATCAATTGCGACGATAGGGTCTAGCACCGGCTTGGTTACCGGGATATCTTCCGGCATAGCAAGTGTTACTTATACCATTGGCATTGGCTGTATGACCAGTAAAACAATTACTGTGAATGTGCTGCCAGCTTCCATTGCCGGGACTGCAACCGTATGTACCGGCGCAACAACAACCTTAACTGATGCCGGTGGTGGTATGTGGAGTAGCAGTAGCACGACTATTGCCACCGTTGGTACTACAGGAATAGTTACCGGAAAACTCGCCGGTACCGCAAATATCACTTATAAGATTGCTACGGGATGCATAGCGGTTCAGGTGGTAACAGTAAATGCGACACCAGCGGCTATATCCGGTGCATCCGGTGTTTGTGTTGCCGATGTTGCTACGCTAAGTGATGCTATAACAAGCGGAGCCTGGAGCAGTGATAATACTACGGTGGCATCTATAGATGCCAGCACAGGGGTAGTTACGGGTGTGGCTCCCGGAACTGCAAATATTTCCTATACGCTCAGTAATGGTTGTGTGGATGCAGGTAAAACGATAACCGTTAATCCGCTTCCTTCCGCAATATCCGGAACTTTATCTGTATGTACTGGGACGACTACGACATTGAGCGATGCTACACCGGGTGGGAAATGGAGCTCCGGTATACCATCGATAGCTACTATAGGCTCAGCTACAGGCATAGCAGCGGGGGTAACTACAGGCACTTCAATTATCACATACAAGCTGACAACCGGTTGCACTGCAATAGAAACGTTATCTGTGTACCCTGCTCCGGCTGCAATATCTGCTCCAACAGTTTGTACCGGGGCCACTTCATCATTGAGTGATGCTGCCGGTGGTGGGACATGGAGTACCGGAAGCACATCAATTGCTACTGTTGGCTCGGCCTCCGGCGATATAACGGGTATAACGACGGGGGCTGCAAGTATTACGTACACATTAGCCGGTTGCAGAACTATAAAATCAGTTACTGTTAGCGCCTCTCCGGCGGCTATTACAGGAGCTGCAAGTGTATGTACATCTGCAACGATAACGTTAAGCGATCCGGGTAGTGGTCATTGGAGCAGCAGCAATACTTCTGTTGCTTCGGTTGGCTCTACCGGCGTGGTAACGGGCGTTGCGGCAGGTACCGCAGCAATTACCTACGCTTTTGCTACAGGCTGTATGGCTGCCAAAACAATTATGGTCAATGATGTTCCATCCGCAATAACGGGAACACTGGCTATTTGCGCAGGAACTAACACAACCTTAAGTGATGCCACTGCCGGAGGCTCCTGGAGTAGCGGTACCACCACTACTGCAACAATCGGTTCTTCTTCGGGCGTGGTAACAGGGGTAATGGGGCCACATACGGCAATTATAACGTATAAACTTAGTACGGGTTGTAAGGCGGTGGCAACGTTAACGGTTAATTCCCTGCCTGCTGCAATAACAGGTACTGCCAGTGTTTGCGTTTCAGCAACGACTACATTAAGTGATGCAGGGGCAGGTGCATGGAGCAGCAATAATACGGCAATTGCCACGATAGATGCCAGCACGGGAGTGGTAACCGGTGTATCAAATGGCACTACCGCAATTAGTTTTTCACCATCTACAGGTTGCACAGCCGTTATAAAGACGGTGACAGTAAATCCTGTGCCATCACCAATAGAATCGGCTGATACTGCTATATGCACCGCTGGAACCACTACATTAAGCGATCCCTCAGTGGGTGGCAAGTGGACCAGCAGCACTACTACTGTTGCTACTGTTGGTAGTAGTTCTGGTATAGTTTCAGCAGTAGCTGCGGGAACTTCAACCATTACTTACCTGTTTACCACTGGCTGTAATGCTACCCAGGTAGTAACGGTGGTTACTTGTGGCGGCGCAGCACCTGCATTTGACAATGGGGCTGCCGGTGTGCATATTACATCTCCTAATGCAACCGGATTACAGGTATATCCTAATCCTAATACCGGGTCTTTTACTTTGCTCTTGTCGGCAGCATCTGATATAGATGCTATGGTAAGTGTTACAAACACAATCGGGCAGAAAGTGATGGAGTTTTCTATAGCAGCCAATATTCCGGTTCCGGTAACCATGAAGCCGGAGTTACCTGCAGGCATATACATTATCTCTGTAACATCTGCTGGCGAGAGATATGAGGCCAAGGTAACAGTGGCTAAATAATAGGGTATAATCGTTTATTGTTTACTGCATACTCATTTCGAAATAAGTATGCAGTAAACAATTCAGTATTGCAAAGTTTTTGCTTACCATTCCCAAACACGGATAATTTTCTTATTTTTCAGCAGTAAAAATCAATATGAAAGAAAAATTATCACCATACCTGCCCGGTATTGTATTATTTGTTATAGCGCTTATTATTGGTATTGTCACCTACCAGGATTATGGAGTGGCATGGGATGAGCCGTTGCAAAGGGGACCGGGTATTCTCAGCTATAATTATATGTTTCATGGCAACCCGGGGTTATTTCAAAAAGAAACGGATAACCATGGGGCTGGCTTTGAGTTGTTATTATTGTTTTTTGAAAAGGGGCTGCACCTCACTGATACAAGGGATGTGTATATGAACCGGCACATCGTAACGCATATTTTTTTCCTGCTGAGCGCTTTTGCCGGTTATGTGCTGGTGCTGAGATTATTCAATAATAAATGGCTGGCCAGCCTTGGGTTTATTTTGCTGGCATTTATGCCGCGCCTGTATGCTCATTCTTTTTTTAATAGCAAAGACATTCCGTTCATGTGCATGATACTGATCACATTGGTGGTGTGCAGGAGTGCTTTTGAGAAAAACAAACCGTGGCTCTTTTTACTCACCGGTGTTCTATGCGGGTATGCTACCAGCATCAGGATCATGGGGATAATGCTGTGCAGCTTTCTGCTCATCTTCTTGCTGATAGACCTGATTACAGCTATCAGGAATAAGGAGCAGCCATTGAAACCTCTTTTAAATGTATTATTATACATTGTGGGTTTTTGTGTTTTCGTATATCTCCCCTGGCCTTATTTATGGCGGCAACCGATCTATCATTTTATAGAGAGCATTAAAGCTATGTCGCATTTTAAATGGGGGGCCACTACATTGATAAATGGTAAGATGGAGACTGCTACCAATCTGCCATGGACGTATTTCTTTACATGGTTCTTCATTACTACTCCTGTTTTGTGGCTTATAACCGGGGTTTGCGGCATTGGGTATGCCATCTACGGGATTTCCCGCAGGCCGATGGTATATTTTAAAAATACTCCTGAGCGTAATTACCTGCTATACCTGCTTTGCTTTTTTGTGCCAATACTGAGTGTGATTGTGCTGCACTCGGTGGTGTATGATGACTGGCGACATCTGTTTTTTGTATGGCCTCCTTTTGTGCTGCTGGCGTTATACTTTATTAATAAGTTCATACAGGGTAAGTATAAAATGGTGGTGCTGGGAGTATGTGGTGTTCAGATATTAATGGTCGGGTACTTTATGATGAAGAACCACCCATTTCACCAGATATATTTTAATGAGCTGGTATCGCATGAGGATGAATATCTGAGAAAGAACTACGAACTTGACTACTGGGGGTGCAGCTTTAAGCAGGCGCTGGAACACTTGCTGGAGGCCGATCCTCGAAAAAAAATAAAGGTATGCACCAATTTATCTGCTTATTATGAATCCAACATTTTAGGGATGAAGGAGGAGGATAAACGGCGGCTGGAATTTGTGCCGCCAGATCAGGCCGACTACTTCATCACCAATTTCCGGGGCCATTCTGAAGATTACCAGGGTGCTACTGTAGACTATTCACTGTCTGTACTCAATAGTACTATTATTGAAGTGATCAGGATGCGGAATATTGATTTCAGGGCGAAATAGTGCTAAGTCAAAATTCAACAATTAAAATTCAAAAAAGTGAGATGTCGTAAAATTACATTTTACTATTTATAAATGAGATCATTTCCATTTGCATTTCTTTGTGGCCGTGTAGTGTCTCTATATTAATATATGGGATTTGACTGGAGCAATACACGGATAGCGAACCATCATCTGCTACTGTTTCATTGTTTTGAAGCAGTACGCTGTACTTTTTAGTTTTAATTTTTTCAAAAATCCTACGGTCTGTGGTGAAAAAGAAATCTGTTATATCGTGGTTGGGGTTAATGAAAATGTCGCCGCGGTCTTTTTCATATTCGCCGCCATCGAGGTAATTATCTATGGTGTATTGACCGGTGGTATTGTGGAGGGCAACGATGAGCCTGGGTTGATGTGCCTGTAATTGCTGTATAATGGTGGTTGCAAATGCTGCAACGAGTTGCTCTGCTATAATAGTATTAGCGCCATTCTCCGTGAGTGTTTTCCTTATGCCTTCGGATGTGAATATCCTATTGGGGTCGAAGGTGTAAAGAGTGCCATCAAGATTGAATGAGATCATCCGTTCTCCTTTTGATTTTATTTCTATCAGTGTGCCGTTTGTTTTACTTAATATTTCTTTCCCTGCTTCTACGGATGTCTGTTCGTTTTCATGGAGATTGATATATACAATACCGGAAGCGCCCCATTGGGTGATATGGAGGTGGATCACTTCATTACCGATATTGTGGGTGATTTGTTTGTTCATTTTTGGTATTGATTTTTGCCTTGTCTTTTTGTTTTTGTTTAAAAAACGTTTTTAGTTGATTATCAATTGTTTAAAATTCCATTCGCCATGAATTCTTGCTCATTTTTTGCTCGTTTTGCCAGTTTTTTGCTAACTTTTCCCATTTTCTTACCAACCCTGCACTTGCATCGTCCTAAATCATTTGACTGGTTGGTATCAAGTTATGCATGTTATTTTTTAAATTTATTAATTTGCAGTTGTTTCTGATTTTCTGTAAAGACACCAGGAATGAATATACAGCTTTCTGAGAATGCACGCCACCATTTCTGAAGATTAGATACGGCAAACTCCAAGGCCCCTTATAAAAAATCCTTAGCATTGCTGTATATATCGTATATTACATTGTGAGAGCAAAATAACAATTCGGAACCAGTTCTTTGAATGCCGATTGTAAATCGAGATGCATCTTGGTTCCGGGTACCTACGGTAGATCCGAGACAACCGAGCTTAGATCATACATATTGTTGAAAATATAAGTTTTCCCCTTTTTGTCTATTTTTGAGAGCTATACAATAGGCATTGGGAATAATTATATATCATGGCAGATAACAACAACTTATTGCTAAGGCATAAAACGACTATAGCTTATAGTATCGGTTTGGCCTTCTTGCTCTTTCTTCTCAAATGGCTGGAAACCCGTTTTATCATATTTGATCATTCATTTGAAATCTATATCGGGTTTATTGCAGTCATTTTTACTGCATTAGGTATATGGCTGGCCTTAAAATTGTCAAAACCGAAAATTGAAACCGTAGTAATAGAAAAAGAAGTATATGTAAGCAGGAATGAACATTTTGTGCTGGATACATCACTTGTCTCCCGGCTGGAGCTAAGCAAGCGGGAACTGGAAATACTGAGTTTATTGGCACAAGGGCACAGCAACCAGGAAATTGCCGAAAAACTGTTCGTTTCATTAAGCACTGTGAAAACACACAATCAGCATCTTTTTGAAAAGCTGGATGTGAAAAGACGGATACAGGCAGTGGAAAAGGCGAAAAGTCTGAATCTCATACCTTAAAATCTCCTACTTTGGTACAAAAATAAGCGGGATAACAAAAAAATAGCCGAAAGTATGACCGGAAAAACCTGCACATTAGCCACCTTTGTACCTATAAGAATATAAAAATGAGCAAGAATATTATCATTCACGGGCTTATTGCAGGCATTATTGTTTCTTTTTTAATGCTGTTTAGTGTAAATTACTATAGCCATTGTAAAGGCGATGTGGATTATAGCACAAGTATGCTCATAGGGTATGCTTCTATGCTCATTGCCTTTTCGCTGGTGTTTGTTGGCATTCGCAATTACAGGGATCAATACAATCATGGAGTTATCAGTTTTGGCAAGACATTTCAGGTAGGCATTATGATTGTTTTAATCGCTTCCACCATTTATGTTATTGCCTGGCTCATTGACTACTTTTTTTTCATACCTGATTTTATGGACAAGTATTCAGCACATATGCTCGACAAACTGAAAGCCAGTGGAGCAAGCCAAATAGAAATAGATAAGCAAACAAAAGAAATGGCAAGTTGGGGTAAGATGTATAAAAATCCGTTCTACAATGCAATGATGACTTATATGGAAATTTTACCGGTGGGTTTGATTGTAACGCTTGTCAGTTCATTAATTTTGAAAAGAAAAACAGCAAAAAATTAAAGAAAAAACAAATTGATTAATATTATAAAAAAATAAATAATATGGAAGATCAAAAAAACCAGGCAGACAGCTCAGCTACACCGGCAGACACAACAACGCCAAAGGTGGTAGGTATTGGCGGCATTTTCTTTTTTTCAGAAAACCAGCAGGAAACAAGAGATTGGTATGCAAAAAATTTAGGACTTGTAATGAATGATTGGGGTTCGTCGAGTTTTGAATTCAGGAATATGCACAGGCCAGATGAGATCAACTCCCTGCAATGGTGCCCCTTCAAAAAAGGAGACAAATATTTTGAACCGTCTCAAAAAGAATTTATGATCAATTACCGGGTTCAGAATATAGAAGGGCTTGTAGAAAAACTCAAAGAAAACGGGGTAACTATACTTGACGACATCGCGACTTATGACTTTGGGAAATTTATACATATCATGGACGCAGAAGGCAACAAGATTGAGCTATGGGAGCAAATCTAATGCTCCTGCTAAAAATTGCCTGAAAATAGGGATGGAGGGAAAGTAGCTGTTTTTATGGAACAACTGTAAGAGCCGGGCGTCTAATCAATAAGCCCTAATTGTATGGCTTTTTTTATAAGGCCAGCGGGATTCTTTACGCCCAGTTTCATGAGCAGGCTAAGGCGGTAATTGTCAATCGTTCTTTTGCTCAGGAATAATTTATCTGCTATTTGCTGGCTGGTCATATCTGCGGCAATAAGCTGCAATACTTCTTTTTCCATCCTGGTAATTACAGGCTCCGTGGAGAATGTTTTTTTAGCCTGCAGGTTATCCTGCAATACTTTTTCCCGTAATACTGGCTCCAGGTACAGCTCTCCTTTATATACTGTATTTATGGCCTCGATAAGTATATCCTCATTGGTGGTTTTAAGTACATATCCGCTTGCGCCTTTTTTCAGCATGTTTTTTACATAAAAAACATTGTCGAAATTTGTGAGTACTAATATCTGGATTTTCGGATGTTTTTCTTTTATTATCTCCACTAATTCATCACCTGTTTGTCCCGGCAATTGTATGTCAAGCAGCAGTACATCCGGCTGTTCTGTGGTTAGTGACCGCAGCAGCTCTTTACCATTTGTATAGCTTCCGGTGATCTCCATACCGGGAGCGCCGGCAAGTATGTGGCGAATACCGGTGATCACTAACGGATGATCGTCTATTATAGCTATTTTTATCATAAACCCCAAACCCCTAAAGGGGCTTCTCTCATTTTTTCCAGTTAATAAGTAATACCAAGTGGACTTTTAAAAGACATCATTCATAGCTAAACCGTTAAAACGGTTGTGTAATTTTGGTATTATTTTGTCCTACGATTGAAATCGTGGGCTATGTGTGATTTACAAGTATAATTGGTATAAGCGCACTTAAATTTCATCAAATTTATGTTCAATTGTTCAAAGTTCTTCATCAGCTAATTGGCTATTCGTTTTAAGAGTTCATGGGGTTCCTTACTATGGGAATACCTAATTCTATATATACCGTAGTACCTTTTCCCGGTTCGGATTTCAATGTATAATGTCCATCAAGGCTTAGCACCCGCGTCTTTAGATTATGCAGGCCTATCCCGTCTTTTGTTTCGTCGGTATTAAACCCCGTGCCATTGTCCTCCACACTTACTGTAAGGTAAGCATCCAGCATCATCAGCTGAACAACTGCATAAGTGGCGTTTGCATGCTGCTGTATATTTTTCAGCAGTTCCTGCACTATGCGGTAAATGTTGAGCTTGAAATCGTTGGAGAGGTTGCTGAAGTCACCAAAGCTCTGGAAATTTATCTGCAAGCCTGTTCCTACCTGTATATTATTACAGTATGTGCGCAGTGCCTCTGTGAGGTTTTGTTTCAGCAACACTTCAGGCATAAGGTTGTGCGAGGTTTTGCGTATCTCGTCGCCCATAATATCCAGCAGCCCCATTGCTTCGAGGTACCTTGGCGATCTCACCAGATCTTCGTTGTCATGCCTTAATGCCATAAAGCGCATCTTGGTGGCTGATAACATGCCGCCTATGCCATCATGCAGCTCCCTTGCCAGCCTGATACGCTCATTTTCTTCGCCATGTACCACTCCTTTAAGGATACTGATGGTGTTCTCTTGTTTCAGCGATCGTATTATCCCTGCCTGCTTCAGCCTGCTATTCCTGTAAAGGGCCACAGAAAGCACCATCAATAAAAGCACACTTGCAGCAATGAGCCCTATCCATAAATCTTTACGTGCTATCTTATCCTTTTGCCGGGCTATCAATAGTTCATTCTTTGCTATTTGCGCGTCTTTTTCCGCAATATGATATTTCGCATCCACCTGCCTGATGGTTTTGACCTTTTCCGCAGTGACGAGTGTATCTTTCAGGGCTATCATGGAATCTGTATAATCAAATGCCTTTTCATATTGTCGGGTATCCCTGTAGACATCAGCTAGGTGACCATAACCGTTAGCCAATAGTTGTTTATGGTCTAACGCAATGCTTATTTTTAAACCCTGTAAAAAAATATCCTCAGCTTCTTTGTATTTTTTAAAGTGACGAAACGCCTGCCCAAGATTATAATAACCGCATTCCACAACATCAGGGTATTTGCCTTGCGCAATGGCAATGGCTTTGTTGCTGTAGGAAGCGGATTTATCCCAATCACAACTTTTTCCATAAAGCGCTCCTAAGTTTACATAAGCATTCGCCTCATAGTATAAACGCACACTTTCTTTATTTGCCCCTAATCCTTTTATCGCATCGAGCACTTCCATATAGTACTTTATCGCGCTGTCGGGCATTTGATCGTCTGAGAAATTGTTTGCCTTGCTTATAAGTATTGGCGCCAGGCTCCGGATCATCATATCCGGGGCTGTATTCCATTTACGGATGATTGCTTCGGCCTGCGTTAAATAATAAATCATTTTTTCACCTTGGTTAAGGCATTCACAGAGATTCGCAAGATTGGTGTAAATGCTGATCGCTGTTTCATAATCGGAACTATCAATCGTTTTCAAAATATCCAATGCTTTGAAACATTCTTCTGAGGCTTCTGTATAGTTGCCCTGTGTTAAGTACACCAGGCCAAAACAATTATGGCACCGTGCGGCCTGGTCTTTAAGCCCGGACTTTTCGGCATATGGAAGCGATTTTTTGTAATAAACGAGGGCGTCAGTGCAGTTGCCGAGGTCGAAATATCTGCCCCCGGCTGCACGGAAAGCCCTTGCGGCACCAAGACAATAATTAGCGTCAATGCTTTTTTGTGCCAGTTGTTTCAGTTGTAGTATGGAGCTGTCAGCATTGGTCATGTATGCCGCATTTTTTATAGAAAGATCAAGAGCGGTAATATCTACGTTTACTTTAGAAGGAGGTGTTTCACGTGCATAATTATTCTTACTTGCGACAACGACAAGCAGGCAGGATAATGCAAAACAGAGGAGGGAACGTACTATTTTATGTAGCATCCGGTTTTTTAAACAATAGATATAAGCACAAAGTACAAATGGGAAAGTATCCCGACTAGCGTATAATTACCTTTTTTAGAAATAGTAATTGTACACTATTCCAGGGGCTGTGCCACTTGTACTTTTACATAAAATCAATACTTATGCCCACCTTGTACTTCCATAAAACATCGTCCATTTGTGATATACGCAGAAGATTATATGCGATCCTTGCCATTGTTTGCGTCATTTTTGCGCCTTTTTGGGCATATGCGCAGATAAAGATCATTAACACTGTTGCAGGCAATCACCTATCTGGCTACTCAGGAGATGGAGGGCCCGCTACTGCGGCAGAATTTGGTGGAATGACGGGGGTGGCCGCAGATGCTTTTGGAAATGTATACGTAGTAGACGAGACAAACAATGCTATAAGAAAGATAGATAACAGGGGGATTATTACTACTGCCCTGGAGGCATATCCTTATTCAGGGCCTTTAGGCAATCCATTAGGTGTTGCTGTTGATGCCGCAGGGAATATGTATTCTTCCTATGGCTATATGAATGCGGTGCTAAAACTAACACCAACAGGTGTGCTCACTACAGTTATCGGTGGTGCAGGCAGCGGGTACTCTGGTGATGGAGGGCCAGCCAGTGCTGCAAAAATGCATTTTCCCCAGGGCCTTGCAATAGACAATTCAGGTAATCTATATATCGTGGATGTCCAAAACAGCGTTATCAGGAAAGTAGATGCCGCTACCGGCAACATATCAACTATTGCCGGAACCGGAACCGGCGGTTTTTATGTGGGGGAAGGCCATCCTGCAACAGCAGAACCGCTTTACTGGCCATCCAATGTTGCAGTGAGCCTTTCGGGAGATTTATATATATCCGATGGGCTTAATGGCAGGGTTATGAGGGTAGACGCGGCGAGCGGTAACATGTACACTGCTGCCGGGAATGGCACATGGGCATTTTCCGGTGATGGAGGCCCTGCTTCTGCTGCTGCAATAAAGACCCCTGGTGGCATAGCAGTAGATGCCAGCGGAAACCTGTATATAGTAGATGGGGGAAATAACAGGGTAAGAAAAGTGGATGCGGTGGGTATCATTACAACGATTGCAGGAGATAGCGTTGCGGGGTTTAACGGGGATGGCGGCCCGGCAGACACTGCGGAATTATATTCTCCCGAGAGTATCGGGTTAGACGCCAATGGCAATCCATATATAACAGATGATGGCAATTATGCCGTGCGCAAGATCGCACCACCAAATGGTATTTTCTTTACCAATGGGCCGTTGCAAACACTTATAGCCTGTGAAAATGCCCCTATACCTATCAACACTTTACTGGAAGTAACAGATACTACCCCTGGGGAGACAAACACCTGGAGTGTGGCCGCTATGCCCACGCATGGCACACTTGCCGCTTCTTACACAGTCACCTCCATAGGAGGGATAATGACGCCTGTGGGGTTGAAATATACCCCGGCTACCTATTATATAGGAGCAGACTCGTTTATAATAAAAGCGACCAATGGCAGTATTACCACTTACACAACTGTTATTGTTACCGTAAACAGGGCGCCCATAGTGGTGGCAAGTGTTGATTATACCACAATTTGCAATGGCAGCAGCACCAGGATAAAAGTGGTTGGCGACGGCACTCCCGGCGGAGGCGATACAGTAGTAAACCAGGATTTCAACACCTCATTGGGTGCCTGGACGGTGGACACTACTGGCTGTGTGGGTGGCACCAAAGACCCTGCCTGGGCCGA
>Ga0206839_1063_pt1 | contig 27296 bp, 32 predicted proteins | sample Alteio_BWOrgCont_27_FD_152883 | JGI IMG/M metagenome (GOLD analysis project Ga0206839, IMG submission 152883) | Enriched cells from forest soil in Barre Woods Harvard Forest LTER site, Petersham, Massachusetts, United States -... | ecosystem: Environmental > Terrestrial > Soil > Temperate forest >... | reverse complement strand
AGCAACAAAAACCATAACAGTAAATCCCCAGCCAAATGCCGGAACTATAACCGGAACCGCTTCCAGTGTATGTGTCAGGTCCTCCATCACACTAACAGATATTACAACCGGTGGCATATGGAGCAGCAGCAATGCTACGGCAACCATTTCCAGTGGTGTGGTTACAGGCGTAGCGGCAGGTGTGGATACTATCATGTATTCAGTTACCAATATATGCAGCACAGCAAGTACAACAAAAACAATCACGGTAAACCCACTACCTGATGCAGGCAGTATAACAGGCTTATCCAGTGTATGTACTGGTATATCAATCACATTAACAGATATCGCAACAGGCGGCGTATGGAGTAGCAGTAATACAACTGCATCTGTTTCAGCAAGCGGCATTGTTACGGGATTTACAGCTGGTACGGATATTATTAAATATACGGTTACTAATATATGCAGTACAGCTTCGACAACAAAAACTATAACAGTAAATCCACAGCCAAATGCAGGAATTATAACTGGAGGCGCTTCCAGTGTATGTGTCAGTTCTTCCATCACATTAACAGATATGACCTCTGGCGGCATATGGAGCAGCAGCAATACAACTGCATCAGTTTCCACAAGTGGTATTGTTACGGGAGTTACTGCAGGTACAGATACTATTATATATGCAGTTACCAATATGTGCAATACAGCTTCAGCCACCAGTATTATCACAGTAAATCCATTGCCTGATGCGGGCAGTATCACCGGAACAGCCAGTGTATGTATAGGCGCCGCCGATACACTGACAGATGTTACCGGTAGCGGCGCATGGACCGTTACCAATGCTAAGGCTACGGTTTCAGGAGGTATTGTTACCGGCATTACAGCAGGTAAGGATACTATTATGTTTTCAGTTAGCAACTTGTGTGGTACTGTTACTGCTACAAAAACGATCACGGTAAATCCATTGCCAAATGCAGGCACTATAACCGGCAGCTTTTCAAATGTATGCCTGGGTTCGTCTATTACGCTAACTGATGTTACAACCGGGGGAGTGTGGAGCAGCAGTAATGCTAAAGCTTCAGTTTCCGCAGGAGTGATTACTGGAATAGCTATTGGAACGGTAGTAATTAATTATTCAGTTACGAATATGTGCGGCAATGCAACTGCAACCAAAACTATCACCGTAAACCAGGCGCCAACGGTACCTGTGATTACTACTTCATCTCCCTCATCTGTATGTGCGGGGACATTATACCAGAATTTTGGCACATCGATTGCTCCTTCAGGAGGTGTAGTTTATAGCTGGAATGCGATTAATGCCACAGTATGGACTACAAGCAATAACGGACAAAACGCTTTGATCAGTTTCACTAATCCTGGCAGTGCATCCGTTATGCTGACGGCTACAATACCCGGCATATCCTGTGTAAGCACAGCTACTTATACCGTTAATGTAGCAACATCAACAGCACAAATATCCAGTGTCATTTATTTCGAAGATCATTTTGTTGCTATGCCTGCCAATGCGGATTTTTATCAGTGGGGCTATGATGACAAGAAAACACTCGATTCTGTATTATTACCCGGAGAAATCAACCAGGATTATCTGAATGCAAATCCCGATTTCACCAATAAATATTATTGGGTAATGACCGGCCTTGGCGGTTGTAATCAAAAAACATACTACAACGCCCCATTAGCTATACAAGATATGAACAGATCAGGAGTAACAGAAATGAATATGTACCCTAATCCTGCAACTGAATTAATAAATGTAGCTATAAGCACCTCCATCGAAGGTACTATGCTGATAGAAGTTGTAAATATGGCCGGACAAAAAATGAGTTCAACAACAACAACCGATAATAAAACCATCATTAACGTAGCAACATTTCCCGCCGGATCATACCTGGTGAGCTGTTATCGCAATGGAGTTAAAATAGCCACTTCCAGGTTTATCAAGAACTAAATTTTCAATCTAAAAAACTATAAAAATGAAAACACTTTTAATGCTTCTGGTAGCTGCGGGCGCTACATTACCAGCTAATGCACAAACGCCAAATACAGGGTATAGTACAGATGCCCTTTTATCCCGGTGGGTTGTTGACATAAACCTGCTGGGCGGATTAGCCAGCCAGACTTTCACTACCGCAAATTCGGTTAATAACTATCCCAATGCTCTCAACGCGAATATGGGGAACCTGACATTCAAGAATGGTTATTCCTTTGGAGCAGACGGGCAACTGGGTTTCTTCTTCGGCCAGAAACGCCATTTCGGACTGGGAGCAGGCATTATGTATATGCAACAGCAAGGTGATGCGGCACTTGATAACTTCCATATAGAATATCAAGCCACAGATTCCAGGGGAAACATATTCAGACAGGTAGTTACTGGTAATAATGTAAGTGAATCTATAACAGCTACGAGTATTAATATACCTGTTGTATTGAAGTATAAGAACCGGTTTTCAAAACATTGGGGCTTTACAGCAGATGCAGGTGCCTTGATTAACCTGCAAATAAAAAACGCATATACAACGCATGCCTCGTTTAACGATGAAGCTATCTACCAATTTGCACAGGGTGGCGATGCCGGCCCTACAGTATATGACAATTCTCCCATACCGTCAGAAAATGACTGGCTGATTACCAAAGCAGAATTCCTGAGAAATAACCCCAATGGTAATTACCAGGACTATGTGAATGCAAAACGCGCATTGGGTTTTAATGTAGGCGAAGGACTGACGCCAAATACTAAAACCGGGAATACCTCTTATACACAAGGATCTGTTGGCTTTATAGTGCAACCATCCATGAATTACTTTTTATCTGATAAAGTGGCGTTGAATTTTGGTGTGTTTTACATGTATCAGCCGTTTAAGAATAATGCCCAAAGCGGCTACCGCCTTACAGACGGACAAGGTAATTACAGTTCTGTCTTAAACAATGTTACGGCAAGTACTAACCAGGATTATGGCATTAATATCGGCGCGCGTTTCTTCCTCGGTAAGAAACATATACCTTGGTATATTACCTCTATAGACCAAAACGCGCCATCACAATGCGGGATGTGCGATGGCAGTTTTGCGCTAAATGGTTTAACCCCCAATCAGGCTGTAAGAGTTGATTATAGCGTGAATGGTGCAAAACCGGTAGAATATTCATCAACAGTGCAAGCTGATGGTAAAGTAAAAATTACCAATCTTTGCGCAGGAAGTTATACCGGCATTACTGCAACGATAAAGAAACAAAATGCGGCTGGAAAAACAGTGACGCTATCGGATCCTCCCATTAACATCTCTTCTCAAACAACGGCAAATCCTGCTGTTTCCGGTGGATGCGATGGTTCTGTTACATTCAATGGTTTGTATGCAGGCAAATCCGTTTCCATTAGTTACAATATGAATGGCAATGCCCAACCTGCTTATTCAGGTTTTGTAAAATCAGATAATTCTGTAACTATGAACGGCTTGTGTGAAGGAAAGTATACAGGCATTATGGCAACAGTTAGTTCCTGCTCGGCGCAAGGTGCTGATTTCACACTTGCAGCACCCACACCACCACCCGCTCCTCCAGTAACCATTGCAGAAAAAATAGACATCTCCACACCTATTATGTTTGACGTAAATGAAGCGACCATTCATCCCTCTTCGTATCCTGTAATTGAGGAAGCGGCTGAAGAGCTGAAGGAAAACAGAGGCTCCTACCTAACCATTAACGGTCATGCGGATGCCAGTGGTTCCGAATCGTTTAACCGGGTATTGTCACTGAGGCGTGCAAATTCCGTAAAAAAACAATTGACCAAAAAAGGAATTAATCCAAACCGGCTGAAAACAAGGGGATATGGCAGCAGCATACCTGCAGCTACCAACAGTACAACTGAAGGAAAACAACAAAACAGGCGTGCGGTTATGAAAATAACCCCTGCTGGAAACTAATACCTTAGGTTACTGAAAAAGAGGTTGTCTGATGAGATAACCTCTTTTTCTTATAAAATTTAAAAAGACTGTCTTCAACCAAATGAAAATTGTACATTACAGTTTAAGTTTACCATAAATATAAAAAATTATGAAAAAGTATATTATTATTACCATACTGGCTATGGGATTAGGATGCACAACTTCCTTTGCACAGGATGAGCATAGAAACAAACAAGAAGAAGGGCACCAAAAAAGTAGGGATAGGCAGCCACATAAATCCAACAGTAATGAGCAAAGGCATGACAGAACGGATAATAGGGCGCACAAAATGCACAAAAATCACAAAAAGAGTGGTCATGATCAGAGATCAGAGAATCAACACACTGAAAACAGGCATTAATTACTAACCTTAGGCGTAGACGCTATGCTTCAAAAAGCTGCAATCTGTTCAGGTTGCGGTATAGCCCTTCTTCCATAGTGATGAGTTCCTGGTGCGTACCACTTTCTTTTACCCTGCCATCCTCCAGCACTATGATCTGGTCGGCATTGCGGATAGTAGAAAGCCGGTGAGCTATTACAAAAGATGTCCGGTTTTGCATCAGGTTATGGAGTGCCTCCTGCACCAGCGATTCTGATTCAGAATCGAGCGAGCTCGTTGCTTCGTCCAGCAGCAATATCACAGGGTCTTTCAGTATCGCCCTTGCTATAGCTACTCTCTGCCGTTGCCCGCCGGAAAGCTGTATGCCCCGCTCGCCTACTATCGTGTTGTACCCTTCAGGGAAACCGTTGATAAAGTCATGAGCATTTGCTTTTTTCGCAGCTGCTTTTATCTCCTCCATAGTAGCGCCGGGTTTTCCGTATGCTATATTTTCCTGTATGGTACCGCCAAACAGTAATATATCCTGCGGCACCAGGGCTATCTGCTTGCGCAATTGGGTAAGCGGGATGCTCCCTGCTTCTTTGCCATCAAATAATATCCGGCCTTTATCCGGCTCATAAAACCGCAGCAGTAAAGACACCAATGTGCTCTTGCCTGCACCGCTGGGTCCCACAATTGCAATCTGCTGCCCGCTCTTTGCCTCGATGCTTACATCCTTTATTACCTCTATATCTTTCCGCGATGGGTAGCTAAAACCAAGGTGCTGCAAAGACACATCGCCAGACAGTTTAAATTCTTGCTGCAATTGAATTTCCGCAACAGCCACATTTTCCGTAGTTTCTTTCAGTAATTCCCTGATTCTTTGCGTGGCGCCCAGCGTTTTCTGCAATTGCGCATACAGCTCGGCAAAACCTGCAAAAGTGCCTCCCACAAATGCGGTACATATCACAAAAGCAGTCAATGAGCCAAAAGATAATTGGTGCTGCTGCATGAGTATAGCGCCATACCACACCACTAATACGATAGCCCCAAAGACACTGAAAAACATGGTGGAGATAAACATGCCCCTGTAACGCCCGTTTCTTACGGCCAGCTTCACCACATTGCTGATGCTGTTTTTATACCGGCCTATCTCATACCATTCATTGGAAAAAGCTTTCACATTTGCTATGCCTTGCAAGGTTTCCTGCACTACCGTATTAGAATCAGCCAGTTGATCCTGTGCCTCACTGGAAAGTTTCCGGATAAATTTGCTGAATATCAACGCTATGATTATAATAACTGGCAGTACAGACAGCATTAGCAATGTCATCTTTGCGCTGATATACAGGATAAACCCAATCCCAATGATCATAGTAAGCACACCCCGTAATATCTCGGCAAAAACACTAGTCACCGCATCCTGCACTTGTGACACATCTGCTGTTATCCGGCTGGAAAGCTCCCCTACCCTCCGCTGCGCAAAGAAATCCATCGGCATCATAATGATGCGCTGGTAGATATCCTGCCGCATATCTGAAACAGCATTTTCCCCCACATAGGTGAAAAAATATACACGGCAGTAGGATACAATCATCTGTATCACCAGCAGCCCCATCATCCCAATTGCTATAGTACCCGGCCCAAAAGAGAACCTCCCTGCCATTATTTTGCCATTCGCGCTATCAATAAGCGTTTTCAGCAGCGCAGGAAATAACATAGTAGTGCCACTGGACAATGCGATGAATATAAGGCCTGTAATGAACTGCCCACGGTATGGGCGCATGTAGCGGAATATCTCTAATGCTTCCTTTACTGATTGCTTGCTTATTTTTACTTTCGGGGATTCTTCTTCTTTACCGGTATGTCTGCGTCTTGCCATCTTTTACTGCTGATAAAATGCAAAAGTATAGCTATGCAAAGTGTTGCCGCAGTTTTTTTCGGTAAGCTGTTTGTTTTAGTCGGTAAAACAATGATACCTGGCTTCCCTAAAAATAAAAGAGGAAAAATATAAACCATATTATAGCGCCGATGAATAGCAGCGTTTCGCCTATCCCAAATATCAGCCCCAGTGTAGCCCGGTCCTGCTCCATGCCTCTTCTGCTGTTAAGCCCACGTATGCCATGAACAATGGCTAAAATGCCCAGCGGCCATATAAAAATTCCCCATGTAGCCCAAAACATGGCCCTGTCGCCCTCCCCAGGTTCCCACGGAGCAAGTACCCGGTCTTTTATTCGCCTCATAATACTGGAAGGAGTATGATGCTTTATTACGACCTTATTTTCGATGGTCACATTGGAAGTAACCGTCGCATTTGTAGCTGCAGGAGGATATTTAACCGGGAATGCGGCATAGCACATAGTTGCCACGCATAATAAAATAACGGTATAAAAAACAATTCTAGTCATAGCAATATTTTTTTCAAAAAATACACGCTATTAAGACTTCCGGGAATGGAAAAAGTTTTATGGAGAGCAGATTTTTTTTAGCAAGTGTAAGACCAATCAATATACAACAATCATTGACTCGATTGTGATAAAGCGATTAGTACCGCAAAGGCCAGCAGGTGCAAAATTCAGATTTATTTTTATAGGTAAATGGGTAGAGTCAATGGAACTTCCGGCAGGGAATGCTGTGGCATGATATAGTGTATCCTTACCATCTAGTTGCAATATATATCCTCCGCAACAAGGACATGTGGAGTAATCATATGCTGTAATCACACCTGTATGTTTATACGTACTGTCACTTTTTTTACAATTGGTAAAAAAAAGCAGGAAAGCAGGCAGTAAAAACAATAGCTTTTTCATAAAGGCATATATTTTTTACAAAGGAACAGGAAAAAAGCATTCAATCAAAGAAAAAATACATGCCTTTATAAAAAATATTAAACTTTACCCACTACAATTTTTTTGCTTTTAACCTTAGGTTTGGTTTTGGCTTTCACTTTGTTATTTTCAACCGGTTTGCTCTTTACATGACATTTAAAAGCTATTACCACGTGATTAGCGGTAATGCTTACCATAGGCTCGTTACCGTCTGCCTCATAACCGGCAGGGATTTCTTTTTTTATCTTTTCAAGGTCAATCGAATTGATGCCTTCTTTAGTCTTTATTTTTTTAATAAATATTATCATTTCATTAAATTTTTGTTTCCTCGCCAAAAGTAGAGCAAGAAAATGAAACTCAATATTAATTATTGCTTTTATCGCAAAACTTAACATTGGAAATGAAAAAATACCAAATCAGGCAAAAAGATGAGCTACTGCCCCCGATGCATAACTTTTGGAGGTTCAGGAAATTCTTATACTTTTACGAAATGAGAAAAATTCTATTTATGCTGCTTATTCCGGCTTTTTTGTTTCCCGGACTGAGCGGATGTAGATCAGAAAGAGTAAATGTGCATACAAAATACGGCCATGTGCGCCATATGAGATCAAGGAGAAGGTCGCCCTGGTTCACCCCCGTCGGGAACGGATATAGCAAACGGACAAACCGTAGGCTTTCCCGTATGGATAAGAATTTTTATAGATAGTACTCTGCTCCAATGCCGGGAAAATAAAAACGGCACAATCTTTTAATAACCGCCTGAAAGCTAAAATAATATTCATATTGTTTATATTTAATGATATTAATTAAAATGGTGTCCCTGTACTGTGGCGTGGCAATTTTATTTTCTTGAAAATAAACATCAATACGAGTATGAGTATACCAAACTTCATGATCACGTCACCGACGGGGTAATCACGGATTTTTAAGATAAAGCCCACTATAACGCCGATGATAGAAATAACCCTGAAAAAAACAGACATAAACATGTTTTTTATAAATGAAAAAATATCAAATTGACAACAACACAAACCTAAGAATAACTATGCAATAAACACAAAATTATTTACTTACACGTTCGTTAATGTCATAATGTCTGTTTGTTAATATTTTTAAATTTAGGCGTTTTTTTAACAGTTGAGTAAGCTGTCGTTAACGGGTATTATACAATTATAAAAAGAATGAAAAATGTAACGTAATGTGGATTAAATTCTTAATTCCGTGCACGTGAGTTAGAGATAAGATTGATCTCATGGATGAATACATCGCTATTATTCACATCTATACGCTTATACCAATAGCCATCTGCATTGTATAAACGCACTTTATCCGGGTATCTGTACTGTAGCTTTTGTAGATCTGCTTTATATATCGGGTAAGTAAGTAAAACACCCTGTGCATCGCTGCCGGCATAGCCTCTTGCGCCGCATCCTATGCAGCTTGCTTCATATTCCGAATTATAGAGCCTTATTTTATTGCCGTCATCCAGCAGCAAATCCAGTGGTTCGCCCCTTGCAATCACCATATTATCTCCGGCATCCATCGCTTTCACGTCCAGGAAGTATTCGTTATTGATTCTTGTTATCCTGAAGAAAAGATTCAACGGATCACCTATAGTGGCTCTGGCCAATACAAACCAATAGGTATGCATAATAGAATCTCCGGTAGCGGCATCTATCCTGTTTTCCTGCAGTATATCTATATGATCACTTTGTGCATTACATAAAAGAGGAAAAAGCAGTAGTGCGAGGAGTAATTTTTTCATGCTATTTTTTCTTCGATGGCTTTGGCTTTAATGATTGTACATACTCAAAACTTATATCGAAATATGGCTTTAATTCTTTGGTATTTTTAAATAGTTTTTCAGGCACTTCGGCATATTCTTTCTGCACAATGCCATAAGCCTCCCGCAAGGTAGTTTTATATTTCTTAAGGAAGTTGTCCATTTCATCTTTGGGTAATCGGATAGCCAAATTCCCTTCCTTGTCAAGATAAGAAAACATATGCCCGTTCAGGGAGGTATAGGGCACGGTATCACCCTTGCGCTCTATAGCAGGATTGGTCGCTACCAATTGGTTATATAATTCCAGTTTATCAGCAGGAATGGTGCTTTCTTTCTTAGCCATTCAGTAGAGGTATAGCAGCAATTAATGGTTCAGTTGTTCAAATTGTACGTCTGCATTGTCATACGTATCAGCGCCGTTTTTACTTTGGTTGCCTACCTTATCTATTTTGCTTTTAAATTGTCTGTTTTCAAAGTAAGACAGCCATGTTTCTGTACTATTGCTGCTAATCTGGTGCTGCGCAAGAAAATCCCTGCTGTCCGGGAAGTATATCCAGAATAAAGGTTTTTCAGTAGTCGTGCCATCCCCGTTCGTTATAGCTGCTACCGGTGCCAGGCCCACAATGCGCACAGTCATTTTGCCTGCATCATTACCTTTTTTTACAAACAGCCAATCTTCTTTTATCTGGTACTTAAATATTTTATCGGGGTTGAAACCGGCCGCAGATAGTACTGCAGACAATTCATCTTTTGTTAAGACAGCAGTAAACTGGTCATCTGCGGCGCTATATGCTTTTATACTGCCACCCATTGCCCCTGCTACCAGCACATTGGTGAGCTGATTGCTATTGGGCTTCCCGGAAGGCATCAATACACTATTCGCGACATCATTCGCATCTATTTGCCGCCATACACGCTTTTTCCAGGCAATATCTTTTTCAGGAATTATTTGTAGCGGAGCTGGTAAATTAGAACTTGTAACAATACTCTGTGGGGTATTGTTTGCTGCTTGTACTGGTGATGTGCCTTGTGCAAAAAGACAACCGGAAGCGAGCAATAAAGATGCCGCAAAAGAATATTTCATGCAATTCATATTCGTTTATTTGAATTAAAACTAATCATTTTCTTAACAAATACAAAGAGTACATGAATGTTAGTAAATCCGGAGAGGTCTATCTACAATGGCTATCAGTATGTGAGTAATAGGCGGTCGGAGACAACCTCGTGTTCCAGAGTATGACCCTCAAGTTGAAAACGCCTTAACATAGATCGACCACAATCAATAAAAATCTCATTTTCAAATAGGCCACGGGGAACAGGCAAATCACATATAAAATTGCCCGATTTTTTATTTCCATCTATACTCAATGAAACAAAAACACCTTTTGACTTAACTTTGTCAATTTCGATCAATAAATCTTCGAGACGAAAATTCTGAGCACCATACAAAATTCCCTGACTGTGTGAATAAGGAGGGTCACAATAAATCAAATCCCCTTTTTTTGCTTGCGCAAAGGCTTCCCGATAGTCCATCTGCTCAAAACATACGTTTCTCAATCTTGCTTTCCACTCCTTGACACGGCTTGCAAAGCTATCAACAGGTATAGGCGTATGTGCTCCACAAGGAGTTGACATATAACCATCTGACTTTCTGAAACGAACAATGCCACCATAACATGATCTCGTTAAAAACAAGAAATCGGCACCATTTGGATTTTTATTATATACAGCAAGCACGCTTTTATAAACATCTTCTTTTGTTTCTGTTTCAAGTCTATTTCTTCGTTCAGCATACCAATCAATCAATTCTTTTGGATTATTTGCTAATTGTTGCCAAATTTCAACAAGCGGCTTAAAAACGTCAGAGCCTAAACCATTTGAAGGTGCAACCGTTGCAAGTATCGCACCGCTACCGAGAAATGGCTCTATATAGCGATTAATTTGTGTTGGAAAATGTCTTGTAATTTCAGTTGCAAATTTTTGTTTATTGCCAACCCATTTTAAAAGTTGAGACTTTGGAGGATAATAGGTAAGATACTTTTCTTCAAGTGTCAATTGCATATTGAAAGTGTTTCAGCAAATATAAGCACCAATGTGTTTAAATCCTAAAATGGGATATGCTATTTTAGAATATATTTTTGATCTTGTGAAAAAAACGTTGCACAAAAGAGAACACAAAATTCTATTGGAGCAGTTATATCGACTTCGTATGGGGGCAGGTCTTCGTCAGGCAGACTTAGCCGAAAAGCTCGGCGTACCGCAATCATTTATTAGCAAAATTGAGAGTGGCGAAAGAAGAACCGACTTAATTGAATTGAGGGAAATTTGTATAGCGTTAGGGTCAAATTTGATAGAATTTATTAACGAGTTTGAAAAGGCGGTAAACAAATGAAAGCAGATACACGATTTCTAAATCAGCTTTTAGATTTTTGGGCGAACATCAAATTGATTAGCCAAAAAGCAGGTTACACAGACAAGAAAACTAAACAAATTAAGGTCCACACCCTAGAAGAAATCAAAACTGTCTACGAAAGTAATAACCTTGATTGCAGTAAACTAATTGATAAAAATAACAAGCTTACTGTATTTGGCACCCTTGTAGTTTCTTATTTGCAATATCGCTCTGATGTTTTAAGGCTACAGATAGAACCGAATCTAATGAAGCTTGCAGAAGCCAAGAAAGTTTTTGAAGAACTACAGGAAAAACTAAAGCCAACTTGCCTTTTGCCCAGGAATAAACAAAAGGGAGAAAAAGCCGGTTATGCCTATTTGACGGGCATTGTAAATATGATAATTGAAACGAATTCAAAAGGCTTTGATTGCAATTTTGATCCTAAAGAACTAACTGCCTTTACGCAAAACAAGTTCCCTGTCCGTACCTTGTCACGAAGAGTTGACGGAGCATTTCCTAATGTAATAAATCCAATTGCAATTTGGGAAATCAAAGAATATTATTTTACGACAACTTTTGGCAGCAGAGTTGCAGACGGTGTCTATGAAACGTGGCTTGACGGTTTGGAACTAAGGGAAGTGAAAGATAATCTCAAAATTAATGTTGAACACTTTTTAATTATCGACGACCATTTTACATGGTGGACGAAAGGTCGTTCTTACCTATGCAGGATTATTGATATGCTGCACATGGGCATTCTGACACAAGCGCTATTTGGCAAAGAAGTGGTAACTGAGCTACCCAAAATTGTTCAAGGCTGGACTAAACAAATAAGTAAATAATGGGCGAATTCATTCAAATGCAAAAGACTGCTAAATATCCGGTTTAATGCTGTGATCCATAAATCTTAATTTTGCCCAGTAAATTACATTGAAATTGTAGACTCATGACCTTTTACAAATACCACGGCACCGGTAACGATTTTATCCTGATCGATACCCGGGGAAAAAATATACACCTCTCAAAAGAACAGATAGCACACTTATGTCACAGGCGCTTCGGCATAGGTGCTGATGGGCTCATGCTGCTGGAAAATGCGGATGGCTATGATTTCAGGATGGTATACTATAATTCAGATGGCGGAGAAAGCACCATGTGCGGCAATGGCGGCAGGTGCATTACCCTATTTGCAAAACATTTAGGCATTATAGACGTCATAGCAAATTTTGTAGCTATTGATGGGCCGCATACTGCCACAATTAATGACAAAGGGTTGATAAACCTGCACATGAACAATGTAACCGCAATGAACATTTATGATAGCTACACACTGCTCAATACCGGCTCCCCCCACTTCGTGCAATGGGTAAAAGATGTAAAAGCAATAGATGTCTATAACGAAGGAAAGCAGATACGCAACCTGCCCAGGTTTCAGCCTGACGGCATTAATGTGAATTTTGTGGAACTGCAGGAAGGTAAAATATCCGTTCGCACCTACGAAAGAGGCGTGGAAGATGAAACACTGAGCTGCGGTACCGGGGTTACAGCCGCCGCTATAGCGGCCAGTGGCACAGCTACCGGCAACTTTATCACCAGTATTGAAACCCGAGGGGGACATCTTGAAGTATCCTTTACCAAGGATATGCCCACTACTGCTATCAACGTGATACTTACCGGTCCGGCTACTTATGTATTTGCAGGTGAAATTAAGGGGGAAATTGAGTAATTTGTTTTAATAAACTAAATTATCCGCATACCTTTCCTTGCATCATGAATATTATAACCCACACTTTCCGCAAGCATATCGGTATCATCCGCAACTATCCGCTTGCAGCTATAATTACGCTGTTCTCTTTTGCTGTCACTATATGGTATGGGATTTCCATTCACAAGCCTCTACGCGGCATTGGTTACATATTTGCAATGTGGCTGGCGGCGTTCGTAACAGACGCACTTACAGATGCTTTTCCAAAAACAACTATTGGGTTCCCAATAAAAAAGCCGGTAAAAAATGAATTGTTCACTATTTTGATATGCACCGCGCTGGGCTGCCTTTTTTTGTTTATACGCTTCCGGTGCGGCTGGGAACACATGAACCAATGGCTTAGATTGGCATTTATCCCTTTAATTCTTTTTACGATGCCTGTTGTGCTCGCTGTTATTTATTTGTTCAGGTATCAATACAAACCCAAAGAATTAGGCGCTAATATTCATTACTGGTATCTCGCATTGCCCATCCACCTTATAGTAGGCGGTACCACTCTATTGATAGCGCCGGAGCTATCCCACTGGAAAGAAGCGTTTGCACAAATGAGCATACCCGGCTTACTCTTTACAGGCCTTATATCGGCCGCCTTACCTGAGGAATTCATACGTATGCTGTTACAGACCCGTTTAGGAAAAGCCTGTAATAATGTTGGGCTTGGCTTTGTCACGGCCACATTTATATGGGCAGCCATGCACTTTTTTACGGAAAGCAAAAACGAGATCACGATAGACTGGGGCTCACATGCCATACGCACCATCACCCTGCTGCCTGTAGGCTTTATGTGGGGATATATTACCCACCGCACCAAAAGCCTGCTACCTGCTGTGCTGGTACACGGATTCAACCTGTGGGGGTTACAAAATATAATGGGGTAATCATGACTACCTGCCCTGCACAGATACATAGTTTTCTATGGGCAGGCGCTTGGCTATGGAGCGGGCAAGCGTCATCTCGTCTGCATATTCCAGTTCACCACCAAAAGCAATGCCCCTCGCTATCGTCGTGATGGTTACCTCTAGATCCTTTAGCTGCCTTGCTATGTAGTAAACAGTAGTATCTCCTTCTATGGTGGGGCTTAGCGCCATGATCAGTTCTATTACGCCTGTTTCTTTTACCCGGTCATGCAGGGTGGAAATATTTAATTGCTCCGGCCCTATGCCATCCAGCGGGGAGAGAATGCCCCCCAGCACATGATACAAGCCGCTATACTGTTGGGTACTTTCTATGGCTATCACATCGCGTATTGTTTCTACTACGCACACCTGGCTGCGGTTGCGGCCGGGGTTCACACAGATCATGCAAGTATCGCTGTCAGAAACATTATGGCATTGTTTACAGAATTTCACTTCGTGTCGCATACGCGACAATGCCCCCGTAAATTCATCCACTTCTCCCTCATCCATGCGCAGCAATTGCAGCACCATGCGGAGCGCTGTTTTTTTACCTATTCCTGGCAACCTTGAAAATTCCTTTACGGCGTCCTCTATCAGCTTTGATGAAAATATCATTATTCAATTAACTTCAAATGTTATGCGCGTTTACGAAGAATAACATCTCTATAATTTTCCATATTTATGGAATAACTGCGCGTAACAAAGTTAATTTATTCTCCCTGATAAAAACCGATTAGTTTTTCTGCTGCTGCAGCCGTTCGTTCACCTTCTCCAATTGCATTTTTAATGCATGGCTCACCTCTTCCAGCGCTTGCCTGTCATTTTCCTGCTCATCTTCGGGAGTGCAACTGAGTTTGTGTTTCAGCCTGTTGATTTTCCTTCTTGCCTCTACCCCACGGTACGGAGCATACAACATTCCTAAAACAGCTCCTGCTGCCATGCTCAGCGCTATGGTAAGTGATACCTTCTTAAAAGTGCTCATAAATAGTGCGTATTTTAGAATTTAAGCTCCTCCATTTTTCGGTTCACCTTATGTAGCTGCTTCTGGAGCACGTCTTTTATTTCTTCCAGCGACTCCTTACCCTCATCCAGGCTGTCATTTACAGCGCCTACCAGCTTCTTACCGCGCTTAATCATTTTTTTGCGTGTTTCATAACCTTCATCAGGTGCATATAATACACCTATGGCTGCGCCTATAGCTACGCTTGCGCCTATAGCGAGCAATACTTTAAATCCGTTATTCATAATTATAAATTTAAAATTGATCTAAATAACATGGAAACAAAATCATGCCATTACCTAATATTAAAACTAAACAAAGCAATACAGGCGCTATGCATCAAATCTGTAAGCAATGCACACAGAGAATAACACACATGCATTTTTGGGATCCCATACTGATGAAAATGAAATATTGATGATCTCCACATCATTTTCGATGAGAAAATCATTCACCATTTTATTTAGATACTCGTGGCTATTGCTATCCCATGAAGATATCCGGTAGTTCATTATATACTTTATTTATTACGATACAAAAATCATGCTTATAAAGGACGATGTACGTGATCTATATCATTATCACTAATGATTCATATCAGCAGCAAAAAAGCTCATAAAAAGCAATCTGCCTTTATGAGCTTTACAATATTTAAAAGATGATGACCTTTTAATCGTTATTTATTATCGTCTACCTGCGAATGGTAATTATCATTGTAATAGCGGTCGTAATAATAGCGTTTATACATGTGGTAATAGCGATGGTAACCGGGGGTTTCTTCATGATCGTAATTTTTGTAAGTATGCACATACTTGGCATAATCATCAAAACTGTTGTCTTCATGCGCATAAGAATCTCGCCAGTCCCTCCTCCATCCCATGCCTAAAAACCCATGATGGTATGGCCTGTAATAATACCGCTCTTTATGATAAGGGCCATCGTCATCGTGATGATACCACTTATAATACCGCCACTCCTGCGCGTTTGCGGTGGAGCATACTCCTGCAGAAAAGAGAAGTATCAATAATGCAATGAAAATATTTTTAAAACTCATAAGTTTTCATTATTTAATTTTGAATAATAGTTATAAGACTGAAAAATATAAAATTTTGGATAAATGGCAAAAAATAACAACATTAATTTATTTGGCAGCCGTACATTGTATTTTATATTATGTTTACTATTGTGAGAAAAAGTAATCCCGAAGATTATGTATACTAACGTATTTTCACTTTTTAAATCACGCTTTTTCGGTAAGTTTGTAATCAATTTAATACAGACTTACGACTAACGACTTACCACTTCCGACTACATTAAATGAGCGATAATTATATAGTTTCCGCCCGTAAGTACCGCCCCCCAAACGTTTGATACCGTTGTGGGGCAGGAACACATCACCACTACGCTGAAGAATGCCATCAAAAACCAGCACCTGGCACATGCATTCCTGTTTTGCGGTCCACGAGGTGTTGGCAAGACCACCTGCGCCCGAATACTGGCAAAGACCATCAATTGCGAAACACCTACTGAAGATATGGAGGCATGTGGTATATGCCCCACCTGTGTCAGCTTTAAGAATAATGCATCGTTCAATGTTTTTGAACTCGATGCTGCCAGCAATAACTCGGTAGATGATATTAGGGAGCTTACTAACCAGGTGCGCTTCGCACCACAGCAAGGCCGCTACAAGGTATATATCATAGATGAAGTGCATATGCTCTCTTCTGCGGCATTTAATGCCTTCCTGAAAACGCTGGAGGAGCCACCGCCCTATGCTATCTTCATTCTTGCCACTACAGAGAAACATAAAGTACTCCCCACTATACAAAGCCGCTGCCAGATATTTGAGTTCAAGCGTATCACTACGCATGATATTGTGGCACACCTGCAAAGCATTGCAAGCAAGGAAGGCATGGTAGCGCAGGAAGCTGCCCTGCACGTAATAGCACAAAAGAGTGAAGGTTGTATGCGCGATGCCCTCTCCATGCTCGATCGTATTGCCAGCTTCACAAATGGTATGCTCACCTACCGCAATACCATGGAGCATCTGAACCTGCTGGATGCAGAATACTACTTCCGCCTCACAGATGGTATGCTGAGCCAGGATGTGGCAGGCACGCTGCTATTGTTCGATCAGGCTTTGGAAAAAGGTTTTGAAGGGGATATTATTATAAATGGTCTTGCAGAACATTTCCGCAACCTCCTGCTGTGCAAAGACGCACGCATGGCAAAGCTGTTGGATGTACCCAATGACCTGAAACCCATTTATAACGAAAAAGCCAACCAGGCGCCACCATCATTTATACTCTCCGCGCTGAATATCATTAATGATAGTGAACTGCAATATAAAAGCGCCGTGAACAAGCGCCTGCATGTGGAAATGTGCCTGATAAGGCTTTGCTTTTTGCTACAAAGTGTTTCAGGGGCACAGTTCGCAGTCGGCAGTATGCAGCCGGAAGGCAGCGATGTAAAAAAAAACTCTGATCGGGTAGAAAATCCGGCAATAGCCACCCCAAATACTGAACCTGTCACTGCAAAAAGCGGCGTTTACGAGCCTGTTGCCCCAAAAGAACAGACATTGCCCGAACCCAAGCCGCAGCCACAACAAAAAGAACAAACGGCCCCAACGCCGGAAATAAAACAGCCAACAGCCAGCTATCAGCCACCCGCTCCTGCCCCCGGCAGCCGCAGGCTGAGCATGAGCCTGCTTACAGATATAGATGATGCGGTATCCAATGCCGCCGCAAGTCAGCAGGAAAAAAAGGAGCTATCGCTGGCTGTTGCACTACCTCTTTTTGAGCAGTATAAGAAAAACCTGCTGGATAACAGCAAAACAGCTATCTATTCACAGTTTTGCCTGATGCGGGTAGAAGTGCTGCCTCCGGACGAAGTACGGATCATATCCCCCACTGAATTTACAGACACCTATGCACGTGAGCAGCGCACATCACTCATAGATTTTTACCGCGCAGAAACTAATATGATCGTGCGCATCACTACAGAGATACAGGAAGATGAAGCCGTAAAAAATGCGCAGATCGTAAAAGTGCTGAGCAAGAGCGAAATGTATGAGGAAATGGCCCGCAAAAATCCCAACCTGGCAAAACTGAAAGAAGGATTGGGAATGCAAATAGAGTATTAGTTAATTGGTTAATTAGTTAAAGGGTTAAAAGGTTAATCAGTTAAAAAGGATTCGAAAATTTCTTCAAAGACTATATACATATCCTTTTTTACCCAGCATATTAATTAATCCATTTAACAATTTAACCTTTTAACCCTTTAACTAATTAACCTTTTAACCCTTTAACTAATTAACCAATTAACCTTTTGCCTTTTTACCCTATTAACCTTACTTTTGATCTTCAAAATACAGAACTATAATTATGGCTGAAGCGATACGCATGCCTTTGCTGAGTGATACGATGAAGGAAGGGGTGATAGCAGAATGGCACAAAAAAGTGGGCGATACAGTAAAATCGGATGATGTAATAGCCGACGTGGAAACCGATAAGGCTACTATGGAAGTGATGCCTTATGTAGATGGCACCTTGCTGTATATAGGCGTAGAGAAAGGAAAAGGAGTGCCTGTAAATGGCATTATGGCCATCATCGGCAAGCCAGGTGAGGATTACAAAGCCATACTTGATGCCGAAAACAGTGGCGGCGCTAAACCCGCACCTGCGGCTTCTGCCCAGCCTGCACCCGTCACCGCTACTCCTCCTCAGCCCGCGCAAAACCCGCCAGCAGAGGCAACACCAGCAGCTCCGCCTAAATCAGGAGCGCCTACCCCGCCCCGGGCTACGGCTGCTCCTCAGCCTGCACCTGCCGCAGAGCCAGCACCCACAGAAGAATCGTCACCCGCACCTGTAGAAGAAAAAGAACAGGAACAACCTGCCGATAATACGGATGAACGTGTAAAAGCCTCCCCTCTTGCCAAAAAACTGGCACAAGACAAAGGCGTAGATATCAGCACCATAAAAGGCACAGGCGATAATGGCCGCATTGTGAAAAAAGATGTAGATGGCTATACACCTCCTGCAACACCTGCCGCCCAACCTGCCAAAGCACAGGCACCCACACCTGTAATGACACTGCCTGTAGGCGAAGAAGGCCATACAGATACACCGCTCTCTCAAATGCGCCGCATCATAGCGCAGAAATTATCTGAGAGCAAGTCCAACTCTCCACACTTCTACCTGCGTATGACCATTACTATGGATAAAGCGATTGACGCCCGCAAGGCCATCAACGACATATCCCCGGTAAAGGTATCATTCAACGACATGGTAATAAAAGCATGTGCAATGGCGCTGCGCCGCCACCCGGCAATTAATAGCTCATGGATGGGCGATTTTATTCGTCAGAATCATCATATACACATCGGCACCGCCGTAGCTGTGGAAGAAGGCCTGATAGTGCCGGTAATAAAATTTGCTGACCAGAAATCATTATCACAGATAGCGCAGGAAGCAGGCAACCTTTACGAAAAAGCCCGCACCAAAAAAATACAGCCACAGGAATTTACCGGCAATACATTCACCATCTCCAATCTCGGCATGATGGATATAGATGAGTTTACTGCTATTATTAATCCGCCGGATGCTTGCATATTGGCAGTAGGTAAAATCACCCCTACCCCCGTATCAGAAAATGGTGCTATCGTAGTGCGCCAGTTGATGAAAATAACCATGAGCTGCGACCACCGCGTGGTGGATGGAGCTGTAGGCTCCCGCTTTTTGCAAACGTTGAAAGTACATCTGGAAAACCCGGTGACAATGCTGGTATAATGAAAATTGTCCAATAATATATAATTGTGAAATTACGAAGCCCTCCCTTGAGGGCTTTGTAATTGATGAATAGCGATAGTATTTTGCAAGCCATGAAGCGCAATATTTTATTTTTATTCCTGTTACTGACCTGCCATGCTTTGTATGCACAGGATAATTATGAAATACAGGTGTATGGTGCGCAAACAGTAACTAAGGGCGCTACCATGGTCGAGCTGCACAGCAACTACACCTTTGGCGGCCAGCAATATGCACAGGATGGCGTGTTACCCACACACGATATGCTGCACGAAACCATAGAAATAACTCATGGCTTCAACAACTGGTTTGAAACCGGCTGTTATTTTTTTAATGCCATAGGCACTGACAACCGTACCACTTATGTAGGCAGCCACATCAGGCCGCGGGCTATGATACCTGAAAGCTGGCATTGGCCTGTCGGATTAAGTTTATCTGCTGAGGTAGGTTATCAAAAACCTGAATACAGCCCCGATGACTGGACACTGGAGCTACGGCCCATCATTGATAAAACCTGGAAAAAATTTTACGTGTCTTTAAATCCTGTATTTGATAAGTCACTGCATGGGCTCAATGAAAATAAAGGCTTTGATTTTTCCCCAAACGTAAAAGCCAGCTATAATATAACTAAGATAACAGCCATCGGTTTTGAATATTATGGTGCAGTAGGAAAAATAAATATGCCAGACCCTTACCAACAGCAGCAGCACCAGTTGTTCCTTGCCATCGATCTCGATTTTTCACCAGACTGGGAATTTAATGCAGGTTATGGCCTTGGATTTACTCAGGCCACTGATAATGATATTTTCAAAGTCATTCTTGGCTACCGGTTTCTCAGAAAACAAAAAGCAGCTCCCGGTAAATAGGAGCTGCAGTAAATTAATATTGCTGATATTATTAAGCCAGTGTAGCCGAAAGAAGCGTTTTCTCGCAATTGAATAGCTTCCCTATTAAGCAGCCTTCATGCGCTTCCTGTGCCAGCTTTTGAAAATCTTCTGCTGATATACCGGGCACTTTACCGGTTACAGTCAGTTCGCTTTTGGTAATGGCGCCGTTTTCCAGTGTAATGTCGCACCTTGTTCCCAGGTGTTCAGGAGTGTAGTTAGCGCCCCCTAATATAAACGACAGTTTCATGGTGTAGCAGCCTGCATGTGCTGCGGCTATCAGTTCTTCAGGATTGGTGCCTACGCCATCTTCAAAGCGGCTTTTGTATGAATACTGTGTGTTGTTGAGAGTAGTGCTCTGTGTGGTCAGTTGGCCATTGCCTTCTTTACCGGAGCCGTTCCATACGGCGGTTGCGTTACGTTTCATGAGAAATGTGTTTTTAAATTTTTCATAGCAAAGATAGTGGGAACGGGCAGGTATACAAATGTGTTTATATTATGCTTGTATCAATCCTGCGTATTACATTATAAAATGCAAGATTCAACGTCTTTGACGCCCGGCAAATGAATCATTCCTACAAATAAAGAGAATAAATATAAATAACGGCAATCAATCCTCACCTTCTATCCTAAATTCCGGTAGTGTCTCAGTTTGAATGTTAGTAGTGTTAAGGGTTGATATCGCTTTTCTTTGGCGTGAAAATGTAAATGTTTAATCTGATGATGAATATTATAGCAATTATAGAAAGCCATTTATAGTCTTTCCCTACATAACGCCATAAAACTGTAAGCGCACAAAGCGCCAATACGATGGAAATTGTACAATAAATTATTCTACGATTAGACATACTTTGTATTTTAGGAAATTAAAGATAATAAAGTTCTGACATTCCATAATTGAGCTATTACCCAATTCAGCCATTTCGCAATTAAGCATTATCTTAGCCCCATGCAGAAAATACTCATCGCCAATCGTGGCGAGATAGCTATGCGGGTGATGCGAACAGCTAAAGAAATGGGCATTAAAACGGTTGCCGTATTTTCAGAAGCCGACAGGGATATGCCTTTTGTCCGGTACGCCGATGAGGCAATTTGTATCGGCCCTGCCCTATCCTCCCAATCTTACCTGCGTGCTGAAAAGATCATCGAAGCTGCTATAAAAACAGGTGCGGAAGGCATTCATCCCGGTTATGGGTTCCTGAGCGAGAATGCCTCTTTTTCTAAAGCCGTATCTGATGCCGGGCTGATATTCATTGGGCCGTCTGCCCATTCCATAGAGGTCATGGGCAGCAAGATAAGCGCCAAGCAGGCGGCCAAAAAATTCAATGTACCTATGGTGCCCGGCACCGAGGAGCCGCTAAAAGATATAGAGGAAGCAAGGAAAGTAGCCAACAGCATAGGCTTCCCCATACTGGTAAAAGCCTCAGCGGGCGGCGGTGGCAAGGGTATGCGCGTAGTAAACAATGAAGCAGAATTTGAGGAGCAGGTACGGGCGGCAAAAAGTGAGGCGCTCAACTCCTTTGGCAATGATGATGTATTTATAGAAAAATACGTGGGCGCGCCCAAACATATAGAGATACAGCTCATGGGCGATCAGCATGGCAATTATGTATATCTCTTCGAGCGGGAATGCAGCATACAGCGCCGCCACCAGAAGCTGATAGAAGAGGCTCCGTCAAGTTGCCTCACGCCGGAGATCAGGAAAGCGATGGGCGAATGTGCCATAGCAGCCGCGCGGTCATGCAATTATTATGGAGCAGGCACGGTGGAATTCCTGGTAGACGAAAACCTTAATTTTTACTTCCTGGAGATGAATACCCGGCTGCAGGTGGAGCATTGTGTCACAGAAATGATCACCGGCATAGACCTTGTAAAAGAGCAAATCAATGTGGCCAGGGGCAATAAGCTCTCTTTCTCGCAAGATGATCTAAAGATAACCGGCCACGCCATAGAGCTGCGCGTATGCGCGGAAGATCCTTTTAATAACTTTCTGCCTGATACCGGCAGGCTGGAGATATACCAACCACCAAAAGGTCCCGGTGTTCGCGTGGATGATGGCTATGAAGAAGGCATGGATATACCCATCTTTTATGACCCCATGATAGCTAAGCTCATCGCATATTCCGCTACTCGTGACGAAGCTATAGACCGTTTGTGCCGTGCTATAGATGAGTATTATATCAAGGGCATACAAACCACCCTACCCTTTGGTAAATGGGCGGTGCAAACAGAGCCATTTCGCACCGGGAACTTCGATACCAAGTTTATAGAAAAATATTACAAGCCGGAATACCTGTATAGCAAAGATGAAAGTGCAGAGGAGGTAGCTGCATTGCTCTCCGCCCATATCTGGGAAAAAGAAAAAAAACAATCAAATGCCGCACCTGTAGCCAATACAGTCAATAAATGGAAAATAAACCGCAGATAGTTTACTATTATTTAACGTTACCATCGTTGTAAATAAATACATTTGTATTACTAAAAAATTCAGAAAAGATGTCCACAGAAAAAATAGAAAATAAAGAAGAGCACAAGCACCATAACATCATCCACGAGATAATAGAAAAGGTAGAGGATGTGCTGGAAAATATGGATACTGATTTCCCGTTATCAGGTGGTGAAGAGCACACAATACATCACCAGGCTCATACTCATACGGAAGAAGAGCCAAAGAAAGAAGAGCACCATCACTCCGGATTGGGACATATTTTAGATAACGTAAATACAGATTTCCCATTATCAGGCGGCGAAGAATAAATTAGGAAAGATATTAGTTATAAGCTCATAACATATTTGTTATGGGCTTTTTCTTTTTAGGAAATATTAAACAGTCACTGGCACGGCTTTTAGAAGATTACCTTGAATCAATAAAAAATAAATTACCATGGAAAATATAAAAGCAGTGCCTGACACAGATATAAATATCAATAAAGACGTGGAAACAGAAAACGCGGAAACATGGCTGGAAGAATCTGCCGAACAAGCAGATGATGATTTTCCTCTTTCGGGGGGCGAAACAGACGAAGATTTGGCTGCGGCAATCAAGCCTGATGATACAGATGAAGATGCATCTTAAAAAGGTTTGAAGAAGAAGAATAAAAACCGGATTACTCTACCCATTTTTCATACAGCAACCGGCTAACCACATATCCTTCTTCCTCTAAAAATTGGCGGATCTTGGTATTGTTCATGAGCGTAAACCGAATGATACGTTTTACGCCTTGGTTAATGTAATGCTGCTCCAGCGCAGCATTCAGCATACGGTATATACCCATGCGCCGGTATTCCTCCAGCACAAACCCATCACTTACATACAGCTCTTTGCCTTCGTGTATCTCTATGCGGCTATCATCCTGCTCTTCCACATAGCCAAACACGAAGCCTGCGGGTACACTGTTCACATAAGCCATCAGGCACAGCCCCTCGCTCTCTCCCTGCATGCTGATCACATGGCGCATATAGCTGGTCTCTATGTCCTTCCATGCAGCCGTCTTATCGTTCAGATCATATTCATGCAGGTGCAGCAGGTGCATAAAACCGGAAATCACCTCGTAATTATCCCGTATGCTCACCGGCAAAATTTCTATCATCGTATCCATACACCTTATTTTTTATGTTCTTTGAAATATTTAATTACTCGTTGCATCCACACAGTTTATCTATTCTTTGCGTCTTAGCGCCTTTGTGAGCCACTACCTGAAATTAACGCAATCTCCACTAAATTCATTATATATCGCCCGGTATTTTCATTTTATTATCTTAGCGCCAGATTTTTCGACTATCGACTTATTACTTACGACTTACGACTAAAAAACTTACGACTAAAAAATGCCCCAGGTACAGCTATTCATTCCCTGCTTTGTAGACCAGCTTTATCCCGAAACCGGGATGAACATGGTAAAGGTGCTGGAAAAGCTAGGCTGCACCGTAACCTATAATGCAAAACAAACCTGCTGCGGACAGCCCGCCTTCAATGCAGGCTACCGGGATGAAGCAAAATCGGTAGCCACCAAATTCCTGCATGATTTTAACGAAGACACCTACATCGTAAGCCCCAGTGGCTCCTGCACCGGCTATATACGCAACTATTATGATGGCCTTTTCGCAAACAGTGCAGACCATAAAATCTGTAATTCAGTGCGTACAAACCTGTATGAGTTCACCGAGTTTCTTACCAAAGTGCTCAAGGTGGATAATGTGGGTGCTACACTGAATGGCAAAGCCACTTACCACGATGCCTGTGGTGCCCTGCGCGAATGCGGCATAAAGGAAGGCCCTCGCAGACTGCTTAAAAACGTAAACGGACTGGAGCTCCTAGAAATGAAAGAATGCGAGACCTGCTGCGGCTTTGGCGGCACATTTGCTATAAAGTTTGAGCCTATCTCCATAGGTATGGCGCAGGTAAAAGTAAAGAGCGCCTTAGAAACCGGCGCCCGATACATGATTACCACCGATGTCTCCTGCATGATGCACATACAAGGTTACATCAACGAAAACAAATTCCCCATACAGACCATGCATATTGCTGATGTGCTGGCGAGCGGCTGGTAATTGTTTATTTCCTAATCATTTAAGAGCAAATCAAGTGACCGACATTGCCATGGCGAATAGAGTTCTGTCATGGTGAGCCGGCCAAACCATGACTAATAAAATAAGCAAAGGCTGAAAATCAACCCTTGCTTATTAGAAATTGTTCAAAAATATAATTATCAAAATATAAAAACCCTCTTTTTGACTAATTATGAACGGAAATAGTAACTGACGACGTGCCCCAGCCGGATGATGCAAAATAAATTGTATTACCCATGCAATCTGTAGCAGATGTTGGACCAGTAATAATGCAGGCATTCCCACTTATTGTATAAGCTCCTACCCCAATTACATCTATCACTATAGCGTCCCAGCCCGTATGTGATGTTGTGTTGACGCAATAAGGACCCTGCCATCCCGGCCCGCTATATGATATACCACAATTAGTAGCATCATTTGCGTCCATTAATTCAGAAAAAGATAATGACCCTGTGTATGCAGCGATGGACGCCCAATTAGTGTGTATGCCCGCGCATGAATTTAAAGGGTCATGCCCATAAATAGACACACTAATAGCACATTCCGAAGTATTACTAATGGAGATGGATGTTGTGGCATAACATCTCGTTCCGATGGCAATAAAAAACATTACGACAAAAAATGATAATTTTTTCATAGAATAAAGTTTTAATTGTGAAATATAAAATTATAACTTTAAGTTAAAAATACAAAATATTTTTATAGAAAATACAAATGTATAAATAAAATAAAAATGCTCATTTTCCCGTATAAACCGCCTTTTGCACGAGCGAAGAAGCAATGAGCCCAAAGATAGCCGCCGTAATAACCACATCTATCCGTAAAATGACATTTTTAGGATGCCGGAGAAAATGTATAATCACCCAGGTAAGAAGGGAAAGTCCTGTTACCAATAACCAATACAGCGTTTTATTTTTTGTCCCATGCATATTACTGTTGGCAATGGTCGCAGCATCATTGTTTGGCAGCCGCACTATATACCACATGATAACGATTATACCAGCTATAGAGCTAAAATCCTGCAGCAGTGCATGTAGTTGGGTATTAAATACCCTCACTTTAGAAGCATTGATACCGGGATTAGAAATATTAAGATGGGTAAACGAATCCCATAGTAAATGGGAGAGAATACCAATAAACATAGAGATGATGATCATCAAAAAATGCTTCCTGAAAAACGGATTCCACCTGAATCCGATAAAGCGCGCAAATTTATCGCCAAGGAATGAAGGCAGGTTTTTGATGAGCGCATCTCTTACAATATTATGAAATATGAATGCAATGATAACAGCCAGCGGCAGATCGAACCAAAACATACCAGCCCACGTATGGCTATACGGTTTATGCACATTGAGCCTGATAAATGACTCAAAATCAGGAGTAATACTCCCTATGATTAAACCGGTGGCAGAAAATAGCTTCCAGCGTTTACAAATCAATGGTAAAACAATAGCCGGATGGGAAAAAGTGAATGGCATTTAAAATAAGAAACAAAAATACTACATCTGCTTGTAAACAAGTGAAAAGAAGGCCGGGGATATTTTATGCGCTTTTATTAGCAAATTAGTAATTAAAGAATAATTTTGGCGTATTGTTTTTATAAAACAGATTGAGTATAAAGCAATTACGAACAACAATAATTTTGGCAAATTTATTTTAAAAAATAAACGGGGCAAATTTATTTATTGTAATTTGCAAAGGAATTATCCGACATAAGGAATACAAACATATCTTGCTACAGGCGGGGTTAGAGGCAATTAATTTAATTATTGGACCATGAGTAATACGAACGCAAATCTTCAAAAGCTGATCATAGTAGAAGACGACCTTGCGATAAAAACCCTGCTCTTTACCGTTTTGGAATACAATTTTGCGGTTACAGCTTTTGATAACGGAATGGACGCCCTCTCTTACCTGCAAAAAGGCAATATACCGGATATTATCATCACAGACCTGAACACTCCTGAACTAAACGGTTATGACCTGTTGATGCAAATAAAGGAAAGCAGTTTTTTCAAGGCCATTCCGGTAATCATACTTTCCGGTGAAGAAGGCTCTGAAACCCGCATCAAATGCCTGGAAGCCGGCGCAGACGATTATATACTGAAACCATTTAACCC
>Ga0206839_1060_pt1 | contig 27331 bp, 24 predicted proteins | sample Alteio_BWOrgCont_27_FD_152883 | JGI IMG/M metagenome (GOLD analysis project Ga0206839, IMG submission 152883) | Enriched cells from forest soil in Barre Woods Harvard Forest LTER site, Petersham, Massachusetts, United States -... | ecosystem: Environmental > Terrestrial > Soil > Temperate forest >... | reverse complement strand
GCTTTGCACTCCTCATGATTAACGCAGTGTATTGTAGAAAGTTGCAGATATTGCAATAACCATAATCGTCATCTTTCGGATTTTTCAGATATTTTTTCCAACCTTCACCGTAGTAACGGAACGAAACTTTTTTCGCCAGCAACTCATCACCGATGGTACGCAGATGCGATGGCGGCACTGTGAAAGCGTCTTTAAGATTAACGGCTCCATCGCCGAAATAACCTGGATTGTAGTTGTTGACGAGATAATAATGCCCTGGCTCGCAATTAGATTTAGGTTTCCACGGCAGGGACTCAAGATAAGTGAGTAGCGGTGCAACACCCGGTGCTTTATCATCGGCGCAGGACACATAGGAGCCACCTTTATATCCGTCCTGAGAATAAAAGTTATTAGTATCTGTCTGCGGATTGGGATTTTCGATTTGATCCATGGGCGGTACTGCAGCATGGCCTTTATCGTCGCTGTACCAGATCATGTCACCAGACCCGAGCATAATATGGTTGGCGCCGGTCCCGCCGTTGGCCGCCTGATGATAATTATCGCTAAGCGTATATTGGTCGGCTAGTTCTTTCAGATAAGGCGCGTCTCCTCGGCTCATATTGTAAAAACCCATAGCTGTTGAGCCTTCGCCGGTGCTTTGATTGTCAAAGGAAGGTGGTTGCGGCTTACCATTACTTCCTGCTCCGACACTGACTTCGACCCAGGGGAACAAGTCGCTGAGGCAGCCGGATGGATTATCAGGAGATGCATGTTCCAGGTTGCAATCGAGTTGTTGCCACATCTGAAAGAAACGGTGCACAGGGCTTGATGCATAATCGGCATAAGCAATGTCAGGTGTAAGTTGAAAGGGTCCATTCGGCAAGTCACTCACATTTGGGAGCCTTGTATCGATGGAACGAAGCGGTAGACCGGTCGCTCCAGTGAGAAGCAAAGGAAGGTCGGCTGGAATAAGTCCGTTATCGCGAGATGCGGCCACGCTGGCAGAACGGAAAGGCGGACCTTTGATATCACTCACATACTGTGGCGCGGTGCCCGTCATTAAGGGCGGTAACGTTTCGTATAGTTCTTTATCGGCTGGCGATGGATCGTAGATATTGGTTGTATTCGCCTGATACTGCGCTGCTTTAGCAAAATTAGGACCTGGCGCACCATCTTCGGTCACGATGCCTTCTGACAAAAGATTGAAAATAGTTTGCCCCTGCACTGGCTGGTAGACACCAAAGAGATGATCGAAGGAACGGTTCTCCGCAATCACAACGATGACATGTTTAATCGCGGTAGTGCTGCTGTTCGACGTTAACTCTGCAGCCATCACTGAAGTTGTAAGGGTGAGTGCAATAAAAAATGTTGCCGAGATAAAACGCATTTTGTGCTCCTATGGCTTTACTTTGATTTTGCACACGATGTATCTGTTGCTCACCCCTAATTTATCAACTTTCTACCATTTCAGTACATGCACCAGCCATATCAATTCATACAAACTTGTCTATTATATCCTCTGAGGCATGGCAGCACGGTTCTGCCTGCTCAAGCTAAGTTTGGTCATTCGTTTCCTGGCATTTTATTCACCATATTAAGTAATCCATCTTTGCGATTAGATTTATGGGATAAAAAATCAGGGGTATCACTAACAGTTAACTGAGTGCTGTCACTATTTTTGAATCGAAATCGGAATGACCTTGTTGCTAGTTGGCAGAGCAATCTTTGCAGACGAGGCGAAAGACACGTTTCACATAGGCGCTGTAAAATAATATTGAATCATTTTGCGATAAAGACGAACCAATATTACCCACTGAGGTCATGACAATAGATGCGATTTAGTGTATTGGAGTGGCGCTGATTCGAAATTGGATCGCCGCGAATGCCCGACGACATTAGCCGCACGCTCTTGCCGCCGATACCGCCAGAAGCAGATGATCATTCTGGCAAAGTCCTTCGTTTCCGAACAATCTGGATTTCCGATATCCATCTTGGGACACGTGGTTGCCAAGCGGCTGTATTACTCGATTTCCTTAAATATACGGAATCTGAATATCTATATCTCGTTGGCGATATCGTTGACGGTTGGCAATTGCGCAAGCGTTGGTATTGGCCGCAGTTGCATAATGATGTCGTACAAAAAATTCTCCGTCGCGCACGCAAAGGAGCCAAGGTTTTTTTTGTCCCAGGTAACCACGATGAGGCCGCGCGCAATTATTGTGGGTTACACTTTGGTGGCGTTTACGTCATCAACGAGATTGTCCATGAAACGGCAGCAGGAAAACGGCTTTTAATCGTTCATGGCGATCAGTTTGATGCTGTTATGAAGTGTGCCAAATGGCTTGCTTATTTAGGTGATACTGCGTACGAGCTGGCGCTGGTTATAAATCGCTTATTTAATTTCTTTCGCCGGAAATTTGGTTTTAACTACTGGTCATTATCTGCCTATCTCAAGCACAAAGTTAAAAACGCAGTCGCTCATATTGGTGCTTTTGAAACCTTTCTTGCTGAAAGGGCGCATCATCATTGTGTTGATGGCGTTGTATGTGGTCACATTCATAATGCTGAAATGCGCATGATCGGCGATATCCTTTATTGTAACGATGGCGACTGGGTTGAATCCTGCACGGCTCTGGTTGAGGATATGCAGGGGCAATTGTCCATCATTCACTGGATTGCGCAACGCGATCAGCTTCTACAGCAGGGTCAATATCAGCTGCCATTAGAGACCGTAGGGAGCGTGAACGCTTGACTAACTTACACCACCCAGCAAAAATTTTGATTGTTTCAGATGCTTGGCATCCACAAATTAATGGCGTTGTTCGCACATTAGAGTCCACAGTGCTTGAATTGCGCAATATGGGGCACGAAATTGAGATCGTAGGCCCGGACTATTCACGTTGGAGTACCGTAACAGCTCCGACTTATCCCGGCATTAAGCTTGAATTCTTTGCCCGCACCCGTTTGCGACAGATACTAAAAATATATAAGCCAGACTTTATCCATATTGCTACAGAAGGACCGTTGGGTTGGGCCGCACGTAACTTATGTTTACGACTTCAACAACCATTTACGACTTCGTACCACACACGGTTTCCCGAATATTTTGCAGCACGTATGCCGTCCTGGCTAGCGCCTTCTATACTTACATTTATATATGCGGCATTACGCCGTTTTCATGCACCTTCTAGCGCCATTATGGTAGCGACGGCCAGTATTGAAAAAACACTTAGACAATACAAGTTTCGACGAGTTGTCCGTTGGTCGCGTGGTGTGGATATGAATCTGTTCAAACCCTATGGCCAAGACCTTGATTGCTACTCCCATTTGATGCGCCCCATTCTGCTCTATGTTGGACGTGTTGCCATTGAGAAGAACTTACGCGCATTTCTGGGTCTTAAAACTCAAGGTACAAAAGTAATTGTTGGTGATGGGCCGGATTTGGGTCTTCTGAAAAGAGAATATCCAGACACACATTTTCTTGGCTCCTTGGAGGGTAAGACGTTGGCACGACACTATGCTGCTGCCGATTTGTTCGTTTTTCCGTCGGTAACAGACACGTTTGGTTTAGTTTTAATCGAGGCTTGCGCCTCAGGCCTTCGAATAGCGAGCTACCCTTCCTCTGGCCCACTTGATATTTTTTCTCATGAGAAAACCCGCAATTTTGCCGTACTCGATGCTGATTTGGGGCGGGCCATAGAATCTGCTCTGGCGCTGCCAAATTTCACGCACATTCCGTGGTGCTTTGCTAAAGGTTTTTCATGGGCAGCCTGTACGCGACAGTTCCTATACAATCTTCAAGCGCCCACACCACAAGCCGTTAAACGCATTACCCGATTTCGGGCATGGCTTGGCCGGTGGTATAGAAATCTTCCTCCCAGATCACTGGAGGGAATTCCACTGAGAAGAGAGGCAGAAACATGAAGGTCAGCTTCGTTATACCTGCCTACAATGAAGAAGCGCTAATTGGTGCTTGTCTCAAATCCGTCCTTACTGAAATAGAGCGAATTAAGTGCGAAGCTGAAGTCATTGTTGTAAATAATGCGAGCAAAGATGCAACAAAGAAAATTGCCCTATCATTTTTCAACGTCACAGTTGTCGATGAGCCAATAAAGGGATTGGTTCAGGCCCGCCGTAGGGGTTTTTTGGTATCGAAAGGTGAATTGATAGCCAATATCGATGCCGATACTGTGTTACCAGAAGGTTGGCTTGATACTGTTTTGTCCGCATTTTCTTCTTCGTCCAAGCTGGTGGCGCTTAGCGGTCCCTATATTTACTATGATGTTTCTGCTCACACCAGAATATTAACAAGCACATTCTATAGAGTCAGTTACCTGTTTTATATATTAAACAAATGTGTACTAAGGGTTGGATCCATGCTTCAGGGTGGTAATTTCGTCGTGCGTCGTAGTGCCATGAACAAAATTGGTGGCTATAATCTTGATTTTAGTTTTTACGGGGAAGACACTGATCTTGCGCGGCGCTTAAACAAGGTTGGGGACGTGAAATTCTCATTCGATCTTCCAGCCTACTCATCTGGGAGGCGCTTTAAGGGCGAAGGTATTTTTCTGGTTGGTTGGAGATATTCGATCAATTTTTTGTGGGCAACATTCATGAAGCGGCCTTTTACTGTAGATTCGGCTGATTTCCGCGACGAGTGTTTGGAGAACCGATTGCCCGAAAATGCAGCAAAATAACTCTCAAGTAATAATAGTTTGTTTAATTCTTCGATTAAGATAATTCATGAGTCCCGAACGCTTCCACACATCGCGGAAGAGTATTTTAGTCTGTGATATCGGCTAGCGCCGGAGCAATATGGCCGAATGCTTTGCGTGCGGTGTCTGGCTGATCGGACTGGCGGACCTGCTTGATGTTACGTGTGCTCTACCTAAGCTTGCGTGTGGCTTGTTAGGCTATTTAGCGTCCGACCAGTTTCATCAAATTGTCAGGATATCTCGCCCCTTGTACCGTGATATTCGAGAAAGTGCTGTCGATAGTATGGAGGTCGTCGGTCGTTAATTGGATGTTGGCCGCACCGATATTCTCCTCAAGGCGGTGTAACTTTGTCGTGCCGGGTATAGGAACGATCCAAGGTTTTTGAGCCAGCAGCCAGGCAAGGGCAATTTGGGCAGGGGTAGCTTTCTTCTTCGCCGCGATTTGATTGAGTTGATCAACCACACCTTGATTTGCCTTGCGAGCCTCCGGTGCAAACCGGGGAACAATATTGCGGAAATCATTGCTTTCGAATTTAGTGTTTTCATCCATCTTGCCAGTTAGGAAACCTTTACCAAGGGGGCTGAACGGAACGAATCCAATGCCCAGTTCTTCAAGCGTAGGCAGAATTTCCACCTCGGGTTCGCGCCACCAAAGCGAATATTCGCTTTGAAGGGCGGTGACTGGTTGCACCGCATGGGCGCGGCGGATTGTTTTCGCTCCAGCTTCGGAAAGGCCGAAATGCTTGACCTTACCTTCTTTGATCAAGTCTTTTACGGCGCCAGCCGTATCTTCGATCGGTACATCTGTATCAACGCGGTGTTGATAGAAGAGATCAATCACATCCGTTTTGAGACGCTTGAGGGAAGCCTCGGCTACTTTTTTAATGTGCTCTGGCCGACTATCAAGTCCCAATTGTTTTCCTGTTTCTGGGTCAAGTTTAAATCCAAACTTAGTGGCTATGGCTACTTTCCCACGGAAAGGGACAAGGGCCTCGCCCACAAGTTCTTCGTTGACATAGGGTCCATAAACTTCAGCGGTGTCGAAGAATGTCACCCCGTGCTCGATGGCTGAGCGGATGAGCGCGATACCTGCCGCTTTGTCCATGGGTTTGCCATAGCTGAAGCTCATTCCCATACAACCGAGCCCGATAGCTGAAACCTCGAGATTACTATTTCCGAGTTTGCGCATTTGCATAAGCTTCTCCTGATTTGGTTTGCCGGGTGAGTTTCTGAATGACAGAATACGCTGGCGTACTTTTAAGAGAAATAGTATATTGCTTCATGTACTTTTAAGCAGGACTTAATAATGTACCATGATCAACTTAATGGCCTTCTTGCCCTGAAAACTGTCGCTGATACGCGCAATTTTACTAGGACAGCCAAAAAACTAGGCGTTTCGCCTTCTGCCGTGAGCCAAACCATCAAGCAGCTTGAGCAGCGGTTGGGGGTGGCGCTGCTAACGCGCACAACACGCAGCACAAGTCTGACCGAAGCCGGTGAGAGGTTTTTGAGCCAAGCCGCCCCAGCCCTCGATCAAGTTCTGGCCGCGCTTGAGAGTATAGGCAGTTACGCAGATAAACCTTCTGGTCTGCTCAGGCTCAATTTACCGAGACATGTTTACCCGTTTTATCTAGCCCCGTTAGTTGCAAGTTTCATAAAAGAACATCCGGAAATAACAGTTGAATTATTTTTTGAAGATCAACAGTCGGATGTCGTTGAGAAAGGTTTCGATGCCGGTATCCGGTTATCAGATATTCTGGCTAAAGATGTTGTGGCTATAAAATTGGTTGGTCCCGTACGATTTGTAACCGCTGCTTCACCCAAGTATTTCGACAAGATGGGACGTCCAAAACATCCTGAAGATCTTCTCGCGCATAATTGCATACGTCCACGATTAGGGGCTGGCCTTTACGAAAGATGGGAATATGAACGCAAAGGCAAAGAATTTCAGGTACAGGTGAAAGGCTCGCTGATTATTAATGACTCGCTCTTGATGCTTGATGCCGCTGTGGATGGGGCCGGAGTTATATATACGACCGAAGCCGTAATTGGAGATAAAGTACGTTCAGGAAAGTTAGAAATCACGTTAAATCAATTCGCGTGCTCAAGCACTGGTTTTTATCTTTATTACCCCAAACGGTCTCAGGTTTTGCCAAAACTAAGGGCGTTTATAGACCATGTTTTAAAAGAGAATAAGCGAACGGCCGGATAACGACTAATATAAAACGTTATGGACGAGGTTGAGATTGTCGTGCTAATTCCGTCTAGTAGGGTGCGAATGGAAACTTTATGTAACGGGAGTAGATCACATGCCATCATACACAATTAAGCCACTTGTGACGGCCATTGCTCGCAATACAGGCGGTCGCAACGGGCACTCAGAAACAACTGATCATTCGGTTAGCGTCAATCTTTCCGTACGCAAAGAAATGGGAGGACCTGGGTTGCCGAATACGACGACACCCGAGCATTTATTTGCTGCCGGCTATGCGGCTTGTTTCGGTGGTGCTTTAGAATTTGTTGCTAAACAGCAAAAGAAAGATGTGTCGAATGCCGTTGTCACTTGCAGCACATCTGTCGGTCCGCGTGAAGGAGGCGGATTTGGCATTGCTGTTAAAATGCAGGTCAATATCCCCAATATGCCAAAACCTGAAGTGGCGGCGTTAGCACAGGAAACACACGAGAAGATATGTCCCTATAGTCATGCCACGAGAGGAAATATAGAATTTTCTCTTGAGATTGTTGATGCCTGAGGCGAGATAGAGTTTATTTCACTGCGTTTATTAGGTGGTACCACTCAAAAAATATGGTTCAGCAAAATGCGTTACGTTAAATTTTTATTGTTGGTTCTGTTTCCAGCAATAGTGCTCACCTGCATTCATAGTTATGCCAATACGAATTCTAACATTCCAGCTCAGCTTAATCAGCCTGGCTACACAAATGCCGAGATAATGATTTGGGCGGCTCGGAAGGTGCAAGACACACTACATTTCGATTACGACGATTATCGTGGGCAACTAGGTAAAGGAGAATATAATTTTACTTCTACTGGATGGGGAGGTCTTACTAGCTCCTTAAAACAGATGAATATCATCGGTATTCTTGAAGAGAACATGGATGGGGTCAGAGTGACTATTAATGCTGCTCCAGAAATAGTTAGTTCCAAGCTGGTTCTGGCTCAATACACATGGGATTTAAAATTTCCAATCACGATTACATTCACCGGTCGTCAACCACCGCAATCTAAAAGTGCTATCTTAAATTTACGCATCATACGCGTACCGGCATCTCAAAACGACGATGGCATTGCCTTCGATAATTGGACAACAACTCTAACCGATTAATTTATAGTTCAACGTGAACAACAGCCGTGTCTATTGCTGTTGCTCCCCATCGTCTATTGTCGACATTTTGGGGGTGGCATCGACGCCAATTTGCTTTGCACGATACTGACGATAAGCACTACGCATTTGTGCATAATAGTCGATAGATCCTTGGCGTAACGTATCAAGGCTCTCAATATGCTTTTCGCGCCTTACAATTGTCGTGGCGGTGAAATTGGCGGCTTCGAAGCGGTAAAAAGTTGTAAGCCCCCCCATAAGAGTCAAATATTGCCATGGTGAGAGAAGTGTATCGACGGTAAGACCAATTTCATCGCGTACATTCGATGGGCCATAAAGTGGCAGGACATGATAAGCACCTTCACTAAAACCCCATACCGCTAGGGTTTGTCCAAAATCACCTGTTTGTTGATGTAAATCGCACCAACTGTCGGCAACATCCCACATGCCACCAATACCCACAGTTGTATTAATGCCTAAACGCGCGATTGTTGTCCCGGCCTTATCGAATTGGCCTTGCATCAAGTTATTTGCAAGTATATCCGGCTCTTTCATGTTGGCGACAACGTCGGTTACGCGGTCACGAATCCCAGGCGGGATCGTAGCGCGATACAATTCGGCTAAAGGGCGGAGCAAAAGTCTATCAAGAAAGTCGTTTACATCAAATGTAACCCGATTCAGCGACTCCATGGGATCATTAATAGCCTCAACTTCAGCGGGCTCGTTGGATGTTGTTTGAGTGCTGGCGCAAGCCGATAGCAATGTCGGTAGCAATAATATTAAAAATACGCATCTATAATAACGAAAGCAAATCATCAATAACCCCAGAAGGTTGAAACACGCAATTTTATCAGTCGATCAGGCGTATTTTCGGTAGCTTCCATATAGTGAAGTCCGTATCTGGAGTTAATCTGAATTGATCTTTGACTTGTGTCGAAGACTTCAATCGAAAGTAGGCAAGTTGAGAAGTTGGGTGATCATGGGCAGAGATTCTGTCATCCCGACCATTAAATCAATAAATTTGTTACATCCATGACTGATTAGAAGAGAGTGTTGCAAACACTCATATGACCGTTTTCTAGTCCTCTTGCGTAAAACTCGCTGCTCAAGAAGGCTACTCTATGGACATAACATGGGTGCCTTGATGGTGTTTGAGATCAGCATGATTTCATGGTGTGAATGATATTTCGTTCTTTGGTTAGCTTTCCTCGTCATCCCAATTCGCCGTAAGATTCCGGCCCGGCAGAGATTTAACCTTGGCCTCTAGCGAAGTAATAAATTCAGCTTTATCGCCCGACCAGAACAATGGCTCACCCACGAATACGTCACAGAAAAAGGGCACAAGTATACCCTCGCCTTTAGGCAGAGCTTTGCCAAGACCATGGAGAAATATGGGAATGACTGGAATTTGTGGAAATCTTTTGGCCAAATGGGCAACACCCGATTTAAAATTTGCCATAATTTCAGGCTCACCGCGCGTACCTTCCGGAAATAATATAAGGATCTCCCCGGCTTCTAAGCTCTCGACCGCAGCTTGGAGGGGATCGGATCCACCAAATTTTCTATTGCGTGTTATAGGGATAATTCCGATTAACTTAAGGGCGATAAAAGACCATAGCCGCGAGCTTAGAAAATAGTCGGCGGCTGCCACGGGCCTTAGTTTAGGCAGCAAAAAATGGGGAAAAAGGCTCATCAAGACAACCGTATCCAAATGGCTGTTGTGATTGGCGACAATAATCGCGGGTCCATTTTTGGGTAGAAGTTCGCGGTGCCGGATATTTAAGCCAAGCACAATAAATATAATTGGATCGACAATGAGTAGAAAGAATAATTGCTTAAGCCACGCGCGCATGATTATGGGCTATAGAAATAACGCGTGAAATGAAAGAAAATTGGGGCAGTAAATGTCAGACTATCTAAACGATCGAGAAATCCACCATGACCAGGTAATGTGTTCCCGGTGTCTTTTATGCCAAGATCTCTTTTGACAGCTGACATTGTAACGTCACCAGCAAAACCAGCAATCCCCATCATAAGACCGATGATAAGAGCGTGAACGCGATCAAAGGGTGTGTATAATGGCGCCAGAATAATAGCGAGCAGAGCCGTCGTGGCGATGCCTCCCAACAAACCAGCCCAAGTTTTTCCAGGACTTACAGCCGGAACCACCTTGCGCCGACCAAAACCTTTACCCCAGATATATTGAAAAACATCATTGAGCGAAGTTAATACCAAAAGATAAAACACAAGACCCGCACCAAGCGTTTCGGTTGGCTTTGACAAAGGCAGTACAAACAAGAAGGCTAGGTGGCTAAGATTATAAACAGTAAGCATCAGACCCCAGTAAAGTATGCCCATCGCTTTTATAAAGTTTTTAGTTTCAGACGTTAGAACAGCGCGGAAGGCAAGCCACAAGAGAACATATACGGGTATAAAAATGCTGAATAATCCATACCATCCCGTAGCTGCCCAATAATACTGTAAAGGAATGGCCATGTAGGCCCAAAACAAAACACGATGATCGGCGCGCCTCGTAGGTATAAGAGAAAGATATTCTTTGAATGCTCCGAAACTGATAAGTCCAATAAGGAGTGTTGCTGGTATTGTACTTAATACAAAAGTTAAACTAAGGGCAATAACGATCCACCACCATGTTTTGACGCGTAAGATCAATTCCCGATATTTTTCGTTGTCAGAGCGACTGAGGGTTAGCGAGACAAGACTAGCTGCGATCAACACAAAATAAATTGAAGCCAGCCCATATAGGATCAGTCTTGATGGCATAATGAAAATCATGAACGTGAACTCAGGGCTGGGCGCAAACGGTTCCAGATAGTCCAAACCGCGAGCAAACATGATGCGACCAAGAGGAAGTTAATCCAATACATATCAAGCATTTTTAAACTGACGAGTAGGCTTATAGCGCCAAATAGGAGCGCACGATCGCTTTTTCCCATCGGGCCATCATAGCGGCGCGTGCCAATAATCACTTGCGATAATATGCCGGAAAATTCAGTAAGTATGGCAAGAATTATAAAGATTACAATGAGGGAAGGCGTCAGACCTACAATAACCGTAAAGGGAAGATAGAGAACAACATCCGATATCACGTCGCCAAGCTCATTTAATATTTGTCCAACACGCGATGATAAGTTGAATTCGCGCGCCAACATGCCGTCCATGGCGTTGAGGGCCATTCGCAAAAACAGAGTAATTGGCACGCAAAGGAGAGAATATTTGCTGCCACTACTCAACCAAATATAAGCCCCCGTTATGCAACTCAACATTAAGGCGGCTAAAGTGATTTGATTGGGCGTGATATGTTTATTGGCTGCATACCTTACAGAGGGCCGTAAGAGGGATTGGAATTTTGGTTTGAGGTCGTAGACGCTGATCATGTGCCAGATATATTCAGGGTGGGGCAGATAGATAACTAGACAGGCATTTCTTGAGTAAACTGTCGATCATTTCATGAGGATTGTCCAGACCTATGGATTTAAGACGACTGTCCAACGCCAGTGTCGTTATGCCGTGCAGGCAAGCCCAAAGCATGCGTCCAGTGGCCTTAGCCTCGCCTGAAGGAATGTCTAAATTTTTCTGAAGCACCTGTTCGATGAGATCAAACACGCTATCCAATCGCTTGCGGTACCAGATGGGTAGTTTTTTTTTACCTACATGCTTACTTTTGTATGCAAACAAAGCCGTCCAGCAGTTGATATTATTTTCAGCAAATTCTAGATAGGCGTATGCCAAGGCTCTTACCTGACTGAAGCCATTAGCTTTGTCCTTTAATTGCGCGAGACAAAATTGCTGTAATCGCCCCAATGTATCGAAATTGGCGGCCAGAATAAGGGCATCTAAGTTAGGATATAAATTATAGAGTGTGCCGGGGGAGTAACCAATTTTTTGCCCCAGTCGCCTGGCCGTCAATGCGTCTAACCCCTTATTTTCAATAATATTTCTTGTCGCACCCAAAATAAGGAGACGTAGTTCTTCGGGACTGTGGTCTTTACGGCGGCCCATATCTTAACCTTAATAATAAACGGCGTTCAGAATTATATTGAACACCGTTCAATAATAGGCTAAGATTGGGCTACAGTCAAGAGTGGGGGAGAGTGATATGGGATTTTTATCTCTGTTCGTATTGGTTCCAGCCGGCTTTGTTTTGGCAAGTCTAATTTTGCCGTGGTTACTTCGTACCGACATTCACGAGCTTGGTGCTCGACTTAGATATTTGGAAGGCGAGATCGCCGCTTTGCGTGAGAGGCTACAGCAAGGAAAACCTGCGAATGAAGTGCAGTTTGCCGAAAAGAGAGTTGTCGCACCGCCCAATGTAACACAACGCGAAGATTATAGTGAAGCTCAGCCGACAGAGGAAACATCTATCAAATATCATGAACCAGAATTTCTTATTCCTGTGGAACCTATTAGAGAAGAGGTAACCCAAGTAGCTGAAGAAAATTCCTCAAATCTTTTTGAATTCTTTGCGGCCACAAAGCTCCCGATCTGGATAGGTGCCGCCGCCATCGTTTTTGCCGTCATTTATTTGGTGCGCTACAGCATTGAGATGGGTTTGTTGGGACCGGGTGTTCGTCTGGTACTTGGCATGGGTTTTGGTGTCGCTCTTCTCATAGGTGGTCAGGTCGTTGATATATTGGCGGAGTTAAATCAATCGCGCCGAATTTCTCAGGCCTTAACGGCAGCAGGCCTCGCGGCTTGTTATGCTTCAATTTATGCAGCTAATGCGATCTATGGCTTTTTACCCGCGGTCCCTACTTTTGTTGGTCTTGCAGGTATTGCCGCCCTTGGTGTGTTTCTATCATTGCGTCAGGGCTTGCCGATTGCGGCTCTCAGCAGCATTTTCGGATTTTTAACGCCAGCCCTTGTTGGCGCTGATCATCCTAATTCAATTCTTCTTTTTGGCTATCTTTATGTGCTGTTCCTTTCAGTCAATCTGATTGCGCGGCGCCAACAATGGCAGCTGCTTACCGGCCTAAGTGTCCTCATGGTTTACGGTTGGACTATTTTATGGCTTGTCGCCTCGTTTGATGCTTCCTTGAGTTGGGTTGTCATGCTTTTCCTACTGGCAGTGACCATGACGATCCTACTTCTCGTCGAGGGCAATTCTGAGAGCGATGATGATGCCCCATCATCCGCTCAAATATTAAAACTTGGTAGCGCTGCCATTGGCATCGCCTTGACGGCAGCCGTTTTGCCGCTTGGGCACTATGCTTGGTCAGATGCCGTGCTTTACGGTGTTCTGACAAGTGCGATGGCCGTTCTAGCTTTGCGGGATGAAGAGAAGTATCGCCCAATGTTTCTTCTTGCCGCAGTGCTTAGTTTTATGCTGCTTTTGGTTTGGATACCGGCGGATGCTAATCTAATAGCCATGATTGGTGGTACAACATCCGTCTTTATTGTCTATCATCTCGTCTTTACTGAGCGCCGCTCTTCAGAGACGGTTTGGGCAACATTTGCGACAAGCACTCTCGTTGGCAGTTTTGTTTTGTTGCGGATACGGTTTCACGACTCTGCGCTATTCTTCACTGAAATTCCGCACATCTGGGGCTTGATAGCTTTTGGTTATGCCATCATTGGCAGTGCTTTGGCCTGCTATGCCCACAACAAGTCTGGTAAAACCAAAAAGTTACCGACAGCTGTTTATAGCGTTGGGGCAACAGCCCTCATCGCCTTAGGCTGTGCAATTGAGGTAAGCAGGTATTATTTACCTATTGCGCTTGGCATTGAGGTCTTTGCCGTATTTTTTATATTTTATGCGAGCGATCTGAAAGCATTTTATAAAATCCCAGCGTTACTCACCGGCGGATTAATTGTTAGTTTTCTTCCTTTTGCACCTTTGTTGCTTGGCTTGTTGTTCGGTGGCTTAAGTGGGCATTATAGGGTTGATGTAGGCAGTTTTGATCTAAGGGCGCTTCCAGTTCAATTCGGCATACCAGCTGTAGCTTTAGGGGCTTCGCTGTTTTTTATCAATACGCAAGCTGGAGCATTGTCAAAACTACTCGTCTACACCAGTGGTCTCTTGGCTACATTTGCAGCGTACTTTCTTATTCGTTCATTAGCTGGTTATGAAGTTTCACATTATGGTGCCGCAGCACAAATAGGCGAGCCTGAATTTATTTTACGCAGTATAATCACGATTTCCCTCTATACGCTCGCCTTAGGCTGTTTCCTCCTTGAACGCCAAACAGGAAGATCGGAATGGTTGAGTGCAGCTCAAAGACTATTTTTTGTAACGCTCGCAAGAAACTTGTATTTCGATGTCTTGATCAGCAACCCACTTTTTGTTACCCAAAATGTTGGGTCGACACCATTCTTCAACGGACTGCTTCTGGCTTACGCTGTACCGCCGGCGATATTATATGTAGCTAATCGCCAACAATTTCTGACACCGGCTTTGCGCTCTATCGCACTAACTCTTGGTGTTTTGTTTTTGTTTGTTTTTGTGAATCTATCTGTGCGCTATATATACCACGGTGCCGTGTTGACGCAGGGCACAGCGCCTAACGCAGAAACATACTCATATTCTGTGGCTTGGCTGCTTTTTGGTGTTGGGCTTCTTGCGGGTGGAATTTATGGTGAGAATCAGAAATTACGCTACGCTTCGTTAGCCATGCTTTTGCTCACGGTTAGCAAGGTATTTCTATATGATGCCTCGGCTTTGGCCGGCCTTTACCGGGTCTTTTCCTTTCTTGGATTGGGCTTCTCTCTTATTGGAATCAGTTACTTTTATAGTCGTCTAGTTTTCAGTAAGAAGTCCTGAAGACCTCTTACCGTCTGATTCGCATGTCCAGCTCCACAGTTAGTCTATTTGCGGCACGCCGGTTTCTGCCCATGTTTTTGGCGCAGTTTCTGGGGGCGTTGGAAGACAATCTCTATCGCAATGCCATTTTTGTTCTGGTCACTTTTCAGTTGGCGCCGGCGCACGGCTACAATGCTGCCGTAATAATTTCTTTGGGGGCTGGATTATTTATTTTGCCGTTTTTTCTTTTTTCAGCTGTCGCTGGTGCTGTCATTGATAGATATCAGAAAACGCGACTTGTTCAGAAGCTTAAATTTCTTGAGTTTATACTCATGCTTGGAGCGGGAATAAGTCTAATTTCGGAACATGTTCACTTCATGTTGGCTGGATTATTTTTGCTAGGTGTTCAAGCAACTTTCTTTGGTCCACTCAAATACAGCATCCTTCCCTCACTTGTGAGCAAAGACGAACTCATTGCTGCCAATGGCTATGTCGAAGGCGGAACTTTTATTGCTATTTTGCTTGGTACAATTTTTGGCGGCGAAATCGTCATGCTGCCTCATGGTACCGTTATTATCGCCATTGCCATGGGTGTATTATCACTCGCTGGATGGGCTGTTTCCTACACCATTCCAAGTGTTGCTGCGGGCGACCCCAATTTAGTCGTTAATCGTCGTTTTCTTGCTGCAACATGGCCTTTGCTATGTGAGGCGGCACGCAATCGATCGGTGCGCCGCTCCATACTTGGAATCTCATGGTTCTGGTTCGTGGGTGCCATCTTTCTTTCGGTATTACCAAACTATGTCAAAGACATTTTAAAAGGCGACGCACAACTCGTCACTTTTCTTCTGACGATTTTCTCGGTCGGCATCGCCGTAGGATCTTTGTGGTGCAATAAATTATTACGTGGCCAAATTGATGCGCGTTATGTGCCGCTCGGGGGTATTCTGATGGGTGTGGGTGCCATGGCTATTTATTGGTTGAGTGCACATTTCGCCAGTGAAGGAGAAAGTCTATCGATCACGACATTTCTTGAACATAAGCAGGGTATTGGTATTACATTTTTCCTGTTCTTTCTGGCTATGGCGGGCGGCATTTTTACAGTGCCGCTTTATGCAATTATGCAGGAACGCAGCCAGGAAAGTCATCGTGCGCGCATAATTGCGGCCAACAATATCATCAATGCTCTATTTATGGCCGCTTCATCCGGATTTACGCTTGTGATGTTCAAGTATGGTTTCCAAGTCACGGATGTTTTTCTTGTTACAGCCATACTCAGCATTTTTGTCGCTCTATATATCTGCGGCCTACTGCCGCAGCCAGTCGCGAAGGGTATTTTCCGTTTTGTGCTGCGATTGCTTTATAGGGTAAAGGTAAGGGGCATAGAAAATTTTGCCTCTGTGAAGAATACCGGCGCCGTCTTCATCGTTAATCATACGTCATTAATCGATGGTGTATTGTTAGCAGCTTTTTTGCCAGGATATCCTACCTTTGCCGTCAACACATTTGTTGGACGTACTTGGCAAGCAAGGCTTCTTCTTAATCTTGTCGATCACTATCTAATCGACCCAACAAAACCTTTGGCACTGAAATCTTTGGTCAATGTTGTTGAAGAAGGGCGGCACATCGTCATTTTTCCTGAAGGACGCATTACCATGACCGGCGCCCTTATGAAGGTTTACGAAGGGCCAGGCGTCATTGCCATAAATGCGAAGGCGCCAATGGTGCCTGTCCGTATAGATGGAGCGCAATTTACGCCATTTTCCTATTTGCGCGGCAAGGTCCGTCTGAGATGGTTTCCACAAATCAACATCACCATATTGCCACCAGTCAAACTGCACATCGCCGATAGCTTGACTTCGCGGCAGCGCCGCCAATCAGTTGGCAATCAGCTTTATGACGTTATGGCTGATATGATGTTTTCGACCTGTAATATTAACCGAACTTTATATCAGGCGCTCTTAGAAGCAAAAAATCTGAATGGAAGTAATGTTAATATTATCGAGGACATTGATCGTGAGCCCTTAAGTTATGGAAAGCTCACGCGTGTAAGTACTATTTTGGGCCGCCACTTCGCCGATTTCAGCTCTAAAGAAGAAATCATAGGCGTCATGTTACCCAACAGTGTCGCTGTTGCTAGCGTATTCTTTAGCTTATTGGCTTATGGCCGCATTCCAGCCATGCTTAATTTCACATCCGGCTTGGCTAACATTTTAGCCGCCTGCAAAGCAGCACGGATCAAGCATATCATCACGAGCCGTAAATTTGTTGGGATGGCGGAAATGACGCCTGTTATAGAGGTATTAGCGCAGAGTGTGACGATTGTTTATCTCGAGGATGTCCGAAAAGAAATTGGTCCTTGGCAAAAATTTTATGGCCTTATCGCATCGTTTTTTGCCGATTTGAACTACCGTCGATTGAAGATTACTGCGGATGCATCGGCGGTGGTTCTGTTTACATCGGGTTCCGAAGGTACGCCCAAAGGCGTCGTATTGAGCCATAAAAATATTCTCGCTAACCGCTATCAGTTAAGTGCTCGGATAGATTTTAACGCGTCCGATATTGTCTTTAACGCTTTGCCTGTATTTCATTCTTTTGGTTTGACGGCAGGATTGCTTTTGCCAGTGCTTTCGGGTGTGAAGACATTTCTCTATCCGTCTCCTTTGCATTACCGAATTATCTCGGAACTCGTCTATGACACCAATGCTACTATTCTGTTTGGTACAGATACATTCCTCAATGGCTATGCACGTATGGCCCATGCTTATGATTTTTACAATGTACGCTATGTCTTCGCCGGTGCTGAGCGGGTTAAAGATGAAACAAGGCGCGCTTGGCATGATAAATTTGGTGTTCGTATTCTCGAAGGCTACGGCGCCACAGAAACAGCGCCGACCTTGGCCATGAATACGCCGATGCATGCTAAATCCGGAACTGTTGGACGTTTACTTCCCGGCATTGAAAGCCGCCTGGAAACTGTTGCCGGTGTCGCGGCAGGTGGCAAGCTCATCGTGCGCGGTCCCAATGTTATGCGCGGCTATCTCAAAAACGATCAGCCGGGCGTTCTGCAGCCGCCCGATGGTGGTTGGTATGACACAGGCGATATTGTCGAAATTGATGATCAGGGGTTTGTGAAGATTGTCGGGCGCATGAAACGTTTTGCCAAAATTGCTGGTGAAATGGTGTCTTTAAGTGCAGTTGAGGCTTATATACAAGCAGCCTATCCCGATAAAATCATTGCTGTCACAGCCGCGCCCGATGAGAAAAAAGGCGAACAGTTGGTCCTGTTCACGGATAGTGAAACTCTCACGCGTGAAACAATCATTGAATGTGCCAAGAAAGCTAAGGTAAATGAGTTGATGATACCTCGTCATCTGGTCAAGCTAGATCAACTGCCAGTTCTTGGTACAGGCAAGACAGATTATATTAAGTTGGGTCAAACGGCGGTAGACTACGTACGCTCTAGACAATAAATGTCGCGATGGGGCTTATCACTAGAAGCCGCATATTTTTTCCATATGGTGTTCAGTTGTTAAATGACACCCCTTTGCGTTCGTGCCCCAACCCAACCACTATAATCGTTATTAAAGCGACAATAATTGCGCTTGTCGCAAGGGCAAAACTATAGTCTCCGCCATGAGATGCGGCTAACTCAACTTGATAAGGGGCGAGCATGGAAATCAGAAAATTTCCCAACTGATAAGTAAAGCCAGGGAATGTTCCCCTTATTGAGCTTGGCGAAAGCTCGTTCAAATGCGCCGGTATCACGCCCCAGGCCCCTTGTACCGTGAATTGCATGAAAAATGCTCCGCAAGCCAGCATGGCGATCGTCGTCGAATAGGCCCACACGTAAATAATCGCGAGGGAGCAGGCGGCAGCCAACACAATGGCACGTCTGCGCCCTATACGTTCTGACAAAATGCCGAAAGTAATACCTCCGGCTATGGCCCCTAAATTTGCAATAATCGTTAGCAAACTTATCTGAGTGTGATCCAAATTATGCTGCTGTTGTAAGAAAGTGGGATAGAGATCCTGGGTGCCGTGGCTGAAGGCATTAAAGCAGGCCATTAAAATAATTACGTAGATAAATAATTTCCAATTATCTGCGATCGATCTCAGCATATTCCGCGCGCGATGTTGTTGTTTGACCCAAACAGGAGACTCGGCTACTTGGCTTCGAATATAGAGAACGAGCAAAGCTGGTATAACGCCGATGACAAACATGCCACGCCAACCGACAAGTGGATAGGCTAGCCAGAAAACAATCGCGGCACATAAATACCCAACCGCATATCCTTGCTGCAGAAAGCCAGAAATAATGCCACGGGCCTTGGCGGGAATGGTCTCCATGACCAGGGACGATCCCACGCCCCACTCGCCGCCCATAGCGATGCCGAAGCCGGCGCGCAAAATAAGAAATATAGTTAGATTTGGTGCACAGGCTGAACCCAACTCAAACAGCGAGAAGAGAAGAATATCGGCCATTAATACCGGATGGCGGCCATAGCGATCAGCCAGCCAACCGAATATAAAGGCACCTAAGGGACGCATAGCTAATGTGAGCGTGATTGCATAGCTGACATCTTTGATCGTCGAATGAAAATCTCCGGCTATGCTATTAAGTACAAACACAACGATGAAGAAATCGAACGCATCCAATGTCCAACCGAGAAAACTGGCAATGACGGCACTGCGCTGCGGCGATGTGAGGTTTTTGATTGTCTTGAGAAATGACATCTTGATGCGCTGTTGAGGACAATTGTCGTTGAGAGAGGGCGTTGGTGAGGTATCACCTATAATTCAGTTTTAAGTGAAAGACCATTGTGCTTGCAAAGATCAATTGAAATTCGTTGTCCAAGTTAACTTATTAATACCAAGAAACAAATGGCATTATTTTCAAGATATCTATAGTTTTGTGAAAACATGACTAAATCCATATCCATCTACATCACGGCCGCATCACTTGAGGAAGCCAATAAGATAGGCCTTGCCTTGGTCGAAGAAGCATTGGCGGCATGCGTCAATGTTATACCCGGTGTGAAGTCCATTTATCGTTGGCAGGGCAAAATTGAAAAGGCCGAGGAAGTCGCGCTAATAGTTAAAACGCACGAGGATTTGTTCGAACGACTTGAAAAACGCGTTAAAGAATTGCACTCTTATTCATGCCCCTGCATTGTGGCATGGCCTATTGTAGTCGGGCACAGGCCTTATCTTGATTGGCTTACCAACGAAACTATGCCTAAGAAATCTTGAGGGGTGTAAAATGACTGCTCTAGCCCAGAAACAAGGCAATATTGTAAAGCTGGGTGATTATTTAACCCAGTCTGCGGATCTTATTCGTGCGACCGTCACGCATCTATCTGAGGCAAAGATGGAGCAATCAATTGGGCTTTGCGTTGATGCATTTAGAAACGGAAAGTCAATGTTGGTCTGTGGTAACGGTGGTTCGGCGTCGGATGCTATGCATATAACAGGCGAGTTAGTCGGGCGCTATTTGAAGGAGCGTACAGCTCTGCGCTGCATCTGTCTTTCCGACAATCCGGCCACTTTGACGGCCTGGGCGAATGACTATGATTATGCGTCTGTCTTTGCGCGTCAGGTTGAGGCTTTTGGTGGCGTGGGATCTGTATTGCTAGCGATCAGCACAAGCGGTAATTCAGCCAATGTCATAGCCGCTGCCGATAAGGCTAAGCAAATGGGTATGAACGTGATTGGCCTGACAGGGCAGGGTGGCGGGAAGCTGGCAAAGCAATGCGATGTTCTGCTTGATGTCCCGAGTAAAGTGACGCCTATGATCCAGCAGGTGCACATTTGCTTATATCATTATCTTTGTGAACACATCGAAGCGCGGATGGCCGGATAATTGTCGGTAAGTGCCAGAATTCTTGCATTCTAGCTAGTTTTACGGGCAATATCCCGTTGAAAAATTACATTTATAGCCCACCCTTTAAGGCACCCGAATGACGATCGATAAAACCTACGATGCTGCGGCTACCGAGGCAAAACTCTATAAACTCTGGGAGAAGTCAGGGGCTTTTGCGTGTAACGTAAATTCCAAATCGCAACCTTTTTGCATCATGATGCCACCGCCAAATGTGACGGGTAGCCTGCACATGGGCCATGCGTTAACTTTTACCCTGCAAGACATTCTAACCCGCTATCAGCGCATGCAAGGGCGCGATGTGTTATGGCAACCCGGAACCGATCATGCCGGTATCGCAACCCAAATGGTTGTTGAACGTCAGCTTGGCGAACAGAAAATTAAACGCCAAACACTAGGTCGTGAGGCATTTCTCAAAAAAGTTTGGCAATGGAAAGACGAATCTGGCGGTGCCATCACGAAGCAACTACGTCATTTGGGGGCATCATGTGACTGGTCGCGCGAACGTTTTACAATGGAGCCTGCCCTCAATCGTGCTGTGACAAAAGAGTTCGTTCAGTTATACCGCGAGAAATTAATTTACAAAGACAAGCGCTTAGTAAATTGGGACCCAAAATTATTAACAGCTGTTTCCGATCTAGAAGTTGAGCAACGCGAAATTAAAGGCCATATGTGGCATTTTCGTTACCCACTTGTCGAAGATCAGTCGCAATACATATGTATAGCTACAACAAGACCGGAAACCATGCTTGGCGACGGGGCCGTAGCCGTTCATCCTTCGGACAAAAGATATCAACATTTGGTTGGTAAATACGTCATACTGCCCCTAGCCAATCGCCATATTCCCATCATCGCCGATGAACACCCTGATCCAGAGAAGGGTAGCGGTGCTGTCAAAATTACAGCGGCCCATGATTTCAACGATTTTGAAGTCTGGATGCGTCACCGCGACAAGGACTATTTCAAGCGGCAGAAAGATGGTGGTTTGATCAACCTATTTGATGCCCACGCGAAGCTAAACGATAATACTCCAGAGGTGTATCGCGGACTCGATCGCTATGAAGCGCGTAAACGCGTCATCGCCGATCTCGAAGCACTTGGTCTCATCGATAAGATCGAAAACATCACCCATGTTGTCCCTCATGGCGACCGTTCAGGCGTTGTGATCGAACCTTGGTTGTCTGAACAATGGTACTGCGATGCGAAGACGCTTGCAGGGGCCGCCATCAAGTCGGTCGAAGATGGTCGTACGCAATTTGTACCCGAACAATGGACGAATACATTTTACGCTTGGATGCGTAATATTGAGCCTTGGTGTATCAGCCGCCAATTATGGTGGGGACATCAGATTCCAGCCTGGTATGGCCCGGATGACAAAATATTTGTTGCCGAAAGTGAAGAAGAAGCCAAAGCAGAGGCAGAAAAAGTATATGGCAAACCAACCCCCTTAAATCGTGATGAAGATGTGCTTGATACCTGGTTCTCATCAGCCATGTGGCCATTTTCAACGCTCGGTTGGCCCGATCAGACGGCGGAATTAAAGCGTTATTATCCTACCGATGTGCTCGTAACTGGTTTTGACATCATCTTCTTCTGGGTTGCCCGCATGATGATGATGGGTCTTCACTTCATGAAAGATGTACCCTTTCGCAAGGTCTATATCCATGCGTTGGTGCGTGATGAAAAAGGCCAGAAAATGTCGAAGACGAAAGGCAATGTTATCGATCCGCTCGATGTCATTGAGAAATACGGCTGCGATGCTTTGCGTTTTACATTGGCCACCATGTCGACGCCGGGTCGCGACATTCGTCTTGCACCTGCGCGTATCGAGGGCAACCGCAATTTCGCTACCAAACTTTGGAATGCAGCGCGCTATTGCCAAATGAACGAGTGTGTTTGGCAGAAGAATTTTGCCCCAGCTAGCGTAAAAGATGTTGTTAATAAGTGGATCGTCGGTGAGACAAAATTGGCGGTTGATAAAATCACGCTGCTCTTAAACGATTACCGCTTCGATCTTTCGTCTTCTGCTGCTTACGATTTTATCTGGAATAGTTTTTGCGATTGGTATTTGGAATTCACCAAACCTGTCTTGCTAGGTACGGATGAGGTCGTCAAAGCTGAGACCCGCGCTACAACCGCCTGGGTATTTGAGCAAATGCTGCGTTTTTTGCATCCGTTTATGCCTTACATTACGGAAGAGTTATGGGGGGAGATTACTGTCAGCGATAAAATGTTGATATCGGCTGGCTGGCCGCAACTAGCTGATAAATTAGTCAGTCAAGAGCCACAAAGCGAAATCAATTGGGTGATCAGATTAATCACGACTATCCGTGCCATTCGAGCGGAGCTGAATGTTCCTGCGGGCGCTCAAGTGCAATTACAGCTTAAGGATGCCTCCGCAATAACAAAGGCACGGCTGGAGAGGCATTTGCCTTTGATCACACGTTTGGCGCGCCTCGCCAACGTGACACATACCTTGTCGGTAACTAAAGGCGCTGCGCAAGCTATTATCGATGAAACGACATTGATCTTACCACTGGCTGATGTCATTGATCTGGAACAGGAGCGTGCGCGGCTGAATAAAGAAAGTGAAAGGTGGGCAACCGAGATTCGCAAACTCGAAGATAAATTAAACAATCAGGATTTTATTAATCGTGCACCACCCGAAGTTGTTGAAGAACATCGTGAACGGAAGGCAGAGGCAGAAGCGACTTTTGCCAAACTTCAAGCCGCGCAACAGAGTTTGGCGGGTTAGAAAATGTTGAATTTTTCAAATCATACTGAAAATTCTACAAAGACTAGGTGGAGTAAGTTTTTCCAATATGTGTATATGAAATTGGCGTTGGTATTAATTTGTCTCTTTCCACATATAGCTTTGGCCGATACATCGCCTTCCATTGATCCGGCGCTTTGCCGGAGTTTGGTCAAACATGTGCCTGATGCCAGTGTCGCCTATCAACCAGGTGTCGATGTGGATGGCAACCCAGTAGCGCCAGCCGATCTTCCTGGTGCGCCGCAAATGCAATTACCAGATAAGATCAATATCCCTCTCACTCTTTCACTGGCAAAGGTCCTTAAATTGAATACAAGCCAATATCCTTATAATCAACTCGGCCCTGGTACTGAGGCTCAACTGGGTACAATAACGGTAGAAGGCGACAAGGTACTGTTTAACGGCAAACCCTTATCGGATGAACAGCAGGATAACCTGGCAGTACTATGCCTCAAACGGGACGATCAGTAAGGGCCACCATAGACAAACTGGCGTTTTCTCGCCTAAAGTCCGTTTCCCCCAAAAGGATATTAAGCATGCGACTTTCCCAATATTTTTTGCCTACCCTCAAGGAAAATCCGACCGAAGCCCAGATCGTATCGCATCGTCTCATGTTGCGTGCCGGTCTCGTGCGACAGACAAGTGCCGGCATCTATGCTTGGTTGCCGCTTGGTTTCCGTGTGCTTAAAAAAATTGAGCAAATTGTACGTGAAGAGCAGGATGCTTCAGGGGCGCAGGAAGTTTTAATGCCAACTATTCAGCCGGCCGAGCTGTGGCAGCTCAGCGGGCGCTATGATGTTTATGGCAAAGAAATGTTGCGCATTAAAGACAGACACGAACGCGACATGCTCTATGGTCCTACGAACGAAGAAATGATCACGGATATCTTTAAATCTTTTGTTAAATCTTACCGCGATTTGCCACGCAATCTTTATCATATCCAGTGGAAATTTCGTGATGAAGTTCGCCCGCGTTTTGGTGTGATGCGTGGACGCGAATTCCTCATGAAAGACGCTTATTCGTTCGATCTGGATTTTGCGGGTGCCAAATTGGCGTATCAAAAGATGTTTTTGGCATACTTACGCACCTATGCTCGCATGGGCCTTAAAGCCATTCCCATGCGGGCAGATTCGGGCGCCATTGGCGGCGATATGAGCCACGAGTTTATTATTTTGGCCGATACAGGCGAAAGTGCGGTTTATTGTCATCCCGACTGGCTGAAACTAGATCCTTTGAATGAAAGTGTGAGTTACAATCAGAAGGAGCTTGACCCCTTTGTTGAGCGCTGGACAAGTCTTTACGCCGCGACCGATGAAAAGCACAAACCGGGCTGCGCCAACATACCGGATAATCAGTTATTGACGGCGCGCGGCATTGAAGTTGGCCATATTTTCTATTTTGGTACCAAATATTCCAAACCACTTAATGCCTTTGTTACGGGGCCGAACGGCGAGCAAATTTTTCTTGAAATGGGCTCTTATGGAATTGGTGTATCACGCTTGGTGGGTGCCATCATCGAGGCCAGTCATGACGATAACGGCATTATTTGGCCGGAGTCTGTGGCACCGTTTAAGGTTGGCTTGATTAATCTTAAACAGGGTGCGGCACAGACCGACAAGGTTTGTGAAGATATCTATACTAAGCTAAATCAAGCCAAGATAGATGTACTCTATGATGATCGTTCAGAAAGTGCTGGCATTAAATTTAATGGCATGGACCTCATCGGTTTGCCCTGGCACTTGGTTGTGGGTCCGCGCGGGCTAGAAAAAAATGTTGTTGAGCTGAAATACAGAAAAACCGGTGAGCGTCAGGAGCTCAGTATAGACAGCGCGCTCGCTAAGCTAGCCGGTTAATGAGGCGAGCTGAGCCATGATTTTTTCTCCCCTTGAACGCATGATCGCCATGCGCTATCTGCGCGCACGGCGACAAGAAGGTTTTATCTCGGTCATTAGCTGGTTCTCACTCATTGGTATAGGCCTTGGTGTGGCAACCCTAATCGTCGTCATGTCGGTGATGAACGGCTTTAGGGAAGAGCTGTTTAGTCGCGTGTTGGGTCTTAATGGGCACTTAAATATCTACGCCATGCAAGGCTCGCTTTATGATTATGATCCTATGGTAGAGCGGTTACGTAAAGTACCGGGCGTAACAGACGTTTCACCAACTGTTGAAGCGCAAGCACTCGTCACCAAAGATGGCGTGGCTTCCGGTGTTTTTGTACGTGGTGTCGTGCCCGATGCCTTTCGTCGCCGACCTACAGTTTCTCAGCATATCTCCTTTGGCTCATTAAATGATTTTGATGGCGATAAAATTGCTATTGGCATACGCATGGCGGAAAGGCTTGGGGTTCGTGTGGGCGACAGCATCACACTGATATCTCCTGTCAGCCAAAATACTATTTTCGGCTCGGCCCCGCGGCTGCGCGCTTATCAGATAGCCGCGATTTTCGATGTTGGCATGTTTGAATATGACAATAATTTTGTCTTTATGCCTCTTGCGGCCGCACAGATTTTTTTCCGAACGGGCAACGGCGTTTCAGCGCTGGAAATTTTCATAAAAGATCCTCAAAATCCAGACAAAATAAGACTAGATCTCGTTACGGCTGCCCAATCACCCGGCAGTGCAATTCGGCTGCTGGACTGGCGTCAGAACAATTCAAGCTTTTTCACGGCCATCCAGGTCGAACGCAATGTAATGTTCTTAATCCTTACACTGATTATCGTTGTGGCAGCGTTCAATATTATTTCTAGCCTTATCATGTTGGTCAAAGATAAGGGGCACGACATAGCTATCTTGCGCACCATGGGGGCCACGCGGGGCATGATTATGCGCATCTTTTTTCTAAATGGCGCCTCCATAGGCCTTATCGGTACAGCCTTTGGGCTAGTGTTGGGCGTCCTTATTGCCGACCATATTGAGAGCGTACGTCAGATCGTTCAATATGTAACAAAGACCGAAGTTTTTTCACCCGAAGTATATTTTCTTACACAGCTGCCATCGGTTATAGACTGGCATGAGGTGGTGCAAGTGGTCCTCATGGCGCTAGGTTTGTCATTCGCTGCCACTCTCTATCCCTCTTGGCGCGCAGCCAAACTCGATCCGGTTGAGGCGCTGCGCTATGAGTGAGCCTGTACTTGAACTGCGCGACATTCAGCGCAACTTCTTTCAAGCAGAACGCAAATTATCTGTGTTGCGTGGATGTTCACTAACGGTTGGCGCCGGCGATCTTATAGGACTTGTTGGCCCCTCGGGTTCAGGCAAATCGACTTTACTTCAAATAGCCGGATTACTTGAGCCACCCGATGGCGGCACCATCGTGGTTGCCGGAAATGACGCAAGTAAATTGGATGACGCCAAGCGTACGGCATTAAGACGGGAAGCGATAGGTTTTGTATATCAGTTTCATCACTTGTTGCCAGAATTTTCGGCTCTCGAAAATATTGTATTACCTCAGATGATTGCGGGCATCGCGAAAAATCGTGCCGCCCTACGTGCTAAAGAGTTATTGGCATTGGTGGATTTGTCCGATCGCGCCGATCATCGCCCGGCGCAGTTATCGGGTGGTGAACAGCAGCGTGTTGCATTAGCAAGAGCCCTTGCCAACAAACCAAAAATATTAATTGCCGATGAACCAACAGGTAATCTTGATCCGACTACGGCCGCGCACGTCTTTGCTGTTCTAGAAAATCTTGTCCGAACGCAAAATCTTGCACTCTTAATGGCGACGCATAACCATGGACTTGCGCAAAAAATGGCGAAAGTTTATGAGCTTAAAGAGGGTAAAATAGTTCCGCTATGATTTCCCCCGGGATATACGTGTAACTATCTGAATTATAAAGGATTATTTGTCATTTTCCCCTTGGTCTTTATCCCCCTTAATGCTAC
>Ga0206839_1062_pt1 | contig 27433 bp, 28 predicted proteins | sample Alteio_BWOrgCont_27_FD_152883 | JGI IMG/M metagenome (GOLD analysis project Ga0206839, IMG submission 152883) | Enriched cells from forest soil in Barre Woods Harvard Forest LTER site, Petersham, Massachusetts, United States -... | ecosystem: Environmental > Terrestrial > Soil > Temperate forest >... | reverse complement strand
TTCCGCTGCTACCCAAGAAAAGCAATGACCCCTATCCACATCATAGGCAGTGGCCTCGCAGGCAGCGAGGCAGCGTGGCAACTGACTCAGGCAGGCAAAAAAGGTAATTATCCATGAAATGCGCCCGATCAAAAAAACCGAAGCGCACCATACTGATAAATGCGCTGAATTAGTCTGCTCTAATTCCTTCCGCTCGGATGATTCGGTGAATAATGCAGTTGGATTGCTGCATGAGGAAATGCGCCGCGCAGGCTCCCTTATTATGCAGGCGGCTGACGGGCACAAGATACCGGCAGGCTCTGCACTCGCTGTTGATCGCGAAGGTTTTTCCGCAAGTATAACGGAAGCTTTGCAAAGCCATGAATTGATAAGTTTCACAAGGGAAGAAGTAACGGAACTACCACCACCGGAAAATGGCGAAGTCATTATCGCTACCGGCCCGCTTACTTCGCAGGCTTTGTCAGATGCCATCCTGCGCGTAACAGGCGAAGCTTATCTTTCCTTTTTCGATGCGATAGCCCCTATCGTGCTCAAAGACAGCATTGATATGGATATCGCATGGTTCCAGTCGCGCTATGATAAAGGTGAAGGAGCGGATTATATTAACCTGCCGCTTTCCAAAGATCAGTATTACAACTTCATTGACGCGCTTATAGCGGGAGAAAAAACCGAGTTTAAGGAATGGGAAAAAAATACGCCCTATTTTGAAGGTTGCCTGCCCATTGAAGTGATGGCGGAACGAGGCAGGGAGACATTGAGTTTTGGCCCCATGAAACCCGTGGGGCTTACCAACCCGCATAGCGCTGAGCGTCCATATGCCGTGGTGCAGTTGCGCCAGGATAATAAGCTCGGCACGATTTATAATATGGTGGGTTTCCAGACCAAACTCAAATATGGCGAGCAGCAGCGCATATTCCGCACGATACCAGGATTGGAGAACGCGGAGTTTGTCCGCCTTGGCGGCCTGCACCGCAATACCTTCATCAACAGCCCTAAATTACTCGACGCGGATTTACGCCTGAAGGCTGCAACGCATATCCGTTTTGCCGGGCAGATAACCGGAGTGGAAGGTTATGTGGAAAGTGCAGCGATCGGTTTGCTTGCCGGAAGGTTCGCTGCTGGCAAGGCAACATTGCCACCTGCCACTACTGCGCTCGGCAGCCTGCTCAGCCACATCACCGGCGGCGCTGAGAGCAAACACTTCCAGCCGATGAATGTCAACTTTGGCCTGTTCCCTCCCCTTGCAGGCAAAGTGCGCAAGGACTTGCGCGCACAGAGAATGACGGAAAGGGCAAAGGAGGATCTAAATAAATGGTTATAAACGAGGTAAGATAACAAGTCCTGCCAGTAAAAATTTGTTCAGAAAAGTATGGGCACACTCTGTGATTAAAGTTACACATCAACACCGTAAATAATAGGGCATGATGGCAAATGATCAACAAAGAATGTCACCCCGCACTTGTTGCGGGGTCTGGCAGAACGACATAAGAAACGCCTGAGATTGTGGTACGGCCAGACCCCGTCATTCGACGGGGTGACAATGTTTCTGGTGGGTAGGTTAAGATTAGAACAGCAACGCACGGCTTTTAGCTTGACAGGTATTTTTCCCATAGGTAGACAGTTATTCATCGTTAATTTTAACAGGTATTTCCGTGTCTGATGGCCGAGCTACAACTTGCGTGATAAAACGTTCATTCCGGCTCCGTCAGGCATAAGTGCCTTTCACCGGAAGAAGCGGTGAAAGATTGTTATTTCTTTTATAAATCCCTCAAGCGTCAAATGGCTTAAGGCATGGTCTTAAAAAGAGAATATGGCCATGAAAAAACTTGTCAAAAACCTCAAGGTTAAAGAGCCGGTGATTTCGGAACTGCTGGTCGCGTCATCAAAAGCGGGGACGGATGCCGCCCTTACTGCACTTAAAACCAATATCAACGGCCTAAGCGATGAAGAGGTATTGACAAGGCGCGAGCAATATGGAGCTAACGAAGTGGCCCATGAACGCCCGGAACCCTGGTATGAGCAACTGGTTGGAGCATTCATCAATCCGTTTATCGGCGTACTTGCCGTACTTATCATCATATCGCTATTCACTGATGTCATTATTGCATCCCCCGAAGATCGCACCTTCAAAACCATTATAGTGCTGATGACGATGATCATCATCAGCGCTGTGTTGCGCTTCTGGCAGGAATTCCGCTCCACTCAGGCGGCAGAGGCGCTGAAAGCCATGGTACGCACCACGGCAACCGTAATCCGCAAGGATCATGACTATCCGCAGGAAGTGTCGATTACCGAACTGGTGCCGGGCGACATCGTAAAACTATCGGCAGGCGACATGGTTCCGGCAGATGTGCGCCTGCTTACTTCCAAAGATTTATTCATCAGTCAGGCCGTGTTGACCGGCGAAGCGATCCCGGTTGAGAAATACGACACCCTGGGCAACATCGTCGGCAAAGCGGTGGCACAAGATGAAAACCAGGCTGCAGCAAGCCCGCTTGAATATGACAATATTTGCTTTATGGGTACCAATGTAGTCACCGGCTCGGCTACCGTCCTGGTCGTGGCCACCGGCAAGGAAGCCTATTTCGGCACTATGGCCAAAGATATTGTCGGCAAGCGCGCACTCACCAGCTTCGATATCGGCATCAACAAAGTAAGCTGGGTGCTCATCCGCTTTATGTTCATCATGGTTCCGGTGGTATTCATGATAAATGGCTTTACCAAAGGCAACTGGATGGAAGCTTTATTATTTGCCGTATCGGTTGCAGTCGGGCTGACGCCGGAAATGCTGCCGATGATCGTGACTGCCAACCTTGCGCGTGGTGCCGTGGCAATGGCTAAACGCAAAACCATCGTAAAACGCCTCAACTCCATCCAGAACTTTGGCGCTATGGATATTTTATGCACGGATAAAACCGGAACACTGACCCAGGATAAAATCATCCTTGAGCGCCATCTCGATATTTACGGCAAAAAAAATCTTGAAGTGCTGAAATATGCCTACCTCAATAGCTATTATCAGACTGGATTAAAGAACGTGCTGGATGTCGCTGTCCTGAAATTCGGCGACGAGCATAATATGCATAATATGCGCCACAACTATCATAAGGTGGATGAAATCCCTTTTGACTTTGTGCGCCGCCGCATGTCGGTCATCGTACGCCATGAGGTGGAACGCAACCTGCTTGTGTGTAAAGGGGCTGTGGAAGAAGTGCTGGCGCTCTGCTCTGAAGCAGATGATTTTGCCCATCTGGAAGAACCAATGCTAAAACCTGAAAATGACAAAAGAAAAAACCCTCGCCCGCTTTGCATGAAGCTGGATGCAGAAAAACGTAAAAAGATCCGCAGCATTGCCAGTGAACTTAACGAAGAAGGGCTGCGCGTCCTCGCAGTCGCCTATAAGTGGGTTGCAGGCGAAGAACGCACCTATAACGTAGAGGACGAATCCGACATGATACTGGCAGGATATATAGCATTTCTTGATCCGCCGAAGGAAACCGCACGCACTGCCATCGCGGCATTAAATGCACATGGCGTTACGGTAAAGATTATTACCGGCGATAATGAAGTGGTGACGCGCAAGATATGCAAGGAAGTGGGGCTTGACGCCAAAAATATCATCATGGGCAAGGATATAGACTCCATCTCTGATGAAGAGCTTGCGGTCAGGGCGCAGGAAACGACGATATTTGCCAAAATGTCACCTACCCAGAAATCACGTATTATCCGTTCACTGCAGGGTGCTGGTCATACGGTTGGTTATATGGGGGATGGCATTAACGACGCCGCCGCATTGCGTGATGCCGACGTCGGCATTTCCGTGGATACCGCTGTGGATATCGCCAAGGAATCCGCTGACATTATTCTACTCGAAAAAAGCCTGATGGTGCTGGAAGAAGGGGTGCTGGAAGGCCGCAAAACTTTCGGCAACATCATTAAATATATCAAAATGACGGCAAGCTCCAACTTTGGCAACGTATTCAGCGTACTGATAGCCAGCGCTTTCCTGCCATTCCTGCCTATGCTTGCGATTCAGTTGCTGGTGCAGAATCTGCTCTATGATATTTCCCAGATCTCTATTCCATGGGACAACGTGGATAAGGAATATATGGAAAAACCGCGCAAATGGGAAGCAGGCGGCATTGCAAGATTTATGGCTTTCATCGGCCCCATCAGTTCAATCTTCGACGTCACCACCTTCTGCCTGATGTGGTACGTATTCGGAGCCAACAACCCTGACAAGCAAAGCCTGTTCCAATCGGGCTGGTTCGTAGAAGGCCTCCTGTCGCAGACACTGGTTGTCCATATGATCCGCACTCAGAAAATCCCCTTTTTCCAAAGTATGCCAGCACTGCCTGTGCTATCGCTTACGCTCGCGATTATGGCGATAGGTATCTATATCCCCTTCTCCCCGCTTGGCAGCAGCATTGGCCTGATACCGTTACCGCTTGCATATTTTCCCTGGCTATTTGCCACCCTGCTTGGCTATTGCGTACTGACTCAAACCATGAAAAACTGGTACATACGAAAATACGGACAATGGATGTAAAAAAAATGCTTACTATTATAGCTGGTAAATACCGGGGCAAAAAGATCAATACAAAAACTAACGCTGCTATACGCCCCACTGGCAGCCGTGCGCGCGGCGCGGTCTTTAATATACTGATGCACGGAAAATTCGGAACGCATGAAAACTCGCCACTTATAGATAAATCCGTCATTGACTTATTCTGCGGCACCGGGGCGCTGGGGCTGGAGGCCTTGTCCAGAGGCGCATCGCATGTCACATTTGTCGATCAATCCTCCGAATCCATTGCCCTTGCCAGAGCAAATGTCGCTAACCTGAAAGAAGAGAATAACACCCATTTGATCCGTAGCGATTCAACTTCCTTACCAGTAGCCCGCAAAGAATGCAGCCTTGCTTTCCTTGATCCGCCTTATAATAGCGGCCTTGCGGTTAAATCCCTTGCCAGCCTTGACGCGAAAGGCTGGCTGGAAAATGGGGCAGTGGCAGTTGTTGAACTCTCCAAAAAAGAAACGCTGGTACCGCCCAAAAACTATAGCATTTTCGATGAACGCTTATATGGAAATACCCGAATCGTGTTTTTGCTATACGAAACCCCTTCTAAAAAGTAGCAAGCTGCGGAAAATCAAACTCAAAAATTAATGTATCTTAATAAAAACAGCGCCATTTATTCGCTGAAAGCATTGTATTCTCTCATTATCCTTGACTTTACGATATTTTATGGCTAGAGAAAGCACCCTGATTTTTCTCAGATTATACATCGCAAGGCAGGCTAATATGAAGAAGGCGTTATTATATTTTTCCCTTGCCGCAGGCTTAATAGCCACAGCGGCGCCGGATGTTCAGGCAGATACATGCTACTCCTGCAGCCCACCACCTCAATCTTCATGCTTTCTTTGCAACCCGCCACCTAATCCGTGGATGATACGGGAGCGTTTTGTCAATATCGATCCTTCCAACAGTGATCAGGGAGGAGTGGATATCGACCATTACTCCATGATCGAGCTTGATGCTTCTTACTTCTTCAGCAGAAATATTTCCGCCGAATTTTCGCTGACCGCCGAAGATCCAAGCTCTTCGGCAAGAGGCAGCGGCGCAAGCTTGGGAAATGTATGGATTATACCCGCAACCCTGACCCTGCAATATCATTTCCTGTTCCCCAACAACCCTTTCCAGCCCTACCTCGGCTTAGGGATAAACTACAGCTATTTTTCTACTTCCAGCAATTGCATCAATTATGATTCAAGCATCGGCCCGGTATACCAGATTGGCACGGATTTCCAGTTATCCCGAAACTGGTTTCTTAACCTGGATATAAAGAAAGTGTATATGCGGCCAGATGTCAGCGTTAACGGCGGCCCGAAAGTAACAGATGATATTTACCCGTGGATTTTTGGCGCAGGCGTCGGTTATAAATTTTAATCTGTGAACCGTATTATTTTTGCTTGACTAAAACTTAGTAATGCATAGTGTTGCCAGCGTATTTCTACCGGCAATGGGGGTGTAGCTCAGTTGGTAGAGCACTTGCTTTGCAAGCAAGATGTCATCGGTTCGATTCCGTTCACCTCCACCACCCATTTATTCGCCAAGGTTCTTTAAAGTTCGAAAATCAAAGAATCTTGGCAGATTTCCTCACTTTTATTGTTTGTTAAGTTCCGCCGGGTTGCGTTGACAGCCGCAAAAACTGTTAGTATGTCTGTTGGTATCTGCATACCAACGCGGATAGATACCAACAGTTTTTTCACGCTGATTGACACACCTGGCGACTTCGCAGACGAATATTGAACAGACTGAAGCAATGTATAATGATTATTTGCTAGGACACCTCATTGGCTACTGGCCTTCACGATTACAACAGTTTTGGCAAGGAAAGGATATAACATGTCACAACGCAACTGGTTCATCACAGGTATCAGCAGCGGCCTCGGTCACGAAATGGCTGGACAACTGCTAAAACGCGGCGACCGGGTTGCCGGAACTGCTCGCCAGTTGAATACGCTCGACGAACTGAAAGCTCGTTACGGCGAGCAGCTCTGTCTTGCCTCAATGGATTTGACCGACGTAGCCGCCGTACGCCGCGTCGTGAATGAAGCATTCACAGCAATGGGCCGCATTGATGTAATCGTGAACAATGCAGGCTACGGGCTTTTTGGCGCTGCGGAGGAAGTGAGCGACGATCAAATCCGTCATCAAATTGATACCAACCTTATTGGTTCCATTCAGGTCATTCGGGCGGCTTTGCCACATTTACGAACTCAGGGTGGCGGTCGGATTTTACAGATATCGTCAGAGGGAGGCCAGATCGCCTATCCAAGTTTCAGTGTGTATCACGCGACGAAGTGGGGAATTGAAGGCTTCGTTGAGGCCGTCGCCCAGGAAGTCGCGCCGTTCGGCATCACCTTTACAATAGTTGAACCAGGCCCTACCAAAACGAATTTCGGACGCGGGATGATCAACCCGCCGCCAATGTCTGTTTATGATAAAACTCCGGTTGGTGATATTCGCCGTGCCTTCGCAGGTAACACGTTTACGGTGAAGGGTGATCCCGTCAAAACGGTTCAGGAAATAATCAATTCCGTCAGCCGGGTTCCTGCACCCAAACGACTCGCGTTGGGCAGTTCTACCTACACTTCGATCCATGCGGCTTTGGAAGAGAGGCTATCTGCTCTTGACGCCCAGAAGGATAGTGCCTTCTCAGCCGACTTTGCTTCCTCAGCGGGCAGACGTCAGGAATAATGTGTGAGCAAAAGCCAGGCTGCCCTACTGTAGGGGAGAAGCCGCACGAATGGAGACAGAGCGGTTGAAGCGTACAAACAATCTGTGATAGTGTTCACCCCACGCGCCTTTGGCGCATTCCTTGCAAAACGGAGTGTCCGCCGTAGCCTTGGTGTAGGCAGACTGGCAAAACGATCTCATTTCTATACTTCCATCAAATTAGCAATATACGATTTAGCACCTCCTAAAATAGCTCAGTTACGATAAAGAAGAACGAGAACGCTATTTAAGAAAAGTACATAAAAAACAGCCTTCCACTACATTAGAACGCAGTAAAATGTGAGGCGATAAAATGAGCGGCTGAGGTTGGCTGCAATGCTATATAATATAGTGTTCAGGTTAGAACCTGCAGCCTGGAAAAGAAAATATTCACAACTGACCTTCTACTGCATCACAATGCAGTAGAAGGTACAGGGATAAAATTAACGGCTGAGGTTAGCAGCAACGCTGTTAAACGTGGTGGTCAGGTTAGAACCTACCGCCCTGAGAGCTGCAATAGCTGCAATGGAAATAAGAGCTGCAATGAGCCCGTATTCAATGGCAGTCGCACCGTTTTCATCTTTAAAGAAAGCAATCATTGTATTCATAATAGTACCTTTCAATATTTTTTATAGTTAATATCGGAGTTTTAGCGCATACCGATAATCTTCAAGATCATATAAGCAAGCCAGACTAGAATACAACTGGAAAATCCAATTGATGTTGAATCATAGCAAATTTTATCGGCGAATACAATAAAATTGCCACATAAAACACCAGAATAATGATTGCAAAAGTTAAAGATTTATTAAAATTAACAATAGATTAACAGGGCATTATATTGATTTCAGACACTGGCAAGGGCAAAAATCACAGGCACAGAAGCCACATTGGATGCGGCGTGTATAAACGCAGCAAGCAATAATAAATTAGATAGTATGGAAAAGAAGGATGGTAATTGTCGCATAGTTACAATCGGCAAAGAGCCAATGGCCGCTGACACCAGCAGCAAATAACTTCAGTTGACCACTTCCACCCGAATATGCGTGATAAAAAAATTCGTAATGACTTCTGTTATCCAGGAACTCCTGACAGCAAGACCGCACCAGAAGCATTTATAGCCATTTCGCTGCACTGAATCAGGCACGCTGAGAACTTCAATAAAGGCCCGACCATTATCATCGGGCCCGATTGAGTCACTACCCTAAAATCACCCCGATGTTTAATGGCAGCGTTTTATACAAACACCCCACCTTCACCAGCGATTTACTGGCATCGCTCAGGAGACCGTCATGCGCGACAATAATCATTTCCGCTTGCACGTTGGGAACCACATGCCCCACACACGGCTCCGGCGATTCATTATACAAGCCACCCACATCTGCAGCAGTAACCTTAAGCAGCCACCACGGAAGCGGAAGTCTTGTCTACTGGATTTGTTATCTTGTCGTTGTCATTTTGCCGCCGCAGCCAGAGAGCGATGACGCAGCTACTGCAATAAGAGCAACAATAATTCCGTATTGTACGGAAGTTGCACCGTTTTCATCTTTAAGGAAAGCAATTAAAGTATTCATAAAAAATCCCTTCTAATCTTGTTATAGTAAATATCGGTATTTTAAGCAATTACCGATAACAGCTGGAGAAATACCAGATGATATTCGGATAGTAGCAGATTTTCCTAAAAAATACAATAAAAATACGCACACAATAGTTAAATTTTGTTAATAATTGTGTCTTTTGCGCACCACCAAAGCAAGTGGCAAAAGATTCATCCCGTAAAGATGATGAACAATACTTAATCCATTACATGAATGCCAACAATCAGATGAGGTAAATAATAAGCATCTGCCTCATCGGATACAATGGAAATAAGCATAGCTAGCAGTAATCTGCCCTATAGTATAACAGATAAAATAACGATTGTCACATACTTACAATTCACAAAAAATCAGAAACCGCAACACGGCAAGCAAATAGCTTCGATTGACTGCATCTGCAAGGCTATATTGTGTATTTCGATCCACAGCAATCGCCTGATTAAATCAGGCACGCGGATTAGTAGCAATAAAGGCCTGGATAATTCCACACCAGACCGATCTTTCACAAAAGCAACATCAATCCCGGCGACACAAAGAGCAACGTCTTATGCAGGCGCTCCATCTTCACCAGGGATTTCCGCCGCATTTAAGCAAACTATCCTGCGCAGCAAGCGCTGTTCCACTTACGCGGAAAATCAGGCAGCCCATATAAGGTTCGGGTGATTTATCATAAGTGCCAGACCTGATAGCCCTGATCATACGATCCAGCGCATCAATAAATGCATCTTGTGGCACAATAAGCCTGCACATTCAGCCGGTAGCAAATAAGCTAACCGTTAGTCACGGCAGGCAACCCGCACCTTTGTATCGACTGCCTTACACGATACAAGCGGAAACCTTACCTATTGGGTCTATTATCTTCCCGTTATCGTTCCCGTGCCCGTTGTTCCTTTGCAGCCAGCGAGCGATGACGCAGCTAAAGCAACAAGAGCCACAACAATTCCGTATTGTACGGAAGCAGCACCATTTTCATCTTTCAGAAAAGCAATTAACGTATTCATAAAAATTCCCTTTTAATCTTGTTATAGTAAATACCGGTATTTTAGTCGGTTACCGATAGCAACTGGTGAATCCAGATGTCAAAAAAAATAATAGCAAATTTTCCTAAAAAATTCAATAAAAAAAGTACACAAAAGTTAAATTTTGTTAACAATTATATGTTTTCCGCGCTACTCTGCAAGCAATGAGGAATTCATCCCGTAAAAATGACGAATAATGCTTAATCTACCACATTAATACCAGCTGCGGGATACGATGGAATAACAAGCACATCTGCTTCATTGGAAGCAACCGGATAAGCACAATAATCAGCAGAATAGTAAGCAGCAGGACGATGATTGCCGCTTAATCCCACTCCACCAAAAGGCAGACTGCCACTGGCACCGGTAAGCGGACGGTTCCAGTTGACTATACCTGCCCGTACATGCGCAAGGAAAACCTCATAACATTTTCTATTATCTGTGAATATCCCGGATGAAAGGCCATATTGGGTATTGCCAGCCTCAGCAACCGCTGAATTAAAATCAGGCACGCGGATTAGCTGCAATAAAGGTCCAAACAACTCTACATCAGGCCGGTTTTTCACCGAAGTAACATCAATCAAACCTGGCGATACAAAAGGTAATGACTTATGCAGGCGCTCCATCTTCACCAGGGATTTACCACCGTCTTTAAGCAGATTGTCCTGAGCAAGAAGCAGTTTTTCCGCTTCCGCATTAGAAATCAGGCACCCCATGTAAGGCTCAGGTGATTCATCATAAGCGCCAACTCTGATGGTTTTAGTCATGCGGGTAAGTGCGTCAATAAAAGCATCATTAGCTGCACCTTGCGGTACAATAAGACGTCGCGCGCAAGTACAACGCTGGCCGGTAGTCTGATAAGCTGATTGTATAGCCCAGTATGCAGCCGCCTTTGCATCTGCAACCTCATGCACCACCAACGGGTTATTGCCACCAAGTTCAAGCGCAAGGATTTTATGCGGCATATCTGCAAATTGCTTATGCAGGATCTTGCCGGTAGCGCTGCTACCCGTGAAAAATAAGCCATCTAGCCCAGGATGCGCTGAAAGTAATCTGCCAGTTTCACGTTCACCCTGCAAAAGATTGAATACGCCTGCCGGAACCCCCGCCATGTCCCAGTATTCCGCCATTTTCTCTGCCACAAGAGGGGTTAATTCACTTGGTTTGAAAATAACCGCATTCCCTGCAATGAGCGCTGGCATGATATGCCCATTGGGCAAATGCGCCGGAAAATTATAAGGGCCATAAACAGCCACTACCCCATGCGGTTTATGGTGCAGAGCACTTTTAAACCCCTGCCCTTCGCCAAACTTCTCTCCTGTACGCTCATAAAAAGCATTTAAGGCAAATGTAAACTTACCGATCATGGCAACCACTTCGGTGCGCGCATCCCACAGGATCTTTCCGGTTTCCCGGGCAATAAACTCGGCAAATTCCTCCTTGCGCTCTTCAATAATCACCTGGAATTTTTTTAGGATTGCCACACGCTCTTCAGCGCTCATCCTTGACCAGACGGCAAAACCTTCACGCGCAGAAGCAACTATCAAATCGATATCTTCTTTATCGGCAGCATTTCCCCGCCAGATAACTTCACCATTGCCAGGGTTGATTGAACTAAAAGAAGCACCTTTTCCGGACTGCCATTTTCCGTTGATGTATAGCTTGCCGTTATACGACATAACGCACCATATCTCCGGCTTTTACCTTGATGGCCTCCGCTACTTCCGGTGTAATTACAACCCCATCTTTACCCTGTTCAAGACCGCCTTTGGTAATCATGAAATCGTTCAGGCGTGTATTGCAGATAATGTGCGGCTCCGATTTCAAAGGCCGCACTGCAATCACTTCACTTTTACTGCTCTTGTGCACCGTTTCTATGGCGCTGCGCTTGACCTGCACGGTAGGGCCTGCATCAAACAAATCCACGTAGCCTTCATAATTGAACCCTTCCGTTTTCAACAAATGCAACGCAGGCCTGGAAGCTTCAAAAGGCACGCCAATAACGTCCTGGGCCGCTTTCGGCAGCAGGTTTGCATAAATAGGGTATTTCGGCATAAGGTCGGCAATAAACTGCCCGCCCTGAGTCGCATAGATATAGTCTGCTTTCTGGAATTCCATTTTGAAGAAGTGCCGCGCGAGATTATCATAAAATGGCGAATTTCCAGCACTATCCTGCACTCCGCGGATTTCTGAAATCACCACATCGGAAAACAAATGTTCAAACTCGGCAAGCATCATATACCGGCAACGCGATAAAAACCCGCCAATGCCATCACGGCGGTATTCAGGATGCAAAAACAATGAACCTATTTCGCTGGCGCCTGTATAATCATTGACCATATGCAGCACATGCTGCATGGAATACACCCCCACCCCCGAGGAAGCCTGGGAAATAGTCGATACTTTATAGGAATAAAATGGACGGCTCAGACCCACATGCGCAACAATCCCGGTAGTCCCGGCAAGACGCTTATTCTCAATATCTTCAAGGACAAACAAAAAGCTTTCCTCATGCGGACGCACAGGGCTGCCAGCAAAACTACGCACAGACCGATCAATTTTTTTGCCCATGACTTCCGCATCCTGCGGCAGGGAGGACATGCCAACGCCTGCAATTTTGGCAAGCGCCATTATCTCTGCTTGATCCTGCTCGCGCGCCGCTCTGACCCTAAGATGCATATAACTTCAACCCACAATGTTTAACATAATGCCTGAAATCCTTATCACGGGTTATCAAGGGAACATCGTGATCAATACAGGATTGAGCAATGAAAGCATCAGCAATTTTCGCCTTAAATCCCTGCTGTAATATCTTAGACCGGGTTTTGGCAGCGCGCACCCAAAATCCGTCTGAAATTTCCAAAACCGGAAGTTCAAGTATAAATACTTCAGATTTCATGCTAATTACAGGATCGCTTAACAATTCCGTCACCACAACGGGCGGCAAAAATAATCCGGACGAAGTTATAGTGTTGACTAATTGCAGCGTATCTTCTGATGTATCCCCCATCAGGAATGCAATCACGGAAGAAGTGTCTGCTGCAATCATTCCCGATCGCACAGAATGTCTAATGGATATTTGGGTTTGACCTTGCCCTGCAAAGACAGCAACCCCTTGTAAGCGCGCTCACGCGCCAGACGCTTTAAACCTTCGCGTATAGTTTCAGTTACACCTTTTCCTGTCTCTTCCATTGCATGTTCAAGAAGCGACTGCGGCAGATTAACTGTAACTTTACGTGTTTCCAACATAGCTCCACTATGCCATATCTCGATATGGCAGTCAATACTGTATTTGACATTACCACTTTACTTAACCCGCTGAACTCTGTCATAAAGCGTCTATTCATATGTAAAGAAATCCAGATATGCCTGATAAATTTTCTGCGACCATCCTCACCCTGTTTCCTGATATGTTTCCAGGCCCGCTTGGCCATTCTTTGGCTGGAAAAGCCCTGAAAAACGGCCTGTGGAACCTGAAAACGCTGCAAATCCGTGATTTTGCTAAAGATAAACACAAAACGGTAGACGATACACCTTATGGCGGAGGAGCAGGCATGGTTATGCGCCCGGATGTGCTGGATACTGCGCTCGCAGAAGCCAAGAACCAGGAGCCAGAAGCCACCGTGATTTATTTTACTCCACGTGGAACACCCTTCAGCCAGAAAATGGCGCACGAACTTTCCGGGCAAAAACTTATCCTTATCTGCGGAAGATTTGAGGGAGTGGATGAACGGTTTCTGGAAATCCACAAGCCGCTTGCCATAAGCATGGGAGATTTCGTGCTTTCCGGCGGGGAAATCGCTGCGCTCGCTCTGCTTGATGCCTGCGTAAGGCTATTACCTGGCGTTATGGGGGGCGAAGAATCTCTAAGCGAGGAAAGTTTTGCTTTAAATGGTGATTTTGCTGGACTAATTGAATATCCTCATTATACTAAGCCCCCAATCTGGAACGAAAATGCAGTGCCGGAAGTGCTTTTATCAGGCAACCATGCGGATATCCGTAATTGGCGTTTAAGGCAGGCGGAGAACTTGACAAAAGCCTTAAGACCTGATTTATGGGCGCGTCGCCGGAATGATTAATAAGGAATTTTACTATGAACAGCCTTCAGAAACTTGAACAGGAATACACCGCTAAGCTCGCAGAAGGAAAGACTTTTCCTGATTTTGCTGCCGGTGACACTATTTGCGTGAATGTAAAAATTATCGAAGGCGACAACGAGCGTATTCAGGCCTTTGAAGGCGTATGCATCGCCCGCAAAAATGCCGGGCTTAATTCTTCTTTCACCGTGCGCAAAATCAGCCATGGCGAAGGCGTTGAGCGTATTTTTCCGCTTTATTCCCCGCGTGTGGATAGCATTGTGGTAGTTCGCCATGGCGACGTGCGCCGTGCGAAACTCTATTACCTGCGTGGCCTGACCGGCAAGGCAGCACGAATTAGGGAAAAAAAGCACGAAGTTGCGGAAGCTGCAGCAGAATAGGGACCAGGTTCTAGGGGCTAGGTTCTAGTTATTGCAACCAAACCCTAGCCCCTAGAACCTAGAACCTGGAACCTTATGCAAACCCTATACGACAAAATCTTCGATTCCCATGTAGTGCATCGTTCAGATGATGGAACATGCGTACTCTATATAGATCGTCACCTTATCCACGAAGTCACCAGCCCGCAGGCATTTGAAGGTCTGCGCACTGCCGGACGCAAGGTGCACCGCCCGGATGCCACTTTTGCGGTTGCCGACCATAATGTACCTACCACGCCTGACCGCAAGACCGGCATTAAGGACGAAACCGCGCGTATTCAGGTGCAGACACTGGAAGATAACTGCCGTGAAGCCGGGGTAACTTATTTCAAAATGGATGACAAGCGCCAGGGCATCGTTCATATTGTAGGCCCGGAACAGGGGCTTACCCAACCCGGCATGACCATTGTCTGCGGCGATTCGCACACCGCCACCCACGGCGCATTTGGCGCCATCGCCTTCGGCATCGGCACCAGCGAAGTGGAACATGTGCTCGCAACGCAAACGCTTATCCAGAAAAAAGCCAAAAATATGCGGGTAACAGTGGATGGAAAACTGCCAAACGGCGTTACAGCCAAAGACGTCGTGCTTGCCATCATCGGTAAAATCGGCACTGCCGGCGGAACCGGCTACGTCATAGAATATGCAGGCGATGCGATTAAAAACCTTTCCATGGAAGGCCGTATGACGATCTGCAATATGTCGATAGAAGCAGGCGCACGCGCCGGACTCATCGCTCCCGATGAAACGACGTTTGCCTATATCAAAGGCCGCCCGTTTGCCCCGCAAGGCGCTGACTGGGATAAAGCCGTCGCTTACTGGAAAAGTCTCGTCTCCGATTCTCGCGCAAAATACGATAAGGAAATCGTATTAAATGCCAATGAAATAGAACCGCAGGTCACCTGGGGAACCAGTCCACAGGATGTGCTGCCAGTTACAGGCATTGTGCCCGATCCCAAGGCCGAAAAAGATGAAAGCCGCCGCAAGGCAATGGAGCGGGCGCTCGAATATATGGGACTTACTGCCGGAACGAAACTCACCGATGTGCCGATTGATAAAGTATTCATCGGCTCCTGCACCAATGGCCGCATTGAGGATTTCCGCGAAGCCGCCAAAGTTGCCAAAGGTAGAAAAGTAGCGGGGAATGTGATTCTTGCCATGGTGGTTCCAGGATCTGGGCTGGTAAAGGAACAGGCAGAAAAAGAAGGCCTCGATAAGATATTCATCGAAGCCGGATTTGAATGGCGCGAGCCGGGCTGCTCCATGTGCCTCGCCATGAACGCCGATAAGTTATCGCCAGGCGAACGCTGCGCTTCTACTTCAAACCGTAACTTCGAAGGCCGCCAAGGTCGTGGTGGCCGCACCCATCTCATGAGCCCGGCAATGGCCGTAGCTGCTGCGATTACCGGGAAGCTGGCGGATGTGAGGAAGATAGATTAGTTGTTAGTTGGCGCATTCCCGCGAAGGCAGGAATCTCTCTTGAGGTCAAAGAATGAAGGAGAATTTTTATACTTATATTCTGTCAAGCAGGCCAAACGGAGCAACTTATATTGGCGTTACTTCGGATCTAATTAAAAGAGTCTATCAACATAAGAACGAGATTACCAAAGGGCATACGAGCAAATATAATATAAAGCAGTTAGTGTATTATGAAATATACGAGAATGCGGAAGAAGCTATATTAAGAGAAAAGCGGTTGAAGAAATGGACAAGGGCTATGAAGAACGACCTGATAAGCAAAACCAACCCGCTATGGGAAGATTTATATCCCCGGTTGGCAATAGCCTAGAGGTTTGCGTCATTCCTGCGAAGGCAGGAATCCCTATAGCAAAGGGGTTAATTTGTTGAGAAAGAGATTCCCGCCTGCGCGGGAATGACGAATGGAGAGAATAAGAGAACGATGAAACTTAAGGATTTTATAGAGCATGTTTTGGTTGATATAGCTGAAGGCATGACTGCAGCTCGCGATAGAGTTGGTGATAAAATTGCTATTAATCCACATAAGGTAAATGGAAAATCAGCAACTGAAAAAGATTATGTGAATTTTGATATAGCCGTTACTGTAAACAAAGAGTCGGAACATCACAAAAGCGGTTCAGGAAAAATTGGTACAACCATAAATGTTATAGCAGCGGGAATTAATGGTAACATGGAATCTTCAAATATAAATAAATTAGAAGGAATAAGTAAGGTTAATTTTCGAGTGCCAGTCTTTTATGGAGCAACATTTGACAAAAAGGATTAAACGTCATTCCCGCGAAGGCGGAAATCTCTTTTGCAACGATGTACTATGTTGATAGAGAGGTTCTCGCCTTCGCGGGAATGACGAAAACAACTAACATCCAACAACTAGAAACTATTTGAATTATGCAAAAATTTAATACACTCACCGCCATCGCTGCCCCACTTCCCATTGAAAATGTCGACACCGACATGATCATCCCGAAGCAGTTCCTCACTACCATCAAGCGCACCGGCCTGAAAGAAGGGCTGTTCTATGAAATGCGCTATGACGTGAACGGCAAACGCAATGACGGTTTCGTGCTGCACCGCGAGCCATTCACACATGCGCAGATTCTGGTAGCGCGTGATAACTTCGGTTGCGGATCTTCGCGCGAACACGCTCCCTGGGCGCTGCTTGATTTCGGCATACGCTGCGTGATTGCGCCGTCCTATGCAGACATTTTCTACAACAACTGCTTTAAGAACAGCATCCTGCCTGTTGTCCTGCCCAAGGACGCGGTAGAAAAACTCCTGCATACTGCAGAATCCGGGCAAAAAATAACCGTGGATTTGCAGGCACAGAAAGTCACTGCCGGAAATCATTCTTTTGCTTTTGAACTTGATCCATTCCGCAAGCATTGCCTGCTTAACGGCCTCGATGACATCGGCCTCACGATGGAACATTTGCAAGAAATCAACGCATTCGAGCAGAAGCAGAAAACAACAACTCCGTGGCTATATAAAGCAGCATGAGTAAGCAATTCATAATCATCGCCTATGATGCAAAAGATGCAGGCGCATATGAACGACGCCTCGCTTCACGCCAGGCACATGTCGATGCCATAAACAAACTACGTGCCGAAGGAAGCGCACTCTGTGGAGTGGCAATACACGATGACAACGAAAAAATGATTGGTTCGGTAGTTATCACAAATTTCCCTTCACGCACGGAACTCGATAAATGGCTTGCAACTGAGCCTTATGTAGTCAATAACGTATGGGAAAATATCACGGTGCTGAACGGTAAGATCGGGCCGTCATTCGCAGATTTAGTAAGGAAATAAACATGACCGCAAAACATATTCTTCTCCTTCCCGGCGACGGTATCGGCCAGGAAGTAGTTAGCGAAACCAGAAAAATTATCGAATGGTTCAATAAGAACCGCAATACCCATTTTACCACCAGCGAAGCGCTGATCGGCGGCACGGCCTACGACAAAACAGGCACGCCACTGCCTAAGGAAACGCTCGATGCGGCGCATAAAGCTGATGCCATCCTGCTTGGCGCAGTGGGCGGCACCCAATGGGAATCCCTTGATTACTCCGTACGCCCGGAACGCGGCCTGCTCGGCATCCGCAAAGAGCTTGGGTTGTTCGCCAACATCCGCCCCGCCATATGCTTTGATGCACTTGCGGATGCTTCGACTTTGAAAAAAGAAGTCGTTTCCGGCCTTGACATCATCATCGTGCGCGAGCTTACGGGCGATGTGTATTTCGGCACTCCCCGCGGTGTGGAAACCTTGCCTGATGGAACCCGCAAAGGCGTGAACACCATGGTTTATACCAGCCCGGAAGTGCACCGCATCGCACGCGTAGCATTTGATCTTGCCATGAAGCGCAACAAAAAAGTCTGTTCCGTAGACAAGGCAAATGTGCTTGAATGCACCGAGATGTGGCGCGAGGAAGTGCAGAAAATTCGCGACGCTGAATATAAGGATATCCAGCTCTCCAATATGTATGTCGATAACGCCGCGATGCAGCTTGTGCGTAACCCCAAACAGTTTGACGTGATGGTCACCGGCAATATCTTCGGCGACATTCTCTCGGATTGCGCGGCCATGCTCACCGGCTCGCTTGGCATGTTACCCTCCGCATCGCTTGGCGCAAAAGACAAAACCGGCAAGACCCCTGCCCTCTATGAACCCGTACACGGCAGCGCGCCGGATATCGCCGGAAAAAACATCGCCAACCCGATTGCAACCATTCTTAGCTTTGCCATGATGCTGCGTTATTCATTCAATCTTGGAAAAGAAGCGGACTTACTGGAGAAGTCTATAACCAGCGTACTCGCACAAGGTTTCAGGACTGCCGATATTATGCAGGACGGAGCAAAGAAAGTCTCCACAACTGAAATGAGCGACGCTATAATAAAGACGCTGGCAACGCTTGCAAAAACATCCGAAAAAGCAGCCTGAAATCAGGCGGTGTGTTCGGACAGATCCAGCACATCATTAATATAAGTGGGGTTGGCCATAAAGTGCAGCGTCACTTCAGTACCGACATTGACTTCGCTTTTAATCGTTACACTGCCATGATGCAACGCAACAAGATTTTTGGTAAGTGGTAATCCAAGCCCGGTACCTCCATAACGGCGGTTAATACCACTATCTATCTGGTCAAAGCTCTGGAACACTTTGGAGATATTTTCTTTCGCCATGCCGATACCTGTATCGCGGATCTTAATAATAAAGTCGGTAGTAATGCCGTTGCGCATTTCGCTTGATACGTCAATATGGACGCTACCTTCGGCGGGCGTAAATTTGACCGCGTTGGAAAGAACATTCATGATAATCTGTGAGAAACGCAAGCGATCCGCCAGAATATAGGGCAAGCCTTCCGGAACCGAACTGGTAACAGTCACCTTGCCTTCAGTGGCGCGCTTGGCGATTACATTCATGCATTTATTAATGCAATTAACTATATTTACGTTTTCAAATACCAGCACCATTTTCCCGGATTCGGCTTTGGAAAGATCAAGTATGTCATTGATGATATCCAGCAGATGCCCGCCTGCATCGTTGATATCATGCGCATACTCCATATATTTATCATTGCCCAGTTTGCCAAATAGCTGTTCCTTGAAAACAGAAGAGAAACCAATGATGGCATTAAGCGGAGTGCGCAATTCATGGCTGATATTGGCAAGGAAATGCGACTTCGCAACACTGGCGCTTTCGGCGGATCTTTTAGCTTTGCCGAGTTCTTCATTCTGCTGCAGCAGTTTACGGTCACGCTCCTGAATTTCTTCCAGCATGTCGTTGAAGGCGTCAATAAGCATAAAAATCTCATTCCTGCTTCCACGCTCATGATCGGATTTCACGCGCAGCGAATAATCCTTCTCGACGGATACGCGCCGGGCAGTTTCAGCCAGTGCAAGCAGCGGCACCGAAATAGTGCCCTGCATGGCGAGCGCCAGTATATAGGATACAATGACCACAAGCAAAATGATGACAAAGGCAATCGTCACCTGCTTTATCAGATAAGACTTGATCTCGCGCATATCGGATTCAAGCGTGATGGAAGCAACCAGCATCCCGTTATTATCCAGATGCCTCATTACCAGAGTATTACCGTTATAGATTCCTACCCCTTCATTCTTGCCATTAATGTCAGGGCAGGATTTATCCGTAATCTGGTTGGCAAAATAAAAGGCTGCCGGCACGCCACTTGCATCATACATGCACACGCGCATAATAGAAGGCTTCACGCTGAATACGTCTTCCAGGTTTCGGGTCGCCGCTTCTTTCTGATCGAAACTGATATAAGCGAGGTTGCTTTTGCCGACATTGGTTGCAGTATCTTCAAGCTGGCCAAGCAGACTGGCACGCATATTGAATATGCCTATCACCGTCATGGTAATGGTCGTCACGATAATAGCCACCCCACTGACCAGGGTGATCAACAGTATAAGACGTTTTTTTATTGCGGCGTTCTGGAGCATAAGAACCTATCCCGCCATTATATGTTGATGCGCTGCTGCCAGAAATGGCGCAGTACGAGGAAGAACCCGCCGCGCGTAGCGGAAACTACGGGCAAGGGGTTTGACAAAGTAATGCACCATTTTTGGCGCAGTCCGCAGGGACGGGCGGATTTTTGGCATCCTGCTTGTCGCGAAGCTTATCCGTAGAACCACTACGCACATGCGCTTCACTTCGCGCATCTGCTCAAAAATCAGCACCGTCGCATGCAATATATAATAGCGGGATAGGTTCATTTAATCACCTCCGCCGCAATTTGTAACAACCGCGCATCGATAACCAGTCCATCCGCATCCGCCGTCTTCAGGTTAATACGTAAATTGATTTTATCCTTGGAAAACAACCCTACGCTTTTGCCTACCTTGACGATTTCTATGATGCCGTCATTATCGGCAAAGCCACTTGCTTCGCTTATGCTCAGCACCGGATGATGCTTGGCGGAAGCAAGTATAGTAGTGATGTTATCTTCCTCGTCTTTGCCGATATACAGTATATGGCAGGACGCAATGGTGTTGCCGTGTGCCGCATCATCGATATTGAGTACCAGATTCTGCTTATGGGAACTCTGAAAGCTTTTGAAATATTCGCTGAAGCCCTTATCGCCAATAATGCATACATTGGCAGTGTTGGTTTTCTTAGGAGAGCTATCGCCCGGCCAGTCGACAAATTTCAGGAAGTTATAGATGAACGCGATTTTTACCCGGTAATCGGCTATGCTTTTGTCCGCTTCTTCGTCCGCCACCGCCGGCAACAGCGTACAAAGAGCGCATATTACGGCAACCATAACGATATGTAATATATGACGCATTTTTTGCCGCCGCATTGTTATTATTCTAACCTGGAAGCATAGTGGATAGCCTTGCCAATATACCGGCTAGGCAAACACATAAAAGTGCCCTTCCTTTCCAGTAAATTCGCCTTTACACGACAATTATTAACAGAAGATGATTAAATAATTCTTAATCAGGTATGAACAAACTATTAATTTATAAAGAAAATCGTTTAAAGTGACTGAAAAGCGACGTTTGTAATAAATGGTGGTAAATCAAAGGAATCCTTAAATACCTCAAGCAAATAGCGAGGTATTAAACATTGTCATTCCCGCATAGGCGTATCTTGGCTAAGCCCCCGCCTACGCGAGGGTGACAACTTTTTTCTCAGCAAGCTACGAGAAATGCGCCTAAATGTACTAAAACTTATGCAACTCTAAAACCTGAATGTAGCCTTGGCTAACACAGCGCGTCCAATTTCTTCGGGCGATTGATAAATAAACTGCGAATATTCCTGATGCTCAGAGTTCAGCAGGTTCTGCCCGATAAGGCTCAAATCCAACCCCTTAATCGGCGAATAGCCAATCCTTGTATCAAGGCGCGTATAGGCTGGCACAGGTATTTCCGGCAAAGAATCAACACGGTAGAGCATGGTATCCCACTGCACATTATGTGGTAAATCTACATAAGAGCGCAAATTAAAACTCTGATTGGGTGAAGTGCCTTGCGTGGTCACCAGACTTGCTCCTGTTATATTAAGATGTGATTCATAAATGGTATAACTTCCATTGAATTTTAGAAACTTAGTAGCCTCCCAGGTTGATGCAAATTCAACCCCGTGCGTTTCGCCATTATTTAAATTACCAAGAACCAATGGAGCATATACATAAGCTCCCATTACAGGATCAAAACGCAAAGAGGGTGTTCCATTCGAAAGCGAAGCTAAATCGCTGTAGTAATTATAATATGCGGTAATATCGAAAGACAGATCTTCGCGCGGCATAACACGATAGCCGATCTCATAAGCATATAAATTCTCGGATATAGTATCAAGGTTCCCCTGTTCGGCAACCATTTCAGTAGGGCTATGCGGTACCGGCTCAAGAACTAGGCTTATATCCTGATTTGTCTGGTTGGGCGTATGTACAGCACGGGAAACTGCTGCCCATACTGTCTGCTTATCGGAAGGCAACCAGGAAAGCCTCACGCTTGGTTCATATTCAAACCCGCTGAAATCATTATGCTCGAATTTACTTCCGGCAGTTAAAAATAACTTATCTTGTATTAAAGAGATTTTGTCCTGAACAAAGCTACTATAAAGATTTTCATAATAATTCTCCGGTGTAAAACTTATATAAAATCCATTTTCAAAATCGCTATTTATGCGCCTGTAACCCAGTCCCCAGGTAATATTGTTATAGCTGTTAACTGTCCAGTTATGCTGAAAATCAAAATCCAGAGTCTGCGTATGGTTTCCCGCTTCCACAAATTCTGACTGCCTTACTACATCATCATAATATGCCTGGAAATTTATATCAGAATCCTGATTAAATTGATGCTTCCAGCGACCTAGTATGTTCATACCGCTTACATCGTCAGTATCTTCTACTATGTTATATAATGTTGGCGATACAGTTGATGTAACAGGCAGATAGCGCATTGCATTTTCCTGCCCCTTGTAAACATCGCCCTGCAAAGTTCCAGTATCTTTGCCAGAACCATTCCAATCCATACGGAAACCGCCTTGGGCATTATCCCATGGATCACCAGCCCCATTACCATTGATAAAATGCTGCTGGTTATAATCAAAATACTGGCCATAGGTGCGATAGGAAAGATCACCAACCGTACCACCATAGCGCGCTGCTTCCGCGTCTCGCTCCTGAGTGCCAACCGCGGCTGTTATCAACCCGCCTTGCGTATCTTTAGCATTTTTGGTGATGATGTTGATCACGCCATTGACTGCATTTGCACCCCACAATGTTGCACCAGGACCGCGTATCACTTCAATGCGATCCACATCTTCCAGCATGACATTCTGCACATCCCAGAACACTCCGGAAAACACCGGACTATAAACCGTCCTGCCATCAATCATCACCAATAGCTTATTGGCGAACTGCCCATCAAAGCCACGTGAGGTCACTGCCCAATTTTGTGACCCCGATTGCGCAACTTGCAATCCTGGAACCATACGCAATAATTCTGGAATGCTTTGTAACCCTGAGCGGCGAATATCTTCCTGGGTAATAACATAAAGCGCAGCGGCTGCCTGCGAAGCCTTTTCAGTTCTTTTGGATACGGAAGTCACGTCAATATCCGTAAGTTCCTGCAACGACATATTTGTCAAATCAGCGTCGTTATTAATATCCCCAGCTTTTGTAGCAACAGGTAATACTGATAATGCAGTAGTAACCGTAAACACATAAAACCAATTATTACGCATAGAGACTCCTGGATTTTCTAATATGAAATTTTTATCAGGAAGCAGTTAATGAATCTTTAATAAAGATTAAAGAACCAATACATTCAATAAATATAAAGGGGAGTTATACAGAGAAATTAATAATTCATCCCATGTGAGACAGATATGCCACACGAGATATTTATGTTCCCAGTACCGGCTATAGAATTAACAGAGATTAAGCTATGCAGCTAATCTACTTTTCGTTTTATGCTTTAAAGAATGACTTCACTTTCAAAATCATTATAGCTACCCTGAGTATTGGAAAGCTCTTCGGCACTTTTTATAAAACTAGACTGCCTCTCCTGAAGCGCTATACTACATAGATAAAGCATTCCCATCTCCTTAAGCTCATGGTAGACTGGCAATTCGATGTCATAATGAATTTTTGTAATAAATATTTTTTGGTACAGACGAGCATTTAATATAGGACATACAGCAAATAACATATTAATATTCGCTGCTAAACACTTCCCAACTATACGCTTTCCTACCTGACGCGTTATATCTCCACCACGAAATTCTTCCAAGAGACTAAACCCCGATAATTGGCAATAACTAGCTTGCTTATTCATCAACTGCGAAAAATAGTTTTCAATTCTAAAATTATCTATTTCCATCGGCAAAAGATCAGGCTTACGAGGACTTTTAATATTAAGACGAGCCCCCCCGACGCAAAAGTTCCCTCTCCTTACCACCATAATGTGCCCAGAACGGTCACACTCTGTTTCATCTTTAGGATAATCTAAAGTACCATAAACAGCGTTATATTCATCTGCACGTACCCTATAATACTGGTGTAATAACCCGGGATCGCGAGTGAATTCAAACGTCAAATCAGGCAGCTGTTTTCTGGTATATCTACTAAAGAGAGCTTTTTCTTTTTCAAGATCAGGCAAACCATGTCCGGACAAACCCGGAGGGGGCATCAAAGGGCTGTTATTAGCTAAATTCGGTTCCAAAACTGAAGTCATAAAAACAGCCGTTGGTTAATCTCAAATTAACAATGGTTAAGAAATAGTTAATTTTTTATTAATAATCAAGATAATTCTACAGTAGATTTTGCGGTTTTAGCTGTTTGGTGCATTTCTGCCATAGAGTTTCTTACTTTTTTCTTGACCATCCCATGCAATAGGGCTATTTTCCCATTATATCCCATATAATTCCATTTTAACCCCTGATTATGCTCTTCCTCTCCACATTTCAAAACAAGATCGACAAAAAAGGGCGCATTTCCATACCCGCGACTTTTCGCGCCGCTCTTAGCAAGGATGAGGAATTTTCCGGCATTATTTCCTATGCGTCATTTATCAACCGCTGCATTGAATCCTGCGGCATTGAGCGCATACGCAAACTTTCCACCCGCATCGAAACGCTGGACCCGTTCTCTGAAGAACGTGATGCATTCGCAACCACTATATTAGGCGGCAGCGTGCAATTGCCACTCGACAGCGAAGGCCGTGTGATGCTTCCTGAGCACCTCATTGAAATGGCTGGTATAAAGGAAGCTGCCATGTTTGTGGGCAAAGGCGAAACATTTGAAATATGGGAACCTAAAACATTTGCCGAATACGCTGCCCGCGCGCGCGAAGTGGTACGTGTAAACCGCCTGCGCCTTAAAAGCGAAGGAGCGGGACAATGAGCAATAACAAACAACATACCCCCGTCATGCTTCCCGAAGTCCTGCAGGCAATGCAGCCAGCAAACGGCGGGATATATGTAGACGGAACCTTTGGTGCTGGCGGTTATAGCCGCGCACTGCTGGAGTCTGCAAGCTGCACCGTATATGCTATCGACCGCGACCCAAATGTTGCAGTAACAGCAGAAAAACTGGCAAAAGCATTTCCTGGGCGCTTTTTCTGGTTGATGGGAAATTTCAGCGACATGGTGGATCTTCTTGACAAGCATGGCATTAAATATGTCAACGGAATCGTATTGGATATTGGCGTATCGTCCATGCAGATAGACAATCCTGATCGCGGCTTCTCTTTCAGAAGCAACGGACCGCTGGATATGAGAATGAGCCAGTCCGGTGAATCCGCTTATGATATAGTGAATAAGGCATCCGAAGAAGAGCTTGCCGATATACTCTACCATTACGGCGAAGAACGTAAAGCACGGCAAATAGCGCGTGCTATTGTAAACACACGTATAGAAGCGCCTATTGAGAGCACACAGGAACTTGCCGGCATAGTGCGGCGTATCGTAAGAAGCGGTGATGGCATCGATCCTTCCACCCGCACCTTCCAGGCGTTGCGCATTGTAGTCAATGATGAGCTTGAAGAGTTGACCCGCGCACTCTCTGCCGCAGAGCATTTGCTCACAGATGGCGGAAGGCTCGTAGTGGTGACATTCCACTCGCTCGAAGATCGTATCGTTAAACAGTTTTTACAGTCGCGTTCTGGCGAAACTAGGGGAGGTTCGCGTCATCTGCCGCAGATTGGGGCAACCCATAAAGCGACCGCTGTCCACCTCCCCGCTTTTTTTCTAAAGAAAAGAAAGCCTGTTTTGCCGGGTTCATCGGAAATACGCTCAAATCCACGTGCGCGTTCAGCAAAGCTGCGCGTCGCAATACGAACGCGGGGGAAAATATGACCTTCCGGCTTTCAACTATATTATGGATGGTGTTCCTGGTAATCGGGGCATTCGGCCTTTATATGGTAAAATATAAAGTACAGACGATTAAATCCCAGGTAGCCGCAACAGAAAAGCAGCTCTACGATGAAACAAGGAACCTGCAGGTGCTGGAAGCAGAATGGACTTTCCTTAACCGACCGGAAAGACTGAAAATGCTTGCAGAAAAATACCTGGATGTAAAACCCATGCGCAGCCAGCAGTTAGCTGAATTTTCCAATATTCCATACGCTGGCATTGATTTGGCCAGACAGGATACGGCCTCTCCTACCATGGTCAAACTCGTTAGCAGAGGGCATCAAGGCAATGCAGTCTCTGATAATGACGAATAAGGGCACAGCCAAGGCCGCATCACAGAAAAAACAGGTTATTCAACGTGAAAGCAGCGGCAAGAAACGGATAGAGCAAAGCCGGATTCGCCTTTTTTGCATTACATCCTGCTTTGTATTATCCTTCCTGACCATCAGCTATCAGTTAGTTGAAATAACCGTTTTTCACCGCCATGGCAGTAATGCGAAGCCTGATACCAGTAACGCGCAAAATGATGACACTCCTCCACCCATTACGCTTGCACGGGGAGATATCGTGGATAGAAACGGATTGATGATTGCCACCACGATTCCAACATCATTGCTGTTTGCTAATCCTGATGAAATTGATAATCCCGAAACTGTTGCCAATACGCTGGTAAAGGTTTTTCCTGATCTTGATAAAAAAAACACCCTGAGAAAACTGAAGAAGGATGCGCAGTCAGTGGATATAAAGCATTACCTGACTCCCAAAGAAGAAAGCCTGGTTAATAACCTCGGTATTCCTGGACTATATTTCAAGCCGGAAGCAAAGCGCGTTTATCCTTACCGCAACCTGCTATCGCATATCACAGGCTTTGTCGGACGTGATAATAAAGGCCTTGCAGGCATAGAGGAATATTTCGATAAACAATTGCGCGATACAAAAACTAACAAAGAACCGCTTAAGCTTTCTATTGATCTGCGGCTGCAAAATATCGTAGGCGAAGAGATAAAGCAGGGTATGAATGAATTCAATGCTATTGGCGCAACGGGTATTGTACTCGATCTGCATACGGGTGAGATTCTCGCACTTGCAAACCTGCCGGATTTTGATCCCAACCACCCGCCACAAAACCCAAAAGATCCCACATTCTTTGATCGC
>Ga0206839_1034_pt1 | contig 28157 bp, 27 predicted proteins | sample Alteio_BWOrgCont_27_FD_152883 | JGI IMG/M metagenome (GOLD analysis project Ga0206839, IMG submission 152883) | Enriched cells from forest soil in Barre Woods Harvard Forest LTER site, Petersham, Massachusetts, United States -... | ecosystem: Environmental > Terrestrial > Soil > Temperate forest >... | reverse complement strand
CGGCGTCTTGTAATTCGGTCCCACCTTGCAGCCGGCCAAGAGCAGAAGCGCCATCGCTATCGTTAATGTAAGTGTCTCTTTCATTCCGCGTCACCCTTCTCGACATTCACGCGCTCCCCCTGTGCGAGCGAGTCCGGCGGATTGAGGATGACCTGATCTTGAGGAACAAGGCCCGAAATGATTTCAACCTTGGCCCCATAGTCGTGCCCTATCTGCACCGGAGCCAGTTGTACAAGGCCGTCACGCACTACTCCTACACGCAATCCTTCCTTGCGAAACAGCAAAGCGTTTGACGGCAGCGTCATGGACGAAGTCGAAGGCGGAATGGGCAGATGAATGAACGCATACTGGCCCGGAAACAGCTTGTGTTCCGCATTGATGATATCGACCTCAACGTTCAGGGTCCGACTGGAGATGTCGATCGCATCTGAATTGCGAACGATAGTTCCCGTGAACTTCGCATCCGGAATCGCGTCTGATGTGACTGCCACCTGGTCGCCGTTGTGCACCTCGTTGGCATATACCTCAGGAACGGGAACGAAGAGACGGAGCTTGTCCGTCGAGGCCATATGAAACAGCTCGAGCTTCGGGGAGTTGCTGTCTCCGGCCTGAATCAGCGCTCCGATATCGACGTTGCGGGTGGTGATTACGCCATCGAACGGCGCATATACCTTTTCAAATCCCTGAAGTTGCTGCAATCGGCGCACATTGGCCTGAGCTGCCGACAAAACAGACTGACGAGCAATCAGGTCTTGCGTCGCCTGATCAGTCTCTTGTTTTGACACTGCATTCTTGGCCAGCAGCTTCGTCCAGCGATCGGCAGTAATCTGGGCAAGTTGCTGGTTTGCCTGTGCCGCTGCCAGGTCTGATTGCGCCTGCTGCACCTGCTGGTCGAGCTCTGGCGTTTCGATCTCGGCCAGTAATTGTCCGGCACGGACGCGGGTGCCGATGTCGGCATACCACTTACCCAAATATCCACTGGTGCGAGCATAGATAGGCGTGTCGATGAAGGCTTGCGTGTTCGCGGGCAGCGTGATCTCCTGCGCCTCCGCTCCCTGTACCGGCGACGTAACGGCAACCGAGAGGACAGCATCCTCCCGAGTAGTCGTCGTCAACGTCTCTTCGGCGTGAACCCGCGTGCGAATGCCTTTAGCAATGAAGACGCCGAGGAGAAGAGCCGCAAGAATGCCGCCGATAGCCGGCCCACGCCCGAGCCTCCGTTTTGGGTTGACAACGACAGGATGCGCGGTCTCGGCTGCGTGACCGCAAAGGTCATCTTGTTCAGGAACATCGCCCTCTCGTACTTGATTCAGTGAATCTTCGTGTCCATTTTGTTGTTGCATCGACTTTAGCTCCCTGTCTGTTGCCGTCAGTTCTGACCTTCGGCGATTTGTAATCTTCCCGGCTCTTATGCGTGCTGTGGATATTGAGCGTGTTCGAGCTCGACAGAATCCGCTGATTTCCTTCCTGCGCCATGCAGCAAGGCAAAGACAGCCGGAACAAAGATCAGCGTGGCCACCGTTGCACAGAGCAGGCCGCCAATCACGGCGCGCCCGAGGGGCGCATTTTGTTCGCCGCCATCGCCAAGCCCCATGGCCATCGGGATCATGCCGATGATCATGGCGAGTGCAGTCATGCATACTGGGCGAAAACGAGCTGTGCCGGATTCGATGGCGGCGAGGATCGCGTCCCTATGCTCTGCAAAGCGTGACTTGGCGAACGACACGACCAGAATGCTGTTGGCGGTAGCCACACCCATGCACATGATGGCACCCATCAGGGCCGGTACGCTGAGTGTCGTGTGGGTGAGGAAGAGAAATACGACGATTCCGGCCAGTGCGGCCGGTAGCGCGGTAATGATGATGAATGGATCCAACCATGACTGGAAGTTCACCACGATAAGCATATAAACGAGGATGATGGCGAATATCAGGCCACCCAATAACCATGTGTAGGACGTTCGCATTGTCTGTACCTGGCCGGCCAAGGAAATGAACATGCCGCGCGGCAGAGTCTTCTCGTGCCGATGAACGATGGTGTCCACATCCTTTGCCACAGCGCCAAGATCGCGGTCCTGAACCGCGCCATAAATGTCGATTACGCGACGGATGTTGTAGTGAGATACGATGGCCATCTCGTGGCCGCGTTGAATCGATGCCAAATCTCCGAGTACTTCTGGGGTTGCGCGCGACGTTGCAATCGATGAAGTGATCGGAATATTCTGAATATCCTGAAGGGAATCCATGTGGTACTGCGGAGTTTGCGCGACGAGATTGTAGGTTACGCCGTTTTTGTAGTTGAGGAAGAACATGGGCGTGATCTGAAAGCTTCCACTCAAGGTGTTCAGCATGCTGTCCGACACATCGCGAGGCGTGTACCCGCCTTGCTTTGCCTTGGTCCGATCCATATGCACATCGAGGGTCGGATAGTCCGTGGGCTGCTGTATTCGCACGTCGGCGAGACCCGGAACTTGCCTTAGGTCTTCAAGCATTGAAGTTGCTTCCTGTGTGCTTGCCTCGACATCGTCGCTTTGGAACTGAATGTCAATGGGAGCCGGCAGGCCAAAGTTCAGCGTCTGCGTCGTGATATCGGCCGGCAGAAAGTAAAAGTGCGTTCCGGGAAATTCTCGAGGAAGCTCGCTCCGTAACTCTCGTACATAGTCTGCGGTTGGTCGATGCCCCTCATTCAGACTGACCATGATGTCGCCATCCTCTGCGCCGACGAGGCCTGAGGTGGAATGCATCGTATTGTATGGGCTGTAGGGAAGACCGAGATTGTCGAGAACGTTATTGAGTTCCTTGGCCGGAATCTTATTTCGGATCGATGCTTCGACCTGGTCGGACAAACGCGCAGTCTCTTCGATGCGCGATCCTGTTCTGGCGCGAACGTGCAAAATGAACTCGCCGGAGTCAGCGTTTGGAAAGAAGTCCTGCCCCAAGAACGGAAGCAGCAGGAAAGCACAGAGGCAAGCGCAGAGAAACACTGGAATAAAGACCTTGCGCGATAAGACGAGTTTCGTCAGCAGGACTTGATACGCGGAGCGTAAGCGTTCAAACAAATTCTCGAAACCACGCTGGAAGCGAACGAGAGGATTTCTGCTTGTTCCACTCTGCTTGGCCCTTAGCAAGTACATGGCGAGAGTCGGCACGAGTGTAAGCGACAGAAAATAGGAGGCGATTACCGCGAACATTACCGATTCCGCTAATGGCCCAAAAAGAAAGCGGGAGACGCCCTGAAGGAAGAACATCGGGAGGAAGACGATGCAGATGCAGAGCGTGGAGACAAGCGTCGGCACGGCAACCTGAGCGGCGCCATCTAGGATCGCTTCGCGCAAGCCATGGCCTTCTTCCAGGAATCTCTCAATGTTCTCGATCGTCACGGTTGCGTTGTCGACCAGGATACCGACAGCCAGAGCGAGTCCGCCGAGGGTCATCGTGTTGATTGTCTCTCCGAGCAGACCAAGGACGATCACCGAGGTGAGAATGGAGAGAGGAATGGAGACAGCAATGATAAGCGTAGATCGCCAACTACCCAGAAACAGAAGGATCATGAGGGCAGTAAGTGCAGCGGCAATCACACATTCCCGGATGACACCGGAGACCGCCGCGCGGACAAATACGCTTTGATCGCCTAATGGCGTGATCTTGAGGTTGGGAGGGACGATTTGCGCTACGTGGGGAAGCAAAGCCCGTATACCCTTCACAACGTTCACGGTCGATGCATTTCCGGCTTTGAGCACACTGATCAGCACGCCTCGATGGCCGTTCTGCCGTACGATGTTGGTCTGAAATGCCGCGCCATTGCTGACGGTGGCAACATCGCGGATATAGACGACTGCGCCGTTGACCTCCTTGATCGGCATCATGCCGAGCTCGTCAATGGTATGAGGGGCCGCGTTGGTGCGGACGTCATATTCCTCAGCGCCTATTTTCGCTGTCCCAGCTGGCGCGACAACGTTTTGAGCGTTCATGGCCGTCAACAGGTCGCTCGGCGACACGCCTTTCGACTGCATCCTGTTCTGGTCCATACTGACGGTGATTTGCGGGCTCTGGCCTCCATAGGGTGACGGCAGCACGGCTCCCGGCACAGTCGCTAACTGGGGGCGCACGGCGTTAGTGCTCAGATCGGCTAATTGTTGCTCATTCAGTCCTTTGCCCGAGATGCCCAATTGAAGAATGGGTACGCTGCCCGCGCTAAAGTTGATAATCTCTGGCGGAAGCGTACCCGGGGGAAGTTGGCGCAATTCATATTGCGAGAGCGCGGTAATCTGCGCGTTGGCAGTATCGAGGCTGGCGCCCGGCTGCAGGAAGATCTTGACCACCGACTCGCCGTTATAGGTTGTCGACTCAATGTGCTCGATGTTGTCGACCAGAGTGGTGAGATTCTTCTCGAATGGAGTCGTGAGCCGTCCTTCCACTTCTTCAGGATTCAAACCGGTGTACTGCCAGGCCACCGCCACAACAGGAATGTTGATGTTAGGAAAGATATCGGTTGGCGTGCGAAGGATCATAAGAGGGCTCAAGATCAAAATGAGCAACGCCAGGATGATGAAAGTGTACGGCCGATTTAGGGCCAGTTTAATGATCGACACGGTTCTTGATACCTTTCTGCTGCCCCCCCTTGAAGTCATCAGAAGGGCGTCATTCAATATTCGATTTGGCCCGTTAAGAACGCGCCAAGTGCATTGCTGCGAGTGATCTCAGACTCGACCATGCGGCACTTTCCGTAGCCGATATATCTGACCATTCTTGTTCTACAAGGGAGAGGCGACGAGTGCGTATCCAGAACTTTGGTGTTGGATCGATCTTTCAGCAAAGTGTAGTAGGCTCCTTGGTTGGATAACGATCTTGTGTGACTTCACTGAGCAGATCGGGCTCGTCACCAAGGAGCAAGCACCTCGCGCAATTGCCGCCATGAAATAGTGGCAATCGTGATCAGGTTATGTTGCGGCACTCAGCATCATTGATGTCATTTTGTGGGTCGCCTTCATCTGTGATTCTCTTGTACAGGCCCTCCTGCTTGGGTGACTGAAAGAACTTACCTGGCCAGGAATCAGGTAGGCGATTGCGATAATCACCACGACAATTTCAATCAATCCATCCTTCTTGGAGAGAACGACCTTGAGGATACCGCGAGTCAGAGTATTGATTCATGGGGACAGTTGACCTAGCCCTCGCCATCTATCCAACCCCTCATCGCGGCACGTCGGTCGTCAAGCGCCACGGTGCTCCAGGCTCGAACTCAGTCCCAATCCGAGGCTGATCCATGAGGCTGCGACTCCAACCAGAATCCCGACAGCCGTGTCGACGCTGCGTAAAATGGGCTGTATCCAGGCATTCCCCGGGCTAATAGCGGCGATGCCCAAAACGACAGCAGTTGTAATGGCCGCCATAACGATGTCTTCGGATCTGCGAACCAACGCCAAAATAATTGCGACGATCCCGATCAACGTGACCATACCTGCGACGTTAAACGGGAAAAAAAGCAGGTAAGCGAAACACGCAACAAAACTTACCAGCGTTGCAACTGTACGCGCCACTGCGGCGCGAGTGCTCTTCTGGTGGCTTGTGCGGTACACGAAGATCGTGGCAACCACCGCCCACATGCCACCAAGCAAATCATCCTCTCGTGAAACGCTGTATTCACGAGTCAGGATCGTAGTGATTAACCAATAACTGAGGAGGCAGGCAATCGCCAGAATTGCGGCCGAGCCCACTGCGTGGCTCACGCGGAATAACGGGCCCCGTTGCGATGCGCCATTCTCTACTTGTTTATTCTTCATAGCTCCACTCCTTATTCATTAGCCAGGCGAAACAGAAACAGTTGAGATTGCGCTTCCGAATTTCAAAAAAGGAACATGCGAGTCAGAGTGCCGCGTCATTGGAACGGCTAACCGACTCTTCTCCATCTATCTCATACCTCGCCGCAACGATGCGCGTGCATGAAGCTGCGGGAATTTATCCGTCCGTATGGTCTGTTTGGCTTGACTCACGCAGCAACAATCTGGTTAAGCCAAGCGCTATGGTTAGTGCACTCCGAGGAGGGGCGTGCATGTGCGAAGGCTGTACAGGCCATCAGTTGAAAAGCAGAGATAGCAGTCCTCAACGGCGGCACCGTTTCATAACCTAAAGAAATCTCGAAACTCAGCAAGCACGCCCTCTGGATCCTCTTCCGGAAGCAGATGGCCGCATGGGAGAGGTTTGCCGGACACGGTATTATTGCTTTTCGCTCTCCACGTGGCGAGAACATCCCAGAGGTGGCCAACGGTTCCTTTTGCCCCCCATAGGGCGAGAAGGGGAGCTTGAATGTACTTGTTCCTACTCTCATCCTCACGATCGTCTTCGAGGTCCAGTCCTGCAGCAGCGCGATAGTCTTCGCATACGGCGCGGATGGTACCAAGGCAGCAATAGCAACGAATGTATTCCGCCATCACCTCCGGCGAAATTGCACCAGGTGTCTTGCCTTGAACGGCAAGATGATCCCGCAGGTAGTAAGCAGGATCGAGGCCGATCAGGTGTTCGGGCATCGGTGCCGGCTGAATCTGAAGGAACCACCATAGATATTTAGTCGCAAACTCTTTTGTCGTCTGCTCGTACATTGTCAGAGTGGGCGCTACGTCGAGCAGCGCTACTTTCTCGACCGCGTTGGGGTGGTCCAGACAGAGGCGATGGGCAACTCGCCCGCCGCGATCGTGCCCAGCTACCAGGAAGCGCTCGTGCCCGAGTTGTCGCATAACTTCAACCTGATCGAGGGCCATTGCATGAAAGGAATAGTTACTGTGGTCCTCGCTGTATCCCGGTTTGCTCGAATCACCGTAGCCTCGCAAGTCCGGAAGGACGACCGTGTAATCCTCGGCGAGCGCGGGCGCGATTTTGTGCCATGTCAAGTGTGTTTCTGGATGGCCGTGAATAAGCAATAGCGGCCGGCCATTTCCTTTCGTGAGAACGTTGATTTCAGCGCCGGATGTCCGAATTCTCCTGGCTTGGAAGCCGGGAAGGAGTTTCTGCGACGTATCCGCAGAGGGGGGGGCAGGGAGTTCGCTTAGACTGGCACACGCCCCAGGTACTGGCTGGGCGCTGGGGAGTTCTTTCGCAAGATCGGATGGGCTTACGGCAGATTTAGACTGTGCGCCTGCCGCCGCAGGGATAAATGCGGCGAATGCGGCGCCCAATCCATACGATGTGAAATCTCGACGATTCATGACAATCTCCTCTTACCTTCAGTGGATGTGAGTAGGGCTGGCCAGCCCGGAAGCAGAGTTATACTAGTGACCTGTCTCTCTGAATGTGTTACTACCCAATGGCCCTAAGCTTCTGCTACTTTCGATCGGATCGCGTGAATCACCAGAGCGGAGCCGCCCCAGGTTGGTAACGAACTTTTCCGCGACAGGCTAAGGCCTTGGAACTGTCGCTCTCAGACGCTCCACGTCAGCGGTCGTTCCGAACGGTTAAGGCGATGTGCCGCGGAAAGTCGTTGACGCCCCCTATACAGGCGAGCCTTGGCGGCTGCTTCGGAGATATTCAGTGCCTGGCTGATTTCCCTGATCGACCACCCGTGCGCTAATTGCATCCAGACTGGTGCTCGCAGATGGGGATCAAGGTGGCGAATGGCGCGTTGAGTCTCGAGTCGCCGCTGATCCAGGTTGTAGGCCTCTTCGGGATTCGGGGCAGAGTCCCTGACTTCAGTGAAGGGCGTCTCAAGCTGAGGAACAGGCTGAGGATCAAACAATATCTCGGCACGAGCATTCTGTTTGCGGAGGATCATAATGGCGGAGTTGATAGCAATCCGTGTTAGCCACGTGTAGATGTTGGATCTGCCCTCGAATTTGTGTATCGCCAGATAGGCTCGCAGAAACGTGTCCTGTAGAGCGTCTTCAGCGTCTTCAGGATTCTTCGTGATGGCCACGATGGTTCCATAGAGGCGCCTCGAATAGAGCACATGTAGTTTTCGAAACGCTTCGGGCGAGCCAGCCTGCGCCGCCGAGACGACATCATCAACTGCCGCCGTCGTTCGGTCCGTTGAGTCGAGATTGTCAAGAAAGGCACCATTCATATTCGGACTCCTGAGACTTCTTGTTTGCGATATAAAGACCAGCCCGTGTGTGGCATTCTCATGCGATTCAATCACTGGATGTGCGTCGTTCAGAGATCGGCGAATGGTACAGGCGCTGGATTGTTGTGCCGGGCACTGAGACCCCTTGTACCTAACACCTTGTGCCACCTTCAATGGATCGGCATGGCCGACCCTTTTTTTTTACAGGCAACAGGTGACTGATGCGTGTCCAGAACTGTGTTCTTGGATCGATCCCTTCGCTGAGTTTCTTCATCGACAGTGGCGACTAATAACTCCGCAGCCCATGAGCGGCTTGCGTGTGAACCGCACACCTCCGAAGGCAGCCGATCGTCGTGGTGGGGGACACCGTGATGAAATAGTGAGGCGGCTCCGCCGAAGTACTTATTTACTGCTATAGTTTCTTGAATGAATTCCCGTTCAGGGGCGGCGATATTCCTGGAATGGTTACGACCGAACCGAGTTATCGCCGGACGATTATCGATAGTCGTATTGGGAGCATCCACGCGTCGGAGTATGTCCCACGACATGCCAATACTCCGAAGACAGGAATGAATTCCAGATCACACCGGAGTCGCTCTGGCAGCCCGTCCACAAAGCTTGCCGAACGCGTCTTCAAATCTGCCTCACAGAATAGCGTCCGTTGGCGAATTCACTCCAAGCGGTGAAATAGGTGAGCTCAAGTGCCGATGCCATGCGAAAGGCATTGTTCTCGTTGAACCCCACGATATCAACCGAAAACTCAAAGCCCTGCAATTGTAGTTTCCAATCCTCGGCCCACCGGACGAACGGGTCTGAATAGGTGATCGTGATACCCGCATCGCTCGTCATACACTTAGATCGGAAAGGCTCGTTCTCGTGGCGACGCCCAACCTGCTGGACATGTTGTGCCAATTTGCGTTCTCATGCCGGGACGGCTCTTATCGCTGCCGCCTAGTGGGGCAGTCGAGCCGGTGGACATCGAAGTCGCGATGAAGCGCGAAGTATTGCGCAGGAGTTCCCTTCCTAAGCACTGCATGTCAAGCGGACTCGACGGACGTTTGCCCGTTACCGCTCCCGACCCGATGAGTGCATCGAAAGATGGAGCTATTTGCCTGAGCTTCGTCTTTTCGGAAATGTGATCGCAAACCCAGCTCTGGCGACTATGTTGTTACCAACACGTCCGCCGGCAGTATTGATGACATATTCGACGGGTATGGCCTCAAACGATAGCCGGCGAGTTAAGGGGATCGTCAATCCACCGCCTCCACACCACCCCAACGAATGACTTATGGTTCCGGCGCTGGAGGCCCGGATGTAACCAGGGCCGGTAAAGATGAAGGGCGTCACCCTCGTTTTGTTGCCGAATCCGTGAAATACGCCGTAGAACTCTACATGGACATTGTCGTTCTTGCCGTATAGGTTCGCGAAGTCGGCAAACACTCCAACTTGTCTGTTGATGTTGAAAGTTGGCAACACATACCAGCCGTGGGTACTTGTCCAATCACCGGTGGTACCCTCTGTGATCTGGGAGAGGTAACCGCCACCCACGGATCCCCAGTCAATTTGGTTTTCCTGCGGCTGCGCAACTGCACTGCAACAGACAGTCAGAGCGATGAACGACACTACCAATTTGAACTTCACAAACTCTCCATAGAATAGTTTGTTGGCGCTGATACACAAGTGCGGACTGTGCCTCTGCACAGCATTTGAGCTTGTACAACGGAACATCGGTCCGCGTCGAACAACGCTTTTTCTGATAATTCGATGTATCAGTTGCCATTGATTGTGTGTCCAGACTTCCGTTTTATATTCAGCTAGAGGCTCAACAGACAGCGACGCGCTGCAAGCCACTTGTTGTAGTCCGAATGAGTGTTAGCTACCCCAAAACATTCAGCAATCCTTGCCGCCTCGAGTTGCCCGAAAAAGCTATGCACGGAGAGTGCCGTTGCACATCACTCTGGTCCCATCGTCCGTCATTCGCTCTTCGGATTCAGCCTTTCTTCCAATCTGCGATAGTGGAATACCATGCCGGAATACGCTCGATCCTTAAGTCGACGATCATCTTCTCGTATTCGGCTCGATAGGGCCTGCTCATCTGGATCTTCATGAAGGACTCGGGGCTCTCATTCCAGACTTCGTAAATAAGAATGCTCTTTGGATCACGCATATCCTGGACCAACGACGCCTCAACGAACGTCTTTTCCTTCACGATGTGCGTGAAGATGTCTTGTAATTTCGCGATGAACTTCTGCTTCGCAGACTTGTCCATACGAAAATGAACAACAAGCGTAATCGTGTCCGGCATGTCAATCTCCCTTGAGTGCCCGTTTCTCGGTTTGGCTCAGTAGAAGCGCACCATCGCCACCCTCGGGCCTCATTTCCGATACGCTATCACGCAGCCGACCAAGAGGGTGATGCCGTTTCCAGCAGAGTTCTGAGGATGAGTGTATTAGGTAAACGAATGGACACATAATCAAAAGATTGTGCACGTTTCGTAGTTCGGAGGGCGAGTCTTAGCATCGAGCGATGCCATCTGATCAATGTGGCCGCAACCCGGCCAGAGGGAGATGAATATGCCGCAAAAACTCGCAGGAAAAGTTGCCGTGATTACCGGAGGCAGCAGCGGGATTGGGCTCGCAACAGCAAAGCGATTCGTCGATGAAGGCGCCTATGTGTTTATCACCGGACGCCGGCAGAATGAACTAGAGACTGCCGTCCGCCAAATCGGCAAGAACGTGACGGGTGTCCAAAGCGACGTCTCAAAAATGGCCGAGCTCGACAAGTTGTATACGGCGGTGACGGAGCAGAAAGGTAAGCTCGACATCGTTTTTGCGAATGCTGGAACCGGCGAGTTTGCTCAGTTAGGCCAAATCAGTGAAGAACATTTTGACAAGCAATTTGACGTGAACGTAAGGGGAATGCTGTTTACAGTGCAGAAGGCTCTCCCGTTGCTGCAGCCGGGCGGATCGGTCGTACTGAACGCATCGATAGTTTCCTCGACTGGGAGTCCGGCCTTCAGTGTCTACAGCGCGAGCAAGGCAGCTGTCCGCTCGTTTGCGCGCACCTGGTCTGTAGACCTCAAGGAACGCAAGATCAGGGTGAACGCGATCAGTCCAGGCATCATCCCGACGCCGGGCTACAACACCTCGCTTGGGTTGACGCAGGAACAGGTCGATCAGTATGTAGAGAGTTCTATTGGCAATATTCCACTCGGCCGTCCCGGGACCGCGGATGAAATCGCAAAGGCCGTCGTGTTCCTAGCTTCTGACGACAGCAGCTACATAACCGGCATTGAGTTGTTCGTTGATGGCGGCTTGACTCAGATATAGCCGGCGGCATGCCGGAACGGGGAACACGATGCAAAGTATCGACGATCTCTTGAGAAAGAACCTGGACGCCTTCGGCGAGCGCGACGCGGAGAAGCGGCGCCTGGCCATATCGACGATATGGGAATCTGACGGTGTATTCGTCGATCCTGACGGTCTGCACATCGGGCCCGACGCGATCGACAATGCTATCGAGCACCTCTTGCTCAAGTTTCCGGATTTCGTTTTCAGCGAGTTGAGTCAACCAGACTTCCACAACGGGATAGGGAGGTTGGCGTGGGGCTTCGGCCCGACAGGGGAAAAACCGGTCGTCACGGGCCTCGACGTGATCGTCTCGAATGCCGGCCGGATTCGGGCACTCTACACATTCCTCGATCCTGCCGAGAGGTGAGCACAACTGGTGCACAAAGAAAGGATTCAGATATCCGAGAAGATCACTCTCATCGTACGGATCAGGTTGCAAGTAGCCGCCAAGGCGGAATTTGTTAGCCAGGCTCAAAGATGTGTTTGCTCACATTGAACGCGACGTGATGTTCAAGCTGGACGCCGGAACCGGTTGAGTGTGCTCAGTTGGACGAAATCAGTGAAGAAAACTGTGATTCCCAGATGTGCAGATTTTGGCTCTTGGCGGGGCCTCAATCAGGTAGGCACTGCGTTTTGTCGATATTCCGTGAACTGATGATGGACCTTGGAATTCTTTGCACGACATTTCCCAACAATAGGCGGATGTCTTTCGAAGAAGGTGAAATTTTATGAAGAGACTTTGGCATCTCAGATCGCTGATTTTGGTAGTGGCCTTTGCCAGCGGCTCATTTGCGGCGTATGCGCAGGAAGCGTTCTACGAACGATTCAGAGCGCACAATCAGGACATGACCGCACTCCAGCCATATTTTATTACTCCACTCGTGGAGGCCGACCCCCGGCTAGTCCAGGTCGTGCGGGCCACCTTTTCGAATCAATACACCGCTGCAGGCACGCAGACGGTGAATTATGGCAATAGCCACGGGATAAGTATCATAGCCTTCGATCGCTTCCAGTTCGACGTTACGCCACCATCGTACATCCAGCACAATCTCGAAACAGCTAGGGACGGCCTCAGCGACACTGCCGTTCAGGGCAAGTATCGGATTGTTTCAGGCAACGCAGAGCGCGGCAACTATATTTTCACGGCCATTTTGGCACATACCTTTGCTACTGGCACATACAAGAACGGGGCCCTCACCGATACCTGGACCCCGACTTTGGCTGGTGGCATTGGCCTGGGACGGGCCCTCGACGTCGAGTCCTCTTTAAGTGGTACCCTGCCTACGGGAAGGATTGCCGTGCAGGGGAGATCTATCGGCTGGGATTCTTTAATACAGGCGCACTTCAATCCACATGTTTGGTTTGAGCTTGAGAACAACGCGAGTTTCTACTTCGGCGGTAGCCATGACGGAAAGATGCAGAACTTTGTCACTCCTGGAGCCTATTACGTAATTCGGAGAAAGAATTGGAAGCCTACGCACGCCTACATAAGCGTCGGAGCAGGCATGCAGATCGCCACGTCCGGATTCCACACGTACAATCACAACCTGATCACCGACTTGAGGATCCTGTACTAGGTACTTTGAGGAAGCGGTCATAGGCATTGCCAGGTCGGTAGTCCGTTGCAAACGTCATGCAGATGGCCGTGAGCCCCGACCGCTTCAATTCGCCGGCAAGATCGATATCCGGACGCGGAATTTCAGCGGCCGTTGATGCGAACGCCGCAGTGGCCGCTCTCCTCGCGTAGTTTCGAGTCATCCATCATGTGAATGAGCGCCAACGGTATCGCCGTGCCGAGGAACAGCATGCCCCAGACCAGCGCTCGACTGCGATTGAATTTGAAAGCCATATAAATGCCAAGAAAGATTGAGAAGATCAACCCGACCGCCATCGCCAGGAAGAACCACTTCAGAGCGAGAGTGAGCTTGTTTGGACCGCGCTCCTCATTGCGGCCACCTTCCAGCTGCGGCGCCGTGGTTGTGCCTGCTGCTGCGCTTGGTCCAACTGCGGCGGTCTGTTTTGCTGGCCTGCCGTAGTGACGTGCTAGGCCAATAGTCTCATTGAACCAGATTTCGATATGGGCAGAGGTTTACAGGGCAGAGGTCGGGGGTCCGATAAGGGTCCAATAACGGTTGCCTGGGGTACCTCAGAGCGCCAAAAGAAGCCATCCGTGACGCGTAGTTTCAATAGGTTACTGCCCGCCTTTGTGCTGTCACGGCATTTGCCGGCATTTTCGGGAATCGGAGGGCACTGGAAGCAAGGGTCATTAGAGCAGAGGTTTTCTTTTGAACGCGGGGGCGTAGTTCAGCTGGTTAGAACGCCTGCCTGTCACGCAGGAGGCCGGGGTTCGAGTCCCGTCGCTCCCGCCAGAATTCCGGAGTCCGGCGCCCGAGGTGCACGCCTTACAGGGATCGGGGCTTGATGAGCGTCTCGACGAAAATTCACCCGTTGAGGGCGCCCCTCGGAGTTGAACTACTCTGCTTTGGAGGAACGTGGACGCACCTTTCCTAGGTGCTTTATATTGAGGCTGTTGCTCGAACGGAGGGGGGCATGGCTCGCAAGCAAAGTCTTCCGAAGGAGCCGTTGTCGACGCGTCCGCATCACGACCGGAAGTTCTACGGCGCCAACCTGGCCGAGGTTTTCCGGACACCGGCATATGATTGCTCCCTTAAGAACGAGTGTGGCGTGCCCGACTTCGCCCTCACTAGGCTCAAGGGTGGGTCGATGGAGATGCAGCGGGCGCCCGCCTATCCTGAAGATCACGCCATGCTCATCTGCGTGGCTTTAGCTCCAACTCCGGTTGACCGGTGGCGCGCACGAATCGCCGGACAAGAAGTCAGCGTTTCTCATTCGATCGCATTCGCAACAACGGTAATCGATCTTATGATGCCGATGGAGATGTGGGCGGCAGGTCCATTCGACTATCTACACTTTTATGTGTCGCGCGATCTGCTGGACAGAGTTGCAGCAGACAACAGGATTGCACCAGTTAATTCGTTTCGTATGGTCTTCTTTGAAAGGGACCTCGTCGTTGCTCAATTGACCAAGACCATCCTCAGTCAGGTCCGCAACCGTGAACCGCTCAATATGCTTGCATTAGAAGATGTCTCACTTCTTGTGAGCACACATCTTCTGCAACACTATGGAAACGGCAAGGGAATCCTCCGGGCACAGCCGGGCCTAGAGACCTGGCAAAAGATTCGCACGGAGGAGATGTTGCGTGCGCATCTTGAAGGCGAGATCAGAATTGCGGAACTTGCAACCGCCTGTCAGCTCTCCCCGAGTCACTTCTCTCGTTGCTTTCGGCAGAGCTTTGGCATTTCAGTTCATCAATGGCTCATCAAGCTTCGAATCGACACGGCGAAGAATCTGCTTCGTGAGCCCGAGCTGAATCTGGCAGAGGTGGGATTTCGGTCTGGATTCTGCGATCAGGCTGCTTTCACACGTGCGTTTACACTGCTTGAAGGGACAACGCCGTCTCGCTGGCGCAAACTGAACGGTCGCGGCGCGGTTGCTATTGACCACCTTGTCTCTGGTGAGCTGCGCCCTCGTTGATCACTTCTATAGAAGCAACGATCCGCTTCACGGAGAACTGCGCTTTTCTGTCCGCGTCCGGGTCCCGAAGAGAATGGCTAGAGACATGGTGGCTCAGATAGATCCCAAGCAAGTCCCACGCTAACTGGGCGACGTCGGTATCCTGCAATAAGTGTCGCTTGTCGATCGCATCACGGATCAACATAATAAGGGTCTGCCGCCAGACAGATTCCGCCGCCGCAGCAGCCTCTCGCACGGGTCCCGGCAAGAAGCTCAACTCAACAATGGCTTGAGCGATCGGACAACTGCCCGGCAGCCCTGCCCTCCTCGTCCATCCAATCCATACGTTTAGGTAGCGAATCAGCGATGGCAGTCCGCCTCCAACGCCAGTATCGACTCCGAGGCAGGTACGGCTCCAAAGGTCCAATGCAACATCAAGAATGGACCGCTTTAGGTCGTCCAAATGTGGAAAATGCGCGACAACGCCACCCTTTGACAGGCTCGCTCGTCCGGCAACCGAACCAAAGGTGATCGTGCAGAGCCCCTCTGCGCTCGCCAAATCGAGCCCAACTCGGAGTATGCGGCTTTTGGTTACTTGACCAGACACTGATCGTCCTCTCTTTGTCTTCTAAAAAAGCTGTTCTCACTTCCCGAGAAGGTTAGCTGGGCCGTCAGGCGGTTCAGAGAGGTATAGTACGCGGCATACCAGCTTGGAGGATTGCCGATATGCCTCCGATTTGTCGATTCGGACTCAGTTTCGAGTGCGAACAAAGAGCATTTATCAGAGAAAGCACTATAAAGCCAGCTCAGCACTAGAATTTCTGAGAGCTGTCCATTCAACCAAGGTCATTTTGCACAAGAACGACCGTTCTTTTTGGCGCTACCCTACATTCCGATGTAAGGCTACGTCCGCGTTGTTCACTGAAATTCAACGAGTGCTATCCATGACCACATCATCCACCCCGGAAAGCGCCCATGGCGCGCAGATGGCGAAGTATTTCACCATGAACCAACCGCCCCATGTTGCCCTCGATTCAGTCCTTTCCGTCGTCCGACCGAGACTGGCGATTACCCGACTGATTGCCCGAAGCGGCATCCCGGAACGAACTGCATCCATACCATCTGAAAAGGCCTACGTTGTCTCGCTTCATCTCAATCATGCGAATTCAGGCGAATGGGAACTCTGGACCGATAGCAAGTACACAAAGACGGGGACATGGCCAGTAGGCGGAGTCGCGATGTGCGATCTGGAATCAGATACGACCATACGAAATCCGGGTCCAATCGATTGGATCCACTACCACGTCCCGCGTGCAACTTTAGATTCACTCTCGGAAGATGCCGGAGCGCCAAGAGCGAAACGTCTTTACTGCGTTTATGGAACCCCCGACCCGATACTCCATCACCTGACGCAAACGATTTTGCCATGTCTAGATAGGCCGGAGATGTTCTCTCAGTTGTTCATAGATTCTTTCACCTTGACTATTTGTTCTCACCTAGTGGGGCGGTACGCTCAGGCTCACGAAGCCTTCCCGCAATTCAAGGGCGGTCTGGCGCCGTGGCAAAGGCGACGCGTTGTGGACCTGTTTCATGAGAACTTGGACGGCGAGTTAAAACTGGAGACCCTTGCCGGTGAATGTGGAATTTCAGTCAGTCATTTTGCGCGATCATTTAGGAGGTCGTTTGGGACCTCCGCACATCGCTACTTGATCCTGAAGCGCATTGAGATCGCCAAAACTCTTTTGTCGGAGACAACGAACTCGTTGGTGGAGATCGCTGCGCAGACTGGATTTTCCGATCAAGCCGCGCTTACCCGGGCGTTTGCAAATGTGGTCGGTGGGACTCCAGCAAAGTGGAGGCGTGAACACTCACGTCGCAGGGGCTTTGTTTAAATACATACATATCAATTCCTTCAATCAAATCCTATCCTCAAGTTCAGCGGCCTGGGCGATCTTGCCCAGAATCCCCTCTGGACGCCCCATCGTCGCCCATTTGAGATTCCGATAATTCTCGCGTTGAACACCAGTTGAGGTGGGTCTCTTCAGAAGGCTTCGCTCCGCATTTGAGCAGGAATCGACAAAAAGGATTCATGTCTTCAAGAGAGGCATGCTCGTTCCTGACTATGGTTGGGGCGAAAGTACAGGGTTCGTTACGCGAATCACTGAAGCTCAAACTCGAGAGGAGAAATGATCATGAAGAAGACTTACCCGGTTGTAGTGCTACTCGCTGTGTTGGCGAGCCTGACCCTGTGGCTGGGGAAAACTTCTAGCGTTGCAGCAGCGCCTCCAGCCGGCATCAAAAACGTAGTGCTCGTCCATGGCGCTTTCGCAGATGGCTCGGGCTGGGACGCCGTAGCAAAGATACTTGAGAAGGATGGGTACAAGGTGTCGGTGCCGCAGGAACCAGAGACTTCCTACGCCGATGACCAAAAGTATACTAAGGCCGCAATCGACGCCATGGGTGGCCCCGTCGTCCTTGTGGGCCACAGCTATGGTGGCTCGGTCATTACCGAAGCCGGCAACGATCCAAACGTTGCAGCACTGGTCTACATTGCCGCCTTTGCTCTCGATGAAGGCGAGAGCTGTGCTTCGATCGAACAGGCTGTGCCGCAAGCGTCCAAGGCGTTCAAGCCGGACAGCGACGGAAACTGGTGGATAGAACAAGAGCATTTCGCGGCGGACTTTGCGGCGGACATTCCAGCGGAGCAGGCTGCATTCATGGCTATAGCGCAGGTGCCCATTTCAACCGATGCGTTCACCCACAAGGCCTCTAATCCCGCCTGGAAGAACAAGCCGACATGGTACATGGTGGCCGGCTCAGATCGGTCGATCAATCCGATACAGGAGCGCATGATGGCTAAGCGCGCCAACGCGACAACAGTCGAAGTGAACTCCAGCCACGTGGCCTACATGTCTCACCCGAAGGAAACGGCCAAGCTCATCGAAGATGCTGCCACACACGCACGTGTCAACTAGTAGCCAACAGGTCTTTACGTTGCAAGTGCAAGTCTAAGTCCCGCGCAGCAGGAGAGCGATTTTGCGCAAGGACGTTCAACATCGAACATCAACCGATCCGGCTGGATCATTACCCAAAGGAGAATAATCATGAGTCAGCACATTAAGAATGTCGTTCTGGTGCATGGAGCTTTCGCGGATGGTTCCGGCTGGAAGAGGGTTGCCGACATCCTCAAGCATGATGGCTACAAAGTGTCGGTGGTGCAGCACCCCGAGACTTCGTACGCCGACGACCAAAAGTACACAAAGGCTGCAATCGACGCCATGGGCGGCCCGGTCGTCCTCGTCGGACACAGCTACGGTGGGTCTGTTATCACCGAGGCTGGCAATCATCCGAACGTTGCAGCGCTTGTTTATATTGCCGCCTTTGCGCTCGATGAAGGTGAGAGCTGCGCGTCGATCGAAACGGCTGTACCGCAAGCCTCCAAGGCGTTCTTCGCCGACAGCAACGGGCTTTGGTGGATAGACCAAGCGCATTTCGTGGCTGACTTCGCAGCGGACATCCCACGGGATGAGGCAGAGTTCATGGCGATAGCACAGGTGCCGATTTCTACCGACGCGTTCACCCATCAAGTCAAGAATCCTGCCTGGAAACACAAGCCCACCTGGTACATGGTGGCAAGCGAAGACCGATCAATCAATCCGGAACAGGAGCGCATGATGGCGAAGCGCGCCAAGGCCAAGACGGTCGAAGTGAAGTCGAGCCATGTGGCCTATATGGCTTTCCCGAAGGAAGCGGCCAAGCTCATCGAAGAGGCTGCCACTTCCGTCAATGGGTAACTTTGCGCCTACGGACAAAATGATTTCCGCCGATCCGATCCCGGTCGGCGGAGATTTTGGGTGGATATAGACATCCAAGGAGGCCGAAACGATGGACCACATCAATGTAAAAGGTCAGAGCGGCACATTCCTCGCCTATATCGCAAGACCGAAGAACTTGCCAGCTCCCGCTGTTGTTGTTCTGCAGGAACTGTTTGGCGTGAACGCCGACATCCGCAAGCACTGCGATGAATTGGCGGAGCAAGGCTATCTCGCGGTGGCCCCAGACCTCTACTGGCGGCAGGAGTCGGGCGTCGACCTGAACGTCACTTCCCAAGCCGACTGGGATCACGGCCTTCGCCTCTATCAGGCTTATGACCGAGATGCCGGCGTAAAGGACATCAAGGATACCATCGACGCAGTTCGCAATCTCCAGGAATGCAATGGCAAGGTTGCCTTGCTCGGCTATTGCCTCGGCGCGCTGATGGTCTTCATGACAGCCGTGCGTAACGACGGCATCGACGCCGCGGTCTGGTATCACGGCGCCGATACCGACAAATACCTGGGGGAGGTCGATGGGCTCCATGCGCCCATTCTCATGCATCTGGCCGAAGAGGATGAGTTCATTTCCAAGGCTGCGCAAGCGGAGATTAAAGCAGCACTTGCTAAAAAGCCAAATGCGACGATGTACAGCTATCCGGGGCAGTGTCATGCTTTCTCCCGCCATAACGGAATGCACTACAACGCCGCCGCGGCTCACCTTGCCAACGGTCGGACGAGCGAGTTCCTGAAGCACGAATTGCGATGATCGCCGGACGCTCCGGAGGCAGCTACCAAACCGATTGGGCCGTCCTGCTTTATCGTCGTTCATCTCAGACCTTGATCGTTAACGGTCTTCAGGCGAATGCCAGGAGTACCGTCTCGCCGGTCCTGATGTTTGGTGAATGCGAAACATCTCAACAGTTGTCGTCGTGGTAGTAGCTGACTGTGCCGGACGCGAAGCGTCTTCCCATCTACTAAGCGAGAAATGTCCGATGAGGCAAGATATGAATAACTCAGCCCTTCTCGATCAGACTATAGAACGTGCGACAACGCCACCTGATGACATCGTATTGGCAGCCCAGGCAGGATCGCCCGCAGCTTTCGCAGAGCTTTATTCCACCTATTCCAGACGTCTTTTTCAAACTATCCTTTCGATAACAAACAATCCACACGACGCAGAGGAAGCGCTCCAGGAGACATTTCTCCGCGCCTATTTGGCGATTAAAACCTTTGAAGGTAAATCGCAAATATACACGTGGCTAACTCGGATTGCCGTAAACACTGCTCTGATGGTCCTTCGCAAAAAACGTGTTCGTCCCGAAGTATTGTTCGACCCTCAACCCGATGGTCGCTCTGAAACTACCACCTTCGAAGTGAGGGACCCTTCCCCGAATCCAGAAGAACTGTGTGCTCTGCATCAGTGTCAACTGCAGACCGTACGCGCGATCCGTCGTCTTCGTCCGCATCTGCGGGAGTCAATCCGGATGCGAATAACACACGGACTATCGATTACGGAGATTAGCCGAGCGCTGAATATCTCTGAGGCAGCCGTCAAGTCCCGCATATTCAGGGCTCGTCAACTGCTTTCCACTTCTTTGGTCACCTGAAGCGTACTGCTGTCCAGCACTAATCCCGTGTGGGTCAAAGAAGTCTTCGGCCTGCAAAAAGCAGGTCCCAAACGGTTCTTGCAGCGCGAGCCAGTCGATGAAGTCAGACAAATCCAAACAGCGCAGTTGTGATCCACAGACCTCCACGATTAGCAACGATGAGGTCCAGAATACGTTCGATGCATTCATCGCGGCGCTTTACGCAGGTGATTACCAAACGCTTCGTGAACTCTACGACGACGATTATCTACTTGTTCGACCGGATGGCACAGTACTTGGCAAAATGGACATCTTGAACGACCTGAAGGAACACTCGATGGTGCTCTCCTGCTTCGAGACGACACCTATTTCGCTTAAGACAAGGGGCACCGTTGGCATCTTGACCACGGAAGTAAAATGCACGTTCATTCGTGATGGGCACCGCCAAGGAACTATGCACGCTCGGCAAATTGCGATTTTTGTCAAGACTGGCAGGGTGGTCACGCTCACTCACTTCCAATCAACTAGCATCGCAACCTCATGCCCCAGCGCTTCGCCGGCGTGACTCCCAGGCTTCATTGAAGAACAGCGTCCAACAAGGAGCGAGGAGTGAGAAATGACTTCCAAAAATGATATGCGAACCCGCCGCAATGCTCCACTGAGAACTCCATCGGATATCTTGCCAGAATCGGTCAAAGAAATCTCGGGAGCATTGAACAAACTTCTGGCAGACGTATTCGCTTTATTTCTGAAAACCAAGAATTTTCATTGGCACATGAGTGGCCCCCACTTTCGCGACTACCATTTGCTTCTCGATGACCAGGGCGACCAAATCTTCGCGATGACAGACGACATTGCTGAGCGCGCCCGCAAGATCGGTGGGCTCACCATTCGATCCATTGGCGAGATCTCGCGCCTGCAGCGCATCGCAGATAACGATGCGGAATACGTTACTGCTGAAGATATGCTGAGCGAATTATGCGAAGACAACAAGGCGCTTGTGCTCAGCATGAGATCGCTCCACGACCTGTGCGACGCAAAGGGAGACGTCGCCACTACCAGCTTGCTCGAAAACTGGATCGATGGGACTCAGCGTCGTGCGTGGTTCCTCTTCGAAACCACGCGCTCTCACTAAGACAACAGTTCTTCGCTTGCATTTCCCGGGGAGGTAAAAGAGGCTATGTCTTCGACCTAACAATCGATACAGGATGGGACGGCCTTCGTACGTCCTGCGGGTCGGAGGGTAGATTTGAGTTTTCCGCTGGGGGGAACAGCAGGTAATCGTTGGCGGCAAGGAGCAATAACATTATGGGCAAATTGAGTGGAAAAATTGCGCTCGTCACGGGTGGCAACTCTGGGATAGGCCTTGCCACAGCAAAGCAATTTGTGCAGGAAGGCGCTTATGTATTTATCAGTGGCCGTCGCGAAGGTGAACTGGCCAAAGCAGTCCGGGAGATTGGTGAGAACGTCACAAGCGTTCAGGGAGACGTATCCGAACTAGCCGACCTTGACCGACTCTTCATACAGATCAAGAAAGAAAAAGGTCGCCTCGATGTTGTTTTCGCCAACGCTGGAATCGCAAAATATGGCCGCTTGGATGAAATTACGGAAGACCTGTACGATTCCATCTTCGACACCAATGTGAAAGGCGTGCTCTTTACCGCGCAGAAAGCACTCCCAGTGTTGGCGGACGGAGCATCGATAATTTTGAGTGCATCGATCGTCGCTAGCAAGGGCCTACCTGCGAATGCCGTGTATAGCGCAAGCAAGGCTGCGGTCCGTTCGTTTGCTCGAACAATGAGTACCGATCTTAAAGGACGTCAGATCCGTGTGAACGCGATCAGTCCAGGATCAACAGATACTCCCGGCTTCAGTGAGCTTGTTGGTTCCTCGGAAGTCGGTCAGGAGCGGATCAAAGCACTTTCGAGCGCAATTCCACTGGGACGTCTCGGCCGCCCTGAAGAGATTGCCAAAGCGGTGACATTTCTCGCTTCCGATGAGAGCAGTTACATCACGGGAATCGAACTCTTCGTGGACGGAGGGATGGCTCAAGTTTAGAAATCGACAGTATTGCAGGCCTCCTTGCCATGGCGAGGGCCAGAAGGGATCTCCGAGATGATCAGAAAAATTGAGGTTGAGCGATTCAGCCTTGTCTCCTCCAAAACTTTCGATCAGGTTGTGGCAGCTCTTTACGCTTCTATCGGTCATCCGGACATGGGCGAATTCGGGAGATTAACCACCGAAGCGAGCTCCTTTGCGGAATTGAAACGCGCTGTCGAGAAAGGCTTGAGTGAAGCCGGTCTGATGCTGTTTATGCAGCTTGATCACGGCGCGGTTGTCCGCAAGGAAACGGGTCGCGACACACCCAGGATCATCCGTTTTGTCATGGGCAATCCGCTCATCATGATGGAAATGGCTAAACACGTTCCAGATGCCGGTTCATACGCTCCTGTTACGGTTCTGGTGGACGAGCGACCGGATGGTGTGCACTTGTCATACGACAGGATGGCCAGTTTTCTAGCTTCATACGGAAACCCCGATGCGCTGCGAGTTGCAGAATATCTGGACAAGAAAGTCGAAAGTCTCTTACGCGAAGCGGCAGCCGCCTGAAAGGGCGTTGTTTATCGCCACTGCAAAGGGCAGCGACGGGCCAATCTGAATCTTCAACAAGTTGATCCCGCCGGAGAAGCGGTGAGCAATTCCATTCAGGCGAAATATCTTTGGGAGTCGGTGGCCTGGTTATGACAGAAAACGACGAGGCGAAGAAACTCAACTTTGCGGAGGGTCTGCTCGTTCGCGATCTTCCCGACGGAGCGATCGCCGTTGGCCAGGCAGCGGGCGAAGACGTTGTTCTGGTGCGCCGAGGCGATGATTTTTTTGCGGTTGACGCAAACTGCACGCACTACCATGGAGAGCTCTCGCTGGGCCTCGTAGTTGGAGATACCTTGCGATGTCCCCTGCATCATGCTTGTTTCAGCCTCCGTACTGGAGAGGCGCTGCGTGCCCCAGCACTCGACCCAATACCGCGCTGGCATGTGGAAAGAATTGACGACAGAATATTTGTTGGAGAGAAGCTTCCAGAGTTCGGTCGAAGACAACTGTGTCGCTCCAATGATGGCCAGAAGCCCCCTGCTTCGGTGGTGATCATAGGGGGCGGCGCCGCCGGGCTTGGAGCCGCGGAAATGCTCCGTCGGGAGGGTTACGACGGCCCTCTGACCATGATCAGCGCGGATGATTGGCCACCCTATGACCGGCCAAATCTATCCAAGGACTTTCTCGCCGGCGCTGCGCCGGATGAGTGGATGCGGTTGCGATTACCTGAATATTACCGTGAACAGAAAATTGATCTGCTGTTAAATGCACGCGTGTCAGCGCTGGACATTCCGGCAAAACAGGTTCACCTGGAGAACGGCGCGATGTACGGTTTCGAAGCCCTTCTCATCGCGACCGGGTCAGAGCCCGTGAAATTACAGATTGAGGGCGCGACCAGTTCTCACCTTCACTATCTGCGCACATTCGCGGATGCTCGCGCGATTGTATCGAGGGCCGCGTCTGCCCGTCGTGTTGCCGTCATCGGCGCGAGCTTCATTGGCCTCGAAGTGGCAGCTTCCTTGCGCTCCCTCGGAATCGACGTGGACGTGATAGCGCCTGGGAGTCAACCTATGGAACGCGTGATGGGGCCGGAGGTGGGCCTCATGATTCGTGAACTTCACGTAGCCCACGGCGTGGTTTTCCACATGGGGGAAACTGTTTCTAAGATAGATGGATCCGCATTGCTGCTGACGGGAGGCGGCAAAGTGGAAGCCGATTTTGTGGTCTTGGGTGTCGGCGTCCGCCCCTCCGTGTCCCTGGCGGAGCAAGCGGGACTGACGACCGATCGCGGCATTTTGGTCAATGAATATCTCGAGACCAGTGCTTCAGGAGTCTTTGCCGCGGGCGACATTGCACGGTGGCCCGATCCGCATTCCGGGGAGATGATTCGAGTTGAGCACTTTGTGGTGGCTGAGCAGCAGGGGCAGGTAGCGGCAAAAAATATCCTTGGTCACCGGGAACGATTCGATGCAGTGCCTTTTTTCTGGACCCAGCAGTACGATGTTGCCATTAACTATGTGGGGCACGCCGAGCGGTGGGATTCGGTGAAGATCGACGGCAACCTTCATACCCATGACTGTTCAGTGTCGTACAAACGCAGGGGAAAACGCTCGCTTTTGCAGCGATCTCACGGGCTCTCGAAAACCTTAAAGCCGAGGCCGCGATGGAATCCCGGAATGTCTGAGCATACATAACATTCGATCTCTTGCACGCGGCTCCATTTAGGTCCGAGGGTGCAGGTCGCAAACCGGGAAGAACAAGTCGAATGGGTCTCGCAACTTCACGCAGCCAATCTGTTCGCGGACTGCTCGGCCACGGGCAAATGTGGCAGACGAACCTGATCATCCGAGTGTCTTCCTAGCCGTCGCGTTCCCGTCAACCAAGTCGCTAAACTGGGATGGCCATGGCATAAAGGAAGACGGTAAGTTTCGAAACCGATGACTCAGGTAGCTCAATCAGAGGTTTCTCGCTCGTTGGGGCCGTGGCAGCCTCTCCGGAACCGCACGTTCCGAAACCTGCTTACGTCCAACCTGATCTCAGATATTGGAACCTTCATGCAGAGCGTCGGCGCGGCATGGCTGATGACTTCGCTCACCAGGAATCCGCTATATATCGCCCTGATTCAAACCGCTTCTGCGTTACCCTTTTTTCTCTTGGCGCTACCAGCAGGCTCGATCGGAGACATCTTCGACCGTCGCAAGCTGATCCTCGGCACAGAGACGTGGATGCTCGTCGTTGCGATTGTGCTGACGGTGGCTACATTCGCGGGAGTAATGACCCCATGGCTCCTGCTCCTGCTTACGCTGGGGTTGTCGATTGGGGATGCGATAGAGTCGCCCACCTGGAGGGCAATCTTTCCTGAGCTGGTAAATAAAGAGGAGTTGCCCGCCGCTCTGGCTCTGAATGGGATCGAGTTCAATCTGGCTCGGGCCGTAGGGCCGGGCCTCGGCGGCTTCATTGTCGCATCTGTAGGCGTGGGCGCTGCATTTGCATTCAATGCACTCTCCTTCTTCGGTGTCATTGCCGTCATCAGGAGATGGAAGAGGCCCGTGCGAAAGAGCACACTGCCTGCAGAGACCTTCCGGGGAGCGACCTCCGCTGCCATTCGCTATGTCCGGTATTCACCCGGCATTCGTACGCTGCTGCTGCGGTCAGCAGTTCTTATCTTTTTCACGAGTTCCTTCTGGGCGCTCCTGCCAACCGCGGCGAGGGAACTCAGTAAAAGCCCAATCGCCTATGGATTCTTGCTCGGGTCCTTCGGGTTGGGCGCGGTGCTGGGGGCCGTGGTGCTGCAGCGGACCAGGTCGAAGTTCTCGACGGAGACTCTACTGTCTTACGCCACAGCGATATTCGCCGCAATTGTCCTAAGCCTGGCGTTGTTGCGTACACCGGCGATCCTCTGCTTCCTCATGCTCTTTGGAGGCGCCTCCTGGACGGCGATCATGTCCCTCTTCAACATCATGGTGCAGGAACTTGCACCCGATTGGGTAAGGGCGCGAGTGCTCGCAGTCTATCTCTTCGTGTTTCAGGGGAGCGTTACCCTGGGCAGCACTCTGTGGGGCTTTGTAGCGTTGCGCACAAGTGTCCATGCAACTCTTGCGGCGGCAAGCATTGGAACGGCTGCATGCCTGTTGCTACGGCCCTGGTTCAGATTGCCGGATACTAAGCTGGATCTCAGCATCTGGAATCACTGGGTTAAACCGGCCATGATCGTAGAACCTGACCCCGACGAGGGTCCGGTCCTCGTCACCGTGAAGTACGTCATTGATCCGGCGAAAGCTCACGAGTTTCTCCATCAAATCCACAAGTATGAACGTATTCGTCGCCGCGATGGCGCCACAAGTTGGGGGATCTTCGTCGATACCGAAGCACCGAATACATACCTGGAGAGTTTCAAAGTCGACTCCTGGGCGGAACACGAGCGGCAACATAACCGTTTCACTCAAGCCGACAGTGAGGTTGAGAAACAAGTGCTCAGCTACTCCATCAAACCTGTTGAGATCCAGCACTATATCTACGCACGGGAAAGACCTCGCTTCTCGAAGACCGACTCTTAGCGAGAGACGAGATTCTGGGACCTTTGACTTTTCCTTTCTAACGGCTTTCGCCGAAAAACTGCGAGGTCCAGTGCAGATTGCATGCGCTCGCCTGCTCATTGTCGCGAGTTAGTCGGATCCATGCGAATTCCGGGGATCGCTGGCGGGATCGACGTAATCAGTCGAAGATGGGCCGAAGCCGGTAATCTGGACAACAGCGGGTTCGTCCCCGGTTTCGGCAAAATGACTCTGGCCTGGTGGTTCTGTGTAATAGCTTCCCGGAGGAAGCGCCTTGAGTTTCGACTCGTCGAAGCGATCTCCGTATCCGATGCGCCACGTACCGGAAATCACAGTTGCGACGCGATCGTCGCGATGGGAATGGGCTGCGATCCGGGTATGCGCGGGCACGCGAAGCATAATCGTGTATACCCCAGCCTGATTCGGATCGCCTTTCAGGACCACCGTTTGGATGCCTGCAACTCCGGAGCTTCCGGTACCTGGATTGCCTCTCTGAGGGTACTCATACTCTGCCGGCGTCAAGCGCTCTTCAGGCGAAGCGTCGAGAAATCCACGGATCAACGCTACTGTCTCAACCGGGCGTTCCTCCATCAACCAGTGTCCGGAGCCTGCAACCACCGCTTCTCGAACATTGGTTGCTACGTGACGCATAATCACGGCCTGCAAAGTGCCGAAAGACTTCTCTCCGCCCACAGCAAGCACCGGCATGGTGAGCTTTTGTTGCTCGAAGATTCGATTATCCTTCGCATCCTGAGAGAACGCGGTAAACTGCGCGAACCCAGCTCTCATCCCTCCTGGCTGTGCGTAGGTTGCTGTGAAGAAGTTTCTGGTTGCCTCGTCAGGTTTTTCCGGATCGGCGGTGAAGTCATTCCAGATTCGGTCGAAGTAAATGCGTTCGCGGCCCTGCACAAGCCGTTCTGCATCCGGGCCGTGAAAGTTGAAGTGCCAGACACCGGGATTCTGAAGTATTTCGCTCCAGGGCTCAATCCCGGGAATTGGTGCATCCATCACCACCAATCGTTCAACCTTGTCGGGATAGGATGCGGCATATGCATAGGCCACCATGTTTCCGATATCGTGCGCCACCACAAACGTCCTGTCATACCCCAGAGCGGTTACGACAGCGCGAATGTCTACGGCCTGGGTCTTCTTGTCGTAGCCGCCGGCAGGCTTCGACGACCGTCCGATCCCTCGCAGGTCGGGAACGATCACGGTATGGTCCCTCATCAGGTCTGCTGCGAGTGGCGCCCAGGAATCACTGTTCTCCGCGTATCCGTGCAGAAGAAGAACCGCGGGGCCGGTGCCGCCGAAGCGTACAAAAATCTCTGCATTCGCCGGACTATGGATCGTCCTGGCTTGAAAACTCGGGGGGAGTGATGGTTGAGCAGAACAGGACATTGCTAGAGCGACGAAGATGGACAGAGCGAGAATGCGTCGAATCATGGGATCCTCATGTAGAGAACGGCCAATTGCCGGTCAGAGCCAAACGGGCAGTTCTCTTTCCGGTTCACCTATACTAGACTACGCGGTCCATTATACGGGGAAATATTTTTGACGAAGGTGACTCCCCGGCAAGAGTTCCTAATCCAGCGCCCGAAGGGCGACGGCGGAAATGCTTTCGAGTTCTTTGCGATCATGGTTCAGTCGGGCCAAGGCTCGCATTCCCTGGATGGT
>Ga0206839_1058_pt1 | contig 28293 bp, 24 predicted proteins | sample Alteio_BWOrgCont_27_FD_152883 | JGI IMG/M metagenome (GOLD analysis project Ga0206839, IMG submission 152883) | Enriched cells from forest soil in Barre Woods Harvard Forest LTER site, Petersham, Massachusetts, United States -... | ecosystem: Environmental > Terrestrial > Soil > Temperate forest >... | reverse complement strand
TCATCGCGCTCTACACTCCCGCTCTTGAAGAGCGAAAGATCGATATCGGCACCGCCATCACTCAGGATCAGCTTCCCATCCTCGCCGACAGCGAGCTTCTCCACCGCGCTCTCTCCAACCTCGTCCTGAACGCCATGGACGCCATGCCCGAAGGTGGCACCCTCACCATCTCTGCTTCGCGCTCGCTCGATACCGCGCGTATCGGCGTCGCCGACACCGGCCCTGGCCTTACGCCAGAAGAATGTGAGCGCCTCTTCACGCCCTACTTCACGACCCGCACCCACGGCACCGGCCTCGGCTTAGCCATCGCTCAGTCTGTCGTCACCGACCATCGCGGGCGTATCTTTGTCGAAACACCCGACAGCGGCGGCGCGCGTTTCATCGTCGTCCTGCCCCTCGCCAACCTTCTTCTCTCCTCGCAGGCTCTACCCTCATGACCCAGGCCGATATCCTCATCGTCGACGATGAAGCCAACACCCTGGCGTCGCTCTCCCGCGCCTTCCGCCTCGCCGGACACGAAGCCACCGTCTGCGACAACGCCGCGCGCGCTCTCGAGCTCGCCAAATCCCACCCCTTCGATCTCATCCTCTCCGATGTCGTCATGCCCGGACGCGACGGCCTCACCCTCCTTGAAGATCTCCGCGCCGCAGGCATCACCGCGCCCGTTGTCATGATGTCCGGCCAGGCTCACATCGAAATGGCAGTCCGCGCTACTCGTCTCGGCGCGCTCGATTTCCTTGAGAAGCCCATCTCCACTGACAAGCTTCTCCTCACCGTCGACAACGCCCTCCGCATCAAGCGGCTCGAGACCGAGAATCACGACCTCCGCCGCCGTGTCGGCAAACACGAGCTCGTCTTCTCGGGCGAAGCCATGCGCCGCGTCATGACCCAGCTCGATCGCGTCGCTGCCAGCGAGTCGCGCATTTGCATCTACGGAGAAACCGGAACCGGCAAAGAATTAGCCGCCCGCACTATCCACGAAAAAAGTCATCGCGCCGCTGGACCCTTCGTCACCCTCAACTGCGCCGCCATCCCCGCCGAGCTCATCGAATCGGAATTATTCGGCCACGAAAAAGGTTCGTTCACCGGCGCCGCGCAACGACACATGGGCAAATTCGAGCAGGCCCACCACGGCACCCTCTTCCTCGACGAAATCGGCGACATGCCCATGGCCCTGCAAACCCGCCTGCTCCGCGTCCTCGAAGAATCCGAAGTCGAGCGCATCGGCGGAGACAAGCCTGTGGCCGTCGACGTCCGCGTCCTCGTCGCTACCCATCGCAATCTTCAGGAAATGGTCAACGCCGGAACCTTCCGCCGCGATCTCTACCACCGCGTCGTCGTTTTTCCCATCACGTTGCCGCCGCTGCGCGAACGCCGCGAAGATATTCCCGCGCTCGTCGACTACTTCGCCCGCCAGGTCTGCGCACAAAATGGATGGAAGCCCATCGCCTTCGCGCCCGATGCCGTCGACGCCCTCTGCCAGTATCCCTGGCCCGGTAACATCCGCGAGCTCCGCAACGCCGTCGAGCGCCTCCTCCTCTTAGCTCCCACCGGCCCCGACGCGGTCGTCGACTGCGCCACCGTGGAGTTGGCTCTCCCACCAGCCGCCAACTCCGCCGCCTGCGCCCCATCCGACTCCACATCATCCGTCGCAGGAGCCTTAGCCCAACGCGTAGCCGCCTTCGAGCGCGCCACGCTCCTCACCGAACTTGAGCGCAACCACGGCCACATCACCAACACAGCAAAATCCCTCGGCCTGGAACGCAGCCACTTCTACAAAAAGTGCCAGCAACTAGGCATCGACCTCCGCGCCGAACGCCAATAATCCCAAAAATCTCATTTGCCGCACCTCTCCTTGCCAGTACCATGGCCGCATGCCAAGGAACACTGCTGCTGTAGTTCTGCTCTTCGTCGTTGGCGTTTCGAACCTGTACGCGCAGATTCCTGGTTTCCCTCAATTGCAGGGTCAACCTATCGATGGCGACACTGCGCTGAATCTGGCGCTCAAAACGTCATCGCTGACGGATGAAGGCAAGCCATTTCATGCGGTCCTGAAGATCGGCGATCCGGGATCAACCTACTCCGGTCAAGTGGAAGTCTGGTGGGCCGGGGAACAGAAATACAAAACCGTTATTGCTTCACCAGCCTTCAGCCAAACCCGTATCGTTAACGGCGCCCAGGTCATGGAAGCCAACGTTGGCGATTACTATCCGCGCTGGCTTGAGAATTTTGTACTCGCCATTCTCAATCCAATTCCGGTTGCAGCGAACTTCCGCGGACGCCGCAGTGCCGTCATGGTCGGCCCGCAGATCGTGAGCAGTTGTCTCAGAAGAGATGACCGTCCGGGCGGCATCACCGACCAAATGACATGGGGAATCGTCTGCTTCAGAGGCTCAGAGCCGCGAATCGAGTCCGTCCTGACCACGAACATTTCCCTCACATTCGACGACTGGAAATCCTTCAATAAGAAAAAGGTGGCCCGTACCTATAAAACGTCGGTGCTTGGTTTTGAAGAGGTGGTCGCCCACCTCACCACGCTCGAAGATTTGCGCAACGTCCCTGACGAGACGTTTGCCGTAACCGCTCCGACCCCGCCGGACCAACAGATAACCACCACTTATGTTTCGACGCAGAAAGAGGAGAGCCTCATAGAAAACGCTCCGAAGATTGACTGGCCGCCCGTGCGCGAAGGGAAGACCGAGGGCTACATGATCGTCTATGCCCGCACCGACCGCACCGGACAGGTGCGCGAGACCGCCAAACATAACTCAGACCAGCCAGGCCTTGAAGATTTCGGAATGCAACAGGCGCTTCGCTATAAGTTCAAGCCACTCGTCGTCAACGGAGTCGCCGTCCAAATGGAGATGCCGCTGGTCCTCCACTTCACCGCAAGATCTGCTGATCCTCTACCCGTTCTTCACGGCGAAGATCTCCTGAAGCAGATCAGCGGTTGCGATGCGAAGCTCGTATCCGCGATTCCCACATCAGGAGTTACCCCAACACATATCTCCGTGAACGAAGAAGGCAAGTTGACGGGCGAAGGTTTCGGCACAACCGCGGACCCCGGACTTCCGGCCGTGCTGATCACGGTGCACAGGGCCATGGGTCTCGAATGTCATTTCGCCCCACTCATTCGCAACGGCGTAGTGACCTACTATCACGGCGAACTGCTCGTGGCCCACTGATCTCCCGCGCGCTGGATGCCCCAAATTCATCCCGCCCATTCGTAATCTATCGACCTACCCCAATCCCCAATACCCTGAAACTACCTTCTTTCAGAGTGCGAAAGCGGCTGCGCTGAAATTGGCTCAAAACAACGGGCCAACGGCCGGCCGCGCTAACGGCCTGCGGGCTGTCCAATGAAAGGAGGTGAGGCCCATGGACGAGAAATCGTCGTGGATGAGGGGGTTAATTACAATCGCCGTTGACCGCCGGCTTGTGATGGCACTTGTAACCTTGGTGCTTCTGCTACTGATAAAGTAGCAAAATCTTCCGTGAGGGTCGCAACCTCTCGGAAGCAATCTCGTTCTACCAAAATCGGCAAAGCCCCTTGAACCTTTACCGAATCCCCGCAGCCAGCAGCGTCGTGCTCGACCGCCGTCTCGGAACCCGCGGCATCGCCTGTGGCGCGTAGCTTGAATACACCGTGATATGGAAGCATGCCTGGTAAAATTCCTCTTCCACATCGATCTTTCCGGCCTGCTGCAGCGGCAACAACCACGCCCGCATCCACGCAATTTCCGACTCCGACAAGCCCTTCTTGCCGATGTCCACCGCCGCGCCCGTCAAATGCGGAGACGCCATATCCCCATCCGCCGCGGCCGCGTTGCCGTTAATCTCCATCAGCGACCGCTGGAACGCTACCGTCCGTACCGCCGAATTTACCTGAATTGCCCGGTGGAACCGCGCATAATGCACCCGCGCCAAATCGCTCAAAAAACGCGCCGTCGTCGGACGGCAATACCGCCGGTTATACGGCAGCGCCTGATTCACCAGAAGTGCCGAACTCGCTGGCAACTGCACCAGCTCCCGATCCGCGCGCATCGCGTTCAACTGCTCGTCGTCCCGGATCCGCACCAGGCCTTCCGCCGTGTCCTTCTCGTTCTGTCGCAGCAAGGACTCACGCGACCCACGCAGCGGCGGCACAAAATGCAGCTTTGCCAACGTCGGAATCGTCGCCTCCCGCGCCACCGCATGCGTCGTCAGCGCACCCCGCTTTCCAGCAGTTCGCTCAGCAGAAGTCCGCGCAATAGCGGGACGTTCTGAAGGCGCCTGTTCTGACGGGAGCTGTTCCGAATCTGCCTTTCCGGCAGTTGCTGGTTCTGAAGGTGCAGCGTCCCTGGATACCTGTTCTGGGTCTGCCTTCTCTGCGGCCGCCTGTTCTGTCGCAGCCACCCCCGTGGCAGCCGGCCCCGTGGCTGTGGCTTCCACCAGACGATGCGTCGCCGAACCATGTCCCGAAGCCGCCCGTCTCACCGGCACTCGCCCCGCAGACGTCACCTTTAAAGGCGTTACTCCCAAAGGAGCCCGCTCCGCCGCCGCCCGCAGCGCAGCCGCCTCGGCCGTTCCGGCCCGAACCGGGCCAGCCTGTCCGGCAGCAGCCCGCCCCGCCGTCGAAGCATGAGCGTGATGCGTCGCCGCCGGCCGGTGCGACCCAGCCCGCCGATGGTGGGTCTTGTTTAATGGCACAGTCCGTCGTGCCGTCGACGCAAAACCGGGCAGCGCTAACCCAAGGGCAAGCGCGAATACGACAAAGGCGAAACGAGTACGCATGAGGGGACCGCGAAGAATCGATACGAGCTTCTTCAGATTACCTGACCCCATCCCCGCGAAAAAGTAGCAAGCCGGATTCCTTTTAAATGTCATCCCGAGCGGAGCGCCGCAGCCGAATTATCCAGCGAACACCAAATCCAGCCGGCGCGCAGCCGAGGGACCCCCGTAGCTTGCCACTGCAGTTCTGAATACAATCTCGTCAGCGAGGGGAATCGGTCGCGAAGCGGCCGACTTTCAAGGCGACACGGGCCACGCACCCACCCACACGCCTCAGCGCCTTCCCCACCCCTCCAAATTTCATTCGGTTTTCCCGCCCGCCGGAGTACAATTCCGCCAATCCTTTACATCGCCGCTCCCTGCACCCCTATTTCCCGGAGGTCCTTATGTCTGAAGCCGTTATCCAGCCCGAATCGTCCGCACCCCCCCTCAGCCAGGGGCAGCGCGTCGTCGATACGTTCATCGCCCCGTCCAAAACCTTCACCGACATCCTGCGCAGTTCCAGCTGGTGGCTCCCCTGGCTCATCGGCGTGGTCGTCAGCCTCGCCCTCGGATTTTCCATCCAGCAGAAAATCGGCTGGGACAAAGTCTATGACAATGTCATTCGCCAAAGCCCAGCGCAGCAAAAGCGCATGGATCAGATGCCCGCCGACCAGCAGGCGAAGGCAAAAGCCATCGGCATCGGCTTTACCAAGGGCGTGTTCTGGGCCGCGCCGGTAGTTGGCCTCATCGGCACCGTCATCATTGCTGCCATCCTCATGGCCACGGTGAACTTCGGTTTCGGCGGCCGCTCGAAGTTCGGGCAAATGTTCGCCGTCATTATGTACGGCACCCTGCCCCTCGCCATCAAAGCCCTCCTCGGCATCGTCACCATCTATGCCGGCGTCGATCCCGACTCCTACAACATCAAAAACTACGTCGGGACCAACATCGGTTACTACCTTCCCCTCGATATGCCCAAATGGCTGATCGCCCTGGGTACATCGCTCGACGTCTTCACCATCTGGTTGCTGGTTCTCCTTACCATCGGCTGTTCCATCATCGGCAAAATTTCGCGCGGCAAAGCCGCTGGCGCCGTCGTCGGATGGTGGGTCATCGCCGTCCTCTTCGGCATGGTCGCAGCCGGTTTCGGTGGTTAACCGTCCCTAAAACTCAAAAGCAAAGGCCCGCCTTATCCAGGCGGGCCTTTCTGTTGTTCTACACCCTAAACCCTATCCCCTACACCCTGGTCCGTGCCCTCACTCCTCCTCCTCCTCGGTCACCGGCTTCTTCGCCGCTGCCACCAGCTTGTCCGCAATCAGCTGCGGCACCACATCATAGTGATCCATTTCCATGTGGAAGCTCCCCCGCCCCTGCGTCATCGCCGTCAGCGTCTGCCCGTAGGTCAGCATTTCCGCCATCGGCACCTCCGCCTTAATCAGCGTGGTCGTCCCGTGTCCTTCCATGCCCTGCACGCGTCCCCGCCGCTGGTTCAAATCGCCCATCAACGCGCCCGCGAACTCCTGCGGCCCTTCAATCTCCACGCGCATCACCGGCTCCAGCAGCGTCGGCTTCGCCATCTCCATACATTTCCTGAACGCGATCCGCCCCGCCATCTTGAACGACAATTCGTTCGAATCCACGTCGTGATAGCTGCCGTCGTACACCGTCACCTTGAAGTCCACAACCGGATACCCAGCCAGATACCCGCGCGCCGCCGACTCCTGAATGCCCTTCTCAATCGCCGGAATGAACCCGCGCGGAATCGCTCCGCCAAACACATCGTTCTCAAACACGAAGCCTCCGCCCCGCGGCATCGGCTCCAGCTTGATCTTGCAGTCGCCATACTGCCCGTGGCCGCCGGTCTGCTTTTTGTGCCGGCCCTGCGCATCGGCGCGCCCGCGAATCGTCTCCCGGTACGGCACCCGCGGCGCTTTCAAATTCACTTCCGTGTGGTACCGCCGCCGCAGCTTGCTCACCAGCGACTCAATATGTGGCTGCCCCGCCGCCGCAATCAGAAATTCATTCGTCTGCGCGTCGCGGAAAAACCGCAGCATCAAATCTTCTTCCATCAGCTTGTGCACCGCCGGGGCCAGCTTGTCTTCATCCGCCCGCGACTTCGGTTCAATCGCCCACGTCATCGCCGCTTCCGGAATCCCCACCGGCTCGTAGAACAGATCGTGGCTCTTGTCGCCCAGCGTGTCGCCCGTCAGCGTCTCCTTCAGCTTCGCCACCGCGCCAAAATCCCCCGCGTGCAGCTCGCTCACCGGAACCGCTGTCCGCCCCTGCATCACCGACAGATGCGCAAACTTCTCCGGAACCCGCCGCGAATAGTTCTGCGCCGTCCCATCGTTCTTCAGGCATCCGGAAAAAACCTTGAAAAACGTGATCCGTCCCGCAAAAGGATCCATCATCGTCTTGAACACAAACAGCGACAGCGGCTCCGCATCGCTCACTTTGCGTAACACAATCTCCGGACCCGCATCCTCACCAGCCTTCGCTGCACCGTTTCCGTGTCCGCCCACCGCCACCGCCTGCAGCGCAGCCCGCGCCGCTACCGGTTCGCGCTCCGTCGGCGCCGGCGCATACACCTTCAGGAAATCCAGCAGATGATCCGTTGCCACATTCGCCAGCCCACTGGCAAACAACACCGGGAAAATCCGGTCTTCGCGAATCGCCTCGTGCAGCGCCGTGATCAAATGCTGCTCCGGAATCGTTCCCTCGCGGAAATACTCTTCCATCAGCTCATCTTTTCCTTCAGCCACCAGCTCCACCAGCGTCTCGTGCGCACGCTGCGCCGGCTCCTTCAAATGGGCGGGGATCTCCCCAATCTTTCCGTGCCCGTCGCCGCCCGGCGTATAGAAGAAGGCTTCCATCGTCACCAAATCCACCACGCCTTCAAAGCCCTTCTCGCCCGTAATCGGCAGCTGCACCGGAATGCACGTCCGTCCAAACCGCTCGCTCACCGTCGTCAGCGTCGCCTCATATTGCTGCGCGGCCCGCGGATGATCCATCTGGTTGATCACCACCGCGCGCGGCAAATTGAATTCCTCGGCATACTTCCAAACCCGCTCCGTCATCGCTTCCACGCCGCTCACCGCGTTCACCGTCAGCAGGGCGCTCTCTACCGGCAACATGGCGCAACGCGCCTCGTGCACAAACATATGAAAACCAGGCGTATCGATAAAATTCACCTTCACGCCATTCCATTCCGCAAAGGCCACGGCATTCTGCATCGTGGTGCCGCGCGCCACGTCTTCTTCGTCATAAGCGGTTACGGCCGAACCATCTTCCACCCGGCCAAGCTGGGGCGTCATGTTCGCGGCATGCAGCAGAGCGGAAACCAGCGTCGTTTTTCCACTGTGCGCATGCCCCACTACAGCCACATTGCGGATCTCACTTCCTGGATAGCTCTTCATAAACATCTCCTTGTTTTCAGAATGAGGTTTGCGGCCCCGTTTGCACGGAGCCGCCCATACTTCACGAAACCAGCCCATCCGGTCGCAACCGAAACAGGCAAGTAGATACCTTGTGCAGGGAAGCCCACTGTGACAGCGGGCACAGGAATATCGGGAAGGCGTCGAGGGTGGCGTCTAAAGCGAGGCGGAATGTGTCCCGGCGCGCAGCGTTTGCGTGCCGGAGGGCCAGCTGCCTGGTCCTCTTCCGGCATAGGGTTGCCCCTGTCCAAAGGCGCGCAGTTCAGACCATCTCGCGACCCGCACCCACGGAAACAGGGATGGTAGCACAGCGGAAGAACAGGGTGTAGGGGGTAGCGTCCAGGGTGCAGAGAACCCTCGGGGTGCCCCATATCTGCCCGGTTTTGGCAGAAGTGGGCCAGTGCGCGAGCGCCCGCTTTTACTGAAAACTGACGACTGCCAACTGAAAACCGAACCCTGCCCGTCACCCGGGAATACTATGGATGCCAGGGAGAATCGTCCCGCCAGCCGGGCGCATCTCAAAAAACGTGGGTCGCAATTTCAACTGGATCTGGTACGTCGGCGCTGCAGCCTGGTTCTTCAACGCCGCCATCAGCATGCACCGCGGATGGCTCCGCGCCGGACTCGTCAACGCCGCCATCTCCGCCGGCTTCCTGGCCGCAGGCATCTTCTTCAACCGCATGTCCCGCCCCAACAACCGCAACCCCCAGCGCTAACGGGCATCTTGCGGGAAGAGCGGCCTCAAATTAAGGGAGATCCTTTACAGGAAATTCCTTGATGTGCAGTTTTAGTTCGTCAACGGTCTGGGAAAGAGAGTCGGGTGCCCCATTTCTGCCAGCTGTTGGCAGAAGTGGGGAATGCGCGAAGCGCATCCGATTTTCCTACACCCTGCACCCTACCCCCTACACCCTGTTCTCCCCCGCCAGCCCCACACACTCCTCCAAAATCTCCAAAGCCACCGCCACCTCGTGTTGATTGACAATCAGCGGCGGCGCCAGCCGGATCGAGTTCTCCCCGCATCCCAAAATCAGCAGCCCCCGCTCAAACGCCAGATCCACGATCCGGTCCCGCAGCGCCGGCGCCGCCTCGCGCGTCTTCTGATCCTTCACAATCTCCACGCCAATCATCAGCCCGCGTCCCCGCACATCGCCAATGATCTTGTGTTTCCCCAACCATCCGCGCAACTGCGTGAGCATCGCCTCACCCTGCCGTGCCGCGTTCGCCATGCCCTCGCGTTCCAGCACGTCCAGCGTCGCCAGCGCCGACGCAATGCATACCGGATTCCCGCCAAACGTCGACGCATGCGATCCCGGCTTCCAGTCCATAATTTCGGCCCGCGTCATGCACACGCCCAGCGGCATTCCGCTCGCAATCCCCTTCGCCATGCAAACAATGTCCGGATGCACGCCAGTGTGCTCAATCGCCCACCACTTGCCGGTCCGCGCCGCGCCGCTCTGTACTTCGTCGGCGACCAGCAGAATCCCGTACTTGTCGCAAATCCGCCGCAGCTCCTGCATAAAGTTCGTGGGAGCCACCACGTATCCGCCCTCGCCCTGGATCGGCTCCACAAAAATCGCAGCCACTTCCTCCGGCGGCAAAATCGAGTGGAACAACTTCTCTTCGATGTACCGCGCGCAACCCATCGCAAACTCTTCCGCTTCCTGCGGCCCGCCCGAGCAGCCCCGGTACATGTTCGGATACCGCACATGAGTTACCCCCGGCACCAGCGGAGCAAACCGCCGCTTCTGCTGCGGCTTCGACGCCGTCAGCGACAACGCTCCCATCGTCCGCCCATGAAACGCACCCAGAAACGCGATCACGTTCTGCCGCCCCGTGTGGTATCGCGCCACTTTCAGCGCGCACTCCACCGCCTCCGCGCCAGAATTCCCGTAGTAGAAACGATGCGGCCCCGGCATCGGCGCAATTGCCGACAGCCGCTCCGACAGCGTCACCAGCGACTCATAATAGAAATCCGTTCCCGACATGTGAATCAGCTCGCCGGCCTGCTTCTGAATCGCCGCCACCACTTCCGGATGACAATGTCCCGTCGACACCACCGCAATCCCCGCAGCAAAATCCAGAAACTCGTTGCCGTCCGCATCTTCCACGCGGCATCCGCGCCCGCGCTTCGCCACCAGCGGATACGAACGCGTATAGCTCGGCGAAATCAGCCGGTCATCGGCCTCCACAATCGCTTTCGCCTTCGGACCCGGCAGCGGCGTAATCAGCCTCGGCCCATACTGCGCTCTCAAATCCTTCGTCTCTGTCATGGTCGTCATAGGTCTCTCCTTTTGGGTAAGGGGCGGGTGTCATTCCATCCATAAAAGGGGATGGAGAATCTGGTGAGAGAAACTTCTTCCTGAGCGGCGCTTTAATTTTGGGGAAGGCTGAGTTCGGCAGACCGTCTGAGCGGCTTCGCGCGCGTCAGGAGCAGGGAACTAGTCGCTGCCGAACAAACTCGGTCGCGTCCTGGTAGGCAGAACGCGGAAAAATCGACGAGGAGCAATCGCACGCACCTGCGCCCCATTCCATCCGGAACTCATCGTGTTGGCAAAGGAAAGGCGCATACACTCGTCTCGCCCCGAGCATACCACGGCAACATAACAACCCGACAGGCCTCAGACCAGCGAAACTACCGGAACCGCTGCAATCCGCCGCGCCGCCGACACCAATTTCTTATCAAATGTCGCAAACCCGTCCGCGCTGGATGATCCGGCCAGATGCAGCGCATCCGCAAAATCCATCCCCGCACCAAACCAGTCCAGCGCCCGCGCCACATCGCCCGCATGTTCGAAATGAACCGTCGGCAGCCCCGCTACGCCACGCATAACTGTCTCGATCACTTCTCGATCAAAGCCGTACGAGTACCGCAACACCCACTCCGTTTCCAGCAGGACGGCCTTCGAGATCAGAATTTGCTCCGAGCGGAAGAGTTCTTCGGCTCGCGCGGTCTGGCGCGCGTCGTCCCGCGTCAGAAACCGCACCACAACGTTAGTATCGACCGCGAGCATGCCGTGCCTTCACTTCCCGCGCGATCGCCTCGTCCATCTCTTCGATCGTCTTCGGCTTCCCTTTGTATTGAAGAATTCCCATGACCTCGTCAATTGTTGTCGGAGGAAACGGCTTCTCCGCCCGCAACAACACCCCCTGCGCCGTCTCTTCCACAATCAGAGTCGTTCCCGGAGCCCATTTCCGTCGCTCCCGCACCGCCCGCGGCAACACCACCTGCCCCTTGGACGAAACTTTCGTCGTTTCCATCGCGCACCCCCCCCACCGGTAAGACGCAGTAAGATTCTAACACCCACCCCGCGACCCGGCATAATATCTCAGGCCCGCTCCTCAGGAGGGCTTTCGTGATCCGCGCCATCCCGCTCGCTTTCCTTTTCGCCGCCGCTGCCTGCGCGCAGAAAATCGACATCGTCCCCTCCACCATCCTCATCGATCAACCCGCGGCCATCCGCATCACCGGCGTGCTCCCCAACGCGCCCGTCACCCTCCAGGCCGATCTCATTGACGGAGCCGGCCATCCATGGAACAGCGAAGCTCAATTCACCGCCGACGCCCAGGGAACGGTCGACCTCACCCAGCAAGCGCCCACCGCTGGCTCCTACCACACCGCCTCCGCTATGGGCCTCATCTGGTCCATGCGGCCCACCTCAAAAGACACGCACGCCTACGCTCCACCCCACGAAACTAATCCCCAGATCATTCACTTCTATCTGCTCGTCGACGGCAAACAAGCCGCGGCCTCCGACCTCACCCAGACCTTCATCGCCGAGGGCGTCCAGCGCGTGCGCCTCGAAGGCGTTCTCCACGGCACTCTCTTCCTCCCGCTGGGAGAGGGGAAGCATCCAGGCGTTCTCGTGCTCGGTGGCTCTGAAGGTGGCCTCCCAACCGCTCGCGCCGCATGGCTCGCTTCACACGGATACGCTGCCCTCGCGCTGGCTTATTTCCGTTACGAGAATCTCCCTCCAACCCTGCGCGACATTCCCCTCGAATATTTCGGACAGGCGATCTCGTGGATGTCCCAGCGCCCCGACATCGATTCCAACCGCCTCGCCGTCATGGGCACCTCGCGGGGCGGGGAACTCGCTCTCCTGCTCGGCTCCCTCTATCCCCAAATCCACGTAGTCGTCGCCTATGTTCCCGCCAACGTGCGTCACCCCTCGTGCTGCGACCGGCCCATGGGCGCTGCGTGGACGCTCCACGGCCAGCCCCTCGCCTGGTCGCTGCCCGAAGTTCGCTCCGATCCCGGCGACGTCATGCGTTCCGCCATCGCCGTCGAAAATATTCACGGCCCCGTCCTCATGATCGGCGCTCAAAGCGACGGCGTCTGGCCCTCCGCCGATATGGTGGCTGCAGCCGCCGATCGCCTCCGCCACACCCACTTTTCGTACCCCGTCGTCACGCTCATTTATCCTCATGCCGGACATCGCGCCGGACTGCCGGAAATCATTCCCGCCTGGAACAACGGCGTCCCCCACCCGCTCACCGGCCGCATCGTCGATTACGGCGGCACGCCCGAAGGCAACGCCGCCTCCACCGCCGACGCCATCCCCAAAGTCCTCGCCTTCCTTAGCCAGAGCCTGGGCGCTGCTCAATCGCAACCGGTTACGCCGGTCAGGAGTCCCGCTCCGCCCGCGCCGTGATAAATCACGAAATTTCGTATACTAGTTCCATGTCCATCACGCGCAACGCGGCGGCCATCGCCAAGGGCATGAGCATCACCTTCCGGGAAATCTTCCAGCCCACCGAGGTCGAAAATTACCCCGACGGCAAAGGCCCCACTCGCGGAGCCGTCCTGCAGGAGCGCTTCCGCGGCGCCCACGTCCTCCAGCGCGACGAAAATGGACTCGAGAAATGCGTCGCCTGCTTCCTCTGCGCCGCCGCCTGTCCCTCCAACTGCATCTTTATTGAAGCCGCCGAGAACACCGCCGAAAAGCGCATCTCCTCCAGCGAACGCTACGCCAAAACCTACAACATCGATTACAACCGCTGCATCTTCTGTGGCTATTGCGTCGAAGCCTGCCCCACCGACGCCATCACCCACGGCCACGGTTTCGAGTTGGCCAGCCTCAACGCCACCACGCTTGTCATGCGCAAAGAAGACATGCTCACGCCCGCCGTAGGCATGCCCGGCCAAATCGCCACCCAGGCCGACTCCGTCAAATAATGGAACTGTCATCCTGAGGAGCCGCGCGACGAAGGATCTGCGGTTGTCCTGTTCAGGTACCCATCGTCTCCATTGTCGGGTGCCCCCTATCTGGCCTGTTTTGCCAGATGGGTGCTAGTGCGAGAGCGCCCGCTTTTCGCTCATCCCCTCACCAATCCATAAAAATAATCAAATGTCATCCTTCTATGAAAAGGGCCGCACCTGTCCACAGGCATTTGCGAATAGTTGCCGACAGACTTCTATTCGTGCTCATGGCACACAAGGGTGATACGAATCCCGGCCGCTCCATCTGAGCAGGCCCTTCCGTGGTTTTTCCCGAACCGCGGTGGGCACAGGATGAACGAGCTGGCCGGGTTCTCCTTGCAACCGTCGCAAACGCCTTTCTCATTCCGCAGCCGTCGAGGCGGTGGGAAAGTGGGAAGCGTTGTCGAGCTTTCCACTTTTCCACGGCCTGCTTTTTAGCCGCGGATGAACAACTCCTCATCAAAATCCACCCCGTGACGCAGCAGCGCCCACACCACGGTGAGCAACTTCCGCGCCAGCGCAGTCCGCGCCACCTGGGCCGGCTTCCTCGCGCGCAGCCCGGCATAATAACTCCTCGCCCCTGGCGACCACCGCGCCGCCACCTGCGCCACCTGCAGCATGATCCAGCGCAGCGTGTTCGATCCCTGATGCGTAATCCCGCCCCGTTTGCGCCGGCCCGCAGACTCGCGCACCACCGGCGTCAGCCCCGCATAACTGGCCAGCGCCCGCTTGCTGGCGAATCGCTCCACATCGCCGATCTCGGCCAGAATCACCATCGCCGCATACGCCCCGATCCCGGGAACCGACTGCAGCCATCCGGCCCGCGCATCCGCCTCGGCCAGCCGCTCCAGTTCCCGCGTCTGCGTGGTCAGTTCCGCGTCCAGACGATCCACCTCGCGCAGCCACGTGTCCACCACCAGCCGCCCCGCCTCACTCAGCTCCAATCCCTTCAGCCATGCTCGTCCGCGCCGGCCGAACACGTCCGTCACCGGCTTCCTGAATCCCTCCTGATGCAGCACCGCCTGCAGCTGGTTCTTGGCCCGTGCCCGCTGTCGCCCCAGCGCGATCCGCAGTCGTACCCGCAGCCGCAACTGCTGCGTCGCCGGATCCGCCATCCACGCCTCGGGCAACAAATCGCAGCGCGACAGATGCGCCAAAGTCTCCGAATCCACCCGGTCGTTCTTCAGCTTCGCCGAGGCAATCGCCTTCACCCGCTGGGGATGCACCATCACCAGCCGCTCCGACTCCACCGCCGCCGCCCGCGCAAATGCCGGCCAGAATCCGCTCGCCTCTACCACCACCTGGCGAGGCCGCGGCAACTCCCGCAACCACGCCTGCAGCGCCCCTCCCTCGTTCACCACCTGCCCCTGCCTGCATACCCTCCCGCTTGCGTTCATCGCCGTTAAGTAACAAAATCGCTGATGGAGATCTACTCCTACGTGGGTCTTCATGGCGTACCTTCCTCCTAATCTGTATCTGTGCCTTGAGCACGTATCAGGAAGGTACGCCCACTTTTCATCCCAACTGAGCGCAGGTTGGCGCGCGCGCCAACCGCAGTCGAAGGACCTGCGGTTTCTCCGCCTCGAGTCTCCCCCGCAAATTGAAGCGTCCTGGAATCCCACGCCCCGCCACCAAATCCTCCCGTCCGACTTCTCCCCCATCTGCGATACTCAGTACGGATTTCTGCCCCCTATGATCGGACAGACCATTTCGCACTACCGTGTTCTCGCCAGCCTCGGACAAGGCGGAATGGGCGCCGTCTATCGCGCCGAAGACCTCATCCTGCATCGCGAGGTCGCGCTTAAATTCCTTCCCCAGGGATCGGCAATCGATGGCGACGCGCGAGCGCGTCTGCTCAAAGAGGCGCAGGCGGCGTCCCGTCTCAACCATCCCAACATCGCCACCATCTACGAACTGAACGTCGCGGACGATTTGCCTTTTATCTCTATGGAACTGGTGACCGGCGAGACGCTCCGCGACTATCTGCGCCACTCCAGCCCCGCTCCCGGCTTCGTCGTGAACACCGCCTCCGCCATTGCCGAAGGCCTGCGCGAGGCGCACAGCCGCGGCGTCTTTCATCACGACATCAAGCCCGCCAACGTCATGCTCGACGCGCGTTCCGGAGTGAAGATCCTCGACTTCGGTCTCTCGGAGTTAGCCCGTCCCGATCGTCCCTCCGCCGATTCCGAACATGCGCCGCTCACCCGCACCGCATCCCGCAACAGCCTCGGCGGCACCGTCGAATACATGGCCCCCGAGAGAATCCGTGGAGAAGCCGGCGATCAGCGCAGCGACATCTTTTCCTTCGGCGTGCTGCTCTACGAATGCCTGGCCGGCCGCACTCCGTTTCAAGGGGAAACCGCGGTCGACGTCCTGCACGCCATCCTGCATGACGCTTACCCTCCGCTGCGGTCGGTTCTGCCTGACTGCGATCCGGGCTGGGAGCGCCTGATGGCCGGCTGCCTCGCGAAATCGCCGGCCCAGCGCTTTTCCTCCATGCAGGAGGTTCTCGATGCGCTTTCGAGCCTCAGTGCCCCCGCGCCATCCCCTGAGAAGTCGATCGCCGTGCTCTACTTCGCGAACCTCAGCGGCAGCAAGGACGACGAATACTTCCGCGACGGCATGACCGAAGATATTCAGACCGAGCTGACGAAAGTCGCCGAGTTGCGTTTGCTGCCCCGCTCCGCCGTCTTGCCCCTGCGCGACAAAACCTTGTCCGTAAGCCAAATCGGCCACCAACTGTCAGCGGCTTATGTGCTCGATGGCACCGTCCGCCGTGCCGGCAACCGTCTGCGCGTCACCGCGCAACTCGCCGATACCCGTACCGGCCACTCATTGTGGGCCGAACGATACGACCGTCAGATGGAAGACGTCTTCGCCATCCAGGATGAGATCGCCCAGAGCATCGCGCGCGCCCTGCGCATCGTGCTCACCGACCAGGAGAAGCGCGCCATCGAGAAAGTGCCCACCCGCGACGTGCAGGCTTACGACTACTACCTGCGCGGCCGCACCATCTTCTACGACCTGCGCCGCAAGAGCCTCGAATACGCGCGCGAAATGTTTGCCCGCGCCATCGTCATCGACCCTGCCTATGCCGCCGCCTATGCAGGCGTCGCCAATTCCTGCTCCTTCATCTATATGTGGTTTGAATCGTCCAGCGACAACCTGAAGGAAGCCATGCGCGCCAGCCGTCGCGCCGTCGATCTCGATCCCGAATCGGCGGAGGCAAGAGCCTCGCGCGGTTTGGCGGAAACACTCAATAAAAATTACGCCGCCGCCGCCAGGGAATTCGAAGAGGCGATGCGCCTCAATCCCCGGCTCTACGAGGCAAGCTACCTGTACGCGCGGTGCTTCTTTGCGCAGGGCGAGATGGAGAAGGCGGCAGAATTCTTCCGCAAAGCGAGCGAGCTCGATCCTGCGGACTACCAGGCCCTGCAGCACCTCGCCATGTGCCTGAGCGCACTCGGCCGGCCAGAGGAAGCCCGCGCAGCCAGCCTCGCGTGTCAGGTGCGCGCCGAGCGCTATGTCGAATTGCACCCGGACGACGTGCGTGCACTCTATCTCGGCGCCTCCGCTCACCTGGTCTTAGGGGATCGCGAACGCGCCCTGGAGTGGGCGAATCGCGCCCTCGCCCTCGATCCCGAGGAAGGCACCACCCGCTACAACGTCGCCTGCACCTATGCCCTGCTCGGTGACACAGACCGCGCGCTGGACCTTCTGGAAGCCACCATTCGCACCGGCTTCGGCAACAAGGAGTGGATCGACAACGATCCCGATTTGTCGGCTCTGCACGGCATGCCGCGATTCGAGGCCCTGCGCCAGTTGCTGGCCGCCAAAGAAACAAAGCCCGCCAGCGACTGACCGCTGGGCCCCCCATATCTGCCCGGGTTTGGCAGATATGGCTAGCGCGCGAAGCGCGCCCGTTTGTATCAGGGCATGACTTCAGGCGTGCCGCAAAACGCAACAAGAGGATTGTGCTTCAGCCCCTGAGGTTTCCCCTCGAACCTTCCCGCAAAATCGTGCATTCTGAATCCTGGAGCCGCCCGCATGAAATCGCCCCTCGCCATTGCCTGCCTTCTCGTCTCGCTCACTGCCGCCGCCCAATCCCCTCAATACCTCTCCCCCTCCGAAGCCGGTCCCCACGGCGCCGCTCCCGGCATGCAGGTCAAACTCCTCAACAACACCAATGGCCAGCGCGATTTCGCCGTCATCTTTAAACCTGGCGACGAGCCCTACGCCGGACTCGCCCAGTTCGCCGCCGACAACCACATCGAGTCCGCACACTTCACTGCCATCGGCGGATTCCACGACGCCCGCCTCGCGTGGTTCGACGAAGACAAAAAAATGTTCCGCGTCATCCCCGTCGACCAGCAGGTCGAAGTCGCTTCCCTCATCGGCGACATCGCGCTCCTCGACGGCAAGCCCTCGGTCCACATGCACTGCGTCGTCGCCCTGCCCAACGGCACCACCCGCGGCGGACACATCCTTGGTGCCCACGTCTCCCCGCTCCTCGAAGTTTTCGTCACCGCCGACCCCACGCCCCTCCTCAAACAGAAGGACCCCGTCCAGGGCCTAACTCTCATCGACCCCGCCCTGAAACCATAAAGGCGGCGAGCATCATCGCTCGTCGCCTTCAAGGTCAAACGTCCAACAAAGGTCGCCGGTTATTACTGTCGAACCGCCGCATCAGCTTCGTCGGCAAGATTCTGAAGCGTCGAGAAGAACTCCTTCGTCTGGCCGATGAAGAGTCCGCTCGCCGTCAGCCCCGCAAATGCCGCCCGCGCGCCGGCGAACTTGTCGGTCAGCGGACGAATCGTGGAGCAAAGCGGAAGATCCGGGCTGATGAACTCCGCCGGAATCGGGAAGATCAGGCTTGGCTGCGTTTGCTCACTTAGGTGTGCGAAGAAGTTGGGAAACGTAACGCCGAGCTTCTTGTCGGTCAGCGGAGCAACCGTTGGCTGCACCCCGTTCCCCGCGAAATCCACCCACTCCAGAAAGTGTGCAATCTCGTCGCCGCCAATGCCGAGCGTGATCTGAAGCACCTCCGGATCGGTCACCTTCTGGCTCATCGCCGCGTACAGGCTGGAGCCGCCCTGCTCGATCGCCCCAAAATGAAAGGCCGCAATGTTGGCGATCGCCTGAATGTGATTCGCGTCCTCGAAGTCGGCATCCGTCACTGGAATCGCGGGAACTTTGTTCAGTGTGACCGCCTGCGGGTACGTCGCGCCAAAGTCCGGATTCGTCCTGCTCCGGTAGCGCACGAACCAACTGGTGTCCACGTTGAGCTGCGTTAGGTTCGTCAGCCGCGAGTTGCCCGACGATCCTGTCGCGCTGCTGCCCGGCAGGATGTTGAATTCGTCCAGGTTCACCGGGTCTGCCCCTTTGGATTCCAAATAACCGTTCAAAAAGTTTGCATGGCTGACTTCATCCAGCGTGTTGCTGGCAATGTACTGCGGCCCGTCGGTATCGAGATTCGACAGCGCCATCTGGTACGGATTCAATGTTTGGTTCTGAACAACTTCAATCGGCGGATTGCTGCCGATGCCGCCCAGTTCCGCATACTGGGTCCACAGGTCAGCCTCCAGCAGTTCCGCAGCCGCGAGAAACCGCAGGATCGCGATGTCTCCACGGGTCAGATCGCCGCCTCTGCCTTGTCCCTGTGCTCTGAAGCTGCTGCCGGTCAATCCAGCGCCCACTACCGCTGCGCCCCCGGCCAGCAATCCGTTCTTCAACAAAGACCGGCGGTTCACCGATCGCTTCGTGATCGTAGTCAACTCGTCCACTGAGTCTTCCTCACTCTCTCCAGGCCGCGCGCATGAGAGCTGCGCGCCGCCCAGAATTCCGACTCTAGGCGGAGCAGTAAGGAAGCTTGTCACGTCTGTGTCAGACCCTTGTCTGCGTTCGATCAATATTTAGTGGATTCCACATGCACTGGTCGGCGTTATTTCCATTATCGTCCGAATGCCCACGCCACCATCAGCGGGAACTCTTCTCGCCAAAAGGCGCCGCCGTGCGATCCAGCTCGCTCCTCTATGACGACATCCGCACCTGCATCGCGCAGCGCGACCGCCCACTTCCTCGCGTTATCAAGGAAGAAGGGCTCCTGCGTGCCGGCCACAAGGTAGGTGCGCGGAAGCGGACTCGGCATCACGCCAGGCGGCTTGTAACCCCCGCCAGGCGAGGCGCAGAACACCGCACCGTAGACATAGGGATGCCGAAGTCCAAGCGCGAGGGCCAGCTCTCCACCCGCCGATACGCCGAACACTGCGGTACGTTCAGCGGGCAGCGGCACGCCAAACCGCGACTCCGTCCATCGGCGAACATCCTCAACGAAGAACTTCTCGTGTGCCGCGAATCGCTCCGGTGCAAAGCCCGGTGAGTACTCATGCAGCCGCAGCATCTCATCCGCCAAGCCATGGACACCGACGATCATTGTCGATCGAACGCCGGCCTTCTCGAGCAACCGGCCCCACTTCGAAATTCTCTGGCCGTCCCCGGCATAGATGATCGCTTCCGGCGGGTTCGGCGGAACGTATACCGTGACCTGCCGCCCACCGTCGTACTCGAACGTCTCCGTGACAAACTCTCCCAAGACTGCGCCGGTGGACCTGGCGGCCGCTCCTTCGGTCTCACTGGGTTCGCGGTTATCTTGATTGTGTTGTTCCTCCGTCACGGGCTCGCCTTCATCGAAAGAGCTATCGGATCGATTCTCGAACGCGACGTTCGCGGTCCCTCAAATCCCCGCGTACCAGCTATACCCGCCCTCCGGCGCAGCCGATCCCAGCCCCTTCCCAAACCCCTTCATGCTGTCCGTCGCCGTCAGCCGCGTAATGTATTTCACGCTCTTGTAGCCCAGCTGCCGAGGCACGCGCATCCGGATTGGTCCGCCAAATCCCACCGGCAAATCGCCGCCATTCATCCCCATCGTCAGAAACGTTTGCGGATGCAGCGCGTCTGCCATGTCCACGCTGTCCCACCAGTCTTTCTGGCTGGAAAAGTAAACAATGTACCGCGCCTGCGGCAACACGCCTACCTCGTCCAGCACCCCATGCAGCGGCGTCCCCAGCCACTCCGCCACATACGACCATCCCTCCTCGCACACCACCTCGGTAATCTGGCTGTGCGTCGGCAGGCTCCGCAAATCCGACATCGAAAACGTAGTAGGCCGCGCCACCATTCCATCCACCTGCAGCTTCCAGTCTGCAAATCCCATGGCCTGGTACCGCTTGAACGCGTCGTCCGGAGGTGTAACGTCATTGAGAAAGGGCGCCTTTGAAATCATGCTCCGCGGAAACTCCCGCGCCATCGAGTGCGCCGTCAGCACCCGCTGCGCCGCGTACGTCAGCGTCTCGCCCGCTCCATACAATCCTCCGTGATCCGGAGGAATCAACCCATGCCGCGCGGCAATCCGCTCCGCCGCCGCCAATCCAGCAAATCCCGCCGCCGCCGTCACTCCCGTCCGGATCAGATTCCTGCGTGTGATCGATTGCATCAGCGCTCTCCTCCTGTCGACCCCGGGCCTGGCATAGATCCGCCCGTAATCATCGCCCACATCCGGCTCCTGAATCCCGCGATATACACCATCGCCACATGCACCACCAGGAACAACACCAGCGCGCCCGTAATAAAGAAATGCAGAGTCCGCGCCGACTGCCGTCCGCCCAGCACATTCACCGCCCACGGAAGCGCCGAATCAAACGCCGGAGACAACGCCAGCCCCGTCCAAATCACTCCTGGAAACAAAACAAAAATCACCACCGCATAAGCAGTTCGCTGCAGCACGTTGTACGACCGCGCTTCATCGGCCGCCGGAGGCCCGCGCCGCAAATACTGCCCCAACCGCGTCGAATAAGCGCGCCACGACCGCTGTCCCCGCACCGGCATAATCTCTCGGCGGAAGTGTCCCCGCCCCAATCCCCACACGCCATACACCGCCGCGGTCAGCACCAGCAGCCACGCCGACTGAAAATGCAGATACCGGCTCCAGCCATTCTCGTCCGGCATCAACTTTTTGTACCCAGTCGGCACCGAATCCCGCGACGCCGGAATCGGAATCGTGAACAGCGGCTTCATGTTCACATTTCCCGTCTCGCCCCAGTAAAAACGCGGGTGCGAGATGATCAGCTCCCCACCCGTAATCAGCAGCGCCAAAAACGCTACTACCGTCAGCCAGTGCGTTACCCGCACCACCGCAGCATGCCGCGGACGAGTCTCGATCTTTTCAGGCGTAGCAGTAGCAGACACGCGGCGAGAATAGCATATTCGCGACTAAATTTAGTTTTTTCGGCTGTAGGTATAGAGCCGCACCCGGTAAACGCCAAACGCCTTCGCATCCATCAGCAACCCGCGCCCCTGATCGCTCTGGTCCCCGTTCTCTACTTCTACCGGCGTCCATTTCCCATCCACGTGCGCCAGCCGCTCAATCCCCGCGATCCCTGCCACCTGCCCGTCCGCATCAGGATCGCGTGAGAACGTCACCGTCAACCCACTCCCCATCACCAGAAACTCGTCCGGAGCAGTCTCCAGCACCATCATCCCGCCATCGCTGGTCAGCAAATTCCGCGCCGGCCATCCCCGCGCCAGCGTGGCCCGAAACAAAAATCCCCCCAGCGCCACCGTCTGCGCGGGCCGCAGGCTCGTCTCGTGCAACACCAATCCGCGAATCGCGCCTTTCGCCTGCGCCTCTAGAATCACATCGCTCATCGCGCCGAGAGCCCCATAAACTTCGCCCAACCCCGGCCCCGTCTGTGGCGACCCTTTGTCTTCGCTCTTCCCCTGCGAATCCGCTGCCGGCAGAGAATCCACCGCAAACGGCGAAAACCCAAATCCCCGCGCCTCGCCATATAAATACATCGCGTTCATCGGTGCAGCATCCAGCCGCGCCTCCGGCACAAATACCGGATTCGCCGCCGCCGCATACTCATCCACCCATCCAGAGAAATCCGGCCAGTAAATATCCGGCGCATAGAAATCAATCGCCGGCGCTGCCGCCCGATAAATCGCCTGCGTCGTGGGATACGGGCCGCCGCTCGGATAATCTCCCGCCGTCTCCTTCTCTGCCGGCAGTTGCGCGTTCATATACATCGGCAGCGCGTACTCCTTCTTGCCCGCCGCCGCCACCTGCTGCGCAAACAAGCCATACTCCCACGCCACGAAATCCTCATCCGCCGCGCCGCCAAATACCTCTTTCCAATTCCGCCCCGCGGGATTCAAACCAGTCGCGAAGCCTGCTCCGCTTTTCACCCGTGCCATCAACTCCCCCGGCACGGCCTCCGTAAACAATTTGTTCGCCGCCTCCGATCGATCCCGTCCCCCCACTCCCAAATATCCAATCTCGTTTTCCACTTGCACCATCAGCACCGTCTGCTGCGCCGCATCCTTTTCCCGCACATGCCGCATCAGCGCCGCAAACGCGCGCGCGTCACACCGCGCCGTCTCCGCACCCAAAGGCGACAAAATCTCCGTTGGCAATCCCTCTGCGGAAATCGCGCGCGGAAACCGTCTCGTATCCGTCAGCACCCACTCCGGCGCGTAATTCGAAAACGCATTCTTCCAGCTGCCAAACCACAACAGCACCAGATGCACATGCTGCTCCTGTGCAACATCTACCCAGTGATCCAGCACCGAAAAATCGAACCGCCCCTCCTGCGGCTCAATCTCATCCCACGCCACCGGCATCAGCACGGTGTTGAAATGCAATCCCGCCAGCCGCGGCAAAATTGTATCCGCCTGCGCTGCAGTCCCCGCCGAAGAATTTCCCAACTCCCCGCCCAACATTAAATAAGGATGCCCCGACACCAGCAGTTGCGAAGCCCCACTCGCCACGCGCACCACTGGCAATGCCGGAGCATCAGCACTCTGCGCCCCAGCACCAACTGCCGCGCCCGCCAGCAAACTTGCCGCAATCCAATAACGTCCGAAGTTCTTCAACAATCCCCCAACTTAGTGCCCATACCCAATATTTCCATCCGCCCACTGAATGAACCACTTCATATTCGGCGCGTCGGTATGCCCGCCATCATCCTGCCGCCACGCCAACTGTCCGCTCAGCAAACCCTCATTCACCGCTGGCATCTTCGCCGTCTTGTAATCACCCTCGACCGGCTGCCCATTCTCGCTCAACCCCTTCGCGCCCAGCAGCGTCCAAACCTCGCTCGCCGCAACCGTCGCCATCCAGCTCCCCTGGTGATCCAGCCAGTGCGCGTCGCCCTTTTCCGGAATCCCATAACTGATAAACGTCAGGCGCGGCGCGCACAGCGCAATCAGCTCATTTGAATCCACCGGAATCTGCCCCGGATTTCCCGGCCCGTCCTTACTTTCCGACGCACCATACTTCAGAAAATTTCCCGCTAGCCAGTAATACTCGCCGCCCGTCAGGCTCTCCACCGCCTCGCCATAATTCCTGCGCAGCAGCGTCGCGCCGCCCTTGCCCGACGACCCCACCAGCACCATCGCAAATCGCTGATCGAACGCCATCGTCACCAGCGCCGCCTTTCCATACCGCGACACGCCTTCAATCCCCACATGCTTCGCGTCCACTGCCGAATCTGTCTCGAGATAATCCAGTCCGCGTCCCGCCGCCCATCCCCACGCCCGCAGCGCGCCCCAGTCATCCGGCTTGCGCGGCTGCCCGTGATTCGCCAAACCAATAATCCCCCGCGTCAATCCCGCCGCATCATCGGCCTGCGCGCTCGCCGGATCCAGCGTCGCAAATCCCCATCCCGCCGCAATCAGCTCCCACTCGCTCGGCGGATCGCCATCCGCATTCATCTGCGGAAATTGAAACGGCACCGGCTTGAACGGATCCCATCCCGGATGCGCCGCAATCACGTCCTTCAGCGTTGGATCCTGCTGCACCAGCAGCGCCTTCATCGCCGTATTGAGCCGCGCCAAATCAGCCTGCGAGGGCTGCACCGGAGAAGGGAAGCCGCTTGGCCCAAACATCATCAGCACCGGTACCGGACCCTTCGCATCCGCCGGCGTCACCACCGTCATCCGCAGATTCACGCTGATCGCCGGATACGCGGAATTATCCACGCGCCCCTCCAGCACCTTCGCCATCACCGGCCGAAACCCCAGCATCTCCCGCTCGCTCGCCGTCACCGTCCACGTCACCTTCGGCAATTCCGCCGGTTCGCGCCCGTACACATACTCCTCTTCGTCGTGAACGATCTGCGGCCGCCGCACCTTCCACCACTCATCCGCGCTCGTTACTTTCCCACCCTTGTTCAGCGTCAGCGCGTCCGGCACATTGTCATAAGGATTCGCTTTGGTCTCGTCATAATTCGCATGGTTCGGAGCCTTCTCATCGCCCGACGGACCCGAACGCAGCGCCTTGATGCCAAGCTGATCCATCATGTTCTGGTGATCCTGATCGCTAGTGAACGTAACTGGAGCTGTTACAGAAGTCTGCGCCGCTCCAACCATCGCCACCAGTACCATCGCCGCCATCGGAATGAATTTCTTACCCAGCCCCAGATGAATCCGCATAGGTGTATTCTTGCCTCGCAATAAAATCGATTTACTTCGGCACCCATCCTAGACCATCCATCATGAAGCCAGCAAAAATCATCGCGCTAGTATTTCTCCCCTCCGTCATCGCACTCCTCGCTCTCAATTCTGCACACGCTCAGCAACCAGTCTGGACCGGCTCGTGGGCCACTGCGGTCCAAATTCCGGAACCCCAAAATTCCATCCCGCCCGACGATCTCCGCGACGCCACCGTCCGCCAAATCGTCCACCTCTCCATCGGCGGCAACACGCTCCGCATCCGCCTCTCCAACGCCTTCGGAACCGCGCCGCTCCACTTCACATCCGTCCACATCGCGCGCCCAATCGCACTCGACGCTCCAGCGATCGATCCCACATCCGATCGCGCAATACTTTTTTCAGGATCACCCGAAGTCCTCGTCCCCGCCGGAGCCGAATATCTCTCCGACCCGGTCGCCTGGACCGCCATCCCGCTCTCCAGCCTCGCCATCACGTTTCACCTCGATGCGCCCCCGTCGCGCGAAACCGGACACCCCGGCTCCCGCGCCACCACGTGGTACATCCACGGTGACCTCGTCTCCGCACCCGACCTTCCGAACGCGCAACACGTCGAACACTGGTATGAATTAGCCGGCGTCGACGTAGAGGCCCCGCCATCCGCATCCGCCATCATCGCGCTCGGCGACTCCATCACCGACGGACACGCCACCACCACCAACGGTAACGATCGCTGGACCGATGTCCTTGCCGCGCGTCTCCAATCCTCGCCCGCCACGCGCAATGTCGCCGTCCTCAACCTCGGCATCGGCGGCAACCATCTCCTCACCGACGGCCTCGGGCCCAACACACTCGCCCGCTTCGATCGCGACGTCCTCGCGCAACCCGGCGCGCACTGGCTCATTGCTTTTGAAGGAGTCAACGACCTCGGCGGCCTGGCCCAACACGCCGCTTCGATGTCCCCCGAAGCATCGCAATCCGCGCACGCCGCACTCGTAGCCCAGGCGATCGCCGCTTACCAGCAAATCATCGTCCGCGCCCACCAGGCCAACATCCGTGTCTACGGCACCACCATCACGCCCTATGGCGGATCAGACTTCTACCACCCCGGCCCCGCCGACGAAGCCGCGCGCCAGGCCGTCAACGCCTGGATCCGCATGCCCGGCCACTTCGACGCCGTCCTCGACTTCGATCAGGTCCTCCGCGATCCCCAACACCCCGACCAACTCCTCCCCGCCGACGACTGCGGCGACCACCTCCACCCCAACCCGGCAGGCTACAAAGCCATAGCCAACGCCATCCCCCTCGACCTCTTCACGCACTAATTCGCAGACCCTCAATCGACCTTGTTTGCGCACCGCTTTGCAGCTTTGCTCACTCGGTCCTCCCATTTTGTGCTGAAGGACGTCGAAATGGCTCCCAAGGGCTGGGAAAGGGCGCAACAAGATGGCAACCTGATAATCACTCAGTTACCTCTACTTAACTGCGGTCTGGCAGTACTTCCGTTCGCTTTCAATTTACAGTTCAGGCCGGGAGCCGTTCCCATGCAGTTCCGCCGTAGTCTGCCTTCGCTGGCTGTAGCCTTCGCGTTATCCTATGCTTCGTCCTTCGGTCAAACCCCTGCTAAATTTACGACCGTCAGTTCCAACAGCACCGTGACCGGCGCGGGCGGCTATACCGTCGACGTCAATAACGACGGCCTCACCGACATCATTCAGCCCTCTGCATCGCAGCCCTACGGGTTTACCGTCTTCCTTGCCAAAGGCGACGGCACCTTCACTGAGGGAAGCACGTATGCCTTTCCATCGGGTGCGGAAACCTCGGGCCAACTGGCTTTCGCTGACGTCAATAACGATGGCAAGGTCGACATCGTCTCGCCCGTTACCGGAAAAAATGAACTCGTCGTCTACCTTGGCAATGGCAACGGCACCTTCCAGCCTGCGAAGATCTTCTCTAACGTGTTGCCTTCCGGCATGGACTTCCAAAACGAGGCCCCTATTCCCGCGGACTTCAATCACGACGGCAAAATCGACCTGGTCGCTTTTGGCTACGACGACAGCGGCAGCTATCTCAATAACGTCGTCATCCTCGAAGGCGAGGGCAACGGTGAGTTCACCTACAAAGGCGTCCTCTACAACGCTCCCGCAAATTTTGGAATCGGCAATGCCGTGACCGGCGACTTCAACGCCGATAACAACGCCGATGTCGCTTTCACCACCGGCACGAGCTGCGATTCCGGTGGCTGCGACGACGCAGTCCATGTCCTCTACGGCAACGGAGACTTCGGCTTTAAGGAGACCACGCCGTTCTCCATCAACGGTAACGGCAATATATCCCTCAGCGCCGGCGATCTGAACGGAGACGGAACCACCGACCTCTTCGGCTACGACAGCGCCACCAATCAGCTTGTTCTGCTCTATGGCCAGACTAACGAAACCTTCACCACCTACTACCACACGCTCGCCCAAACGCCCGAAGAGGGACCCTACCTCTTCGTAATGGCCGATTTCAACGGCGACCGGCACATGGATCTGGCGGCCTGGGAATATATCGACTCAACGACCGCCGGCCCCTACTACCAGATGGCCGTGTTCCTCGCCGACAGCACGCCCGGCGGCTTCACCGAGCAGGACGTCTCACTGCCTTACTACACCCCATCGAGTGCGCTGGTTGGCAATTTCACCGGCAACGCCATTCCTGATGTGGTCTTTGTCGAAGCAACGAACGGCGCAGGAAGCTATCCTACAATTTTCCTGACTGAAGTCAATGAGACGCCGGAAGGCTACTGGGGCGGCTGCAACTATCCCAAAACCGGTGCAGGCGTAACTCTGTGCTTCCCCAGCGGCGGTTCCTCCGGCAATCCGGTCGACTTCAAAGCCTCAGCTGCATCCTTCGGCGACATTCGTAAATTCGAGTTGTGGGTCGACGGCAGGAAACTTTCCGAGCAGCACAATAGCTGGGGGAACTATGCCTGGTTCAACCTAAGCACCACCCTGGCGGCCGGCAAACACTCCTGCACCCTCAACGTCACCACCATCGATAACGACGCGAAGGCGTACAACTTCAATCTGACCGTTCAGTAATCGCCGGGTGGCCCATGTCTGCCCGATGTGGGCCACGCGCGAAGCGCGTCCGTTTTTGAATTTGAATGGGGGACCCGTCACCGCATTCGGAAATACCTGCATCTCGTATCAGGGCACGACTTCAAAGCCTGCCCTGAGCGAAGTCGAACGGTGTCATTAAGCCGCAATAAAAGGAGGGGGCTTCAGCCCCAACCCCCCCGTCGCGTTGACCTCATCCGAAGAATGGCTAACTCCCTAACTTCCCCGCAAGCGTCCAACAGATAAGCTAGTTACTAAGCTAGTTACCTAAAGCTCCCAGAAGAATCTTGACCCTCCACCAGCGCTTCTCGCGCGCATTGAC
>Ga0206839_1057_pt1 | contig 28681 bp, 26 predicted proteins | sample Alteio_BWOrgCont_27_FD_152883 | JGI IMG/M metagenome (GOLD analysis project Ga0206839, IMG submission 152883) | Enriched cells from forest soil in Barre Woods Harvard Forest LTER site, Petersham, Massachusetts, United States -... | ecosystem: Environmental > Terrestrial > Soil > Temperate forest >... | reverse complement strand
ATGCCCTGCGCAACCTGGAGTTTCTGGTTTTTGGCCCTTCCCTTAAGGCAACCAAACTTGAAACGAGCAAGGTTTTTTCTAAAGAATTCATGACGCGTAATCAAGTTCCTACGGCTCCGGCCGTTGTCTGTTCGTCCAAAGAAGAAATGCTCGCGGCCAAGGGACAGTCGCAAGGGCCTTGGGTTGTAAAGGCCGACGGGTTGGCCTCAGGCAAGGGTGTGGTGATTTGTGAGACCCCAGCGGAATTTGAAGACTGCGCCGTTGAATTTTTTGACAAGAAAATTTTAGGAGACGCGGCTAAGAAAGTTCTGGTGGAAGAGTTCATCGATGGCGAAGAACTCAGTCTTATGCTTTTGGTGGCAGACGGTAAATTTGAAGTTCTTCCCGTGAGCCAAGATCACAAGCGACTCATGGACAAAGACAAAGGCCCCAACACGGGCGGCATGGGCGCGTTTGCCCCCGTCAAGCAGTGGGCGAAAAAATTGAACAAGATTATCGAAAGAGCTGTCATCCCCACATTGGAAGGTCTCAAAAAAGACGGCATCGATTACCGCGGCATTCTCTATTTAGGAATCATGATGAAAAAAGACGAACCCTACGTTTTAGAATACAACGTGCGGTTCGGAGATCCCGAAGCTCAAGTACTCTTGCCACTTTTGGAAGGGGACTGGGCCGACGTGTTCTTCAAGGTGGCCAAAGACAAGTTGCCGAAACTTTCGTGGAAGAAACAATCGGCCGTCTGCGTGGTCATCGCGGCGCCGGGTTATCCGCAAAATCCCCAAAAGGGTATAAAAATTCTGATTGATCGTGATCTTGCCAAACCAAACGGCACCCATTACCTTCTCCATTGTTCCACGGCAAGTCACCAAGGCTATTACACCAACGGAGGCCGGGTGTTAAATGCGGTGGCCGTGGACAAGAGCCTCACGGTAGCGCGAAAGAAAGCTTACGACTTGGTAAAGGCCGTGGAATTTCCCGGCATGCACTACCGAAAAGATATCGCTAACCTCAAAAAAGGCTGATTTAGCATGGCAAAAGTCGCGCCCTTCGCGGGCTGGCGCTACAACGTGGAGAAATTTGCGGCGCTGGCGGATGTGGTTGTTCCGCCCTACGACGTGATCTCGGCGGAAGAGTTGGCCCGTCTTCAAAACAAGAACCCATATAATTTCAGCCGAATCATTTTGCCCGAAGGTGAAAACAAGCACCGAAACGCCGCGGAACTTTTTCGCCGATGGCAGCAAGAAAAAGTTTTTGTTCAAGACTCAAGCCCAAGATTTTATTTTTACCGGCAGAAATTTCATCTCCTGCCCCACGAACTCTTCTGTCAGAATCTGGACGGCAAAACTGAGCTTAGCCGCACGGGAATTTTTTGCCGGGTAGGCGTGGAAGATTATACTTCCCGAGTGATTCTTCCCCATGAGCGCACGTTTTCGGGGCCCAAGGCCGACCGGTACCTTTTAATGGACGCGGCCCGGGGAAATATGGAGCCCGTTTTTCTGGGTTATGACTCCCTTGATTTCAGTGGCGATGAATTTTCCCGCGCTGTGGGTGCGCTTAAACCCGACATGTCTTTTCGGGATTCGGGAGGCGTGACCCATGAATTGTGGGCCTTGGCCGACGGACAAATCCAAGGGGCAGTCGCCGCCAGTATGAAAAATCTGAAATTTTATATTTTGGACGGCCACCATCGTTACGAGACCGCCCTAAAATTTTACAAAGATCGTGGTGGCGCTTCCGCGGCCTACGTTCTGGCCGATGTTTGTTCTTTAAAGCAAATCGGAGCCGTCATTCTCCCCACTCACCGGGCTTTAAAAGGAATTCCGGATTTGAATGCCGCGAGCCTGGCGACAAAGTTGAGCCGTCACGGCGTTTTTCATCAAAATCTAAGCCTGGCCCAGTTGGAAGAAAAAATGCGTAAGACCCAAGCGCCCACATTCGGGTTTCGTTTCGCTTCCGGTAATTATTCGTTAATGGTTTGTGGGAGTCGTAGTGGGGCACAGTTGGATCTGGAAATCCTCCACGGCGAAATTTTGCCCGCGCTGAACGGGGGCAAGCCCCTTGAAGAAGAACAAATTGGTTATTTTAAAGACATCCGGGAGCTGGAAGAGCAAATTTCTCAGGGTCGGTTTCAATTGGAAATTTTGGTGAAGCCCTCCAGTACCAACGAAGTCATGGAGACCGCCGAGCAGGGAAAAGTCATGCCTCACAAATCCACTTTCTTTTATCCCAAAATTCCCTCGGGCCTCGTGGTCAACCTTTTTGAATAAAGTGGCACAAGCCGGCCCATCGCTTTGGGTGCACGCGGAAGGACAGAAGCGCCACACCCAGGACGGATCCCAGCTTGTTCAGCTCATGAAGAGCGTGGGCCGGGGCCTAAAGACAGTGCGAGCTGTGGACGTGGGATGCGGCGACGGCATCATGGCCCATGAAATGCTTAGTCTCGGGCGCGCCACCCATGTCACCGCATTGGACCTGTCTCCGTCGGCCGTGACGGCTGCGAGACAAAATCTATCCCCCGCTTTGGCAAACGGGCGCGCTGAAGTTTGGTGCATTGACGCCGCGAAGTTTTTCCGCAGTAAAACCCACTGGGATAAGTTCGATCGTTTCGTGATCAATCCGCCGTTTTTTGTGGAGCGTTCGGGCCGGCCTAATAAAAATTTAAAAGATCAATGGGCCCGTCACGACGGCAAATTGAAGTTGAGAGTGTGGGCCGTGGGAGCTAGGCACTTGCTGAAGACCGGCGGGGAGCTTTACTGTGTTTTTCCCACGGAGCGGCTGACCGAGTTGATTGTGGAGTTATCCCGTAACCATATTGAGCCGAAGGAATTGTGGTGGTTCAAAAGTGATTTTCGAAAAAGGCGTGTCTTTCTTCGCGCCATTCGCGGTGCCAAGCCTGGCCTTGTCATCCATTTTGACTATTAAAATGTGCGGGATATAGAAAGCATGCTTGATGGCGACTGTCCCATGGGCATGGTGTTGGTGAACTTCACCGTCGTTGATTTGTCGACGGGTTTTGAAACGGTCCAGACCATATTGTTTTGTTGGCTGGAGTAAGTGATGTTCGAGTCAAAGTATCCTTGGTAATTAACCACGGCCTGTCTCATGGCCGGATTGATGTTCATACTGAATTTTTGGGGAACGCCCCCTGGTCCCGAAATCGATACGGATTTTTGGGCCACTTTTTGAAGGTTGTCGTTTATTTTTGCCACCGAATTGGCCACTGAATTTTGCTTGACCATGCTGCTGTTCAAAATGGCATCAGAAACTTTCTGCTGGACGCCCGATTGAAACTGGGTCCAAACAAGAGTGCGATTTGTTCCAGGAGTTAAATTGGTAGGTAAATACTTTACCACCATAGATTTGGTAACCAGAGGATTTACGGGGGGAGTAACGACGTTGACAGTCTTCAAATCCATGGATTGAGTTTCGGGTGGAATGTACGCCCGAGCGGTCGTCGACCCAGCCACCAAAAGTGCCGCCAGAGCTACTTTCAGAGCCAAATGGGTTTTAAACTGTCTTCCCTTCTTTTCCCTCATACTACCGTCTCATAAAAGCAAAATTAATGCCGACCTAACCCTTTAGATTCTCCATAGAAAACAAAAGGTTAATTATGGGGGGACAGGGCTCGAAATCCGTTTCAAGCCCCCTTGGGAATCGTTAGTTTATTTGCTGAGTTGCCGCCAAAAAATTAAAAAGCAATGGTCGAGCCAAAACTTAACTACCTGAAATATAAGGGAAAAAGAATTTCGCGAAATTGTCAGCGACTACGCCACTATGCGGGACTGTGACAAGTAAGGCCTTGAAACGTGGTCCAAAACCACCTTAAATTCTTGGGATTTCTAGAGTTTACGGACTATCGGCCTGTACCTTGTCAGGTGTCGCATCTGTCAACGCCGCTTGGGGGGGATTTGTGACCCTCTCAGATCATTTCCAGGGCGGCTCCACAGGCAAAATTCTTTTCGAGGACGCCGCGAAAAGTGGTTGTTTTATCCAGATCGACATCCCCGTTTCTGACCTCAATCTCCCTGACAAAAAGTGAATTGACGTTCTCGATCCGCAAAGTAAGAGCATCCGTTAAGACCATGGCAGCTGGTACGACAGTAAATAGAGTCCATAAGTGAACGGGTCCCATCAACATTGCCAAGATGGCTCCTGTAGTAACTGCTACATTGTATAAGGCCGGAGGAAGTATTTGGCCAATCTGATCTTGAATTTCCCGCGGCTTGGGCAAGGTGTAAGCAAACCACCTCAAGGTATCAACGGAGTTTGAAAGCCCCGATCGATAATATAGCTTTTCCACCCACGAGCCTTTCTTCAAGGTATTAGCTCGCGTCACCAAAAAGTAATGAGCGGATAGACTGAGTTCGTCTACAGTGAAATCGCCGCTGCTCATTCGTTTAACGAGATTCCCCGTCAGTTCCGCTAAAAAATTTTTTTGAGATTTTATTTTTTTGGCCATAGCACAACCCCACATGTGCAAAAAGAAACTTTTAGAATGGGGCCGGCCTCTAACGGCATCGACAATAACGGAAGTCAATGCTTCGGCGGAAAAAGTACTCGAACGATCCAGACTAAAGGATACCGGACTGCCGTGGCCGCCGAAGATGAATCCCCGTATGACGTCACTGGGGGCCAATTGCGCATCAAGGAGCGGTCCCAGCTCGGAAATCTTGTTCAGTTTCAGCGGGACAACTTCGGCAGGGGCTTTCAGGGACGTCATCAAACTTTGAAGGGATGCAATACTTCCATCCATCCGGCTGACGTCACCCGTTAGAACTTCCTGTGTCGTGTCTCCAGAATAAACGACAAAAATCTTCTCTGCTCCAAAGGACACAGCCGAAAAACACAGACAACCCAACGCCAGTGCCAGGCAGTATTTCATAAAAGCCTCCCAATAAGAGATTCCGTAAAAGCAACTCCTGTGCCAGGGGAGAGGGCAAAGGAGTTAGGGCTGTGATAAAAAAGACGATGTGACAAAATTCGGGAGGAGCATGACCTTGCCGCGGGGGGGAATGAGTTTTCTGTTTTTCAAAAACTTTGCGGCGGATTTGGGGAGTGGTTGTTAATGTGGGGAGGGGCTTGATTGTGGAATTTGGGAGGAGTGGTTATTAATGTGGTGAAGGGGCCTGGTTGCGGATTTGGGGTGGTTTTGTGGAGCGGGGCTTTGTTGTTGGAATGGCAGCGCGTGGATTTGGGTGAAATGAATTGATCTGAGGAATGCGCCGAAGTTTATTGCCCGGTTTTTTCTGTGTTGTTTTGAAGATCATTGCGGGCGAAGACTTTTTGTGGAATTGGCGTTTTCTTTTTGGTCGTTGCGATCTTCGTGAGTTTGATTTTCTTTGGAGAGATCAGCCTTGTTACGTTGGAGAATTTTGTTTGGGTCTTCTTTATTGCGAAGATCATCGCGATCTTTGAGAGTTTTGCTTGGATTTTCTTTGGGGTGAAGACCTGGAGTGCGGGCGCCTGACTGGAATCGATGTGCCTAAAGGTGCAACTCTGGCCGGCTGACTGGGTTCTGATACTCCACTTCCAATTTCATTTCAAATTCTTCTGGCGTTAAATAATTCAAACTCGAGTGCAGTCGCTTTTTGTTGTACACCTCCTCGATAAAGTACGGCAGCCTTTCTACGACATCCAGAAATGTGCGATAATTCCACATGTAGACTTCGTTTTCTTTGAGCGTTTTCATGAAGCTCTCAACAAACGCGTTGTCGTACGGATTGCCCTTTCTGGAGCACGAGATGATGAATTCGTTTTCTTTGAGAACGGCCACATAAGCATCGCAAAGATATTGCACGCCCCGGTCTGAATGGTGAATGACGCCTTGGGGTGGCTTTCTTCGCTGGATGGCCATTCTAAGGGCAGAGATCGTAAGTTCAGCATCGATGCGCCTTGAAACATCGTAGCCGATGACCTTTCGCGAGTAGAGGTCAATGACCACTGCCAGAAACACAAAGCCGTTTTCAATCCTGATATAGGTGATGTCAGTGGCCCAAACCTGGTTGATGCCGTTGATTGCCATTCCCTCGATGTGGTTTGGGTAGACAATGCAATCGTGATTGCTCTGTGTGGTTCTCACGAACTTTTTTCTGGGTCTGATTTGAAGGCTAAACTTTTGAATTATCCGTCGTAAACGCCGCTCTCCGATGGGTACTCCCTGGCGCTTCAAATGCTGGAGAAGCTCTCTATATCCAAGCCTAGGTTGCTCAACACGGATCTGCTCAATCTTGCCCCGTATGTCGGCTTGCCATTCTTCTTTCTCGGCTCTGGTTACTTTGGGATCGTAGTGATAACTAGACTGAGAAAGCCCCATCATTTCACACGCCCTTTTTTTCGATCCAATTGCTTGATGGTGTTGATTAACCCAGTCAATTCGCTCTCGGGTTGAGAACTCGCTGACCCTTGGATTTTTTTTAACAGGTCAATCTCAACTGCTTGCTGCGCTACCTTCTTTTGATAGACCTCAAGCTGCTCCTCAAGTTCAATAATGCGCCTGGCTTGCTCGGAATTGATACCTTGGGCTTCGAGCGATTCAATTCTCTCGCCTCGGGCCTGGGCCTGAATATCTGCTCGCCAACGGTAAACCATGCTTTGACCGATTTCTAATTCAGCGGCAACTTGGGCTGCGCTCTTACGCCCCGAAACATAGTCATCGACGGCTTGACGCTTAACTTCGTCTGAAAAATGGCGCTTGGTTCCTTTACTCATTTGACTAACTCCTTCGCCCATTATCGGGCCTAAAGAGTCAGACAACCATTGTCATTTTTTCAGGCTCACGAGTTCCAGTCAGGCGCCCGCACTCCAACCATTATGTCATGGAGAGTTTTGTATAACTTTCTTTACTGCGAAAATCGTTTCGATTTGAAAATAATTTATTTTTTCTTGACGGATTTTTTGTAGCAAAATTTTTGAGGTCTCTGGGCTTGATCTAGATCTCTCTTAAATTCTTTGGCTTGGTTGAAGTCATTATTTTTTCTTTGTGGTTTTCTGAAAAATCAAAATTCTCTTTTTCTTCGCTTCTTGGGCCTTTGAAGGGCCTTCAAAACCTCGTGTTATATTTTCTTTTTTGATTAGGAGGATTCTTGATGGAAAATAAGGTGCTTGTTTTAAATCTTCACACCCAAGCCTGCGAGATTGCTTCTCGTTATCAGAAAATTGAAATTGAGCTCGTTGATATTTTGCAAAGAATCGATTTTCACCGGGTTTATCTTAAGTATGGGTGTGGGAGTCTCTTTGAATATGCGGTCTCTCAATTGAGGTTGTCAGAGAGCGCTGCCTACAATTTTATTGCTGTCTCGCGCAAGGCTCTTGAAGTTCCTGCCTTGAAAGAGGCTATTAAATCCCAGAGTCTCTCCGTGTCTAAAGCTCGGCGCATTACGTCGGTCATCACCAAAGACAATCAAGAAAAGTGGATCCCCTTGGCTTTGGAGTTATCCCAAAGGGATTTAGAAAAAGAAGTCGCTAATGTGAATCCCCAAGTGGAAAAGCCTGAGAGGGCTAAGTTTGTGAAAGAAGACCGGGTTAATCTCAATTTCCATGTCTCAGAGGATCTTTATAACAAGATTAAAAGAATTCAAGATCTAGAGGCCCAAAGAACAAGCAAGGTTGTTTCTCTTGAAGACGCTCTGAAAGCCATGGCTGAGCTTTACCTAGAAAAGAAAGATCCCGTAGAAAAAGCGACGCGTGCAGTCGCAAAACCTGACTCGTGCCGAGTCAAGGCGGCCGCTCCGCGGTCAGGACGGTACCGGTCGATACCGGCCGACTCGTGCCGAGTTGAGAAAGCTCAAAAGCCTTCCATTCCCTTTGTCAGGCAAAACATTCCAGCCCATCTCAAACACCAAGTTCATCTCAGAGATAAGGGAAGATGCTCCTACACAGCACCCAACGGCAAGGTTTGCACTAATTCCAGATGGATTCAAATTCACCACATTATCCCCATAAGTCACGGAGGCATGAATCGACTGGAAAATCTCAAGACCCTTTGTTCCGCTCACCATCGAATGATGCACACGCATTCAAAATAGGGCTTAAGTTGGCATTGATTCTAAAGGAGACGTAAATTCCACAAAAAGTCTTCGCCCGCAAAGATCTTCAAAGGACCACAGAAAAAACGGGGCAATAAACTTCGGCGCGTTCCTCAGATCGATTCATTTTCACCCTGATCCTCGCGCAGCCATTCCAACAAAAAGGCCACAAACAACAAAACCACCCCAACTCCGCAACCAAGCCCTTTACCACATTAATAACCACTCCCCAAAAGTCCCCGAACATGAAGGTAACCAGTGGCTTGATTTCACTCCACTCCACTTCGCAGTGACAGTTTTGATCAAACGTGTGAAAAATTGCCGGTGTTTGATTTCCTGGGGCATGGTTATCTGTTGAGTTACAAAATACTACAGCTGAAGAAGGCACCAAAGGAGCTCGGGATAGTTATGCAGCCTGCATTACGGCCTTTCGAACCATGGCATCTACGCCCGTAAGTGCAAATTTTTTCTCCGATGTTCCTGGCAACGATACAGACACGGAGTTCCTTGACAGATCACATGGAGCGTTCGGGAGGCAACAGTCCCTTCTTCTTGATTTTCTCGACGAGGGTGGTGCGGTTCAGGTTGAGGAGGCTGGCCGCTTTGTTGCGATTCCAACCGGTGCGCTCCAGGGCTTGCATTATCAGGGCGTTTTCGAAATTGTCCACGGCTGAATTGAAGTCCAGGCCCTTGGTGGGAACAACAATTTTTTCCGTCGCGAAAGAGGCATTCTTCAATTGATAACGTTCGGGCAAATCCCGCGGCTCAATAATTCCGCGGCCTTTGAGAATCACCAGTCGCTCCACCAGATTTTCAAGTTCACGTATGTTTCCCGGCCATTGATAGCACATCATCAAATCCATGGAGTCGGGGCTGAAGCCGGCCACATCCCGTCTCTTTCCCTCGTTGAATTGGCGGAGGAAATAGTCAATGAGCAGGGGAATGTCCGATTTGCGCTGACGAAGGGCCGGAATTTTGATGGGGATAACGTTGAGTCGGTAATAAAGATCTTCGCGAAAACTTCTCTGAGCTACGGCTTGATCCAGATCTTTGTTTGTCGCCGCGATAACCCGCACGTCGACTTCCACCGTCTTGGTGCTCCCCACTGATTCGAAGGCGCGTTCCTGCAGGACTCGCAGGATTTTTACCTGAAGGCTGGGGCTCATGTCGCCGATTTCGTCTAAGAATATGGTCCCGTTGGCGGCCACTTCGAAGCGGCCCATGCGGCTGGAGATAGCTCCCGTGAAAGCGCCCTTCACGTGACCGAAAAGTTCGCTCTCCAGTAACTCTTCAGGGATGGCTCCGCAATTGACCGGAACCATGAGCTTGTCGGCGCGCCCCGAATTGTAGTGAATGGCGCGGGCGACCAGTTCCTTGCCGGTTCCTGATTCACCGGAAATGAGAATCGTGGAGTCACTGTCGGCCACGCGCTCGATGAGTTCAAAGACGGCGCTGATTTCAGGGGACTGGCCGACGATGTTGTCAAAACGATACTTCTCTTGAAGCTGGTTTTTTAAAACTTTGTTCTCTTGGGCTAATTTTTTATGTTCCAATGCTTTATCCACCAATGTGAGAACTTCTTCTATATTGAAAGGTTTTGTGACGTAGTGAAAGGCTCCGCGCTTGGTGGCTTCGACGGCATTCTGAATGCTGCCGAAACCCGTAAGCACCAGCGTCTGACAACCGGGATGGGACCTTTGGATTTTTTCCATCAGGTCCATGCCGTTGCCATCGGGCAGGCGGATGTCGGCCAGGAGAACGTCCAGACCCCGCTCGGCCGACGCCAAACTTTCGGCTTCCGTCAAAGAACTGGCCGTCAAAATCTGGTGGCCGCGTTTTTCGAGGGCCCTGAAGAGGGCGATACGGATACTGGATTCATCATCAACTATCAGGATTCTGGATCGTTGCATCTCTCATTCCTTCCATGGTTTTAGAGATCGACGATGGAAATGGTCAGGCCTTCTTAGCCTCGAACCCGCCGGCATCGCGCCGCAACTGCCTGCGCTGTTTTCTCGGAAAGTTCCGAGCGAGTTCTGATTTAATTTTAACAAATTTTGACGGGGAGTCAAAACTTCAGTCAAAAAATTGTTAGGGAGTTGGACCTTTGGCGGCTTGAAGAGTGACAGTCACGGTTGTCGATTGCCCGGGAACGGAAGAAATTTCCATTTGTCCCCCGTGTTCCTTGACGATTTGATAGCTCACGCTCAATCCCAGCCCGGGATTTTTCGTTTTATCCTTCGTGGTGAAAAAAGGAGTGAAGACTCGTGCCAAATTTTGGCTCTCCACACCCGTACCATTGTCCGCGATCTCAATGCGCAAAAGGCCGTCAGCGCCCTCTACGGCCGAGGTCTTAAGCCAAATTTTCCCGGGGGGATTTCTTTGCCCCCTGGCGAGACGGTCGGCGATGGCTTCACAGCTGTTTTGCATTACGTTCACCAGGACCTGGACCAGTTGATTTGTGTCGGCGGCCACGCGGGCGTCGGCATCGTATATTTGTTTGACGATTTGTATGCCCAGCCCCCGGGTCTGAAGCTCCATGATGTTTACGACGATCTTGAGAAGATCACCGATGCGGGCCACCTGTTTCTCAGGATTGACCGACTGGCGCGTGAAGGCCAAAAGATTTTCTACGATGGTTTTGCACCGGATTGCCGCATGCTCCATCTCGATTACGTCGGCGTAAATTTTGTCTTCGGGTTTGACTTCTCCTTTGAGTATCTGCAAGAAGGCGATCATTCCACCCAGGGGGTTGTTGATCTCGTGGGCGATGCTACTGCCGATTGTGCCGATTTCGGCCATTTTGGACGATTCCAAAATCTGCCTTTGGATGCGCTTCTCCTCGCTGATGTCGCGGTAAAAGAGAGCGTAACTCCTCTTTTCTTTCTCGAGGGGAACCAGGTGGGACGTGACGGCGAAATGGGCCGAGCTGCTGTCTCGGCACTGGACCTCACCCAAGTCGAAGCTCGTTCCTAGCCGGCAGCCCTCGCAAGGGGCCGAGCGGCCGAAAAGAATTTCGAAACATTTTTTGCCCGCTATTTCTTCTAGGGGAGTTTTGGATTTTTGGGAGTAGGACTTGTTGGCTCTGACGACGGAGTAATCCTCGTCGACGATGGCCACGGGCGAGGTGACGGCGTCAAAGGTGGAGTCCCACTCCTGCTTCAGGGCTTCGAGGGCTTCCAATGTTTTGAGTCGGTCCATGGCCAGGGCTACGGCATCGCCTACCTGGAGAAGAAAATCGTCTTCATCAGGGGCGAAAGGTCGGTTTTCAGGGCGAGCGAGATAAATATGGCCCAAAAGTTCCGATTCGCGAAACAGCGGTGAGCTGAAAATGATGGTGGATGAGGGTTTACCGTCGGCCATTTGGTCCAGAAAACTTTGGTCGTGGGAGAGAATGCGGATCCACGTGAGACCCAGGGCCACCTGAAGGGCATCGGTCAGGTGGCGCTCGATTCCCTGCTTGGTTACGCTCATCTGAATGGCCACCAGGGCTCGATTCAGGGCTTCGGTTCGCTTGGTGGCCTGAAGAAGTTTTTCCCTGGCTTCCACGAGAAATTTTTCTCTGGCACTGACTTTCTCTTCAAGCAGGCTTGTGAGATGGTTTAAGCGCTCGTGCTGTTCCCTCGTTAAAGTCAGGAACGCTTGGTTCTGCTTGATAAGCTCGTATTCTTCCAAAGCTTCGCGTACGGCCAGTTGCAAAGGGTCCGGTTCGAATTGTGGAATGATTTTGAAAAGACCGGCGTCGTTGATGGCCCTTTGTAATTCCTGAGGGCTGGCCTCACTGCTGACGAGAATCGTCTGCAGATCCCCTTGCAGATCTCGCACGTGTTTCAGAAAATCAAAACTCCCTTTGATTTTGGCCTTGGAAGACGGGGGGAGCCGATCAGCTACAACGACGACAGCGTAAGGTTCGGTTTTCAGCGTGGCCAAGGCTTCGTCATAAGTGGCCCGGTGATCGGCACCGAACTCAACTCGGTCGGGAAAGGGATGCCCCACTATAAGAATGCTGGCCCTCATTGGCGGGTCTCCGACAAAAGATTTAATAGTTCTTTCAAGTGGAGAATTTTTCCGTCTGGAATTTCGGCCGGGTTTTCGGGCTTCAGGTGGGTGTACTCACCGTGATCCATAAGCACGGTTTGCATTCCCAATTCTTTGGCGTCTCGGATCTCACTGTCGATGCGGTTGCCGATGCTTACGAAAGTTTCAGGTCGAGCTCCTGATTCTTTTAGGATTTTTTCAAAGATCTGTTTTTTCTTGTCACCTTTGGCGAAATCGACGCAGTGGATTTGCCGGAAGTGGCGCTCTAGTTTTAAAAGGTCCACTTTCTTTTGTTGGGTCCGTAGCATTCCTAATGTTACTAGAATTAGGGTGTAGCGGGATGACAATGCTTCTAATGTAGAGTGGGTATCCGGAAAAGGTCTCAGATCCTCCGTGATTTTTCTGTCGTAAAAGGCACTGGTGCCGGCATTCTCGACGGCTACGGGATCAGCCCCTGGTTTGATTCCGAAGCGGCGGACCAATTCGGTGTAGACGTTGAGCCGTGGCGCAGAAATAAAAATTTTTCGCCGTTCGCTAAAGCATTCTTCGGTGGTGGCGTTGAGGCCCTTTTCCACCATAGCTTTGCAGGCTTCGCGGCTGGCCGGCTCCACCAACTGGCCGTAAGTATCGAAGAGAGTGTCATCCAAATCAAACAGCAGACTGTGGACGGGAAGCTTAAGGCCCATGGAGCGCGATCTCCAGAAGTGCGGGCACCAGCATCTTCCACGCTACGGGCGCCGCCACCCGCTCGGGCAATTCAACGCAGACGCAGGGGGTTTTCAAATCGTGAAGACAGTACTGACCCAGACTTCCGGGCGTGGGATAACCGATGTCTTCGGTGACCGGGTGGCCGAAATTTTTCGCGATCCAAAGAGCCCATTTTCGCGAGGCCTCACCGGTGTAATTCACCTGGGGAATGTAAGTGTGACAATGGACCACGAGAAAGGGTTTGGCTTCAGTCAGTAGTTTCACCAGACCCTGGGTTTCGCCTTCACTAGCCGCGTGGGGACCGGGAAAGTAGCGGGGAGCGCGGTGTTCCTGGTTCCAGTCTTTGGCCGGGAAATTTCTGTTGAGATCCACGCCGTGGCCGTTGGTGCGCTCGTTTTTTTCCAAACCATCGGGGTTGTAGGCGGGAATGGCCAACACGCAGGCTTTAAATTTCGGAGCTTGTTCCTCGGCCGCCTCAATAAAGTCAAAAACGACACGGGAACCTTCCGGCTCATCGCCATGAATCCCGCCGATCAATACAAGTTTGGGCAAACGGGAGTCACCCAAAGTGTAGAGCTCGATGGGCTTATCACTCGCGGAATTTGCCAGTAGCCGTGGTTTGAACATTTGCAGTCAAATTGTAAGGTTGTCTTGACCGATTTGTCGAGGGTGGGCTAATTTCAACCCATGGGTTCCACAGCGATTGTTTTAGCGGCCGGCAAAGGCGTGCGAATGAAATCAAAAACGCCTAAAATTCTCCATGCCGCGGCAGGTCGTCCCCTTATTGATCACGTAATTTCAGGGTTAAAAAGCGCCGGTTTTGACGAAATTCGAGTTGTGATCGGCCACGGCGGCGACCAAGTTAAAAAACATTTGGAATCTTATTCGTCCTTGACCCTTTTCACCCAAACCCAACAGTTGGGCACGGCCGACGCGGTGAAGAGCGCCCAGTTGAATTCCCTGAAAGGCACCGTTCTGATTTGTAACGGAGATCACCCGCTGATTTCCTCAAGCGACTACAAAAAAGCCCTGCACACTTTCACTCAATCGGGCTGCGATCTCATGGTCGTCACGGCCCGGGTGAAAAATCCCGCGGGCTTTGGAAGAATCTTGCGGAGGCGCGAAGGGGGCATTGATTCTATTGTTGAAGAAAAAGACGCTGATGATGTGCAAAGAAAAATTCGCGAAGTGAATTCAGGGTTGTATGTGGTTAAAGCTGAGGTCTTGAAAAAATTTCTACCCCAAATCGAAAACAAAAACGCCAAGAAAGAATATTATTTGACCGACATTATCCAGTTAGCATTGAAAGCGGGTGCGCCAGTGGAAACTTGTACTTTACCGCCCCGGGTTTGCCGTGGCGTCAACAACCAACTGGAGTTAGCGCTAGCGAGCCGAAGTCTTTATCGGCGCAAGGCCCTTGAACTTCTTGACGCTGGGGTCACCATCATCGATCCGGCTGCGACATACATTGAGAGCGATGTGAAAGTGGGGAGCGGTACGGTCATTCATCCCGGCTGCATGATCACAGGCAAGACAGTCATCGGTTCGGATTGCGTAGTCGAAGGCCATTGTCAGATTCGCTCATCGCGAATCGGTGACGGTGTGGAAATTCGCTGGGGTACTCTTATCGATGAGAGCGAAGTTTCCAATGGCGCCGTGGTGGGGCCCTACGCCCGGTTGCGCCCCGAATCGGTGATCGGCGAGAGTGCCCACATCGGAAATTTCGTTGAAATCAAAAAAACCCGCGTCGGTGCCCGTGCCAAAGCCAATCACCTGGCTTATCTCGGCGATGCTGAAATCGGTGAAGATACCAATATTGGTTGCGGGACCATTACATGCAACTATGCCGTGAACCACAAAAAATACAAAACCAAGATCGGCAAAAGAGTTTTCGTGGGCAGTGACAGCCAGTTCGTGGCGCCAGTGACTATCGGTGATGACGCCGTCATCGGTAGCGGCAGCACAATCACCAAAGACGTTCCCGAAAAAGCTTTAGCCGTGGCCCGTGCCCGTCAGTTTGTGAAGCCCGATTACAATAAGGAGAAGTGAAGTGTGCGGCATCGTCGGATATTGGGGACCTGAAAAACCCAAAGCCATAATCCTCGACGGCTTGAGAAGGCTGGAGTACCGCGGTTACGACAGCACGGGTGTGGCCATATTCGATCATGGGCAGCTCAAAGTGGAGCGCAGCCCCGGCAAGCTTCATCGTCTAGAAGAAAAACTGCGGGGCATTGAATTTGAAGGTCCCACCGGCATCGGCCACACTCGCTGGGCCACTCACGGCGAGCCCAATGAAAAAAACGCCCACCCACATAAAGTCGGCGGCGTGGCCATTGTTCATAACGGTATTATCGAAAATTACGGCAGCATCCAAAAGCGCCTGGTAAGTGAAGGCGTGGAGTTGAAATCAGAAACCGATTCAGAACTCATCGCCCATCTTCTAGACGAAAAACTGCGCGAAGGTGCCACGCTCCTCAAAGCCACATTAGAAGTCATTCCCAAGTTGGAGGGCGCCTATTCGATCTTGGTCGTAAACGAGAAAGAACCCGACAGCATGGTGGCTTTTAAAAACGGGCCGCCCATGCTCGTGGGCTTGGGGAACAAAGAAGTCATAATCGCAAGCGACATTCAGGCGGTGATCACCCGCACCCCGCGCGTGGTTTATTTAGATGACGGCGAAATCGTGACCAGTATTAAAGGTGCGGTGAAGTTTTATAATTCCAAGGGTGACGAAATCCGCAAAGACGTACACGAGGTGAAGTGGAGCCAGGCTATGGCCGAGAAGGCGGGCTTTGATCACTTCATGCAAAAAGAAATTTTCGAACAGCCGCAAGCGTTGAGACAAACCATGGAGGGGCATCTGGAACACGAACCCCTGCGGGTTGTGTTGAAGTCCTCGGGGCTCACCGATGATGAATACAGAAATTTTAAACGCATTCAGCTTATCGCTTGTGGAACAAGCTGGCACGCGGCCATGGTGGCCAAGTACGTGTTTGAGCGAGTCACGGGAATTCCCACCGACGTGGACATCGCCAGCGAATTTCATTATAGGCATCTCACACTAGATCCCCAGACCCTGGCCGTAACCGTAAGCCAGAGTGGCGAAACCGCCGACACCCTGGCCTGCTTACGCCGGGTGAAAAAAATGGGCCTCAGAACGTTGAGCGTCTGCAACGTTCCCCACTCCAGCATCGACCGTGAAGCCCACGGCCGCATTTACACCAATGCGGGGGCTGAGATCGGCGTGTGCAGTACGAAATCCTTCACCGCCCAAATCGTGGCTTTGGAGCTTTTATCTTTTCACATGGCCCGTCTGAGAAAATCCTGTTCCGATGAGGAACTAAAAAATTATATTTCAGGATTGTTGGCCCTGCCGGGGCAAGTTGAAATTTGTCTGAATCACGACAAGTGGTTCCGTGAAGCCGCCCAGAGCTTGACCAAATTTCGGGGTTTTCTTTACTTGGGCCGGGGAGTGAACTTTCCCGTGGCCCTCGAGGGCGCCCTCAAGCTAAAAGAAATTACTTATCTTCATGCTGAAGGTTATCCTTCAGGAGAACTCAAGCACGGACCCATCGCACTTGTGGATAACAACATGATCATTGTCGCCCTGGCTCCCAAGGATGAACTTTACGAAAAAAATATCAGCAATATTCAAGAAGTCAAAGCCCGTGGCGGACAGATCATCGCCATCGGTTCCGGCGACGACCAGGGCCTCGAGAAAATATCCAAACATTATTTGAGTATCCCCGAAGCCGTCTGGTCCGCCAACCCGGTTCTGGAATCCATTCCCATCCAACTTTTAAGCTATCACCTAGCGGTGGCTTTGAACCGCGACGTGGATCAGCCCCGCAATTTGGCCAAGTCGGTCACCGTTGAGTGACGGCTGGGCCCGAGGCCGAATGATCCTGAAAGTAGTTTCCGACGGCATGGGAGAGTATGGCCGACAGCACGGGGCCCGCGGAAGTTTCGATGAAATACGTCGTCGCATCGCTCAAGGCTTTTGAATGAACCGCTGAAAAATTCAACATGCGCATGTATTTTTCTATGGGCTTACTGTCGGAGTAATTTTCCACTTCCGAATAAGTCGTTACTTTTAGGCGGGCTTCTTGGTCACTGCTGTAGTCATTGGCCATGGCAATGTAAACAATCCCTTTGGTGTAGAGAGTGCCATTTTCGATTCCTTTTTTTACCCAGCGTATGGAAGCCAGGAAGGGAACTTCAATCACGTTGTTCTCCGTGACGGCATGGTGTAAATCGTAGATCACGTCGCGGACGAAAATGAGATTATAGGCGCCCAGTTCTTTGGTTAATCCAGGAGTGGAAACCAGGGATGGATTCACTTTTCCGTGTTCAACCAATTTCAATTCGGGGATGTTCTCACTGGCGTAGCACGTTTTTGAAGTTCCGATGACTTCACAGATGTTGGAGCCGTCATTATGAATCGCGAAACGGGATTCGATTGTGGCGGCCTGAGCTCCCTGGGATGAAATTAAAACCAAGCTCACGATGCCGCAGAATAAAACACTACCTTTGTGCATGACGGACTCCTTATGATAAAAATATGAGGGCGGGGCCATTGTACCGACAGCCACCAGGAATCCAATCCGGAAAATATTCACTACTGTCTAAAGGATAAACAGGGGGCGCTTATGAATCCAAGGCGAGGGTGACGGCGGCCGGCTATAACAAGGCAGCGAATTTGCATTGCAGTGGCCCACGTATGTTTGGAATTTTTTTAGCCTTGGCTCTTTGTTTGTCGTTTTCCTCTTTCGGCGCCCAGCTGGACCCAGCTCCTTTTTGCGGGCCTGTTAGGAACCCCAAAGTGCCGCCTCCTGACTGCCGCTACTTTTCAGGGGATAAACGGTTCTCCTTACCCACCGAGGCAGAATGGTCGCGGAATGTGGACGGTCAAAGATCGGGTCTCATAAACTTATACCTTCACGGTTCCTTAGAGAGCCTAATGCAAGATTTCATCAAAGCCGGTTGGACGGAAAGTTCTGAGTATGACAGAAAAGACAACCGGGCCTACCTTCACGCGGCTGCGCAGTTTCTGGCGGCCAGGGAGGCTTTGCATATTTATGGTGACTCTCCGGAGTTACAAAAAAAGCTAAAGGATAAATTGCAAGATTCTGTATTTAGAAATCGCATCGAGGCTCGGGCCCGGCAGGTTGAAGAAGTCATCGCGAGCATGCCCGTGTCGGATGAATATGTCTGCGGCAAACTTCAGGTAGCGGCCTTTGAAAAGGACAACGAAGTCATCGGTGGGCGCCATCATTTCCGCATCTTTGATTTGGGCCAGGTGGACGTCCAAGGCCAGCCCGTTTGGGGAATTTCCGCTACTCAGGATATCGGCCTCTATTTTGATTTTGACCACAAACTTTTAAAGCGCGGTTTTTTAAACCACAAAATTCAATTCAATGCGGACGGCGAACGGAATAAACTCCTCTCGGATTTGGAATCGATCCAGGCCGTGGTCGATGTGGTGCCCTTCCCCGTCGCCTTTTCCTGTTCGGCCCCAGGCGATCATGCCTATTCGAAGGACGGAGAAAATCTCGAGATTTTTCTGCAACCCTGAGACCTTTAGTCGTTTTTATTGTTGCCCGCACTGAACCTGCACGTAATCACCCTGAGGTTCGTTGTAAGAGAGGCGGGCTATTTGAATAGTACCGCTGGATGATATAGTTTTCTTATCGCCGACGGCGCTGATGGTGATCATAGTCACACCGCTTTTGGATCTTGAATAGGCCACCGTAATGTTAAGATCCCCACTTTCAACCAGTGTTTTTCCGCCGTCCTTATAAGGATCAAAACTTAGAACTCTGGGCACTTTTGTCACCAAAGAATTGACTCTGTAAGTGCAGCCGATCCTAATTTGAGAGGGAGCCTTGCCTTCGCTCAGCGTAGAAAAAAGTCCAACGGCTAAAATTAAAAAGAAAACTTTCATTGATCGTCGTCGCTTTTCGGAGTGATCGAAAGAGTTTCAGATCTGTCACCCAAGGAGCTGACAACAGCGACCTTATAAGGGCCTTGGGTATTTTTAAGAATTGCGGCGACGTCACCCGACCACGTGATATGAGTACCGTCTTCTGAAATCTTGGCGTCGGGGAGAAACCGTCCGTTGACTTCGATGTGAGACCCCGGAGAAATTTTAGCGCCGGTGACCCCGAAGCCGGTGACCTTGCCGCCAGTTTGGTAAATCTCAACGTGACTCTCCGTCGGAGACGGAGTCTTGTCCTTGGGAAATTCAACAAAGTAATCCGCCCGGCACATTTCCTTGTCCGCGTCGGGACCAAACGTCACGTTGCGGGGAGGCTGCAAGGGATTAGTGGAATCGTCGGGGTTGGAGTAGACACAGGTATTTTGAAAGTGGGTCCCGGCTTTGATGGGAATGGGCTGCTTCAGAAAATACGATTGCTGGTGGCTGAAATCCCATTTTAACTTCAAAAGGCATGAATCTTTTCCGTCCGAATTCATTTTTGCAGAATAGGTTTGGCCCAATTGATGCTGATGGGGCAAAACTCCCGCCAGTTGCACTTCATTGGTATTGAGCTTATCACTGAGACCCAGCTCTTTCATTTTTTGATCCACATCCAGATCCAGAGTGATGGGGAAGTGCGTGTTGCCTTTGGGAATGGATTCGATTCCATCGGGTCTCGAATCTATCTTTTCTACTTCGATATTTTGAATTTCAGTATTCACGGTGTCGTGGGCTAGACGAATTCCCACCTGTGTCTCGTCCACTTGGGGCACCTTCGCGTACTGGGTATAGTGAACCTGCATTACGAGTCTGGATCCTTTGGGAATCCTCAAAGCCCTGTCTCCGAAATCGAGAGGGCCGGAGCCGGGGAACCATGAACCCACCAAAATGAAATTATTATTCCGCCCGTCCCATCCTGGGCCTTCGACGACAGGTTCTCCGCTTGCTTTCTTATCGGGAATGGATTTTTGAAAATCATCTTCCAGTTTTTGGGGGTCCATATCTGGAGGAGTATTTGGGGGAACGATGAAAAGATGAACGTGGTGGACGGCCGGAAAAGAATTGGCCCCCGTTCCGGTTCCCGTGCCCCTGGCCTCCGTAAGAGTGGGGTGAAATTCTATGGATTTCATTAAGGTGTCCCCGTCGAACTTCGCAGGCAGAATGAAGTTCCTGAAAACATCGCTGCCCGGGGTTTGCCCCGGTTGCAGCGGAGGCACGGTAAATCCATTTTTCGCGTTTTGCAAAATTATGTCAGGATCGCCATCCGCCCAACCGGTCGTTTCTTTGACCATTGGCGGGCAAGTCAGTTGGCCGGGATCGCCCACGGGTGGTTTTTGCGCCGAAGTCGCCCAGTCATGGACGGTTTTCATTTCAGCTTCCGTCAAGAAACGGGGATTGTTATAGCGATCTCCGCCGCCACAATCGTCACTTGGTAACCACGCGGCTCCGTGAGGCATATCATAATCACGAATGGCGTTCCAAATGGGCTTGGCGAAGAGGGCCGCGTCCTTATAAGTGGTCAACGAGAATCCGCCGATGCCCCCGGGATTGTGGCATGATATACAATATTTGTTTAATATGGGAGCGACTTTTTCGGAGTAAGTCGGAACTGAGTCAGTCCCCCCTGCGGGGCCATGTTCTTCCACTTTTTTTACCACGTCCTGAAGTCCGTCAACGTTGTCGCTGTGGAGGTTGGCGGCCGGGGTGTCGGGAGTCGTAGGTGTGGTGCACTGTTGGCAAATTTCGTCTTTGAGCGCGGCCATCATCCCTGGTTTGACTTTTGGGTCAACGCAGACGATGGCTCTTTTTCCATCTTCTGAAAGATATTGGAGACTGGAGCCTTGGGGAAGCTGCTCTTTCATCACGGCTTCAGTTACTTTTGTAGAAAATTTAAGGTCAACTTTCTCCATATTTCCGGCGGAATCGGAGAGGGCTGTGGTGCCGCTCCAAAAGAGAAAGAACAAGCTCGCCAGAGAAACGGCCCTTACAGAAAACAAGACCTTCAAAGGTTCCATCAAAGCTCGCTCCCTTTTCACTGGAAAAACTCCAATAGCATCTACAGGTTGCTTTCGGCGTAACTTAGAGAAATGAGGAGACTGGGATTACGGTTGTGAACAGCCGGCCAGTGCAGATCCGGCCCATGGTCCAGTTAATAAGTTCGTCAATTTTGCCGTTTTAATAAGTAGCCAGGACGGCTCAAAGAAAATTCCAGGAAGGGAAATACGGGCCAACCCCACGGAAAGGGCTTGTCATGGCTAAAAAGATTTTCACCGCGATTTTTCTCACATTAACCTTCGCGCTGCTTATTCCAAGTTCTCGCGCGATGGCTTACGAAAAAGAATTCACAGTCTTTGACATGAGAAAAACTCTTCCCCTTCATGACGACGACCCCGTGTACCGGGACTACTATGTGAATATCGGTTCGGATAGCGGCGTGCAGGTAGGCGCCATTCTGGCCATCTACCGCCATGTTCCCGTCATCGATATTTACCGGAACAAGGCCGAAGGTGATTTGGTAGTTCCCATCGGTCATATGAAAGTCATTCAAGTTCAAAAATCCATGAGTGTCTGCCGAGTGGCCAGCATTGCCAGTGAGAAGCAGATTCCCGTGGTTCAATATGAGACGGTGATGATGGGGGACCAGGTCCGAGTGGCTGAAAACGCGCCCCCCGAAGAAAGAACACCGGCCATGGCGCCGGCTCCCGCGGCCGAAAGCCCCAAGCCGTCGGTCTCCCACCACAAAACTTTAAAGGTCCTACCTAAAGTGAAAAAGGCCGCTTCTCAAAATCTTCCCATGGCGACAACGGGCGGAGAGCAAACGGAAGTAGTTGGCAATGGCCGCTCCTAGGATCTCACGACTTTGACGGAAAATCCCATTCTCCAATTGCCTGCGAAGCATCTTTATTGGGAAGCGACGGTGAGCTCACTTCCAAGAACACTGGAACCGGCTCTTACACGCTGGCTATTTAATCACGGCTGTTGGGGAACTCAGGAAAAATTGGATTTCGACCAGAAAGACCTGCGGTACATGGCCCGGGTCCGCGTTCACCGAATCATCAGCTTGAATTCCTACTTTGACGTAAGCACAAAAGAAAAAGTGGAAGCCTATCTGTTCAACTGGCTCCGGCGGCGGGCGCCTATGGCCCGAGTGTCATGGGAACTGAAAGCTTCTCAGGATTGGCTCAAGGAATGGAAAAAACATTTCAAACCTTTCAACCTGGCCGGCTTCAAGATCGTTCCCGCTTGGGAATCAGAAAAATTCAAAAAGCGTAAAAACATGCTGCTTATTGAGCCGGGCATGGCTTTTGGCACGGGAACCCACCCCACAACCCGTTTCGCCGTGCAAATGCTAAAAAAGGTTTCAAAAAAATTAAATGGAAAATCAGTTTTGGACGTGGGCGCCGGCAGTGGAATTCTTTCTGTGGTCGCCGAAAAACTAGGCGCGAAAAATTGCGTGGCGCTGGATATCGACCCGGAGAGCTGGCGCGAGTGCCGCAAAACTTTTAAACTTAATAATTGTAAACGGTGCCGGGTCACCACCGAAACTTTGGGTGAGGTGAGACGGAAATTCGACGTGGTGGTGGCCAACATAATTGACGGCGTCCTAATGGACATGAAAGAAGATTTATGGAGGACCGTCAAACCCGGCGGCCTCATCATTTTATCCGGCATTCTTGCCGATGGCGCCAAGGCCTTTCGCAAGAGTTTTCTGGCCGGAGTCTCTTGGCGGGTGTTGGGAGAAATTTCCGACGGGGAGTGGACTTCCCTGCTCATTTCAAAATAAAATCCCTCTGTGAGAAGATTTTTTGTTCCGTCCGATGAAAAATTAGATGGGGGCGTTTCTATCCAGTTGGGAGGGGACGAGTTCCACCACCTTAAAAACGTCTGCCGTCTTGAAACGGGGGAGAGAGTCGAGCTTCTCGACGGCCGGGGCCGCATCGCCGTGGCTGTTATCGGAGAAATGGGAAAGAAAACCGCCACACTTGCCGTCGAGTCCGTGCGGAACGTGGCCCCCATGCCCAAGCCCCACGTAGAAATTGTGCTGTGTGTCCCTCGTTTTCAGAAAATGGACGTGATAATCCAAAAAAGTGCTGAGCTTGGCGCTGTGACCTTGGTTCCCGTGGTGAGCGAGCGTAGTTTTATGAAGTCCGTTTCAAAAGAGCTTCTCGCCAAATCCCATCGCTGGGAAAAAATCGCGGCGGAAGCCTGCAAACAGTCAGGCAGGGCATGGCCTCTGACCATCGCCGAGCCTTCTTCTTTAAAAGAAAAAATTTCGCAAACTCCCCGGGGCCGGGGGCTTTTTCTATATGAAGGAGAAGCGGCCGAGGATATTCGGTCCTGCCTTCAGAGTTGGGTGGCACCTGAAACTCTTACGGTCTTTATTGGCGCTGAGGGAGGTTTCAGTCCGCAAGAAGTGCAAGAATTTGAAAAGGCTGGCATGGCGCCCGTAACCCTGGGACCCCTGGTCCTTCGCGTGGAAACGGCTTGCATAGCCATTTTGTCCGTCATACAATACCACTTTGGCGGAATGCGTTAGGCGGCAATGGAGAGTGTGCATGAGCGAAGATTTTGAGTTCAAACCACTGACAGAAGGTCTGGGCTTTCACAAAAAAGTAATCGACCTGAAAGAAAAAGAAGAGACGTCGGTGTCGGGTAAGGCGTCCAGTTCTTCGTTTCACCCTTCGGTGAATTCAGCCGCTAAAACCGTTCACGTCACAGAACCGGGGGCGCGAAAAGCATCCCGGATCCCGTCCTCTTCCACCGACACGACCTGGAAGCCCACCCTACCCAAAGCAAATATAGATGAAGCGGCCCAAGGGCTAAGGCTGCCCCAGTTGATTCCCGTGGCCGCAAGCTGGCCCGCCGCGGTTTTTGATACCACAATGGTTTTGGGGTTGACCCTGATTTTTTCAGCGGCTGTTTTCGCCGTGACACATATTTATATTTCCAACTTGATTCTGATGATCCAAACCGACGGCGCGGCCCAAGCGGCCACGGCAGCCATGATTATTTCGGTGTTCGAAATTTATTCGGTGACTTGCCGGACGTTTTTCGGAAAAACCCTGGGCGAGTGGACTTTCGAATACCGCCTGGGGAGCTACGCCCAACAACAGCAAGTTTTGTATCCTCTGAAAGTGGCTTGGCGCGGGTTGGTTACGGCCATCACCGGTTTCGTACTGCTGCCAGCGCTTAGTACGGTGCTTCGCAAGGACGTGGCGGGAATTCTCTCCGGCACTTCCGTTTTCTTGGAAAAGCGATGACCGATCCCCTTCCCAGGGCTGAAGTCGCTCCGCTCTGCGAGAGACTCCGCATTGCCGGCCACAAAATTGTTTTCACCAACGGCTGTTTTGATGTTCTTCACTGGGGTCACATTCAGTATTTGACCCAGGCTAAGGCGCTGGGAAGTTTTCTCTTCGTCGGCCTCAACTCGGATTCCAGCGTGAAAGGTCTCAAAGGACCTGAGCGGCCGGTTCAATCCGAACTTGACCGGGCCCGAATCTTGTTGGCCCTCAAAGCCGTCGATGGGGTTTCCATTTTTTCTGAAGATAACCCTTTGGAACTCATTAAATTGGTGAAGCCCGGCTTTCTCGTCAAGGGCGGTGATTGGGCGCCGGAAAAAATCGTTGGCAAAGATTTTGTGGAAGGATTGGGCGGCAAAGTCATAAGCCTTCCCTTTGTCGACGGGCATTCGTCTTCGCAGATTCTCGAACGGATCAAGAAGCTTTAGCGCTCCCTTTCAAATGGCGTTCCCATTTTGGCTGGATAGCGGGGGTATCAACACGAATGATGCTTTCAGGGTTAATTTTATAGGGAACGAACATTTCCACACCGGGTTTATTGGTTTCACTTGCGCTGAAGTTGGGGCCAACGGTAACAGTGGACTCTCCATCATAAAGAAGTTCTTGTTTAAAGATTCCTGTTTGCCAGATGACAGAAATTTGGGGGATCTGTACTTCAAAGACGTATAACTTTTGAGTTGGGTCGCGGGCTCTGTCGGAACTGTAGTAGCCAAGCGAGGCTGCGATCTCCCGGTATTTTGAAACAGAAATAAACATTCTGGTATCTGCGTCGTAGAAATCCGTGAGCCTGGCTAAAATTTCATCTATCGGACCGGCGCCATACCGTTGCTTTCTAGACCTTTTCAAGGAGATAAAAGTATCGAGTAGACTCAAGTGGGCCCTATCTAAATTTAAAAAACCAGGAGCATAAATCCCATTTTTAAGCATCGAGTCTTTTTCGGTTTCGGTCAAAACCATAGCTCTGTATATTTTTGTGGCACCAAGTCGGGAAGAGAACATTTCTCTTAATTTCCAAGGCGAAGTGGAGGTAATAGCAATTGAAATGCCAAAACCTGTCTGCGACGAACCTTAAATTCACAGCCGGGCGCCGATTTTCAGTGATGCCGTGGTGGTGGTGTAAGTGTCTATTTCTAAGGACGCGAACATTTCACTTATGGCCAAGTTCACGCCGATCATGGTGTGCATGGTTTGGCTGATTTGGTTGGTTTGAGTGCCATCTATGGTCAGCGAAGAATCAAATTGGCCTTGTCCGTAGAGATAGCCCGCGCCCACATAAAACGAAAAGGGATCCACGTTCACACCGGCCACCAAATCGGCCCCTTCTGTTTGTGAGACAAAAACCGTGTTCACATTGGTGTTGGTGGCGGAAAAAAGCACGCTGAAAACAGCCGGCACGAAGGTGGCCTGAAAAAAACCCCAGCGCAAAGCGCCGGAGTAAATTCCCACGCCTTCATTTTCGCTAAGAGGAAGAAAACTGAAAAACAGGTCCACGCTGTCAAAAATCCCTTTGCCCACCGTGACTCTCGGATAAACCACGTCCCGATCGACTGCCGCTTTGGAGCCGTAGTAACCGATGTCTTCAGTGGGAACACTTTCCACGGCCAATCCCAATTCAAATCCGGCGTAACCGCCCATGGGATAAGGGTTGTCCACGGGGCGAAAGCTGGTGCCGAATCCCAAAATCTGCAGAATGGACTGTTGCTCGCCATCGGAAAGATCCGTGGGAATACTCAAAGCCCCCAACGCGGCAGGGGTTTTTGTCAGGCCGATGACTAAGATGAGCGATAAGATTATGTAGCGCAAGATCATGAATTCACCTTGGTTTCGAGTCTGCCCCAATTTTTTCAGCATGGAAAGAAAAAGGTGAAAATGAACCCGTACCCTGATACATCAAGGGAAGATGGGAACAGGGGAAATTTTAAAACATTGGAACGCCAGGTTCGGCGTCAAGTTGCCTTTGTCCGAGGCGGCTTTGCAAACCACTTTTTTTTCATGGCCCTCGACAAGTCTCCATCAAATGGAACTTCAAAGCGGCTGGCTTTTGTGCAAGCAAGACGCCGACCAGCTCCGAGTTCATTTGGCCATTCCGAAAGAGCGCGCCGCGGTCGATGAGTTTTGTGCCGACGCTGCGAAAAGTCTTCGTGGCAGGGCTCTGGACCTCCAGTGCCGCCGCATTGTTTTCGGTGGCGGCGAGGAGCATTTGTTTCCGGGAGTTCCTTTGATGGCCGATGAAACTCACGGCTCCCCTTGGTTTCCATTTTTTTCGGCTTCGGGTCCTGAAGTCATGGACTTTCAAGGGAACGTGGAAGTTTTGGCGGCCAAGGCCCAATCTGTTTCTGCATCAGGGAGGCTGCTCAGCTCCCATTCTTCTGAAGAAAAACAGAAAATCGCCGAATTCGTTTCACGGGAATTCCCCGGCCGATGGGCTCGGGAAATATCTAAAGATTTCAAAAATAATTTTTTCGATTCTTATTTTGCTTATTTTCTCGACGGCGAAATGGCGGGCTACGTGAGACTCTATGGATGGAACCCATCTTACTGGGGGCCCGGGGTTTATTTTTCTGGCCCCGGTCGGAAACAGGGAGGCCTAGGCCCCATCGGAGTGGCAGCCGCCAGGCGCAATCGGGGCATCGGTAAGCAAATTTTAAAAACAAGTTGGGAGCTTTTGCGAGCGAAGGGGATTTCAAAGGTCCGGGTGGACTGGACCACGGAGACAACTTTCTATTTGGAAAGGGGATTGGAAATTGTTCAAAAATATCAGCCGGCATTTATTGAAGTCTAACCAACACCGACAGTATTTCGTAGCGGCGATGATGGGGATGCTGACGTTTTTTATTTTGTCCAGCGCTTGGGGCGCTTGGCGCAAGCCCTGGCGTCGCGTAGACCCCTATCCCAAGATGGGTAGTTTCTTCACGACATTTTATGACGTCCCCAATGAGAGCGATTATTCCAAAGACCAGACCGCCCAAATCAAAAACATGCAAGGAGAGGTGATCGCATCGGTCAACGCCTCATTCAAAAAAGATTTGGATGTGGAAGGTACCGGTATTCTGAGAAGCGGAACCACAGTGAATTACGCGGGCAGAGTGGATGATGAAATCCGCTACCGTGTCAGCTCAGCCAAGTGGGGCTGGGGCGTGGGGCAATGCGCGCTGAAGCCCTATCACACCATCGCGGTGGACCCCAATATCATTCCACTGGGATCTTTGGTTTACATTCCCGCCATCAAAGGCGCCGTTTTGCCTGATGGCACCGTTCATGACGGATTTTTTTACGCCGACGACATCGGCTCCCGCATTCTTCACCGTCACGTGGATTTGTTCGCCCAAGAAGGTGAAAACTCTTATCAGATTTATGAAAAAGTCGGAATCAACACGGGAACCTACGTGGATATTTACAAAGTTAAAGATCCCGATCCTCAAGGTTGCCAATCCAAGCCCCCCACTTACCTTACTCCGCGCTCACAAAAGTGGGCTGCCTCTTATGTCCAAGGTTTAGTGAATCTGGCCGACGAGTACGCGGCTCTGGGGCAGACCGATCAATTGCATTCGGCTCTGGACAAAATTCACAGCACCCAAGGGTGGTGGCATCTGGAAGGGAACGAGCCTTCTGACGAAGCCGTTGCGACTTCCCTGGAAATTCAAGCCCGGTCTGAAATCGCGGCTCGGGCGACTGAGGGCGACGGGAGCTCACTGGATTCCTTGGAGATGGTCCGCTACGACAGAGAATTCAACGGCGATAGTTTGAGTCCCGGTGAAGTGGTTCTTACCTTTGACGACGGTCCCCATCCCCGCTACTCGCCCGTGATTCACCAGACACTTAAAGAAGGCGGGGCCCAAGCCGCGTTTTTTGAAGTGGGCGAAATGGTGGGTTACCATCCCGAATTGACCAAGGCTTACGCGCAAGAAGGTTGGGTTATCGGAAATCATTCTTTCGATCATCCCGACCTCACTAAATTAAGCGACGCCGACGTGGCCGCCCAGATCAACAAAACGCAAGAGGCCATTCAAAAGGCTTTAGGCGGACCTGACGACTTCAACGATTATTTTCAAACGTTCTTCGCCCGGTTCTTTTCATTTCCACGCAAACTCTTCGCTCCTGAATTTCTCCGGTCGCCTTACGGCGCCCGCGATCAGCGCACCATGGACATCATCACCGGCACCCACGTGGGGCAGTCCATCATAGACGGGAAAACCCAAGACGACACTTTCTCCCACATCATGTGGGATATCGATTCCCTGGATTGGCAGGATCATTCACCGGCGAGCATCGAAGATCGGGTCTTCAAACAATTGGAGGCTAACAACCGCCGCGGCGTCATTCTCATGCATGACATTCATCCCCAGTCGGCGTTGGCGTTTCAGCTGATTTTGCCGCGACTCCAAAAGGAAGGGTACAAACTTGTTTCCCTCTATGACATGGTTTTGGAGTATCAGAAAAAAGTGGAAGAAAACCTCGACGACATGAACATGACTGAGACGCGACCTTAAAAATTATCCGACGACGGTTTGAATGGCTTGCAGGGCGGCGGAGGCGTTGGCCTGAAGTGTGGTCGATGAAGGTGATTGAGAAAGTTGGGTTAGGACGGGGATGAGACTGTTCAAAGATTGGGCTACGCTGGCGGGAACTTGCCCCGT
>Ga0206839_1030_pt1 | contig 28935 bp, 29 predicted proteins | sample Alteio_BWOrgCont_27_FD_152883 | JGI IMG/M metagenome (GOLD analysis project Ga0206839, IMG submission 152883) | Enriched cells from forest soil in Barre Woods Harvard Forest LTER site, Petersham, Massachusetts, United States -... | ecosystem: Environmental > Terrestrial > Soil > Temperate forest >... | reverse complement strand
CATCTCGAAGGCCGGTTTCAATGAAGGTACTTTGTCGAATTTCACGCGGAAAGGTTCTTCGTCCTCTCGCACTTCCACGGCGTCTTTTGCACCCAGGGGGGCTGCGTGAACGGCAACGATTTCATTTTTGAAATAACCTTCTTTCGTAGCCGTCTGAGCTCGCTTGTAACTTTCGATGGCGAAGGCGTCTTGATCTTCGCGGGAAATATTTTTCTCCCGGGAGCAGAGTTCGGCGGCATTGCCCATGTGGAAATTATTGTAAACGTCCCAAAGACCGTCTTTGATCATGCTGTCAGTGGCTTGAAAGTGGCCCATCTTATAACCCTGACGGGATTTCTCCAATAGGTGGGGTGTCAGTGACATATTTTCTTGGCCGCCGGCAACGACCACTTGGGTGTCACCGGTCAAAATGGCCTGAGCTGCCAACATCACGGCTTTGAGGCCGCTGCCGCAAACTTTGTTTATGGTGGTGCAAGGTGTGGTATTAGGAAGTTTTGCAAACAGGGCCGCTTGCCGCGCTGGCGCTTGGCCGATTCCGGCCGTTAACACGTTACCCATTATGACTTCATCCACGTGCTCTTTTTTTATTCCGGCGTGAGCTATGGCGGCTTCGATGGCCATGCTCCCTAGTTGGGGCGCCGGCACCGCGGCCAATGCGCCGTTGAAAGAGCCGATAGGTGTTCTCATGGCACTTGCAATAATGACTGAGTCGGACATACTAAAACCTCCGGGCTAGATTTTCGGCCTCTAGGGTCGGTCACTCCAGGCCATTTGTCAATGAGGCCCGACTCTTCCATAGAGAGCTAAGGCCTGGCCGATTTTTTGTGAGGAACATAACAAGCGATGCGCCGCATATTTTGGGGGGTCACAGTAATTTTAGCTTCTGCCTTGGCGGGCGCCCTGGCTGTCAGTCACAGTGGAAGCGCCACCGCCGGTGAAGAGCAGGCCCTGGATACTATTTTGCCCAATATGGTTGAGCGAAATCAGGGTGGCGTGGTGAACATTCAATCCACGACGTATGTGAAATCTTTTGGCTACTACGGCAGTGGTTACGATGATTTCTTCAGTCAGTTTTTTGGAATTCGTCCCCAAGTGGAGCATCAAACATCATTGGGTTCGGGATTTATTATCGATCAAGACGGCTACATTCTGACCAACAATCACGTTGTGGCCGGCGCCGACAAAGTGGTGATTCTTTGGGGGGATCCCAAGGAGCCCAAACAGATCAAGGCCAAAATTATCGGCACCGACGACATCGTTGACTTGGCACTTTTAAAATTAGTCCATTCTCCCGGCAAATTGAAGCCGCTGGTTTTGGGAGACTCGGATATCATTCGCGTTGGCCAGACGGCCGTGGCTATGGGCAATCCCTTCGGCCTGTCGGGTACGGTAACCAAAGGAATTATCTCCAGCCTCCATCGCAGCATCGGCCAAGGGCCCTATGACGACTTCATGCAGACCGACGCCAGTATCAACTTCGGAAATTCCGGCGGTCCACTTTTTAACATTAAGGGTGAAGTCATCGGTATCAATACGACCATTCGCGCCGACGGACACGGCATCGGTTTTGCCATTCCCATCAACCTGGTGAAGAAACTTATTCCCCAACTGGAAAAATACGGGCGTGTGGTGCGATCCTGGCTGGGCATCGTGGGTGAGAACAACCGCCCCGCTTTTCAGGAGCAATTCGGCATTTCGGGAAAACCCGGCGTGGTCGTGTACAGTGTGGTGGCTCGCCATCCGGCGGCCCGCTCAGGCCTTGAGGCGGGAGACGTGATCGTGTCCGTCGATGGCGCACGAGTTAAAGATATTTATGATTTGGAAAGGGAAGTCCAGGCCATGGCGCCAGGAAATACCGCCGACATATTAGTGTCCCGGGTCAGCCGAGGGGGCGCCAGGGAGACCCACGTGAAGATTACGGTGGAAGAACTCCCCCCGTCCAACCGACTACCCGAAGGCTACAATTTCATGTGAGGATGACAGGGTGAAAACAGGTCGCGGCAAATTCGTTTTGGCATTACTTCTTTTTTCTCTGATGGTGACAGCGGCACCCGCTCCCAAGAGCAAATCCATTTCTCAAGGTGAAGCGCCGCTGGTCGTGGAGCGGGGACAGGCCCGCAGGCTCTTCATTGTTGGGTTCGCTGGGCAAGTTAACGTGATCCCCATGCCCATGGGGAATCAAGTGACCGTGCGTGCTCTGAAATATATGGATAAGGAAGACAGCAAAACTCAAGGGGCCGATGCCTTGGACCAGCTGGTGATTCGTTCGTCCAATTTGGGAGACACGGTGGAAGTGCGGGCCCAACTGCCGCCCAACGGCACCGACTGGGTTCGGTGGGCCCAGGGCAAGCACGTTCCCCAAGTGAGGTTGGACATTACCGCTCCCCAAAATATGAACTTGGAAATTTATTGGACCCACGGTGATGTGCACGTTCCCCGGTGGACTGCCCCCGTCGCCGTTACAAGCCAGGACGGGCACCTTGACGTAGAAAACGTGGATGGAAACGTGACCATTCGGAGCATGTCGGGAACTGTGAAGGTCGAAAAAATCACGGGCAATGTCAATATGGAGAATTTTTCAAGTGCCATCACGGCCGAAGACATAACGGGCAAAACAAAAATTCGAAATTTTTCCGGTGAGGCCCATGTGAAAAATGTGACAGGGCCCGTCTACCTATCTTCGCAAAAAGGTCCCGTAACTCTTCAGGACACTAAGGGGACCTTGGAAGTCCAAACAGGAATGGCCGTGATCCACGTTTTGGAACACGACGGCTCTCTGACCGGTCATAGCGACGCGGGCGCCATCAATGCAAAGCTCATCGGCGACACGGCGGAGGCCCGCCTGACAAGCGTTTCAGGCTCCTTAAGTTTGACGGTACCCAAAGGCAGCCGAGCTTCAGTTAGTCTGTTCACCACCGAAGGGCACCTTACGGCGCCTTCGTCTTTGGAGCAGAAAAATGAAACCGCGGGCCGATGGGCCCGGGGCAATCTCAATGGTGGCGAGACCGGGAGAATTCGTCTTCGGTCCGACTCTGGGGATTTGGTGCTTCGGTCGCTTTGAGGTGTGATCAAGTTTTCGACAAAGGCTTTCGAATCCTGTAAAATTTCAAACCTCTCCTTTGGTAGGTAGCCAAAAAACGATTCTCCGTGGCACTTGCCTTGCTAGCCGCAAGGACATGAGAAAATCAACTTTGATATTTTTTTCGGCCGTGGTTGTCGCGGCTCTTATGGCTTTCCCACGACCCGCACAAGCCGCGGGAAAATTTTCCCAATTTTGTTTTAATTTTCTTTCGTGGGATCTGCCGACATTGCAGGGAGACAGAAAAAATATTTTGGTCATCAATCCTCGCGCCACCGAAAAGGTGGAATTCAAGAACATCGACGGGACGGGAAAGTACAATTTCATGTATCTGGGTAAAGATTTTCTGCGTGATCCCCGCTCTTGGCCGGGCTTAGCCGATATCAATCAATATGTAGACCGCATCGTGGATTCATATAAAAGTTCAAAAATTGATGGGGTCATAGGCATTCAGGACTATCCCGCCGCCCTTATCGCCGCGGCCGTGGCTGAAAAACTCAACTTACCCCGGGCCAAAAACAAAGATCATGCTGGAACTGAGCCATAAGTTTGCCAGCCGGGAGTTGCAAAACAACGTTGTGCCAGGGGCTGTACCGCGATATCAGTTGCTGGATCCCTTTAATCTCAAGCCAGAGGACGTTAAACTTCCTTACCCATTCTTCGTCAAACCGGTGAAAGCCAGTGCCTCTGTCAGGGCCGGCGTCGTTCACAATTTCACTGAGTTGCAACAGGCTCTGCATTTTTCAAAAATAGAGGAGTTTGGCTTTTCCGCCATTATGAGACCCTTTGAGCAACTTTCAAAAACTTTCGGCGGCCCAACAGTTCCGGCCAGGGACTTCATCGCTGAAGAGCTTATCGTCGGTCCTCAAGTCACAGTTGACGGTTACGTTTCAAAAAAGGGTGTTACGGTCCTTGGCGTGGTGGATTCAATTATGTATCCAGGTACCAATAGCTTCGCCCGATTCCAGTATCCGTCTGCCTTGCGACCCGACGTGGTGGCCCGTATGGAAAAAACCGCCAAAGACATTATGGAGGCTTCGGGGCTTCAAAGTAATATTTTTAACATCGAAATGTTCTACGACCCTATCCTCGACCGCGTTTTCATAATCGAAATCAACCCCCGTATGTCTGAGCAGTTCGCTGACCTTTACGAGAAAGCCTTGGGAACAAACCTGTACTCCATTCAGACGGCTCTGGCATTGGGTGAGGAGCCTGTCCTTTCTCCCGGTGGCGGCAAGTATGGCGTCTCGGCCAGTTACGTCTTGCGAACTTTTCCTGGACAGCAGCTTTCTGGCTCCGTGACGCAACAAAAACTAGATGCCATGAGAGCCAAGTATCCCGATGTTCGCTTGAACGTCACGCCCACGGGCTGGAGGCACGTCCTAAATCTGTCTCTCAACGACCGGGATAGCGTCAAACTTGGGACCATTAACATTGGGGCCGATGACCAAGCAGGCTTGGAAAAAAAGTACGAAGACATTAAGCGGGACTTGGGAATCGCCATCACAAATCGCTAACAGTACCTGAAAAAATATTTTGTTGAACTCGTTTATATTATGGGAACTCGGCCCGCCTTTAGGGGGCGTAAACACACTGTCCTTCTTGGCCTGCGGAATAGAGCCACAAGCATGCCCATCCCGCTTGCCAATTGCAGTCACTATTATTGTAACAGCCACTGTGCTGAACCATTGGGGTTCGGCCGAATAGGGTCCTGTCAACCCGGATGGAATCGGATTTTGCGAGCCCGGTCTGCCCTTGGGAAATCCAAGCCGCCGCCAAACCGACGAAGGCAAAACTCAAAAAAATCTTTCTCAACATCCGAACACTCCTTCATTAAAAAATATTTTGCATGGATCGTTATAATACGTGAACGTGGTCCGCCCCGAGTACTTCGCCATATCTTCAGTCGTGACGTTTCAGGGATTTTAATGATGCCTTGACAAGTTTTGGCACCTACCATGTATAAAAAACTCTTTACAAAAGTACCGGGGTCTATTTAGGGTTCAATGCGGAGGCACTCGTGAAATGAAAAAGGCAGGCAAGAAGAAGGCTGTTAAGGCCAAGGCTCCAATAAAGCCTACAAAACCCGTTAAACTGGCGAAAAAGCCTGTCATTATCGCGAAGGCTGCGGTTGGCGCTAAGGCCGTCAAGCCAACCCCCGTTAAAGAAATAAAAGGTAAAGAGAAAGAAGCCCTGGTGGCGAAAGCCAAGTCCCTTCCTTTAGCTAAAAATGGCAAGGGTGTGATTCCTAAAGAGGGTGCCGTACTTGAAGCCAAGACCCCTGGGGGAAAAAAGGGTGCCCACGCTAAAGGGGACAAAAAAGCCGAAATCATAGCCGAAATTGTTGCGGCGCAGAAGGATGAAGGCGAAGTTGTCCTAACCAATGCTGACGGAAAAGAGTATTGCCGCGTTCACGATTGCGACAATGAGGCCACCACCGAGGGCCACTGCCGCTTTCACTATTTGGCTCTCTGGAAGCGAAACCGCATCAAAGCCAAGATACTTCAGGGCGGAAAACTTGATAAATATATCGAAGATTTGACTTCAAAATATCCTGATAAGTATCTGGAGATGTTGAGAAAAGATCTGGCGTCTGAGAAAGACTTCAACCTTGTCGTGGCCGAAATGGATGTGGAAGATGCCGGTGACGATGCCGACTCGGAAGAAGATACCAGTCGATTCATCGAAGAAGTCCGTGGGGGGGTTCCCACTCCTGACGACGACGAAGGTGGTTTTTAATCGTCGATGTCGTCGTCTTCATCATCTGGAAGGCCACCGTGCTCTTTAAGAAGGGCGTTGGCTTGGGCCTCCAAATCTGAATTTTCCCGGGTCGATTTTAGATAGACGGATTTGCCGTCCAGTTTGAACTCCAACCATTGGCTGGGAAGGTCGTCCTCATCCTCAGATTTGTAAAATTGATCGATCATGGCCCCCAGGGCGTCGATGGCGAGGTAAATCTGGGCCATTATATCCTTGGCTTTGGCGGAGTATTCCACGCTGGCTTCGAAATTTCTCTGGGCTATGGTTTTTTTGTCCTGAAAACCGATGCGGATTAGTATCTCGGCCGCAAAGATATACCCCTCAACGATGAGACGGTTTTCCTTCAATGGTTTCTTGAAGTTTTTGGACACGACTTCCTTGATCAGCTTGATGTAATCAATGGGAAACTCTGTCTTTTTCTTGGACGTCTTGAGCCTTGGTTCCATATCTTTTCAGCCTCCCAGCGTTGACTTTATTTCTCCATAACACTATATATTCGTCAATGAATAGTCTATTAGGTCCAAACATAGGGCGGGGGGATACGGTTTTCATCTCCACCTATGGGTGTCAGATGAACGAACATGACACCGAACGCATGTATTCTCTCCTGGAAAATCACAATTTTATCCAGGCTTCCCATGCGGAAGACGCCGACGTCATTATTATCAATTCCTGCTCAGTTCGGGAGAAGCCCGTTCATAAAGTCATGAGTGAAATCGGCACCTATCGGCCCCTAAAACAGAAAAAACCCAAGCTTAAGATCGGCGTAGCGGGTTGTGTGGGCCAGCAAGAAGGTAAACAGCTCCTCAAGAAAAACCCCCTGATTGATTTTGTTCTTGGCACGGGAGCCATTGATATTTTGCCCGACATTCTCCATCAGGTTCGTGATGAGCGAAAACGTTCGGCCTGGACTCAGATTGATCATCGGGGGCCTTACTCAATCAATACTCTAATTCGAAACCCCAGGGTTTCGTCCTTCGTCAACATCACTCTGGGATGTGATAATTTTTGCTCATTTTGTATAGTTCCTTTCACCCGGGGTCGCGAGAAGAGTCGGCCGTTCTCTGAACTTTTAGGCGATGTGAGACAACTGGTCGGCCGGGGCGTGAAAGAAGTGACCCTGCTGGGGCAGAATGTGAATTCCTACAAGAGCCCCGATGGCTCCGGGGGATTTCCCGATTTGCTCCGGGCCGTTTGCGCTGAGACCGATATTCAAAGAGTTCGCTATACCACCAGCCATCCCAAAGACTTCAACAACGAAGTTCTAAATGTGATGATTAAATATCAAAACAAACTTGGGGATTTTCTCCATCTTCCGGCCCAGTCGGGCTCATCGAAGATTTTAGAAAGCATGAATCGGGGTTATACGCGGGAAGAGTATCTTGAAAAAGTCCAGGCTGTGAAGGCCGCCAATGGGGAGATGGCTCTGTCCACTGATATCATTGTGGGATTTCCAGGCGAGACCGAAGAGGACTTTGATCAGACGTTGTCATTACTGGCTGAAATTAAATATGAAAATGTTTATGCTTTCAAATATAGCCCGAGGCCTTTTACCAAGGCCTTAAAGCTTTCAGATCCCGTCCCCGAAGAAGTAAAAGATCGGCGTCTGCAGAAACTGATCGAGTTTCAAGATTCCCTGGCTCCCGAAATCTGCGCCAAATATGAGGGGCGGGTTTTGGATGTACTCGTGGAAGGGCCTTCGCGAACCAACTCGAAGGTCCTGACGGGGAGAACCACCCATAACAAAGTCGTAAATTTTTTAGGCGCCAGCGATTTGGTCGGAAAAATCCTTCCGCTTAAAATCAAGCACGCGGCCCCTTTCGCTTTAAAAGGAGAAGTCATTGCCTAACACGACTACTAAGCTTCACGGTAAATTTCATGTTTTTCCACACGGCTTATCTTTAGGTCAGGCGGATTTTCGTCCGGCTATGATTTTTAAGGATGAAGAGGAGCGGGAAGTTCTGCCCATCTGGCTTGACACCTTGGAGGCCAATTTACTTTTAGCCCAAACCCAGTCCAAGGACACTTCGACGACGGCCCACAAGGCCACTTTTAAAATATTCCGCGCGCTGAAATTGGTTTTGAAGTCCCTTTACTTTGACGACGTGGCGGGAAGCGCCCAGTTTGCCACGTTGGAGCTGGCCCAGGGGGAGAGAACGTTCTTCGTTAAACTTCGGGCCGCTGAAGCCATGTCGCTGGCTATGAACGCGGAAGTGAAATTTTACACCAATCGGGACGTGGTTGAAAAAAGCCGGGCCATGACTCTGGAGATGTTGTTGCACGCGACGGATAAGCCCGTTTCAAAATCCGGGCGCGAGGCTTCGGACCTTCACTGAGGTAATTTAATGATCGTTCCCGTTAACGGAATTTACCCTAAGCTTCACCAAACCGTTTGGGTGGCGCCGACGGCGACCATCATCGGCGATGTGGAGATCGGAGAAAAATCCTCAATCTGGTTCGGGACGGTGATCCGGGGCGATGTTTTTCCCATAAAAATCGGACGGGAAGTGAACATCCAAGACAATTGCACTCTTCACGGAACCTACGACCGCTGTGGCGTGGTTCTTGAGGATCGGGTGACGGTGGGGCACAAAGTCACGTTGCACGGGTGCCATGTGAAGCAAGGGGCTTTGATCGGCATGGGAGCCATAGTCATGGATTTGGCCGTTATCGGAAAACATTGTCTGGTGGCGGCTGGAAGCGTGGTTACGGAGAAATCCCAATTTGAAGACGGCGTTATGATTATGGGAGCGCCGGCCAAAATCAAAAGGAAATTGACCGCCGATGAACTCAAAAATCTTGAAGTCAGTGCTGACAACTATTTGAAATACACGGGATGGTACACGGGAAAAGGGGGACGGATTCCATGATAACTGAAATCTTAGAGTCTTTGACTTATGATGACGTTTTATTGATTCCGCATTATTCGGATGTTGTGCCCGCCCAAGTTAGTTGCGAATCTTTTTTCGCTCGCGACCTGACGCTGCACACGCCGCTGATTTCGGCGGCCATGGACACGGTGACGGAAAGTCGCGTGGCGCGGATCATGGCCCAAGAGGGCGGTCTCGGTGTAATTCATAAAAACATGCCGGTTAAGAATCAAGCCATGGAAGTCGAGAGGGTGAAAAAATACGAAAGCGGTATGATCACCGATCCCATCACTCTGGGGCCCCAGCATTCGGTGTCGGAAGCGCTGGAGTTGATGAAGAAATATTCCATCAGCGGGGTCCCGATTACCAAAGACGGTGTTTTGGTGGGTATTCTCACTAACAGGGATCTGCGTTTTGAAACCAACGTGCATCAGCCCATTTCCAACATCATGACCAAGGACAAACTGGTTACCGCTCCTGAAGGCACCAATTTGGAGCAGGCCAAGGGCATTCTCCAAAAACACCGCATCGAAAAATTGCCCGTGGTGGATGCTAAGGGGCGGCTCAAGGGATTGATTACCATCAAAGATATTGAAAAGGCCCGGGCCTTCCCTTTTGCCAGCAAAGACAAACACGGGCGATTGATCGTGGGCGCGGCTGTTGGCATCGGCGCTGACGGTCATGACCGGGCTCAAGCTCTGGTAGAAGCTGGTTGCGACGTTCTTGTGGTGGACACGGCCCACGGTCATTCGAAAAATGTTTTAGAAATGATCCGTTGGTGTGGTTCCCAGTTTAAAGATACTATTTTAGTCGGTGGCAATGTGGCTACGGCCGAGGCTACCGAAGGTCTGATTGAAGCTGGTGCTGAAGTTGTGAAAGTGGGAATTGGCCCCGGCAGCATTTGCACGACGAGAGTCGTGGCCGGCGTGGGCGTGCCCCAGGTGACGGCCGTGATGAATTGCGCCGCCGCCGCCAAGAAAAAAGGGCGGACCGTTATTGCCGACGGCGGCATCAAATTTTCAGGAGATGTAACGAAGGCTCTGGCCCTGGGAGCAGGTTCGGTCATGGTGGGTAACGCCATCGCCGGCACTGACGAGAGCCCCGGTGAAACTATTTTGTATCAGGGCCGCACGTACAAAGTGTATCGGGGCATGGGCAGCCTGGGCGCCATGAAAGACGGCAGTCGCGATCGGTATTTTCAAGACACTGTGGAACACGATGATAAACTGGTGCCCGAGGGCATTGAAGGAAAAGTTCCTTACAAGGGAGCCTTGAGCTCCATCTTGCACCAACTTGTCGGAGGGGTGAAAAGCGGCATGGGGTACTTGGGCGCGCAGACCATCGCCGAACTTCAGAAGCGGGCTCGCTTCGTGAAAATTTCCCAACAGGGGTTGAGGGAGTCCCACGTCCACGACGTCATCATAACCAAAGAAGCCCCCAACTACAGGTTGGAGTAATTGTGGCCAGCATAAAAGGCATCGTCATTTTGGATTTCGGAAGCCAATTCACCCAGCTCATCGCGCGGCGAATCCGGGAGCTCGGGGTCTTCAGCGAAATTATTCCCTTTAACACCTCCTTTGATGAAATAAAAAAACGTGAGCCTTTGGGATTGGTCTTAAGCGGCGGCCCCAACAGCGTTTACGACGAGCACGCGCCTTTGAGAAATGACCTGGAAAAATTGGTGGAGTTGGCCCCCGTTCTGGGAATCTGCTACGGCATGCAGCTTTTAGCCCATGCTTTCGGCGGCAAAGTGGAAGCTAGCGCTTCTCGGGAATACGGCCGCATGCCCATCCGCTGGATCGAGGGCGGCCGCGATCAAATCGTTTGGATGAGTCACGGGGATTTAGTGACCGACCTTCCACCGGGTGCGTCGGGCTTGGCTAAATCCCAATCGGGTCACTGGGCCGCCATGGGCCACGAAAAGCGGGGCCGGGGCTTCTGGGGTTTGCAATTTCATCCCGAAGTTTCCCATACGGAAAAAGGTCAGGACATCCTCAAGAGATTCGTTTTTGAAACCTGCGAGGCCCAGATCAATTGGCAGGGACGTCAACTGGTGAATCATCTTATTGAAGAGATCCGCAAAAAAGTCGGAGACAAGGACGAAGTGCTTTGCGCTCTGAGCGGGGGTGTGGATTCCACGGTGACGGCAACCCTGATTCGGCAGGCCATTGGAGCTGAACGTCTTCAGTGTGTGTTCGTCGATACGGGGCTCATGCGCCATCGGGAGGCTGAACAAGTTTTGAAAGCCTATGAGGACATGGGCTTGGGTGTTCACGGGATTTATGCTGAAGAAGAATTTTTGTCGGAACTGAAAGACGTTGAAGATCCGGAGAAAAAAAGAAAAATCATCGGCCGGGTTTTTATTGAGGTGTTTGAGAACGCCACGCGGACCAAGTCCTGTAAATTTTTGGCCCAAGGGACCTTGTATCCGGACGTTATTGAAAGCGTAAATGTCTATGGTCAGAGTGTTACTATCAAGAGTCATCACAACGTGGGTGGGTTACCTGAGAAAATGGGACTCAAGCTCGTCGAACCTCTGCGGGAGCTTTTTAAAGATGAAGTGCGAATGCTTGGGGCCGAGCTTGGTGTGAACGCTGAGCTTTTGAACCGCCATCCGTTCCCCGGGCCCGGTCTTGCCATCCGTATTTTGGGAGCTGTAAATAAAAAAGATTTAGAAATTCTGCGGGCCGCGGATTTTATTTTCATCGACGAGTTAAAAAAACAAAATCTCTACTCGGAAATCTGGCAGGCCTTCGTGGTTCTTCTGCCCGTGAAAACCGTGGGAGTCATGGGAGACGCCCGCACTTATGAGCGGGTGGCGAGCCTGCGGGCCGTAACGTCACTGGACGGCATGACCGCCGACTGGTACCCATTTGAGCATAAATTTCTGGCCCAAGTCAGCAACCGCATCACCAACGAAGCCAAGGGTATTAACCGGGTTGTTTACGATATTTCCAGCAAGCCACCGGCCACCATCGAGTGGGAGTGACAGTGGCCCAAGAGAATTTCGTCCACCTCCACGTACACACCCAGTACAGCCTTCTCGAAAGTTCCGTACGCATTGACAAATTGGTAGCTCGCGCTTGCGAGTTGAAAATGCCCGCTGTGGCCATGACTGATCATGGCAATCTCTTCGGAGCCATTCAATTTTACTTGGGTGCCAAGTACGCGGGCCTCAAGCCCATCATCGGCTGTGAAGTTTACATCGCTCCCAATGGGCGAACGCAAAAAGGGGGTGGCGCTCCGGGCGGCCCTCGTGGAAGTAATCCCCAGAGCCTGCCACGGTTGGTGCTCTTGGCGATGAACCTGCAAGGGTACAGGAACCTTTGCCAACTGGTCAGCCGCGGTTACACCGAAGGGTTTTATTACAAGCCACGCATCGACTATGAAATTCTGGAACAGTACAACGGCGATCTCATAGCACTGACGTCCTCGCCCCACGGTGATGTGCCGGCGGCTTTTTTATCCCAAGGGGCTGATAAGGCCATTGAAAAGATTCGTTACTACCAACAAATTTTCGGTGATCGTTTTTATTTGGAAGCCCAGAGGAGCGGAAATCCTTCGTGGGATACGATTAATAATTTTTATTTAGAGGCGTCCAAAATAACCGGTGCCCCCATAGTAGCCACCAACGATGTCCATTATTTGAATCAAGAAGACGCTTTTTCTCACGAAGTGCTTCTTTGCATCCAATCGGGTAAGACATTGCTCGAAGACCGGCGCCCCAAAATGCCGGGCGATCAGTTTTATTTCAAAGATCAAAAAGAGATGCATGATCTTATGGGCGATATTCCCGGCGCCTGCGCGAGGACAATGGAGATCGCCGACCGTTGCAACTTGCAGTTCAAGTTCACCGATGAAAAAGGCCACACTATCTATCACCTGCCCACGTTCCCGGTGGCCGGCGGGACTATTAAAGATGAAATCAAACGCCTGGCCGCCGAGGGCCTTGAAAGGCGTTTTGAAGAAGCCCACGATCGGGGAGAGACCGTCGCCGATGATCTGAAACCCAAGTACTACGAGCGGTTGGCTTACGAGTTGGACATTATCGATCGCATGGGTTTCAACGGTTACTTTCTCATCGTCCAAGATTTTATTAATTACGCCAAAGATAATGGCATTCCCGTGGGGCCGGGACGGGGCTCGGGAGCCGGCTCCCTGGTCGCCTACAGTCTTCGGGTCACAGATCTGGATCCCCTCAAATACAGTCTGCTCTTCGAGCGCTTTCTGAACCCTGAGCGGATCAGTATGCCCGACTTTGACGTGGATTTTTGTCAGGACCGGCGCCCCGAAGTCATTAATTACGTGACAAAGAAATATGGCGCTGAGTGCGTGGCCCAGATTATCACTTTCGGAAAGCTCCAGGCCCGCGCCGCCATTCGGGACGTGGGTCGGGCCATGGGAATGGCATACAACGAGGTGGATTTCATCGCCAAACTGATTCCCGAAAAATTGGGAATCACTCTGGCCGATGCCATCAAATTGGAGCCTCGGCTCAAGGAACTTTCGGACAATGATCCCAAGGTGGCAAGCCTCTTAGAGACGGCCCTCAGGCTTGAAAGTCTCACAAGACATGCTAGTATTCACGCGGCGGGCGTTATTATTTCGGACCGCCCCCTGGTTGAGCACTGCCCCTTGTACAAGGGAGCCGAGGGCGAGACCGTCGTTCAGTACGATATGTCCCATGCTGAAAAAATCGGATTAATCAAATTCGATTTTCTGGGACTGAAAACCCTGACCATGATCGACAACGCCATCAAGATGGCCCGGCAGAACAGGCCGGGAGCCGAAAAGCTTTCGACCCAAGCCATTAGCATGAGCGATCCCAAGATTTATGAACTTCTTTCTAAAGGTGACACGGCAGGGGTTTTTCAGTTTGAAGGTGACGGCATAAGCGACCTCATCCGAAAATTTAAGCCCAATTGTTTTGAAGACATCACGGCTATCAACGCTCTTTACCGCCCGGGCCCCATGAACATGCTCGACGAGTACGTGGCCCGCAAACATGGCAAAATCCAAGTTACATATTTATTTAACGAGCTCGAAGAAATTCTCAAAGAGACCTACGGTATCGTCGTTTATCAGGAACAGGTTCAGCTTATTGCGGCCAAACTTGCCAACTACAGTTTGGGTGAAGCGGACATTCTTCGCCGCGCCATGGGTAAGAAAAAGGCCGAAGAAATGGCCAAGCAGAAAGATCGCTTTCTAAAAGGTTGCGCCGAAAACAAGCACGACCGCAAAAAAGCCGAAGAGGTCTTCGAACTCATGGCCAAGTTCGCTGAGTATGGCTTCAACAAGAGCCATGCGGCGGCCTACTGTGTGGTCGCGGCACAGACGGCTTATTTGAAAGCCTACTACCCGGTGGAATTTTACGCGTCCCTGATCACCACTGAAATGGGCGATACTGACAAAGTCGTGCAATACATCCGCGATGCCGGCTCACACAATCTCAGCGTTCGTGGCCCCGATATTAACCGCTCCCAGTATACGTTTGCGGCGGTGGGGGACGAAATCGTATTCGGCCTTGGGGGTATTAAAGGAGTGGGCCAGGCGGCGGTAGAAGCCATAATTCAAGCCCGCGAAGGGCTATCTGAAAAGAAATTCGGCTCCCTTTTGGAATTTTTCGAGACCGTGGACTTAAGGCGCGTGAATAAAAAAGTTATTGAATGCCTCATCAAGGCCGGCGCTTTCGACAGTCTTCATGATAATCGAGCCCAGCTCTTCGCCGGCTTTGACAAATGTCTCGATATGGCTGAGCAAAGCCGTAAGGACAAAGAAGTGGGGCAGGCCAACCTTTTTGATCTGGGCCCAACGACAGAAGGGGCAACCGTTGAATTGCCGGCGACGGCCAAGTGGCCCCGAAGCCAGAAGCTGGCTTTTGAAAAAGAAGTTTTGGGATTTTACATCAGTGAACATCCGCTGACGGCTCTTGAAAATATTTTAAAAAACCATGTGACCTGTAAAATAAGCGGATTGATCACTCAGACCCCTAAGAAAAAAGTTTCTGTGGGGGGAATGGTGGAAGGTCTTAAAGAATTCATCACAAAAAAAGGCAAGCGCATGGCCTTCGCCCAACTGGAAGACCAAACGGGTTTGGTGGAACTGGTTATTTTTCCTGACGCCTTTCTTAAACATCAGGCTTTGCTTAAGGAGTCCCGGCCCCTCATTGCCATTGGACAGTTGGAACAAGAAAATGGCGTCTGCAAAATTCTCGTGGATGATTTCTTCACGGTAGAAAATCTTACTTCGCGAGCCAAAGAAATGATCGTACGATTAGACACTTCCCGTTTCGACGGGAGCCATCTCACCAAGCTGGGGGAAGTTCTCCATCGCCACCGGGGCGAGCTAAAGGCCAGTGTGGCTTTGTGGATTCCAGAAATTCACCAGAACGTAACCCTGGAGTTGGGTCCCGATTACAATGTGGCGCCAACGGAGGCTTTCTTTGAAGACTTAGAGCGTCAATTAGGCGCCAACGGCCTTGCCACTCTCCAGTAGTTCCATTAACATTTCCCCATGAAAAAAATCACTTTGAAACGATTCGCATTTTGGTTAGCAAGCGTGAGTCTCACCATCAGTGTGGGGTTTCCCGCTCTTAGAGCGGCTGCTGACGACAACATCGTCCAGATGAATTCAGAGGGAACAAGTTCCAGCGACGTTCCCGCCACGGCCAGGGCCGAGTCACTGAAAGAGGCTATTGACAAAGGATGCCTCCAAGTCATTTCCAACTTAATCGGCGACACTCGAATGGAAAAATACCAGCCCATCGTGAAAAGTAAAATCCTGGGGCAGGTTGGAAAATTCGTCGAGTATTACAAGGCCTCCGAGCCAGAGAAAAAGGGAACGGACACGGTCACCAGCGTGAACATGAAAATTTCCATTTCAAGCTTAAAAGATCTTCTGACTCAAGAGGGCTTATTGAACGAAAGCCAGGGGCCGGCGACTATTTTGCCCGTCATAAAAATTTCTGAAAGCCGCGAGAACGGCCGCTCCTATTGTTGGTGGGCCGAAGAAGCCAGTACCCAAAATTCTTTTTTGCGGGAACAGGAGAAAGCCCTTCTTCACCACATCGACGGCTTGTTCCGTCCTAAGAATTTTTATCTTATCGACCCCGTGAGTTCCCACTATGTGCAGTGGATGCCACAACCTTACCGCAATGAAAATCCGGCCGTTGATGATCTTTTGTGGATGGGGGATTTTTTCAAAGCCCAGATGATTATCTCCGGCGAGATTGTTCTATCTCCGGGGGCGACGCCTGAGAGTCTGCAAGTCAATTTCAAGCTCACGGCCTATCAGAGTAATAACGGCCGCGTGGTGGCCGAAGTGACCCGGGCCTTTGAAGCCCCTACCAATAACGATTGGGATTTGGCTGCAGGCCAGGTTTTGCGCAAAGGTTTTGCCGACGTGGGCAAGGATTTGGCCGGCCAGGTTATGGACGAATGGAACAGCGGGACGTTGGGGGCGACGCTGCTGAAAATCGGCTTGGAAGGCTCCTATGGGTATCAGGATCTGGAAAATTTCAAAAAGCAGGTCGTGGCCAAGATCGGCGACGTGAAGAAAATCCGTGAGCGCCTTATGGAGCACGGGGATACGGTTTTCGAAGTGGATTACGACGGGGGCCTTCCCAATTTGGTGAAAGTCCTGGGTGCGACCAATTTCGACGGCTTTCACCTTAACGTGTCCCAGGTGGGCACGGACCAAGTCCAGGTGCGCTGGTCCAAGGGCGGGGGAAAGTGATTTCTTGCGCGCAGAGGAATGCAGTCCTAAAATAATTTTATATGATGAAATCCGCATTGGCGGTCCTGGTTTTAACCGCTTTAACGGCCGGCTGCGTGTCCATGCACAACCGCGAAACCAACGATTATGGAAACATAACCGACCGGTTGGCGAAATTGCGCGGCGACGGCCCTCGCAAGCGCGTTTTACTTTTACCTTTCGTAAATGACAGTTTAGAAAAAGATCCGGCCGTGGCGCGCACGGGCCGCGACGCTTTGGTTTCGGGCCTGAGGCTCACCGATAATTTTATTATTTTGGATAACAAAGACGTCCCCAAGGATCTCAAGCAATATTATAAAGACGGCGCCTACGACATGGACGAAGTGGCAAAAGTGGCCACTGAAATGGGCGTCATGGCCGTAATCGAGGGACGGGTTTTAGAAATCAAGGCCCATAAAGAAGGCGACGCCGTGGGATTGATCAGGACTCTGAAAGCCCACGTTCAAGCCACGGTCGCCGTCAGAGTTATTTCCGCCGCCAACGGCCGTGAAATCTTGAACGACACCCGCAGCGCCAACAGCGAATCCAGCACCCACCACATCGCCGGTGAGCAAGTGGATTTGGCCTCTGATCCCGAACTGATTCGGGAGTCCCTGGTTTCGGCCTTCGAGGGAATGATTCTTCCCATCGTGAAGTCAGTGGATAAAATCACCTGGAACGGTCGCATTGCCCTGGTCAATGGCGACCGCATTTATCTCAATGCCGGCCGCCTGACGGGGATCAACATCGGCGACATTTTACGGGTAAGCGAAGACGGTGAAGACGTTTACGATCCCAACACCGGTGCCTTGATAGGTAAGGCTCCAGGCCGGATGAAGGGGACTTTAGAAGTCGTAAGCTATTTTGGTAAGGACGGCTGTGTCACCGTTGTCCATTCAGGCTCAGGCTTCAAAGAAAATGACAAAGTGGAGCTCTATTAAATTTTGGTAGCGCTCAGTGCGGAAGTTAAAGTATTTTCTACTTAATGGATTCTAACACCACGAAATTTGGAAATTTAAATTTGAAAACCACGTGGCTGGGGCTTCTGGATTACGAGGCCGCGCTGGTGCATCAGAGCGAGGCGGCGGATCGGGTTCGGCGCGGCGGAGAAGCTGAGATCTTGGCCATGGAACATCCCACGGTCATTACTCTAGGCAAGCGGGGGCAGCCCCTTACGGATATTCTGGCGTCCATGGAAGCCCTGCGCGGCGAAAATATCAAGATCGTGGCCACGGACCGGGGCGGCCAGGCGACCCTGCACAATCCGGGGCAACTGGTTCTCTATCCTATTTTGCCTCTGCGTCGATGGGGGCTGGGAGTGAGAGATTACGTAGAATGTTTGGAGCGTGCCACGGCTCATTTTTTGGCCGAGTTCGGCATGGACTTGACCCGCGGCTACGAGCCGGGGCTTTTTGTCGGAGGGTGCAAGATAGCTTCCTTTGGAATTAGAGTGGATCGGGGAGTGACCCTTCACGGCGTGGCCATCAATGTCAGTAATAAAGTGGACGCTTTTTCGTTAATCCGCCAATGTGGAATGACCGTGGCGGCCACCAATCTCCAAAAGGAGATGGAAGAATTTATCAGTGCCGCTCCTCAGTGGGATTTTCCGGCGCTGGCGGAAAAATGGCTCCAGCTGTTCAGCGAAGAGTTAAATATCCTGGCGGCCCACTGGCCAGAACGTGCGCCGGAGCTAGGGCCCCTGGAACCCCAAACCCCTTCAGCCTGAATTATTGTTGTTGGCTGAGTTTCTCGAAGTAAATTCTGATCATTTTGATTTCGTCGGTGTTTAACTGGCCGCCCCTGGGCATTCTCTGATTCGGATCGGGATTTTCAATGCGCTGGAGAATGGTAACTCCCAGTTTCAACATTTCCTTGGGATTATTGGTGGGCCAATCGTGGTGACAGACCTCGCACTTGCGGGACATGAGCTCCTCGGCGTTCTTGGGTTTTGCGAAAACTCCGCCGTCACCCACTATTGTGGGATTGGCTTGGCGGCGTGGGGCCTGGGGACAGGCCGCCAGAAGTTTGTTTTCGGTCAGTGTGGCGTCGGCGGGATTGAGTCGGCCGGCGGCATCTCTGGTCCCTAACGCGGTGGTGACCGGCTGGGCCAGTTGGGCTTTTTGCTGATTCCAGTAATTTTTGACCGTGTCCACGCATTTTTCAGGATCCAGATTGAGGGCCACCAGTTGGGCGATGTCGTCCGTGGCCAGTTGACCTGCCGTGCAGACTGAGTACCAGAGTTTTCCGATGGCCTGCAAAGCCTTGTTGTATTGATCCTGTCCGCATTCAGTGCAGTTGGCCTCATAGGGGATGCTGGGGGTGTTGTCCAAGTTGGCTGAAACGTAACTGACTTGCTCCTGGCCGCTGCCGCCATAGTCGATGTTAATGTAAACCAGAGAGTCGTCTTTTTTGAAATTGGGATAGTAAGAGTTGGAGTTCACGTTGTGCGTGACCTGGGACAGTTTTTTCCGATCCCGATCATAAACGTAGATGTTCAGATTGTCATTGGCGGCGGGGATGGTGAAAAACGCCGTTCTTGTCGTGCCTCTGGTACTTTCGGCGGCGAAGGCTAATTTATTGCCGTCGTAGCTGAAATCCACTTTGCCCGTGGGCATGCCCAAGTCCAAAATCGGTGTGCACTTCTTGTTGGCGAAATCGAGTTTGAAAATGCGGGTGGTCTGGGTGGTGGAGTCATAGCCCGATAGCTCCGTGCCGTCTTTGGAGATCATGGGCAGGCTGAGATCGCCGCACATGTTGGTTAAAGTGCCCACCGAGGTGACTTTGGGTTTGCCACCGGAAGTGTCCACTTCATAATCTTTGAAATTTCCGCCGGCGGTCAGGCGGTAGCGGGTCACGTTGCCGTGATGGGAAAGAATTCCCACGGATTGGTAGTTTCCCGTCATGTCAGGGTCTTCAAACAGCGGTTGAGGATCCGCTTTGTCCTCAATAACGTCCTTCACCGAATAAAATTTCATGGGGGAATTGGGGACGGTGATCACGTCGTCACCCATGGGCACGGGATCGTAGGGACCCGGCAGTTTGTGAACATCCCCCGTGCTTTGATCGGCGATGACGTTGCCGTCACTACTGCCATGGCTCACCATATTTCTTACGGGAAAAGCTCTGAAGAAATAGTTGGGATAAACTTTGACGAACGTTTTCGTCAGCGTGGCGCTGTCGGTGGGATAACAGAGTTCGGGCTTGCCCGAGTCGCCAATACCTGTGGTTGTTGAAGTCGCTTGGGTGTTCTCCGCCGTGCCAGTCCGGCCGGTCTGGGTTTGGGCATCGTTGGGGTTGGTGGCGGTGGAATCGTCACCCCCTCGTGCATTGGGGCTCGGGGCCAACTGGAAAAACAAACAGCACAACAGAAGGGCTAGAGGGAAACGAATATTATTTGGCCGCATAGAATTCCCCCTTCAGGATGTTTCTCGCTTGAGCAGGTTGCTTGTAGCCAGGGAGCCAGTGGCTCATCAATTTGCCGTTGGAATACAGAACCATAGACGGGAAGTGGAGCATGATGTGGCGGTCTAGAAGTTCCCGCGACTCCACCGTGCGCATGTATGCGTTGGGGAAGTTTTGTTCCCTTTGCACCTGCTTGTTCAGATTCAGGGCCGCTTTGGGATCCAAGAGGAAGGTCACTTCCAAATGCATATCGTGTGCGATTTTTTTCATCTCTTTGACGCCCGTGACGGAGTAATTCATGTGTGGGCTCCAAAAATAGATGATGCCCGAACTGTGATGACGGGCACTTTGAGCTAGCAATTTTTTCAGATCGGCATCGGTGAAAGCGTTTTGCGGAACGTGGTGAGGCACGTAAGCGATGGAAGCCACACAAGCCGGCTCCGACCATGAAACTTCGATGACCGAATCGGGGGCGTTACGGTAGGCGATGGTCCGCTTGTTTTTGACTTTAACGTCGAGACTCACGCCCGGCGACTTGGTCGTCGCGTGCATGACTCTTTCAGACATGTCAGAACCCGGCGTCTCGCTCCACTTCGCGGGAACTTCCCAACCCTCGAGCGTTTTGAAAAACGCCGACTCACAGGGAATGTGAGAAAGAGTCCCCTCCGTGTTGGTCAACGCGTTTTGTTCCTTGGATTGGGACTTGGAACCGGCCAAGGCCACTGTAAGAGTAAACGAAGCCACAAGAACCGAAAGGAACCGTTTCATTTTCATATTCCTAATCCCACACCTTTCCCAAACGTTCACTGATAGAATTAATTCGGTAGAAAAAACGGAAATCATTAATAGGAACGCGGCACTCGACGTTAGAAAGAAAGAATCTGGACTCTGTTTTAGTCGTGAAAGTGGCGGGACAAGAACCCGATTGACTTTGCCAGTCAACTTGTAGTATTTTCTCTAACTCTTCAGAACTACTGTAAGTATTCTGAATTTAGGCGCGTAGCTCAGTTGGTTAGAGCGCTACCTTGACATGGTAGAGGTCGCTGGTTCGAGCCCAGTCGTGCCTACCAGTTCAAAGACTTGAAAAACAAAAACAAAATCTGAAATGGAAAACTGCGGTCTTTCGATTTTTTGTCCCCACGCCGACGAAGACGGCAAGCCAAGAATCTGGCTGAGCCCCGGCACTGGTTTAGCTCAGACCCTGAATCCTAGAGTTCCCTACGGAAAATCATCCTTCATTCCTAGAGAGCCTTGGCGCCAAGCCACTTCTCAAGAAACAAAAGAACTTCTTTGCACCGAGGCCTCGGACGACATTGGTCATTGTGTAGGCATTGTAAAAATATCTTCTGAGGCCCTACGCCCCCTCCATGCTTTGAGGCTCGCCCACGCTCCGTCGGAGGCGGCCATTCTTCAAATGGTGAAATCAGAAAAATACCCTCCGGCCAAAACCATACTTGCAGAATATCTCATCGGATATCGTCACAAGCATGGCGACGAAAAAATCCATGATCCCATCGTCAATGGCCCCGGCCTGACCACGACCACTTATGATTATCAAAACAAATATTTTTTGGGTCTGCACTTAGACAGCTGGAACAATATGCCTTATGACCTGCGCCACCAGAGCCCCAATAGAATTTCGGTAAACCTGGGTCTGCAAGATCGCTATTTTCTTTTTATCGGCATTCCCTTCGCGACGGTGATGGAGCGGGCCGGTTATACCTCTCCGCCCAATCCCCAAGACGTCCCTACCACCGACATTATCAAGTCCTTTCTGGCTCGTTTTCCTGATCAGCCCGTCGTTAAAGTGCGCGTCTCCCCTGGGGAAGCCTACATAGCTCCCACTGAAAACATCATTCATGACGGAAGTTCCGAAGGTCAGACCGGTCCGGATATTCATTTTACGATCAGAGGTTATTTTGGTTTCACGCGGGCTGTGGAAGAAAAACGCGGCTTCTTTTCCAAACTTGTAAATTCCCTGCGTCGCTGAGATCAGCGACGGAGAATGACCTCGCCTTGTTTTTGAAGGTCGCCCTTCCCGGGATTCGATCGCATATAGAAATTTCCAGCCAGGACGGTGAGATTATCCATGGGATATAGTTGAAGATACGCTTTGTCTTTTATAACTTCGATAATCACCGCGTCGGGGTCATTGGGATTGGACGAGAAAGCGGGAAGAATACCAACCCCCTGGCTTTGGGAAATCACCAACCCCTGCCTTATTAATCTGACATCATACTGACTGGAATATTTGCCCGACAAAGGTTTCACATCCAGATGAAGAAAAACTTCCCACGGTAGGGTCTCGCTGTGATCAAAAGAAATAAGACCCGAATAAGAACCGTCTAAAGGAACCAACGCTCCCGGATTGATGGGTGCCCAAGGTGTGGAACCGAACAAGTGGTCATTCATTCTTTCTTTCACCACCTGGTCGGAAGGTCTTTTTTGCGTCGGACCAAAAAAGTTTTTGCCTCCACCAGCGAAAGTCGGTGTTGATTGCTGCACAAAACGAGACAAGTCCTGGGGCCTTAAAACCCGAGGGGAATCAGCGGGCCTGGCAACTTTCGGCGCACCGGTATGGGTGGCATCGGGCCCCAGTTCCCGTTTCGAAAGAATAGATTTGGCTTTTTCAATGGACGCATCCCCCACGGAGACCGATTTGTGGGAATGCCAAACCAAGTAAACGCCCGCGAGGAAAATAACACTAAAAAGGATGCGCCCTGGCTTCATAAGAAACTCTAACCTTCTTCGACGGAGGCAGCGGTTTCAATCTTATTGAGAACCACTTCCGCCAAAGTTTGCACGTGTAAGCGACAGTGCATGGTTTCAGAGCTGTCAAAAGTTCCATTTTCAAAAATTTTATTGGCGGGGGATCCGCCACCGCAGACTGAAAAGTACTTGCAACCATTTTCGCATTTGCGAATTCCATTTTGGATGGCTAGAGCCACATCCCGAATCTTTTTCGACTTCATGACGTCTGAAAAAGTGTCGGTCAAAACGTTTCCGAAAGTGAATTTGCCGTAGGGGGCCACGTCCACGCCGAGAAGCTCGGGAGAAAAAGTGCTGAAGTTGCCGTCCCAACCCACATTGATGATTTTGAAAGGGGCGTTTTCTTGAGTGCCGGAAAAGCGAAGGACCTTGGCTCTTAGGGCCGACCAACCCATGACCGCCCGTTCAAAGCGGGTGATTTCTCGGACGTTGAGTCTATTCCCCGAGGTGACGTTGAGATCGTAAATTCGTGACATGAATTGGGTCAGGCGTTCTGCCGTTCCTGCCTTCTCTAGGGATGAAGAGCTATGACCACCCTCTCGCTCCTCAACATTGAAGCCGACATTTCGAATACCATTTTCAAAAAAGAAATTAAAAATTTCATCGGGATGACCGAGAGCCTCACCCGTGAGGACGGAGATGGTGTCGAAAGGAATGCGGTGCTTTTGCAAAAGCTTGATGCCTGCCATGACTTTTTTATGGGTACCGGCGCCAGACCTGGTTTTACGGTGAAGATCGTGAATGAATTCTGGGCCGTCAACACTGACGCCGATTTTAAAATGATGTTTCTTGATGAACTCACACCACTCGTCGGTCATCAAAGTGGCATTGGTCTGAAAGGAATGAGATACGCCGACGGACGGTGGCTTGATTCCTTCGACGATCCGAAGCATTTCCTCGTAAAAAGGAATGCCGACTACCATGGGCTCTCCCGCATGCCATACCACGTTGAAGGATTGATCCACGATGCCGCTCCGGAAAACTTCACGGAATGCGGCTTCAATGACATCGGGTTTCATTCGACTGGTGGAGCCCCGGTCGAGAAGGTAACAATAGTCACAGTTCAAATTGCAAAAAGGCGTGGGCTGTAGAACCAACAGTTCCAACGGGCCCGCCGACCCAATTTGTGGCGGTCTGAGAACAAAATCGAGGAGTTTTGATTTCATTTCAAATCCATGAAAAACAGGCCCTTCTCTTTTCAGAAGGGCCCGAGTCTATCTAGTTTGGGCTAGTTTGGGCCAGTTTAGGTCAGGTTTGACCAGGCGTTGCCCCAACCGGCGGGTCCCGTTGTGTTGGACCAGCTCGGATTGCCGCCACCGTTGGCCCACGCATTGACCCAACCGTAAGGATCAACCAAATTAGACCAGGACTGTGCGAGAAGTCGGTCGGCTTCTGAAGCCGTGGGCGCCTTCGTGCCTTTGGCGAAAATGTCATTCTGGGCTTTTTTGATGCGATTGACGAACTGAGGACTGGCGTTTGGCGAATCTGAAAGGGCCACTCCGCCGAAGATCAGACCGCATAAGGCGAGGATCATTTTACGAAAACGAATTTGGTTTTTGAGGCTCATAACTTCTCCCTTAACTCTGCTTGTTCAAGTGATTAATATAAATAGAATGAATAAAAATTTCACCGTTCCGGTCCCCTTATAAACTAAACGGCTTTTGGAGAGGCAAGTCGCAAGACTTATGCCATCGTTTGTAAATTTTTGACCAAACGATGCAGACCTATCTTGACGTACAACTCAGGCGAAAATGATTCGTGAAGATGAGTTGAGTTGACTGAAGTTTTGGATCAAAGAAGATATCCAGATCAGCTGCGCCCCCCGACTGAATCATTTGGAAGAATTGAGCGCCTGTTTCTTGACTTCTTGTGATCACGCAGCCGGAGTTCAGATTTGTTCCGCAAATGTACCGGCCGTTAACGAAATCTCTGTCATTAGATGGAAAAAGCATGTTCTTACCTTCAAACGGAATCCGTGTGTCAGGGGCTGGCATGAAATCTAACTGGTAGTGGAGGCCACCGTCGGCGTCCGAATAACCGAGAAAAGTAAGATAGCCCTCCACTGTCCCGGCACGACCGGAAGATGTCCCAGAACCGCGACAATGAACCGTAAAATCACTTGATGCTAAGGCCAGGGTTGTACCAAACGTGAGGATAAGAATCTGGATGAAAGACGCGATTTGCATAGAGTCTCCTGCTCGGGAAATGAAGTCTCTCAGGCGATCGGACTTACTTGAACCATTCAAGCTCACCGTTGCGGCACAGTGCGGGATTCTCACCCGCTTCCCCTAGAGGACCTTCGAGTTGTTTTATCCGTTTAGGCTTGCAAAACACCCGAGTCAAGGATTTTTATCTCTGACGCTTGCCACGGAGGTTATTGGAATTGTAATGGAGGTTGGTGCTCCCCACTTCAAACCTTCAAGTACTTTTCTTTGTGCGGGTGAAAGATCGGTCTTGTTGATTGAAAAAATTTGACCCTTGGATTCAATCATAAACACCTTTTCAGTCTTTCCATAGCCTTTCCCTTCAAGGGTGACTATTCCAGAACTGTAGGCCACGGCACCAACGAGAATGAGAGTGAGAGCGAGTATTAAACGCTTCATTTGGTTGTCCTTGGTACAATCTGACCGTCTTGTTGTTTATCATATATTTGGTTTTCCGGAGACGAAGTCGAGCCTTCTTGAATTATATTGTAAAGAAGTGCGCCCTGGCACTCGTCGACCGTTTGGCAACGGGCTCCATTGAATTTGCATACGAGAGTCGATGGATGAGTGAAATCTTTTTCATGAAGTTCATAGACGTGGCGGAGCATAATCTTGCCGACGAGTTCTGAATTCATGTTTTCTAGCTTGGTCTCGGTCTCTCCAAACTGTGCCGCCTCTGATTCGATGGTGGCCTTAATTGCGGGAGTGATAAACATACAACTCACACCTTCTAAACAAATATTTTGGGGTGTGGTCTTCCCTGATTTATCTAAATCGCAATTTAGGTAACCCGCTTCATAGCGAAGATTGCTCTGCATGGGTGACTGAAAACAATAATGGGTTGGAGCATCTCCCCAAGCCGGGGCTCCTGCGACCAATATCAAAAAAAACAATAAGGATTCCGTCATGGAGAGTACGCGCCCAAGTAATGTCATAATTTATGTTACGGCATTTTTCAGGCAAGTGGCGTACATGGCGGGAAATCTAGTCAAAGGTCAAGCTGGGAGGCGCCGGCCGAGATGGCAGGGGCGGGCGGCATAAGATGCCAGCTTGTTAATGGCAAGGCGGCAGGTAGTCCTGCACGATGGTTTTGTAAGAGTGAGATATAATCCCATTATTTAAATAAGAAAGATTTAATTCTGACTTTTTGCCCGAAGCGATGTCTGCTGGGGAGAACTCCAGGCGGCCTTGGTAGTTTGAATCCGATTCGGTTACTTTTGGAATCAAGTGCAGCCCTTCGTCGAAATCCATTTTCAGGTCGAATTGGGGGAGTTGAAATACTTCGGTGGTACTTTCTTTGAAGCCCCAGGACATAAAACCGTTGTACTTGTCCTTTGTAATGCCCTTTTGAAAAGTACATACGGGAACCGGTATCATAACCTCTTTGGAATGCAAAAAGCCCGTTTCTTTGTTCACACCCATCATCCAGCTGAACATGGGATAGTTCTACGCGCCCCAATCTTGAGCCGCTTTGGTCAATGCCGCTTTGATTCTTTCTTTATCCTGGCTCCTGTCTTCATCGCCCAACTTCTTCTGTAAAGCGGGGTCCTTGGCGATATCGCAGCTTGAAGGAATGGGGGTCGCGGGATTTTTGGGGTTGGGCATGCAGGCGGATCCTGTGGCGACGGCGAAGTCCTTAAAATTTTCCATGCTATCGCTGTCCACCGAAAAAGCCAGGCTTGAAAATAAGGAGTGGGTCGAAGAGTAAGTACCTTCGTGAATAATTCCTTTGAGTGCGCCGTTTTCGTCGACCATGGGAGAGCCCGAATTTCCGGATATAATTTCACAAGACTGATCTCCAAGTTTTTCGTCTCCAACCAGAACGAAATCCGCGCTGTCCGGTTTGTCTAGATAGGGGAACATAAATGTGCCCTGTGTGACCCTGCATTTATCGGTTACCAAAGTGCCGGATAGATCACCAAAGCCCGTCGGGGGATCGATTTTATAAATTGTGATGACCTGGCCGTCTTGTAAACCATCTTTGTTTATCGAAAAAGCGGGTCTTGAGGTTCGGTCAGTCAAACTGAAATAGGCCACGTCCAAATTAATTTTATTGTCTTCGTTGCTGCTGTCCGCCGACCGCCAAAGCAATTTGCCGCAGAGATGTTTTTCTGAAGAAAAATTACCAACAGATGGAAAGTTGACTTCGATGGCCTGGCTGCAATCATCACCGATTTGCAGAGACCGAACGCAGTGGTCGTTGGTCGCCATGACTCCATCGGACACGACAAAGGCAGTGCACGCGAAAATATCATCGGAATCTGTTTTATAAAGAAGCATGGCCACGGAAGGGGAGCAGTCGGCAGACCCACATGAGACCGATGCTCCCTGAAAAAGAGAAGAAATAGATTGGCCCGAGCCTTCGCCGGGATCATCGCCGTAGTTGGAATAGGTGGGCCCGCTGGTGCCGCCGCCATTGTTCTGACCACATCCCGCAAGCGCGAAAACCCCTAAGGCTAAAAATAAAATGAACTTCATAAGCGCTTTAGAAAATGCAAAGGAGTGCCAACCGCCGTTGCCTATGTGTTTGACGCCGGTTGAAAATTCTTCTTGTCGCTGACGCTATTGGGCTACCGCATGGGCTTCGCGGGTTTGAGGCGGGCAACCTCACTGGCAAGGTAGGCAAGGTTTACAGGCTTTGAAAGTTTGTGAAGGGTGAGGCTGTGGCTTATGGATTTTATCTAATTGTGGCGGGTCGGTGGTTGAAATTGTGGTCGTTTATTCTTTTCACTTGTGCGGCCACGTGTCCGGCTATCTACCCAGTGCTTTGTCGGATTGGTTTTCCTTTTCAAGTATCTTTCAACTTTTTTGCTTAGTGTGTCTATATCGAAGGGCTTGGTTATGTAATCATTGAACCCGATAGCTAAGCAGTTGCTTTTTCTCTGATCTTCGGAATAAGCAGAAAACGCGATAATGGGGGTTTGGAGTCCCTCTTGTCTTATTTTTTTGACAACCTCCTCGCCGGTAAGTTCTGGCAATGTCAGATCCATGAGAATGACGTCAAATGGTTGGCTCAGTGCTTTTTGCAAGGCTTCGGGGCCGGTCTCGGCGAATTCGAAGTGGGCTCCTTCTGAGGACAAAATGACAGCCATAAGCTCTTTGATTTCTACATTATCTTCGGCCACCAAAATCCTTGCGTCTCTCAGTTTTGATTTGGGTTCCCTTTGACCTTGTTCCCGCTTTTCTCCACTCATCAATCCACCATACTCCCGGAAAGCACTGACAGTAGCGACTTCTAGGTCCTAATTAAATGGCCAAATTCTACCTTGCAAGAGAAATCAAGTCTTCGAGCCTTTTATTTTGAACTTCTTATCTAAAAGTAGATGCTCTCTTTTATTGTTCCATTGGGTAGGCTTATCAATCGATAAATTAATTTTATTTATCTTAATTTTTTGATGAGGCCGATGTTTGTGGTTGATTTGCGGGGGGCGGTGGAACGGTAAAGATGTTGTAACTTGCAACGGAAATTTTTAAGCGAGCTGCATAATGCAACATGCGCCTGGAGCAACGGGCCCCCTTACAGCTTTTTTTGCGACGCTTCAACTTGGGGAAATTGTAAAAGATTCCTAAGTTATTAGAACTTACGTTCTTTTTTGGCATTGGCCTTGCTGAAAGGCTCTTTTCAGGTCTAGTTATGGGTCGAACATGGGAAAAGGGCGGGTGAATGGCAACAACTCCAGAGAGTAACGAAAGTTTTTCTTCAAAAAAATCAAATTCCAAATCAAAAAAAAGAAATAGACCGCCTATTTATGATGATCAGAGTCTGGATAGTCAGGAACAGGCGGAGAATCAGCGCAAGATTCGTGCTTCCACAAGTATTTTGAGTCCCGAACCGGTGACTCTGGCGCCCGCTGTTCGGGAGCAGCTAAGAGATCTGCTTCGCACCGTCAAAGGCGTGCGCCAAGGTGATTTTTCCGTGCGCTGCCAAGTTTTTAGTGAAGGCATAATCGGTGAGATCGGCGAAGTTCTTAACGACATCATCGAGCTTAATGACAACTTGGCCAACGAATTTATTCGCGTCAGCCGTATCGTAGGTCAAGAAGGGAAAATGACGGAACGGGCGACCATGGGTTTGGTCAAAGGCGCTTGGGGAAGAAGC
>Ga0206839_1047_pt2 | contig 29745 bp, 25 predicted proteins | sample Alteio_BWOrgCont_27_FD_152883 | JGI IMG/M metagenome (GOLD analysis project Ga0206839, IMG submission 152883) | Enriched cells from forest soil in Barre Woods Harvard Forest LTER site, Petersham, Massachusetts, United States -... | ecosystem: Environmental > Terrestrial > Soil > Temperate forest >... | reverse complement strand
GCACAACATAAACCAAATCGCCCTATTTTACAAACATAGACAAGAAGATGACGCTGGTGCAGTAGAGCGACGTTGAGATCTCTCCTTCAAACCACCCTAAAGTGTTACTATTTATTTGACAAGTATGTAAAACACTAGAATCATTTAGTATATGATTAAGATAAAAAAAACGTTAGTGCTTGCTGGCTTAGTTCCCCTCCTTGGCGCCTGTGCCTCTTCCACAATCAAAGGAGCATTTCTCTCCAGCGATAAAAATATCTGGGTGCACGATCCGGGGGATATGACCGTCTACTATTGTCAATCCAACTCGTTGGATAGCAAGGCCGACCCAGTCTGTTACCCAGCAAGAAAGGCGTCTTCGGATGATATACACGCGGATTCAAAAACCGTCGCAACCCCCGCGCCTCACTCTGAAACCTCTGGTACAAAAGATTTCGATAAAGAAAAGCGTGAAGGGACAAAAGAGTCTGCTAAAGACTCTGTTAAAGAGAAAGACTCGGTTAGCGTCAAAGACCTTAAGTAATCGATCGACTTAATGAGTCTTCCATGGAAGACGCACCCGGTTAATCTGGTCCGACGATTGCATCGTCCCCCTCATTGCCAAAGATGGAGGGTCTCTGAAATGTGTTTTGAAACGGACGATACAATTAAAGCAAGACTTTTAAGGAAATCAATCTGGGCGTTGCTCCTTTTCGGATTCAGCACTCAGATTCCAGCCATGGCGGATGAGCCGTCCATGCCCATCAGAATATCTACTCATTTTCTTAAAAGCAGTAACCTGACCGGAAGCTACACAGTCCAATCCCCTCAATCCAAGGTCCCAGCTTTGAATTTCTCGATCAGTGGTCCAATTCAGTGGAGCGAGTCCCCGTCAAACGAACCCGCCCCAGGTCCCGGAGCAATCGCAGATTTCAGGGACTCCCTCGGTTGTGCGACTTACACAGAAACCAACGCCGCACTTTGCTTTCAGATCATGGGCGATGTGATGAGTGTCGGAGTCAACTCACGAGAGATGAAGAGTCAGGTGGCAGCTCGCGATGGAGAAGGATCGTGTTCCTACGAAATTAAAAATACCCAGTTCATAAAGGCGACCGGGAATAATACGAGTGTGACAGTATTGTTTTCAGGTAACGCCGTTCCTCAAGGAGACTGTCCAAGCACCGGAGAGCAGCCTGTGCAAATCCAATTCGAGCTGAGAGCCGGCTCACCTGCTGGATGAACTCTCCACCTTCTGAGCAGGAACGCCGGCCCAAGTTTCGCCTGCCGGAATTTGTGTATTGGGAAGGACGACTGAGTTCGGAAGCACCCGGGCATTCTCGCCGATAGTGACGCCCGCCATGATGGTGGCCCGAATTCCAATCGTCACTCCGTTTCCAATCTTAACTGGTGAAAAGATCAGATAACCTCCCGTTCCGTAGTGGGCGATGATGGTGACGGAGCCACCAATCGTGACTTTCTCGCCCACTTCAATCAAGGAAGGATCGGAGATGAATTCCGTGTTAATGAAGGACCCCTTTCCGATCTTCATTCCCATCCCCCTGTAAAAAACATGATTTAACGGCGATGGGGTGATGAAAGGGAGAAAAGTATACCGAAGGATATAGGTCAATCCATTATGAATATACCATTTTACGGTCGGAAACGAAAAATAGGGCCCCCTCCACGGCTTCAAACTAGTCCGAAGGAGGAAATTGAGGGTCGGCAGAATGACGATCGAAGAAAGTCCGTAAAGGAAAAAACCAAATGCAAGGGCAATCCCGGTTGAAAAATATTGAATAAAAGTGGGCGCCGTCTGAGTGAACTCTCTCACTTTAGAAAAAAGGACTATTCCCGGAATAATAGCCGTGCCCACAGCGACACAACCCAGACCATAAAACGGGATTAGAGTAAGAAGATGTACTGCCAACTTGAACCTTCTCAGGAGCGTCTCAAAAACACCGGGTAACCCTTTCAAAGCAGAACCCGACGGATCTAAATCTTCTCTTTTCTTTCCGCCCGATGAGTTTCGGTTCGAATTATTCTTAGCTTGCACCGGTCTTTTAAGTTTACCACGTCCTTTTTGCGGGTGACCAGCACCATCTGGCGGCCGGATTCCCAAAAATCTATTGTGCATCCATTTTACTATGTTATAGGATAGCGTAAAATTGCTGCTTCTTTAGAGTCTGCGGGTATGGTGCCCAACCTCTAAGCGGCTCCCTGGCTTGTTAGGAGGTTTCATGGGTAAAAAATTATATATTGGCAATCTTCCATTTTCAGCGACTGAACAGGTCCTTCATGACACATTCAGCCAATGTGGGACGGTAGCATCCGTGAAGATTATCACGGACCGAGCTTCTGGTCGGAGCAAAGGCTTCGGCTTTGTGGAAATGACCACCGATGAAGAAGCTGCGGACGCAATTACTAAGTTAAACGGCGCTGAGTATGAAGGTCGTCCTTTGACGGTCAGCGAAGCCAGACCCATGGCTCCACGTGAAGGAGGCGGCGGTGGTTTCGGTGGCGGTGGCGGCCGCGGTGGCCGAGGCGGCGGTCGGGGTGGTTTTGGCGGCGGCGGCGGTGGTCGCGGAAACCGTTTCTAATACTACTTTGTTAGAGGGAGGTCAGGATTTCCTGATCTCCCTCCTTTTTATCTACAAATTTCTTACGGCTGCCGAAAAACTTTCCAAACTAGGATCAATCCCAATACTTTGAGATGGCCTCTCCAGAATTTTTCGCAACGAGTCGGGCACAGGTACACTCTCCCCAATCAGAGGCTCAACGATCGTATCAAATTTCGCTGGGTGAGCCGTTGCCACGACAATGAAATGAGGTTTTTCCAACTGCCTTCGAACATAGACAGCCGTGGCGGTGTGAGGACACCAGACCTCATTCTCCTCCTTCAGTCCGGTTTGAATCACCTCTTGAATCGCCCCATCTGAGACCGAGACTGCTGAAACATCTTTCTTCAATTCAGTGAGTGAAGGATACAAGTTCAATAATCGCTCCATATTGCTCGCATTCCCGACATCCATTGCGTTCGCCAAGGTTGCGACGGTCGGTCGGGGATTCCAAACTCCGCTTTTGAAATAGTCCGAAATTGCCGAATTCGCGTTCGTTGCAAGAACGACTTCCCGGATCGGAAAACCGATTTTCTTTGCCCAAAGGGCAGCAACTGCATTCCCGAGATTTCCTGTTGGGACAATGAACCCGGGCTCAAATCCATTTCTTTCATAATATTCTAGACTAGCCCTAGCATAGTAAATCATCTGAGGAAGAAGCCTGCCGATATTGATGCTGTTCGCGGAGATAAATTTACGTTGGTTCTGCCACCTTTGATCTGCCAATGCAGACTTCACAATCCGCTGGCAATCATCAAAATCCCCTCTTACGGCAAAAGCGTGGACATTCACTCCCCATGCCGTGAGCTGTTTCTCCTGCCGGGGAGCGACTTTCCCCGCTGGGTACAATACAAAAACCTCGATTCCCGGCTTTCGAAAAAAGGCGGCAGCAACAGCACCCCCAGTGTCTCCCGATGTAGCAACGAGAACTGTGCGCGGGGAATCCGTACTTGTCCGAACCAAACACGCCGCAAGAAATCTCGCTCCCACATCTTTAAACGCGGAAGTGGGCCCATGAAATACCTCTAAGACTGCGGTCCCCTTGTTTCGCACCCCCTCATAACGCGGGGAGATCATTTTCAGTGGAATATCAAAATTAAATGCCTCCTCACAGATCTCCGTCAAAGCGCTTTGGAGGGGATCCCCTTCTAAAAATGGGGACAAACAGCATTCGGCGAGTCTCGGCAATCCCGTCGATCCAAGGTGAGAACGAAAATCGAACTTTGGAAATTTTTCGGGTACATACAGTCCCCCGTCCGGGGCAAGACTCTGAAGAACTGCTTCGGAGTAAGAAAGAGAAGGTGCATTTTTTCTTGTACTTAAATAGTTCATCTTGAACCTATTCTCCGCCAAGGACTCTGGCGCCTTCAACACTTACGGGAGAAATCCAGGAGTCCGCTTCCAGACCTGAGCGACGAAAGCTTTCTACGACCGCTGCGCTGACTTTTTTGGCTGCGTCATCCGACCTAACCCATGCAAATACCGTTGGCCCGGAACCCGAGATCGAAAATCCTAAAACTCCTAAAGACAAGGCCGCCTTTTTCGCCTCAAAAAATCCGGGAATTAAACGCGCCCTCTGTGGTTCGATCAGGACATCCGAGAGAGACTCCCTAATCAGACGGTAATCCTCTCGAAAGCATCCGACAATCAGCCCCCCCAGATTCGAGGACTGACGAACATGATCCTTCAGCTTGACCTCCTCTTTCAATATTCCCCTCGCCTCTTTGGTGTTGATCTTCAAATGAGGGTGGACCACGACGCAGATTACTTCCTTCGGAACCGGGATAGAACAGGTGTCAATCCCTTCCCCAAAAATCCCAACGGAACGAACCAATCTCATCCCTCCCAAAAAACAAGGAACGACGTTATCCCCATGACGCGCGCCACTGGCAACGGCTTCACCCTCCAATGCAAAGTCAATGAGCTGGGACTCGTTCAATGGCCTATCCAGAACAGCGCTCGCGGCTTTCACGGCAGCAACTGCGGAGGCAGCCGAACCTCCCAAGCCCGAACCCAGAGGAATTCCTTTCTTAATTGAAACCTGAAAACCAAACGGAAGGTTAAGCTCCTCAATCATCCTGAGCAGCGGAACCGTGGCTGTGTTCACCTCAGGCCGGAGTGGAATATCGGAACCATCCATAGTCACAATTGACTCCAGACGAACCCCTGGTTGGGAAACCCGCTTCACTGTCACCTCATCCCCCAGAGAGCAAATCGGAAAGCCCAGCAGATCAAACCCAACTGCTACATTAGCTACAGTTGCCGGAGCAAATGCTTTGGCGATCCCACCACTCATGATGGTCCTCCTAAATAAGAGGCAAGCCGCAGTAACCCCCCGAAAACGCCGGCGGCGGTTACTTCAGGTCCTGCTCCAGGACCTTGTACGATCAAGGGCCGTTCACAATACCGTTTGGTTGTGAATGCCACTATATTATCGGTCGCTCCCAGCTGTGCGAAGGGATGCTCTTTAGAATAGAGGCCCAGTTTGACCGATGCCTTCTTCTCCTGATTGACAATCCCGACGTATCTGAGGACCTGATTTGCCTGACGCGCATCCCGAACGCGTTGATCCATTACCCCATCGTGCGCCGCCAACTTCAAAAGAAACTCCTCACTCGTCCCCGCTCTCAGTTCCGCTGGAACAAGACTCTCCACGTCTACGTGATCCAGTTCAAGATCCAAGTTTATTTCGCGGGCCAATATTACCAGCTTTCGCGCTACGTCCATTCCGGACAAATCTTCTCTGGGGTCCGGCTCAGTAAAGCCTTTTTCCTTTGCCGCTCGGACGATTTCTGAAAAAGGCTTTTCTCCCGTAAAGACATTGAAAATATAAGACATCGTGCCGGACAAAACCCCTTCGATCTGAATAATACGATCTCCGGTCTTAACCAGGTCCCGTAAAGTATGAATGATGGGAAGCCCCGCACCCACATTGGTTTCATAGAGAAAATGGCGGCGATTCGATCTAGCTGTCGTATGGAGCTCTCGATAGAACTCCATAGAGCGAGTATTTCCCTTTTTATTTGGAGTAATAATATTCAATCCCTTTTTGAGCCAATCTGGGTAACTCAAAGGAAGATCGTCGCTTCCCGTGCAATCGATAACAACCGAATGAGGGAGATAGTCGGATTGGACATGCTCAATGAACTGGTCAAGATTCGGGGACGCTGTACTTTGGCTGAAAAGTTCTCTCCAGTGATTGAGATTCACAGGTTGGTCACTCAGAATCATCTTTTTAGAGTCCATGATTCCCCGCACCCTTAAATCCACTTTCAGATCGTTTTTCAATCTTTGCAACTCCAAGCTGAGCTGCTCAAGAAAAGTACCTCCGATCAATCCGGGGCCGATCAATCCCACAGAGAGGGTCTGGTTGGACAGATAAAATGCTGAATGCACTGCCCGGAGCGCTCTCCTTGATTCAGACCGATCTACTACAACAGAGATATTCCGTTCAGAAGACCCCTGTGCAATTGCCCGGACGTTGACCCTGGCTCGGCCCAGTGCTCCCAAAAATGCTCCTGCAGCGCCTGGATTTTCAACCATGTTATCTCCTACCGCAGCCAGGACACAGCAATTCGGATTGAACTCAATGGTTTGAATCAGGCCTTGGTGGAGCTCGGCAAATAAGGCCTTTTGTAAAACCGATTTCGCTGCCGCTGCCTGTGCCTCGGGAACCACGAAGCAAATAGAGTGCTCGGAGCTTGCCTGCGAGATCATAATCACAGATACCCCGACCTCCTTTAATGCCCCAAAGAGGGATTGAGCAACCCCCGGGATGCCCACCATCCCCGTTCCCTCAACATTCACCAGGGCCACCCGATCAATCGTCGCAAGGCCTTTCACAGTTTGCGTAGAGCTGCTCCGGTCGTGAATCTTTGTGCCGCGAAACCCGGGATTGAAGGTATTTCGAATCCAAATCGGAATTTTTGACTGAATCACCGGGGCCATCGTGCTGGGGTGAACGACCTTTGCCCCAAAATAGGCGAGCTCCGAAGCTTCGTTGTACGACAGATCCTCCAGGACAACGGCATCTGGAACCAGTCGCGGATCTGCGCTCAAAACACCGTCCACGTCCGTCCAGATGATGACTTCGGAGGCATTCAAGAGTGATCCGAAAATGGACGCGGAAAAATCGCTTCCGTTTCGTTTCAGAGTCGTCGGTATTCCTTCCGGAGTGGATGCGACAAAACCGGTAATGACTAAAAGCTCGGACGGGTTTTTCTCCATCCAATCCATCAGCTTCAGCTTGGACTCCTTAAAATCAACCACGACGGAGGTAGGAGTCGGCTCTACCATCAGAACCAATCGGGCGTCCAGCCAGGTGGAGTCGACCTTTTGAGACTTAAGAGTGGCATCGAGAAGCTGAGCGGACCAGATTTCTCCAAATCCAGAGATCAGTTCTACCGTTCTTTCAGGACAGGTCCGAGTGTGCCAGATCCCTCTCAGTATTTCTTGTATATCGTGAACATCCGCTTCGAAACCTCGAGCCAGCTTAAGGTAAGATTCGGGAACATTCAGCCGATCCAAAGCTTCCAGATGCTTTTTTTGAATCATTTCAAGTTTGGAAAGATACGAATCGTCGCGCGCTTGAGCGAGGTGTACGACTTCGATCAAACTATCAGTGACTTTGCTCATGGCTGAAACAATCACGGCCCGTTTCCCATTTGATTTGCTCAAAATTCTGCCAACCGCTTGATAAGCTTCTGCATTGGCAACGCTGGTACCACCGAACTTGTGGACAATCCAAGGCATTGATAAGGCCATTTATGATCTCCTACTTTAACTATAAGCCCTCTTCATGCCCAAAAGGAATACCTGTTGCAAAGGAATGGGAGATGAAAAAAAATAAGGGTCTTCAGATCGTGGCCGAAGCTCTCCGAATGGAAGATTACCCGATCGACAAATCCGGAATTAATTATAGCGTTGGTGACCTAGAGGTAGAAGACAGCAAAGGACGCCATATCGCGGTTCGCGATATCGTCGATCAACTGAAGGATGAGGAGTTTCGTTCACCGGAAGAGGTTATGCGGGCGATCTACGACGCGATTACACAACGTCAGGATGAAGTGGCTTGACCGGAGGTGATCATGGCGAACTATATTCTGTTGGTCCGTCTAGGGCCTGACGCGGTGAAAGACCCGTCTGAATTTGCAGCAATCAACGACGAGGTGACAAAGCGATTAAAAACGGAATGTCCTGAGGCGAATTGGCTTGCAAGTTTCCTAACGTTGGGCCCTTTTGATTATCTGGATATATTCGAAGCGCCCGACAATGAAACGGCTGCAAAGGTTGCCGTCATCATACGAGCCTACGTTCACGGGACAACTGAGGTATGGCCGGCAGTCGCTTGGGAACGATTCAGAAGAGGGACTCTTCGAATTGTCGCTTAACTTAAGCTGCCTGCTGAGTTGGAAAATTTGCTTCCAGAATATTTCCTTTTCCGGGTACACTCTCTACCAAGTTCACATTTCCCCCGTGAAGCTGCGCGATTTCTCTCGATATAAAGAGCCCCAGGCCTAATCCCCCCATTCGAGCGGTTCGTTGAACCTTAGCAAAAGGCTCAAATATTCTTTCTCGATCTTCCAAGGGAATGCAGGTCCCCTGATCTCGAACCGACAATCGCAGAGAGGCATTTTCTTTCCTCAATTTAATCCAAACGACCCCTCCCTCAGGAGAAAAACGAATTGCATTCATCGTAAGATTGCTGATCACTTCTTCCATTCGAACTGGATCCACCCAAGCATGGAGCGTAGGAATACTCTCCAGCTGGATACTCACGCCGGCTTCTTGAGCAATGACATTGAGTCTTCCTTGAACACAGTCCTTCAGTAGCTGGGCCACATCGGTATCGGTTGGGTTAATCATAAACCGTCCGTTCTGAATGCGTGACATATCCAGCAACCCGTCGATTAACTCATTCAATCGCTCCGTTTGGCGGATGACCATTTTCAAGAAACCATGATGGCGCTCCTGATCCGGGAAAGGAGGTTCATTCTTTTTTAAACGAAGCATCCGCTCCTGAAGTTGGAGAATACCGTAGATGGAGGTCAACGGCGTCTTCAGTTCGTGACTTGCAATAGAGAGAAATTGATTTCTAATTTGAATTTCAGCTTCCAGGTCAGCTGCATGTGCAAGCATCATTAACTGCTTCTGACATGAGATCGCAGCCAGCTCACAAATCGGGTCCAAAGGCTCCTGGCTTCCGATGACCATAAACCCGCAGAATTTGGGAGGTCGAGTGGCAAATTCGCACAAAGGAATGTACGTTAGAAAACGAGTTCGAGCTGATCCCGGAAAACTCGAACCGCTTTTCGAAAGATCTACTCTATCGACACTAAAGCCGGTCCTCTGAACCAGAGAAAGTTGATTCTTTAGAAAGTCCTTAGTCCCCTCTCGATTGTCCGTACTTCTGCCACTGCTTTTCCCGTAAAATCCAAAAATCTCCCCGGCCCGATTCGCAAAAATCCCAACAAATTCTGAATCGAGCAATCTCTGGAATTTTTCCGCTACTTCATCCATCTCGAACTGGGTTTTCGGCCATATTGAAACCTGGTCCAAGGTGAGGGACAGTTGAATAGCATCCACAACGGAATCCTAGCACGTCCACCCCGCTGAGGCTCCGCATTAAATCATAAAAACAACGTAAGCAGTTCCTTAAGGGCTGTTGACAAGCACCGAATGGGTCCTGTTGCGCCGCTATGATTTGGATTTCCGGCGCAACAGGACCCATTCGAGTGCTTACAAAACAACGGGCACACTATTTGAACATTTAATTGCAGTAAATTCGAGGAAGAGTGCTCGCGTCTTACCCATCGCCCCCGAAATAATGATGCGACCCACCTCGATGGAGGGGCAAGCGACGGCAGGTCCGAGCTTCCCCTCCCACTTATCTGCATTCCACTGAAATTCACACTTGATTGCAAGTTAAAAAAATACCATATCAGAGGCATGAAATTCTCAGATTCACTTGTTGGGATCCTGGCAGACAAAAACTTGCTGAAACATGAATGGTATCAAGCATGGAACTGCGGAAAGGTTCCAGTTGAAACTCTCCGCCACTATGCAAAGCAATACTACCACCATGTCAAAATGTTCCCAAGATACCTAAGTGCCACCCACTCCAATTGCGAACAAATTCAGGCGAGGCAATTCTTGCTAGAAAATTTAAACGACGAAGAATTTGGCTCTGAAAATCATCCGGAACTGTGGCTTCGTTTCGCAGAAGGCATGGGAGCAAACAGACACGAGGTTGAATCCACTGTTCCAAATCAGGAAATTCAGGATTTAGTAGACGCGTTTATGGGTTTTTCGAAACGATCCTACCCAACCGGACTGGGCGCCCTCTTCGCTTACGAACATCAGATTCCAGGAATCGCTCAATTTAAACTGGAAGCGCTCAAGAACCACTATTCGATCGACGACGCCGCGACTCTTTCATTCTTCGACGTCCATCAAAAAGCCGACGTTTATCACACAGAGGCCATCAGCAAGCTCTTGGACGAACTCACACCAGATGAGCAACAGGCCGCTGAAACCGCAGCTCGAGTCGTTTGTAACCAGTTATGGAAGTTTTTAGATGGCGTCCAACGCACCCTACCTCTTCAGTAGTTTAACCTTAGAGGGATTTAGGCAAAAGGTCCATCTGGGCTGCGGGGAAGAGGAACGCCGGGTACCTCAATTTGTTCAATTTAATGTTGAGATTCGCTTTTCCGCTTTGCCTCAAGGATGTTTGACCGATGACCTTGAGGATACCGTTTGTTACGCGGAAATGAGCGAAGCGTTGCGAGAGATTTGCCAACGGTCGGAATACCGCTTAATAGAGAAGCTCGGTTGGACGGCGTACTCAACTCTAAAAAAACAATTGCCTCCGACCGTAAAACTGCGGATAAAGCTGATCAAGGAAAAACCTCCCGTTCCCGACCTTTTGAACGGATCCAGCTTTTGCGTGGGAGATTGGGCTGAAGGTTAATGATTGCACTTGGACTCGGAAGCAATTGTGGAGATCGCCTTAGATTTTTACGAAAAGCAATCCATCAGTTAAAATCCCCCTGGGTTTCGCCTCGGATTGAAGTGAAATCGCTCTCCCCGATTTACGAATCAGACGCTCTTTTGCCAGAGGGAGCTCCGCCTGATTGGAATCGGTCTTTCTTAAACCTCGCCTTAATATGTGAGACTTCATTTTCTCCATCCCAGCTTCTCGCTCATATTAAACGGATAGAAAATTCAATTGGGAGGATTCAGAGAGGACGTTGGGCTCCGCGTGAAATTGATATTGATATTCTCGCCTTCGATTCTCTGATTCGAGAGACAGAAGAATTGAATATTCCTCATCGCAGCTTGATGGAACGTCCATTTGTGATGCTCCCCTTCGCAGATTTGGTTCCTCACTGGCGGAACCCGGGACAGGACTCATCTGAATACTCTATAGGTCAATGGGTCGCGCCCTGGAAGAGGAAGCCGCCAGAAAGCGTGCCGTTTCAAACGCGACGATCTACTCACACCCTTACGGAGCTTGTCGGAATTATCAACGTGACTCCAGATTCATTTTCGGATGGGGGCGCATTTCTCAGTGCTGACGCCGCGTTTGCACAGGCAAATCGATTGATCTCTCAAGGGGCAAGAATCTTGGATGTAGGCGCGGAATCCACGCGTCCCGGTGCTACACCCGTCTCGCCCAACGAGGAATGGAATCGTCTGCATCCAGTCGTTGAGGCGCTTCAATCCGCCAAGAGGGAAGCCTCGTCTCCTGTTTATCTCAGCATCGACACCCGACACAGCGATGTAGCAACCCAGGCGATTCAAATGGGGGCTGATTGGATCAACGACGTCAGCGGATTTGAAAATCCAGAAATGTGTCATGCGGTATTAAACTCAGAAGTAGACTTGGTTATGATGCATAGCCTGTCTGTGCCTCCTAGAAAAGGATTAGAACTCCCTCCCGATTGTGATCCGATTTCAGTCCTACTGGAATGGGCTGAAAAAAGAATCGCCGAAATAGAAAAGTTGGGTATTGCGAGGGAACGAATCATCTTCGATCCCGGGATCGGTTTCGGAAAAACACCGGCTCAATCGTGGGAAATTTTTCGACGAGCAGGAGAGTTTCAAAAATTAGGAACCCGCATCTTAGTGGGGCATTCTCGGAAATCCTTTTTATCTTCGTTAACCCCTCTGACTGATCTATCTCCGGAAAGTAGGGATTTTGAAACAATAGCAATTACCTGTTCTTTGGCAAAAAGCGGGGTAGATTTCCTTCGGGTGCACCATATTGAGGGAAATTCACGCGGTTTGAAGGCTTGGTCACAGATCGACGGAGTTGTGGAATGCGGCCCAACAGGCTGAGTTATTCCGAGATTGTTCATCAATTGGAGTCGCTGGGAATCATGCCGGATCGGGCTCCCAGTCTGGAACCGATGCAGCAGGGCCTAGGACGCCTCTCGGACGCAATTCGGATCAATTCCGAGAAAACAATCGTGGTCGCCGGAACCAATGGAAAAGGGAGCGTCTGTTCCACTCTGGAAGCTTTGCTTTTGTCTGAAGGAAAGACGGTGGGTCTGTACACATCTCCTCACCTCGAGGAGACCACGGAGAGAATTCGAATCAACGGGAAGGAAATCTCCAAAGAAGTCTTTTGTAAAACCTTCGAACAGGTGTGGGAACGAACTTCTGGAATCAAGCTCACCCATTTTGAGGTATTGACCTTGATGGCTGTCTGGGCCTTCTGTTCTGGCTCGGAGATACCTCCTGTGGAGTGGATGATTTTGGAGGTCGGGCTCGGGGGCACGTGGGACGCAACAAACGCAGTCCCTCACCATTTTTGTGTCATTTGTAGATTGGGCCATGACCATCAGAATTTATTGGGAAACGACCTTCGACAAATCGCCGCGAACAAGTTCGGAATTGTAGGGGAAAACGCAGAAGTCATTCACGCATCCTTCCCAGAAGAGGTGCTTCCTCTAGCAGAAAAAGTGAGCGCGGACTCGAGCAGCCGTTGGACTGAGTGCGCTCCTTATTCTTATCGTGCTGTAGCAAACACAGCAGAACCCGAATTCTTCCTGAAGACCGCTTGGGGAGAAGCCTTACTTTCTCTAGCGGGGGCTAGGGGCGCTCAAAATACGGCACTTGCTTTAACTGTTTTTCAGAAACTAGGTTTTCAACCCGGGACACGTCTCAAGACGTTGAAGGAAGTGAGTTGGCCTGGACGAATGGAAAAATTCTTCGGTTCCAAGTTCCCCTGCCCGATCTACCTATCCGGAGATCACAACCCACAAGGGATTCAGAGCCTTCTCGAACTCCTTCCTTATTACCGTCGAAAACACCTTCATATTCTGGCAGGCGTTGGAAAAGATAAGGAGATGGATGGAATTTTGTCGCCGCTTTTCTGCCTTCCGGACACTTCGATTTATTTGACGGAGTCCCCCTTTAAAGGACGTCATTTGGCGGATTACCGACATTGGCTGGGAAAAGCCAAGGCCTCCCATCCGGATCCAAAAGTACTGCTTGACCAGATCTTGTTGGTCGCCCAACCTTCGGATATCATTCTGGTCACAGGTTCTCTTTATCTAGTGGGTGCGCTGAGAAAATATTGTCGAATTTTTATTTAATGGGAACGCTCTCGTCAGTCAGATACATGATCTACGCATGCTCCCATTTGCGAAAGCGTTCCCTAGCTAAGGTTAATTATTGGGCGCTCCGCTCTCGATCCAATCATAGATTTCCTGAATCTGATCTTGAGGTAGCGAATCCCCTAGAGGCATATCTCCCCCCGGAGCCACAGAAAGATAGAGTATACTGCTCGAAGGATCTCCGGGAACAACGTTGGACATCGTAGCGTCGTAGCTGCTCAGATCAACGCCAGCAGCAGCATATTGCGACGAGTGACAACTCACACAACGTGGAACCAAAACGTCCTGGTTCACTTGAGTGAAGCTCGGAGCTGTGGGTGTGCTGGTTGGTGTTGGCACTGGCACTGGGATTGACGTGTCCGTTGGCGTCGGCATCGGCACTGGGATTGACGTGTCCGTTGGCGTCGGCATCGGCACTGGGATTGACGTGTCCGTTGGTGTCGGCACTGGCACTGGGATTGACGTGTCCGTTGGCGTCGGCACTGGCACTGGGATTGACGTGTCCGTTGGCGTCGGCATTGGCACTGGGAGATCAGCCCCATTCGAGCGCGCCTCAGCAGTCAATACTGGACCTGCCAGGACAGCAGCCATAAAGAAAATGAATACTTTATCGATACCCCTAGATTTCATAAAATCTCTCCGTTCAAAAATAGTGTTTGATAAGTTTACTTCAATTCAATCCGCTGTTTCTGCTCAGTTATCCTGAGCTCCAGCTGCGATCCAGTCATAGATTTCTTGAATCTGTGCGCTCGACAGAGATTTTCCCGGAGGCATTCCTCCAGATTTTACAGACTTATAAAGTGCGCTTGAATTCGGCTTAGATGGAGTCACTGAATCCATTACTGCACTATAAGAACTTACGTCGACTCCTCCCGCAGCGTTTCGAGAAGAATGGCAACTCACACAACGAGGAACCAAAATATCCTTGTTAACCTGTGAAAAAGTCGGAGCCGTAGGTGTTGGCGTAGGCGTCGGTGTAGGTATAGGCGCCGGAGTAGTTGGTATTGGCGTCGGTACAGGTGTTTGAGTAGGAACCGGCGCCGGCGGGTTCGTAGGCGTAGGAGTGGGTTCAGGACCTTCGAGGTAAGTAAACTTTACGTGGTTGCTTTCTCCACGGTTGGTTTGTACGTAAACCGAGACTGACCCAGTTCCCTCTGGAATCGTTGCGGTAATCTTGGTTTGCCCCCACGCTTGAGTGTGGGCACGAGTTTGACCAAATAAGACATGTCCTGAATTTCCAAACTTTTTCCCTTTAAGAGTGATAGAATCGCCCACATTACCGCTTTGCGGATTAATAGACGAAATGACTGGAGACCCCTTTTGCCCCTCCGGATCCGCCGAATCATTGGCGCAAAAGTCCGACCTATCATCGTAATAATGATCGTAGTCAAAACTTGCGTCATCTCCCTCTTCGTTCCCTATTTGGACCGGTAAATCTGCGAACGCGGAAAAGGATGCCATCAGTGACACCGTCAAAAATAATATCTTAATCAATTTGATAATATTTCTACTCATACTTCCCCCTCTTTTGATCAATGCCCAATCGTACTGTATCCGAAATAATTATTACAATATTTATTTTTATATATTTCATTCACAAATCAATCATTGCTAATGAAATGAAAATTCGGAATGACATTCAGAACAGCTCCTTCCTACTAACAAAAGATGATTTGGATTCCCCACAAATGAGAGCGCATCTTTCAAATGGCAGTTAGAGCAGGCCGAAGGGGTCCCTTTGTAAATAGTGTTGGCATGGCAGGCACTACAATCCAGAGTGCGATGCGCCCCTCTTAACGGAAAATTCGTCAATGAATGACGAAACTCAGGATTCTCCCAAAAATTCTGCTGATGGCATTGGGCGCAGTCTGGAAGGGAGGCATGGTGGATATCATCTTTTTGATGGCAACTGATGCACATTTGACTCATCCCAGTCAATTTTACATTTCTTATATGGCACTCATTGCATCTCAATGCGTAGTGAACTCCGGTCAAACTTGAGTTTTTATGAAAATCCGCACTCCCCTCCTTCCACCCAGACTCGTTATGACAAATAGAGCAATTCTTTCCGTAGTTCCCTTCATGAACATCCTTGTGACAACTCGCGCAATCTTGGGTGGAGATTTCAGGAAACAGGTATTTCATTTTTGCATGATGCGGAACCGTAGTATAGACCGACTGGGTGGGCAAATGGCATTTCTCGCACTCCAAGTCGAGATGCTTTCCTAAAAGTCTATAAGACGTTTTAGAATGATCAAACGGAAGCCTCTTTGTGAAGGTTTCGGTCGTGTGACAAACTGCGCAAGCCTGATCTGTCGTTTCTGAATGAAACTGTCCGACATGAGGATTCTGGTGGCAGTCAATACAGAATGCCTTCGACACGCTCGGGAACTTGTAGACCTCCTTTTTTTCCACCCTATGACATTCCCTGCAACTCAACTCACTGTGTTTACCGGTCAGTGCAAACCGTGTTTTCGAATGGTCAAATCCCCCTCCTTTTTCAGGCGTTATTTTCCATCCCTTGTCGGTATGACACGTGGCGCACTGCATCTTTAGTAACTCCGGACTAAAGATCTTAGTATGAGGACTTTGATGACAATTCTCACAAGTTTTTTCGGTCAACAAAGGCCAGTGATACTGTCGAACTCTCGAATCGTGATTCTTCCTGACGTGACATTTATTACAATCTACGCTGACGTGTTTTCCTGCGATCGGAAAGCGCGTACTCCTATTATGGTCGAAATGGGACGGTTCCTTCCACGAGGTCTCCTGATGACAAATGGAGCAATCACTCAACTTCCCCAAACGAGACGACTGAAACTCCCCGAAAAGATGATAGTCCTTGTGGCACGCAACACACTTGGAGTCCTTCAGGTTTTCCCAATGATAGATTGAGGGCAGCCCCTTCTTGGGAACATGACATTCCGCACACGAGATTTGTGCGTGTTTTCCCTCAAGATGGTAGTGTGCATCTCCTTCATGGCTGAAACGAATCTCTTTTTTCCAGGAACCCAACTGATGACATGCGTTACAATCCGCTTGCGCCCATTCGCCTTGAAAAAAATGGACGTCGTCCTTCTTATGACAAGCCGCACATTTGGCTTTGGCTCCTATATAACGAGGCTCGTTAGGCCTTAAAACATCGGCTACTTTTGTATTCTTAGCGCGCTTTTCGATATGACAGTCGGCGCACTTAATATCTGCATGCTTGCCTACCAACTTGAAGCCTGTAAGATCGTGGCGGAACTTCTTCGGATCAAATAAAGCGATATCCTGCGACCGACCCCGGTGGTCAGCATGACATTCAACACAAGTTTTTGCCATAAGGCCGTGATAACCAGATTTCAGCTTGATCTGCTTATTTATGGCATCATGGCAGCTCAAGCACTTGGCGTTCGGAATTCCACCATTTGGCGAGTGACATGCGAGGCATTTCGAGCCCTCCAAATCTTTGTGCCCCTCAATCAAAGGCCCCGGAGCAAGAAGTTGATTCAGAAGTCCTTCTGACGACTCCTCTTCTCCTCCAAAAACCGGAGACGTGTTGATTAATAAAGCACCCAAGAGTGCAAGAATTAGCATCACATCCTCAACACAGGGGTTTGCGACAAGGGGGGCGCATCGTTTTCATGAAAACGAACAACCTCCCTCTGCCCGAACAAGTAATTCAATCTAAAGTATCCACTCCATATTTGAACGTTCTCATCGTGAGCCTCCTGAAACGAGAGAGCCCCCATGAAATCGCGGGTAAAAAAATGCATCACAGAAAGATCGTTGATCCACTTATGATAGGTTGCTGCAAAATTATTCACACTCAATACATAGTTGACATTCAACTCGAGCTCCCAATCCCTCGAAAAATAGGCAATTTTAAATTGGCTAAGTGCTTCATTGGCAATAAAATTTCGTCGTACTCCTACCACGCCTCCTAATGAAAGATGATTGTCCATAAGGCTATAGAAAGACGGCCCTGCCGTGTATTCAGCCCTAATCAGGTGATCTGCCTGTCTGGCCCCATAAATGAAATTGTTCTCGAAAAATGCTCCTCGGGACATTGTCGAACGAAGATTCAATGCTGCCTCTCTGTAGGGACTCGATGGCAATGTCTCCAGAACCCCTTGCCTTCGCGCATACTCGATCACGTCAATGCCCGTAAGGTTAAGTCGACTTGAAAAATTATCCGTAATTTGCTGAAAATAGGACAACAATCCGAATTGCAAATAAAAAGATGGGGTGAAATCAAAATAAGCAATGCCGAATATTTGATTGCTCCTGTCCCACTGATAAATAAAATTATTATACCAAAAAAGACGGTCCAAGTGACTTTCCACATTTTCACCAACGACTGCCGTCGACCAGCTTGTTCGTTTCTGCCAGGTCCCAGAAACAGGTTGATAAACAGCGTAGGTTCCGAAAACCCTCGAATTAGAATTAAAGGTGAGATAGGTCTGATCGTACCGCTTCGGTTCGAGGCCACCAAAGATAGAGCTTCGGAGAACTGGACTCCATCGAATTCCTACCTCTCCACCGTCGACAAACTCTCCACCCACGTCAAGCATCGAAAATCGTCCAATAGTGGCATAAACTAAATCCTCGTTATTCAGCAGGTGGGCGTTAAGCTGGTAGACTTGAAAGTTATTACCCGGTCTCAGCTGGAGGAGCTGTTGATCGAGCTTTTCAAAATAGTCGTTCTTGTCCCTAAGATCGACCGTCACACCCATTTTTTTCGGAGTCAGGTCGTAAACATTCAGATAAAATCGCGCGGAAAGGGTTGCCGCATTGTTGGAGGTGGAACTATCGTTCGGAACTTTCGATGTTTCCAATGAAGAATAGCCTCCTGTCATTATCCGACCGAAGTAATTCGCTCCAAGTCCGTCAAGAGGGGAAATGAAATATGAAAAAATGATTAACCCACCGACGAAAGACTTCGCTTTTTTTTCCGGATAAATCCGAAAAATCATAGTCTATTCCGTGACTCGTTATTTTAATTTTAACCCTTGTAAAATACGATACAGTTTGTTTTTCGAAATTAGAAGGAATATTAATAAATGATTTTAAAAATAAGAATATTAATAATGAAAGCGTTAAAATTTCTTTCTTCGGTTCGATTGGCTATTCCATTACTCATTATAATCGCATGCGCGGTTGCAGCCGGAACCCTATATGAATCTCGTTATAATGCAGAAGTCGCGAAGATCATGGTTTATCGCTCCACCTGGTTTGAAGGGTTACTCATCCTACTGTGGCTGAATATTTTTTGCGCGACTCTTTCTCGATACCCATTTAAAAGGCATCATATCGGCTTCGTCATAACCCATATCGGCCTCCTTACATTGCTAATTGGAGCGCAGATCACAGCATTCTACGGCCTGGACGGACAGCTTCAGATACACGAAGGTCAGGAGAGTAAAGCTGTATTTTTGCCAAACCTCATTCTGAAAATTTCTGGAACCAAGTCTGGCGGCACTGAAAAAGTTGATATCAAGATCCCGGTGGAGAGGGCTCTGAAAACAAAAAGTGGAGCTGAGCTGGGATTGGCCCAAATCACTAATGAAACCGGTTTATCCTTCGATCATTATATGCCCTTCGTCACAGTAAGTGAGAATGGGGCACGAGTCGGGATGGGCCAGAGTTCTGCAAATGGAGGAACAGAGCTCAGCTTCAATTTACAAAGTCAGTTTTTCAACGTCTCCCAATCGCTGAGCACTCAGGGCCGGAAGAGCATGCAGCTGGGCCCTGCAACAATAATGCTCATAGAGGATAGACTGGCCGAGCATTCTGAGGGCGAAAAATTCGAACCTTCTTTACTAATTGCAAAGGACGGTCAAAACGGCGAAGAGCTAGGGCACTTGGCGATTGAACCCGGTAAAACACAAACTTTCTCCGTCAAAAAAATCAAAGTCCATATTACCAAAGCATTTCAACACGCCGTAGTAGCTGGAGGGAAATTGGCTGAAGGAGAAGGTGGGGGCGATAATCCTGCACTTGAGCTCCAACTCGAGTCCAAAGGAAAGATTCAACGGGAGGTAGTATTCACGAAGTTTCCGACGTTCTCTCTCAATAAAACTGCTCCATTTGGTCTTCGTTTTGAATACCAAAGTCATGGTACGGATATTGAACAGGGCGCCGGGGCCGAGACTCCTGAAAGAGGCAACATCATTGAATTTCATGTTGCGGCCAACGAGGGACATGCGAATCAGTCCCGAATCGTTTTACGAAAAAACGGTCAACAGGTACTCTCTAAAATTATGCCGATTGGAGAACCTCTTCAAACTCCTTGGATGGGAATGAAGATCACAATCCAGGCAATCTCGGATCAGGGGAATGCCGAAGAATCCATTCGTCCGACAGAAATGCAACCACGAAAGCCGCTACCTCCCAGTGCAATTTTTCTGGGGTCAGATTCTCTCGGAGAAGAAGGTGGTCAAGGTGTTTGGATTGTCGAAGGAAAAATGAGATCGTTTACAACTTCTCGAGGAAGTTTCGATGTGTACTACGGACAGGAAAGCGTAGACCTACCGTTTAGCGTAAAGCTTGATCAATTTACGAAGTTAGATTACCCGGGGACCAATACACCTATGAGCTTTGAAAGTATGATCCGAATTAGTGAAGCGAAAAATCAGGTAAAAATTAAAATGAATGAACCGTTTGAACAGAATGGATATGTGCTGTACCAATCCGGCTATGAACAACCCCCTGGAAATCCAGCGATTTCAATATTTTCCGTAAATCGGGATCCGGGACGGGCGGTAAAATACGTAGGAGCAGTCATTCTCATCCTAGGGATCGCGCTTTTTACGTGGATGAGGTCCAGCTGGTATACCGGGAAGAATCGGCGCCATGCATTCAACTTACTTCTTCTTGCTCTCCTCGTAACCTTTGGAGCAAGGACTTCTGTTTTTGCCGCGAACCTCAATGAACCCGAGATTGAAGGGCAGGGCTTCCCTAGCGTCGGTGACTCCGGTAGATCCTTTCAAGATTTTACGCCGAATGCGGCACAAGAGAACTTCACCCACCTTGCGTCCAAGATTGATCCCTCCGAGATTGTCGAACTCCCAGTCCAGAACCGAGGCAGAATAAAGCCCCTCGACACTCTGGCTCGTGAAACCAATTTATATATTTTCGGAAAATATTCACTTTGGGGTTTACAACCCATCCAAGTTTACGTGGGCTTAATGGCAAGCAATGCTACTCCCTACTTGGAGGTGATCAACATTCGCGATCCGGAACTCCGAGTGAAGCTGGGGTTCTCAAAGTCCCAGAGGTACGTCAGTTTACAGCAGTTGAAAAATACAGAGCTCGAAAAGATAGCCAGCCCCCTTATGGAAAAGCAGGACGAAAAGTCCATGACTCAAGAAGAAAAGCAGATCCTGGAGCTGGCACAACAAGCTTGGCTTTTTCGGGACGTTTTAACAGGACAACACTTTCGCGGTTCCATCTTATTGATGCCGCATCAATCAGCGACCGATCTGGATCCTAGGAGTCATTATGCCCTAGCAAAAGCTGATTCCTATCTCATGGCACTCCAGAAGCAGGATTTTCCGATGGCATCCACCCTGGCCTTTGAATTGATTTCAGCCGTTAAAAATCAATCCATGCCTGATCTTTTTCAAAAAAGCATGGGATCAACCCATCTTGAGGTCCAATACAATAAGGCGCGTCCGTTTTTTTGGGTCGGCATCCTCTATCTCTTGTTCGGAACCGTGCTCTTAAGCGGCCTCGTGCCACACCTTCTCTCCCCTAAACGGATAGTGGCTCTAGCGTGCATCCCCATTTTCATGCATATTTTCGGTTTCTTGGTACGGGTTTCCATCACAGGTTTTGCCCCGGTTACGAATATGTATGGAACGATGATCTGGGTGGCATTCGGAGTTGTGGCTTTTGGCACGGCCTTCTTTTTACTTTATCGCAATTCTATTGCATACGGCCTGTTATTAGTGGGGGCTAGTTTAGTGCTCCTTCTCACGGAGAGTATTCCGTTGATTCTTAGCCCAGATATGGACCCCATTGTAGCTGTCCTCAGAAATAATTTTTGGCTCACGATTCATGTTTTGACGATCTCCATTTCCTATGCAGCGTTTACAATAGCGATGTTGATCGGAAACACGGCTTTGATTCAAACCATCTTCAAGAGAAATTTTGCCGGCGATTTAAAGCACCTGGCGCATCTCGCCTACCGAGCAACGCAGCTCGGTGTGTTTCTGTTGACTACAGGAATTATATTGGGAGGTTGGTGGGCTGACTATTCTTGGGGTCGTTTCTGGGGGTGGGATCCAAAAGAAACCTGGGCGCTGATCGCGGATATCGGCTTTCTGGTTCTTCTCCACGCCAGATACGCTTCCTGGCTCGGAGCTTATGGCCTACTTGCTTCGACTCCTATCGCCTACTTATTAGTCATCATGGCATGGTATGGAGTCAATTTCATCCTTGCAACTGGACTGCATTCCTATGGATTCTCGAGCGGCGGTGCGGCGGTCGTAGTGTCCTTTGTGATTTTTCAACTAGCTTTGTCCTGCGTGGCATTTCTAGCGAGGCAGTTTCAGGCTTCAAAGGAACTACACATGAAACAATAGCGCGGTAACGATATGAATCACGGCGACGACATACATAAACACTGCAAAAGGCATATGAAAAGCGTGCCAGTAACCCATGATGTGTTTGAAAGGCTGGAGATAGAATACCCTGCGTTTCGTGACGGCATATTGGACGAGCGCCTGACGGAGGGGTTTTGGGAGTGGATGTAGGATCCTCCTCGAACCCAATTTAAGTTTGATGTCTCCTATGAGAGAGTGACCAATCGAAGAAAGATCTCCGATTTTCTCAAATTTTCCAGGGACTCCAGCCAATACCATCACTTGAGTTCGAATTCTCTCAATAGACGGACCTTCAGGCAGATCTGGGTACTCCTTGATCAACGCATCCAATTTTCTGAGACTCTGTTCCAGGTCTGCTTTTCGTCGAGTTACTTGAACAAAGAAATATCTTCCGACGACCCCACTTGAAAAGGATATCACCATACTCCAAAAGCTCATGGCTACTAGCCCGCCGACTTTAAAATTAGTATGAAAAAGAATGAACGTAGGACCCACCAATCCACAGAAAATATGAAAATTAAGCCAATTGACTGGAGAACCAAGTGATTTAAAAAAACCTACCCTCTTTCTCAAAATGTAAAGATTTGTCAGCAGCATTATACCAAATCCGATCCAACCTAACCACAGGCTAATCGTTTTTCCAGGTCTCGGAGACAAATCAAAATCTTCCCGGAGCCATCCGCTTTTTTGAATCAGTTTTAATAGGCTGGCGTCTGGACTAAAATTCAGCGCAATTGACTCGTAGGTTAATATCCCGAATATTACGAGCCACAAATAAACGTAGCCTTTAAGTTTCATACACCTCTCCCTTACCAAGAACTTGTCCTGTGATGACAGTTTACACAATCCTGGACACTGCTACCGTGCTGCCGCTGACCCAGTGTCTGGTGACAAGGTAAACAAGTATTCACCGTTTCATTCAGCGCATTTTCATGATTAAAGTTAAAATAGAAAACAGTATTGCTTTCTGGTCGATGACAATTATAACAATCCGTCGTCCCGTAATGCTGACCGACTAAGCCTACCCCGTCCGGGTAGAATGCAACCGACGGTCTATTTCCCGTGTGGCATGCGGCACAGCTGGTCGGAACTGGAGCATGACTGAACGATCCACCCAACCAAGTAACTCCAATCCTCACGTGATGGCAGGCAACGCAATCGCCAGTTCCCCCAAAAGCGTGATCAAACGGTGGATTCCCCACAACACCCTCAGGACGTCCCCCTAAATGGCATCCGATACAAGTGGTGGGAGTAGGAGTGTGGGTGAATCGCTCAGCATTCCAATTTTGTCCTATATTCTTGTGGCAGAAGCTGCAGTCCCCGCTCCCTCCTCCAGAGTGATTAAAAGGCGGTCTCCCTACCCAACCCACAGGCCTCTGGGGAGAATGACAACCGTCGCACGAATCCGGAGTCGGAGTATGCGAATAAACTCCGTCCGACCATTGGTTCCCCATATTCTGAAGGTGACAGGATTTACAATCGGGAAGACCGGAATAATTATGATCCATTTCGTCAACGAGTTGAGTAGGTTGATCTTTCGAATGGCAGGAACCACACGAACCGGGAGTCGGAGTGTGATTGTAGGCTCCTCTCGTCCAATCCAATCCCACTCTCGCCATGTGGCAAGGAGCACAGTCGCCCGTCCCCCCAATCGAGTGATCAAAACCGTTAAGAAGAACCGATGGGCGATCCGGGATATGGCAACTGGAGCAAGTTTGGAGCCCGATGTGGTCAAACCTTGCCTCTTTCCGCGCCGAGGTAGGACTCGGAGTCTGAATGAGACAGCCAGAAGAGAAAGCAAGAAGGAGAGAACACACGATGAGACGTCCTTGCAAGTAACTCGAAGCCTTCTTTTCGCTTGATAAATACTTATAATTCATTCTCCTCTCTTTCCAACCGCTACGCCGATTTCGAAAGGGCCTCTCCAAACTTCTTGTCCATATGCACTCCCAAGCTCATAAGAAACTGGTGGGGAAGATTGGCTCCGGCAAAAACAAACAGGTAGTCATTGGGAACTGTTTTTAGTTCTTCGCCTTTTTTTATACAAAGACTATCCGAGTGAATTTCCTTCACGGCGGAATCAAACCAAATCTGAAGGGCACCTTCCGAAGCCAATTTTTCAATGATTTCTTTATTCTCTTTGTTACACCGATCTAAAGACGTCCCTCTAACAAGCAGAGTGACTTCGTTCTTCAATTCCACGTTTGCGAGCGCCTGCGCAGCCTCAACGCCCGCATTACCTCCCCCAACTACCACGATTCGATTATTTTTATATTGTTCAGGGTCGATCAAGTTGTAAGCCACTTTTGGCAAGTCTTCATTGGTTAACCCAAGCCTTCTTGGATTTCCTCGGACCCCCATACAAAGAACGACCTTTGCGGCACGAATTACCCCACAATTTGTCTTCACGTGAAAATTCTCTTCAATTTTTTGCAGCGATTCGAATTGGGTACGTTCCCGCACTTCTAAGCCCGTTTTTTTCCGAACATCGTTCCAAAATTCTAGGAGCTCTTCCTTCGGAATTCTATTTCGTTTAAATTTCATTTTTCCGATGATTGGAAGATATGCAGGATGAGACATCACAATCTTTTGCCTGGGGAAGTTATTCACCGTTCCGCCAAACGTGTTTTGATCAATGCAGATGTAATTTTTTCTTTCCGCAATCGCAGTCAGTGCGGCACCTAACCCTGCCGGCCCGGCTCCCACTATTAAAAGGTCCGTGTCGCGATCCTTCTGCGAAGAGCCTGACAAAGAAGAAAGAGCGTGTTGGGCTGCAAGATGGCCTTGTTTGATTGCATTTCTAATCAGGCCCATTCCCCCAAGTTCTCCGGCAATATATAATCCTGGCACGTTGGTTTCGTAGTCCGTACTGATTCTTGGAATGTCCATTCCCCGCGATTTTGTGCCAAACACAAGGGTTATCGCGCCCGTAGGGCAGGCCCTCTCGCATTCTCCGTGCCCTACACAGTGCGTAGGCTCCACCAAAACCGCTTTGTGATGGACCAGGCGAAGGATATCCCCTTCCGGACAAGCTTGTGTACAGGCGCCGCAGGCTGAACAAAGTGCGGGATCAATTTCAGGGTGCAGGGTAACGGGCTCATGGGTTTGGGTTTCAATGGCTTTTTCTAGAATTCTCTTGGCATTTTCGCTTCTGTGAAAAAGTGTATAGACTCTCCACCCTGCCAACGAAAGAAATAGAAAACTGGCCGACAGGGATAAGTGACGGACAAATAGGTCTACTGCGATTCCAGTAATACTCATTGCACGACATGACCTTCTCCATTATCTTTTCGGAGAAACCGAGTAAAATATTAATATATTAATTACTCTTAATCAGTCATATATTTAATTAATTTTATTTAGTTAAACCAATCAAGGAGTGCGACGGACACTGGATCCGGCAGTTGCACTCGAAGCTCCCTTTTGGGACTTTTCGGAACTGTTCTTTGTACGTACCTCACCCCGGTACGTGACCAGAGCCCCAGCGACGATTTCGTCCTCCAGCTTTGAACTCAGATCCGGCCTTTCCGTATTTTCAGGGAAAAGAAGGTTCACCAGATGGAATAGATTATTCCCATAGAAAAAACTGGCATCAGCTGGAACCATCCCCGGGAAATTGGTGTATCCAATCAAGGTGACACCATTCTTAACGACGACCCGATCTGCTTCGGTCAGCGGACAGTTACCACCGTTGGCAGCTGCCATATCTACTATGACCGATCCCGGCTTCATCCCTTTGACTGTATCTTCTAGAATCAAGACGGGCGCTTTACGCCCAGGAATATTGGCCGTAGATATAATCAAGTCCTGTTTTTTCAGCCGCTCGGAAAGGAGCTGTTGCTGTCGTTTTTTTGCTTCCTCTGAAAGCTCCTTTGCATATCCTCCAACACCGCTTCCGGATTCACCCACGTCCAGCTCCACCGGCTTGCCTCCCAGAGACGCGATCTGTTCTTTTGTTTCCGGTCGCACGTCGTATGCTTCCACCGCTGCCCCCAGTCGCTTGGCGGTCGCAATTGCTTGTAATCCTGCCACTCCTGCTCCTAACACCATCAGCTTCGCAGGCCTCGAGGATCCGGCTGCTGTCATCATCAACGGGAAAAAACGGTTATAGTGACAGGCGGCTTCTAAAACGGCGCGGTAACCCGCGATTCCGGCTTGTGAAGAAAGCGCATCCATAGACTGTGCTCGGGAGATGCGTGGAATCAGTTCCATAGCCATAGCCTCGATTCCGGCTTGGGCTAAATTTTCAATAGTTCCGTCATTTAAATAGGGTTCGAGAAAAGAGATCAACACGCTTCCTTTTCGCATCTTAGCAATCTCGTTCGGGGTCGGTTTATGAAGCTTCAGAACAACGTCTGCACTGAGCGCGGTAGCCGAATCCGTCAATTCAACCCCCTCGCCTTCGTAGCTTGAGTCAGGGAAGCCGGAATCCAGTCCACAACCTTTTTCAATGTAAAAACGAAATTTTTTCTTCTGTAATTTTTTTACTGTTTCCGGGGCGAGTGCAACACGTGTCTCGTGAGCTCGTATTTCTTTTGTAATTCCTATAATCATCTAAATTCCCCTCTTTTTGTCTTGGATCTCCTTTTTAAGTATGATTCAAATAGTATTTGAATGTAACAAAAAAGCAAAGAAGGCGGAAATGACTGATACCGTACTGTTTGATCTTTATATTTTTTCTTTCGCGGCTATTCTGGGGTACCAGACCATCTCACAGGTCCCTCAACTTCTCCATACCCCTTTGATGTCCGCCACCAATGCAATATCGGGCGTATCATTGATTGGATCCTTGGTTGCAGCAGGGAGCAACTACAATCACGTCAGTACTATCCTTGGGTTCGTAGCTATCGTCTGTGCGACGATCAATGTCGTTGGTGGATTTTTGATTACCGACAGAATTCTAAAAATGTTCAAAAATAACAAGAAAACCTGATCAAGAAGAGGGAAAATGAGAACTACCGCGATCGCCATATTTTATTTTTTGTCTTCTTTACTTTTCATCGTAGGCCTAAGGGGCCTTACCCACGTAAAAACGGCGCGAAGAGGAATGATCATGGCGCAGCTGGGTATGCTTTTAGCGGTGGTTGGAACGCTGCTGAATCATGAAATTGTCAGCTTTACCTGGATTGTCCTCGGACTTGGAATCGGGACTGTGATCGGGGCAGCTATGGCCGTTTGGATTCCGATGACAAAATTACCGGAGCGAATAGCTCTCTCCCACGCTTTCGGCGGCTTGGCGACAGCTCTGGTCGGATTTTCGGAGTTTTATAGACACCTTCAACAGAATCAACCGATGGTGTTTCTGAAAAGGAGCACGCTCAACTTTGAAGTTTTTCTAGGATCTTTGACCTTTACAGGAAGCTTGATGGCGTTCGGAAAGCTTCAAGGTATCTTGAGGGGCGAGCCGATCCAATTTAAAGGTCAAAAAGCGTTCACCCTGAGCCTGATCGCATTAGGAATCGGACTATTGATTTACTCCAGCGTTTGGAATGGAGACCTGGTCCTCTTCAGTTCTATTTTGGCGATCGCTTTCGGTCTCGGCATATTTTTAGTTCTTCCAATTGGTGGGGGAGATATGCCGGTGGTGATCTGTCTGTTGAATGCTTACGCAGGTCTTGCAGCTTCTGCTACCGGATTTGCGATTGAAAATCACGTTCTTGTTGTCACTGGAGCTTTAGACGGCGGGTCGGGTTTAGTGCTCGCATTTTTAATGAGCAAGGCAATGAATCGGTCGTTTTCGAATGTTCTTTTCGGCGGGGTGGGAGCTTCTACTTCTCAAAGTGGTGTGACCACCAGCGAAAAATCCACTCATACTCCCGTTAAAGAAGGAACCCTGGAGGATGTTTCTGATATTCTTTCGATGGCGCGTTCCGTCATTATTGTCCCCGGATACGGCATGGCGGTATCGCAGGCTCAGTATGCGGTGAACGAGTTGGCCAAAACCTTGAAAGCAAATGGAGCCAGTGTCAAATATGCGATTCACCCTGTAGCGGGACGGATGCCCGGGCATATGAATGTTTTACTGGCAGAGGCAAACATCCCTTATGAAGACCTCTTCGAACTAGAAGAAATCAACGGCGAATTTACTGGAACCGATGTGGCACTAGTTGTCGGCGCAAATGACGTTGTGAACCCTGCGGCGCGAACCCGACAATCGAGTCCCATTTACGGAATGCCAATTCTACAAGCGGAAAAGGCGAAAACGGTATTGTTCCTAAAACGAGGGTTAAACACAGGTTTTTCAGGTGTTGAAAACGAACTTTTCTATCGGGAAAATACCATCATGGTTTTCGGGGATGCAAAGAAAACATTATTGGGAATCAGTTCCCTCCTGGAAGGAGAGCTCAACCCATCTGCAAACCAGGTTAGGCTTTCTGAGCCACAATAATGCGGTCGCCGCTCCAATAAATAGGCCTTCACTCCCGCAAAATAGCATCAGGTTAACAAAAATATTTTTTGTAAACCCATACGAATGAAGGCCCACGCTTAACAAATTCACCCCAAACCAGGCCAAAGCGACAACAATGTTGGTGAAAACCATTCCAGCGGCAAACCCCGCTTTAGAAACCAATTTGCATTGCCTAGCATGTAAAAGAAAAAGCAGCCAAAGAATGATACAAACCGCACCGTTTTCTTTCGGATCCCAACCCCAAAATCTTCCCCAGGACTGATCCGCCCAAATTCCACCCAGAATTGTTCCGAGAATGGAAAAAAACAGCCCTACTAAAGCCACGCCCAGCATATTTCTATTGATCTCTTCGGCAACTAAAACCCTATTTGGCTTAATCATTCTGCTAATTAAATCAAGATGCCCCAATAGTCCTCCGACCAAACAACATCCGTACCCGATCGTGATCGAGACCACATGAGTTGACAGCCAAAAATTGCTATTCAGAACCGCGGTCAATAATCCCATACTGTCGCCGGCGCTCTCGTAACGCATCCCAATAAACTGAAGAACGACCCCTCCTAAAGAGCCCACCAAAACGCCAAGTGTGTTTCTTTTACGAACTTCCATCAGTAGATTGAATAGGACAAATACAAAGCCAACAAACAAAATGGATTCATACAACGTGGCTACTGGAGGACGCCCCATGATCAAGATTCGCATTCCAATGCCTATCGTATGAACAAGAAACCCAGAGAGGAACAGACCTCGACTCAATTGAGTCAGTGCGACCCGCCAGTACAGCCAACTCAACGTTAGAATCAAAAAAGACCCAATATAGAGGGAGAGACTCAATAAGAACAGGTTGAGACAATCGTAAGTCGCTTCGAGTTCCAGCCTCCAGGGCGCAACCCAATCCTTTGCTTCTTGCTGCACTTGACTCCATAGTTCGTGAGAAACGGATTTCCAGCCCTGAACATCCCTCTTCATATATGCCTGATGAAGAGAAATCCAAGAGCGCATGTATTCAGACGACCAAGGCGACCCAGCTCCGGTTCTTTGAAGAGAACTCGGGGAGATCCAAATCCCTGTACGCCACTGAGGGGGAATAACCCTAAAACTTTCCAGCTGAAGATCCCGCTCAACTCGCTTCAGTTTTAGGACAAAGTTATCCAACTCGCGAGTTTCCGAAGTGGTCATATCTGACCTGGATACCATTTGAGCTGACCTGACGAGGTCCTCAAACCCTCCTCGGTTGATTAATGCACGAAAGTTTAAGCTTTGATTCCACGGAAGCTGTAGAATTCGAGCGACCTTTTTGGAATCAATCTTAAACTCAGTGAAAAAGGGCGAAAAGGAACGACTTAGTTCGAAATACGCCAAAAAGTTCCTATAAAGATCCATCAGATGGGTCTGGATTTCACTCCTTTCCTCCTCCTTCAACAAGGATAATTTCCGAATGACTTCAGAATGAATTTGGAGGCTCTTTGACAGTTCCAGAAACGAATACTTATGTTCTTCCCTTCGCTCTAATTCCAGTGATTCAACAA
>Ga0206839_1055_pt1 | contig 29995 bp, 29 predicted proteins | sample Alteio_BWOrgCont_27_FD_152883 | JGI IMG/M metagenome (GOLD analysis project Ga0206839, IMG submission 152883) | Enriched cells from forest soil in Barre Woods Harvard Forest LTER site, Petersham, Massachusetts, United States -... | ecosystem: Environmental > Terrestrial > Soil > Temperate forest >... | reverse complement strand
GTCTTGTTATGACATACCCTTATCTTGCAGTTAATGCGTATTATGGCAACTTCAAACATTATGAAGGACTCGATGGAATAACGTATCTAAAGACACTCTATCCTGATGATTATGTTGCTATCAACTGGCTAAATCAAAATATTAAAGGACAGCCGGTTATTCTCGAAGCCCAGGGCGACTCATATACTGATTATGCAAGAATTTCAGCCAATACAGGCTTACCCACAGTTCTAGGATGGACAGTTCATGAATGGCTATGGAGAGGTTCGTATAACGTTCCCGCACCAAGAATTACCGATGTGCAAATTCTCTATACCACAACAGATGTACAAGTCGCCAGATCCCTCATAAATAAGTATCATATACAGTATGTGTATGTAGGTACGCTTGAACGCCAGAAATACCCAACACTTGATGAAGCAAAATTTGGGCAACTCGGCCACATAGTTTTTGAAACAGGGAATACGAGAATATATAAAATAAACAATTAATAACTACTATTAACTTTGTTCAGCAGATTCTCTCTTTATTGCTTCGTTAACGAAACCATATAAATAAAGTGCACCTTTACGCAAGGAGTCAGTATCTATAGATTCAGACTTAGAGCTTATCGCGTCTTCAATCACTCTTCCAAACTCAGGGTCTTTATTAACTATTTTTCTAAACCCAGGATCAATACTAGCCCTTCTTTTTTATCAATTAACTCCCTCATCATAGCCTTAATATAGTTATTAATATCATCCTGTGTCACTTCTGGAAGTCGACTTTGTAGGTATGTTGCATTTATCGCCAAAGTTCCATATGCTCTCTGATAACCATCTCTATAATCTAAAAGATTCCTAGCTCGACGCTGATTGAGAGAATCTAATAAAAGCATTTTTTTGGATCTTCTAAAAGTGGAATACTTGCAGTATAAACATCTTCTGTCCAATCAATAATTCGATCTGCAACCTCCCTTCTTATACTTTGCTCATTATCAGGTTTAGGTTGAGTTGATGGGCCTTCTATTGATTCCATACATTAATAATACAATAAATCATTTTGTAATAGTAGGCTTCGGCGTCGGGGTGAGTATGCCATATTGTCCGACAGTACAATTCTCTCCTGCTAGCTGACATGCTACATATTGCTGGATTTCTGAATAACTTGTCGCTCCCTCTCTCGGAACAAGTACCCATTGTCCGCCATAAGCATCACTGATAGGAGGATTCACAAGAAGACCATATCTGCCCGTCAGTGGGTCCCCATCGTCAATAACCGTACTTGTAATCTTCGCTCCTTTCATTTCCTGTACCAATTGGATAAAGCTGCCATATTGGCCTGCCTTAATATCTGTTTCCAAACTTCCTTGTAAGGTATTTATTAAATCTATCACTTTTACTGGATTAAAAATTGTACCAGCTGAAAATAATTTTGCTTTAATAGCACTAATGACTTTTTCTTGTCTTTTAGAACGTGCAAAATCCGAGCCCTCAGGGCCAATCGCATGCCGTGAGCGGACATACTCCAATGCTGTTTCTCCATCCATGTGCTGTTCCCCTTGATTAAAATGAATATGTTTAAATCTACACGGGAAGACGTCTTGTTCTTGCGCAGTGCCATTTGCCACTGCAGCAGAGGCACTGGCTAGCGCATCTTGTGACATACCACATGTCGCATCTTCACTGCCGTCAATTGGATACTGATAATCATCAAACGTTCTATCAACATTAATATCCAGTCCATCTAAAATATTCACAGCTTTCACAAAACCACCGAAATCCAGCTTTATACCATAATTAATATGCTGACCGAGAATTTTACCAATCTCTAATTCACTTACCGATAATCCGCTTCCAGGATGTTGTTCAGATGCAACAGTATACGTAGCATTCACTTTCGCCTGCATGTCAGGAATCCATAAATCACGAGGGAGAGAAACCAAGCTGACTTTTTTGTGAGCAGGATCAAGATGCATAAAAATAATTGTATCTGTAAGATCCGGCCCGTCATGTGTTCCTCCACCGACTCCAAGAAGTAATAGATTAACAGGTTTTTCTTGTGAAGCATGCATTTTATCAAAAAAATCGGTCACATAGAGTGAAATCGCTCCAGCACCTTTCCATAACAACACACTACCAATAAGCAGAACCGCAACCCAGAAAGCAACAATAACTCGTGTAGGTGTGGGTCTACGCCCGTGGGGGTTCATTCTCCTCGTTCTATAAACAGTATCCATTAGCTCATTATAATCTGTAAAAACGTTTCAGGGTCCAAACTTGCTTGTCCAGGCAAACCACCATGAATATGATCTAACTTAAAAATTTCAGCTGCATTATCAGGGTTGAGACTACCACCATAAAGAGTAATCATTGCTTTACCTATTATTTTTTCAAGTTCGGCGGCGTTTGTATTAACTTCTTCGGAATCGACAGTATGGAATGCTCCCCCTCCACTAATTGCACTAGGAGGCTCATATACAAAAATGATTTTGTCTGCATTTTTTACCAAAACATCATCCTCTTTCACATAAAATTCAAGTTGTTTACTATCACTAATACATAAAACTGGCGTGATGCTATTTTCTAAAAGCTGTTTGATTTTTAAAAGGACATCTTCATTCGTTTCATGAAAATATTTTCTTCTTTCAGAATGTCCGATAAGTGCATGAGTAACATAATCCGTGGCTTCTCTTGCTGAAATTTCTCCTGTGTATGCTCCTTCTGCAAATGGAGATACATTCTGAACACCTAATTTTATAGGTAAATTGTTTTCTTCAATGAATTTTTTCATCTCCGAAAGCAATGTAAACGGCGGACATACAATAACTTCTTTTTCTTCAGAGGAATACTGAAGATTGAGCAACTTAAATTTCTCAAGCCATTCTTTAGCTTCTGCTATTGTTTTATTTGATTTCCAATTACCAACGATAAAACGCTTTCTCATATGCTACAATGGATAGAATTAGAGAGTATTTTACTTCTCAAGTCTTACCTCTCAACTCAAATTATACTCTATGACAGGCGACTTACTCAAGGATCTAAACAAAGAACAACAACAAGCAGTTATTACAACTGACGGACCAATGATTATTCTTGCAGGTGCAGGGTCTGGTAAGACTCGAGTGCTGACATATAAAGTTATGTATCTCATGCTAGAAAAACACCTCGAGCCGGAAGCTATTCTCATGATTACGTTCACTAATAAAGCCGCAGCCGAGATGAAAGAACGAATGAAACAATTTCTTCCAGATAAACCTTTACCATGGATCGCAACATTCCATGCCATGTGTGCCAAGATACTGCGTAGAGAAAGCCATCATTTGGGTTTTTCCAGCAATTTCATCATTTATGATTCAGCAGATCAACTAGACGCAGTAAAAGAAGCTATGCAACGTCTTACTATTTCGACAAGAGATTTTAAGCCTCATTCAATTCATGCCACTATCTCTCAAGCAAAAAATGAAAACCTCTCAGCAACTGAATATCTCAATTATGCTCGAGGATATTTTCAAGAAACAGCTGCAAAAATCTACCCTATGTATCAAGCAATTCTGAAAGAAAACGATGCGCTGGATTTTGATGATCTTATCCTTCATACAATCAAACTTTTTAGAGAACATGACGAAACGCTTAAACGGTATCAAGATACCTTTAAATACATTTTGGTTGATGAATACCAGGACACTAACCGTGCCCAATATATTCTTACCAAACTCCTTGCAGCTAAATGGCGCAATATCTGTGTAGTAGGGGATTTCTCCCAAAGTATTTACAGCTGGCGGGGAGCAGATTATCGAAATTTGAGCAAATTTAAAGATGATTTTGTCGGAACAAAAACATTTTCTCTTTCACAAAATTACCGTTCAACACAAAAAATTCTTGACAGCGCATCTACTATAATTTCAAAAAATACCAGTCATCCTGTGCTTAAATTATGGACAAAAAATCCTGACGGTGAAGAGATAGAACTCTATGAAGCAGACAATGAGCAAGATGAAGCAGATTTTATCATTCGGACAGTAGCCAATCTTGGACTTAAGCGACTGAATCAGGTAGCTGTATTATACAGAACCAATGCCCAATCCCGCGTTATCGAAGAAGCGTTATTACACCATGGCTTGCCGTACTTACTTATCGGAGGTACTCGATTTTATGAACGAAAAGAAATTAAAGATGTACTTTCCTATTTGCGAATTTTATGTAACCCTAAGGATAGTGTCTCGTATAAAAGACTTGAAAAGCTAGGAAAGGGTAGGCTTCAAAAATTTCTTGAATATCAGCAGTCACTGGAAGGAAAATCACTTCTAAAAACAATTGATTATCTCGATGGCATTATAAAGGCTACTAATTATCTTGATTTGTATGATGAAAAAATAGAAGAGGAACGTGCGCGCCTCGAGAATATTAAAGAACTCAGATCTGTTGCAATTGAATTTCCCAACATGACAGATTTTTTGGAAAATGTTGCTCTCGTCGAACAAGAATATCATTCGGACAAACAACAAGATGGTCAAAAGAAAAACGCCATAACACTTATGACTATCCACGCTGCAAAAGGACTTGAATTCCCTATTGTTTTTATCATTGGTATGGAAGAAGGACTGTTCCCCCATTCCCGTTCGCTAATGGATCGATCAGAATTAGAAGAAGAACGAAGACTTTGCTACGTAGGCATGACAAGGGCCAAAGACAAACTTTTTTTAACCTACGCAAGACGCCGTCTTTTCTTTGGACAAAGAACAACTAATGTAGTCTCACGTTTTGTAACAGAGCTTCCTGAGCATCTGATAATCCAACGGACTTCAGAAAACGACCGATATTTCTAATCGGCTTCTTTTAGTATATAAAGCCATACTCCACCTAAAACGAGCATCGCTCCAATAAATTCTATCGGTAAAATCGTTTCTTGAAATAAAATAAATCCAAAAATTGGTGCAAAAATATTTTGCAGTAGGAGTAATTGAGAACCAACCACTGCATTCAGATGAGGAAATCCAAAATTCTGTAATTTCGTAGCAATAAGATTGAGCACTCCGCCCAAACATATACCTAACAGTGCAAGTGGATTAGCAAATCCTGAAACAGAGAGCTGCTGTCCTGCAGCCAACGCAACAATGACAGAGCTAATAAAAGCAACAAGCATAACACTTACTGCAATCTCAGAATTATTAAGGTAATCTGAAAGAAATTTTCTTCCCAAAATAAAAAAACAGGATCCTATCGCAAAAAGAAGTACATACAAATCGCCAAGAGAAAAATTAGCGAACTTAGGGAGTAAAAAATTCGTGGCTAAGACACAAACTCCATAAAATGAGATAATCAAAAAAAAGAAAAGTGATATGTGAAATTTTTTTCGCAAAATAAAAAAATTAAAAAGAAACAAAAAAAATGGCGTTGTGGAACCAATAACCGCTGCATTGAATAAACTTGTATGGAGAACGCCTAAGGTGATAAAATCAACTGCAATTCCGTAACCTAATGTTCCCATTAAAAAAAGAATAACCAAATCTCTTTTGGAAGTTTTTATCATTTTCTTGAAGCTAATTTTTTTATAGAAAAAAATCAGCGTTAACAACAAACCCAACCCAATCCGCAAATAAACTTGTGTAAATGACCCAAACCCAGTGTTAGCGAATCGTACAGAGACATTAAGAAGCGCGAAGCTTAATGCAACCACACAAAGCGCAACAATTGCCTTTTGTTTCGTACTAAATTTCATTTTTAAAGTATAGCAGGTTTACATATTTTCTTATGTGTTTCTTACAGATTTATCTCCGAGTTCCTTTTTCTGACTGATAAACTCATGCTTATTATGAAGAGTACGGTTATTTTTTCCGATGAAGAAAAACCAAGAAAACCAACCTTCCCAAAGAATTCAGTCGCTTTTTTGCGACAAGAATACCGTCAAATAATAGAAGAAGCATATAAAGAAGGCAGGGAAGATGCGCTCAAAGGAAAAAAAGAAGCAATAAATGACAACCAAGAAGAGGAAGGATTGAAAAAGTTTGAGCAAGATGGCAAAAAAGAAGCGATAAAACAACATGCAAAAGAAAAGGAACAAAATATTCAACGATTTCGTACAATTACAGCCAGACAAGACATCGAATTATTACGCGCAAACTCTGTTTTTCCCTTTAGCCTTTTTACCGACACAATCATTATTGACACTACAAAAGTAACAATTTCAGAACGCGAACTTTTTGCTACTGAATATGTTACAACCATCCCTCTTAAGGACTTATCTGATATAAATGTCCAAACATATCTCTTTCTTGGTACGCTAACAATACAATACATGCCTCATACTGATAGTCCTGGGACAACAAGCCCTATAAAAGTAAAAATTGCTAATCTCAAACGAGAAGAGGCTGTTAAAGCAAAAAATATTCTGAAAGGTGCGCTTGTCGCCAAAGCTGAAGAAATTGATATCGCTGCACTTACACCAAAAGAAATTAAAGAAGTAATTCATCAATTCGGAGAAAGCGGAGGAGTAATCTGATAAAATAGAAGAATGCAGATTCAGTCAATTACTCCAGCACAAAAATACATCTTTAATACCGTGGTCACTCACCCGCTGCAAAGCTATGAATGGGGTGAATTCAGGGAGAAAGAGGGAATAAAAGTTATTCGACGCGGTTTTTTTGAAGGGAATAAACTGAAATCAGGTTTCCAACTCACCATCCATAAAATCCCACGGACCAATTTCACCATTGGTTATCTTCCAAAAGGGGAGATGCCGAACAAACAACTCGTTGAAGAACTACAAAAAATCGGCAAAGAAGAGAAATGTATTTTTATTCAGCTTGAACCAAATATAACTACAAAAGAACTTGACCATGCGGGACAAAAAATGGCACAGATGGGTTTAACAAATGCAGCTCATCCATTATTTACCAAATACACGTTTATTCTGGATCTTACAAAATCCGAAGAAGAGCTGCTCAAAGATATGCATTCAAAAGCGAGATATAATATTAAGGTCGCAAAACGGCATGGAGTTGAAGTCAACATAGATAGTTCGGATCAAGCATTTGAGGAATATTGGAGACTCACTGAGGAAACAACTAACAGACAGGGATTTTACGCTCATACCAAGCACTATCACAAACTCCAATGGGAAACGTTCCCTCACCCAAAGACGGAAGATACTAATTCAAAAATAACCAATGAATTAACATCTCATCTTTTTACGGCTTCATACGAAGGCAAAGTATTAACCGCGCTGCTTTTTTTTGTATTCCACGATACATTATATTATCCATATGGCGCTTCAAGTAATGACCACCGCAACGTTATGCATTCAAATCTCGCTATGTGGGACGGAATCTTATTTGGTAAAGAATTAGGTCTTAAAAAATTTGATATGTGGGGTGCTATGGGTGCAGATCCTAATCCAAAAGATCCCTGGTTTGGCTTCCACGATTTTAAAAGAAAATTCGGACCCGAACATATCGAATTTATCGGCAGCTATGATCTCATCATCAATCCGGTAATGTACCACGCCTACAAAGTTGCTGATAAACTGCGTTGGCTGTATCTAAGGATAAGGAAGTAAATTAAACTGCTGCCAAGACAGCAAGAGGAGTAGTGCCTTTTTCTTTCATTACTTCTCTAACTGCGGCTACTGCATCTCTTGCGGCACCTGGATCACCACGAGTAATCCGACCTTCAATAGTCATTGGAATTCCATCCTGTCCAACAATAACTGAATCTTCAACAGTTATATGTGAATGTGCAAAAGGAAGTGAATAACTAAATGTTCCTCCATTTCTTAATCCAAGTACTGAGCCTCTTACCGTTGCGCCCAATACATTAGAAAAGGCATCATCTGACCCATAGACGACACTATCAAAAATAACTATGTTTGAAGGAGTTTCATTTAATGCACGTACAAATCGTGCATCAAATACTCTAGCAGCACTTTGCAAAGTATCATATACCTCTTCATATGGGGTATTATTTTTCACAGCTATATTTGCCATTTGTTTCTCAAAACGACTTATCACGGGATCAAGTTGTTGCAATCCCCGCATAATGAGACCAGCATTCCCATCCTTAATTCCTTCAGTCAAAGTAATGATAGGCCGAAAATGTTCTTCATGAAAAGTTGGAGTTGGTCCTGTACTTCTTTTGCTGAAGACATACTCACCAATCAGTAATGAGCTTTTAGCGTGAATATTGTGTGCTGAGACAAAAATATCTCCACCTATGACTATCTGTTGTGTTAAGCCTTCTCCCTCTGATCCATGAAAAAGATCCTCTCCTATTGTCGGAAAATTTTCTGAGGAATTCCAGCGAGGAATAAGCCTTTGTTGAGCAATATGAAATCTATCGGCTCTTCTTTGTCGAATCATCGAATCAATAGGATGAGCATTATCGCTTCCTATTAATCTTCTGAATTCTGATGCTATAGAATTTTTACTATCCCTACTGAGAGATTCTCCTTCAGGTATTCTTGTAGCCATATAATCAGAGCATTATACCTTCTGTGCGGTTCAAGTTCAATTATGATTAACTCATTTTCTCTTAGGTATTTCGTAGCAATAGAGTTCTGCTTTTTTATCCTCAGCAATAAGCGGCAAGTCCATTCTGTAAACAAAGGTCACTACACGTGTGCCGGGCTTTAATTCTTTCAAAAATTTAGGTCTGAGTTTTATCAGAGTCTTTGGAATCAGATACATAAAGACAACTGATGCTTCTGAAATATCCTGATTCCAAAAACTATCCCGCCGAATTTCTATGTTATGAGAAACGCCTGATAACCTAACCTTAAGCTGAGCAAACCATGCCCTGAATGGATCAATTTCAATACCAACACCTGTAGCTCCGTACTCTTTCGTAGCAATAATCAAAGCAGTTCCTTCGCCGCAACCTAAATCATAAATGATATCCCCTTTTTTTACATTTGCGAGCTTACATTCAATACGGGCAAGATGTGGAGTTGTACGCCACCAAGGAGACCAAGGACTGTCAGGCGGCCACAGCATTGACAGAAGAAATAATAAAATAATAATGATAAAAATGCAGAGAATTATGACAAGCATACAAATTTTTCTATCTAAAATCTAAATAGGATAAAGGACTTTCCCAATAATCTCCTGTTTTCCTATCATACCAAAAACCCTACTATCCGTGCTTGAGTTTTTATTGTCCCCTTGGACAAAATAACGATTCTCTTCAATTTTTGTAACCCGTTTAATGAGTACTTTCTTATCCCGCGGATCATAGAATGCCACAATATCTCCTTTAAAAGGTTTTTTCAAAACATAAGCCAACCTATTTACCAGGATACTCTCGCCTGCTCTCAATGTTGGAGCCATACTATTGCCGATAATTTTGTATTTAAAAAGAGGGGAGAGGTGAAGAAAAAATGTTCCAAGCATTCACTAACAATTATTTTGAGTTTTCTTTTGTCTTCTTAAAAATTTCAGCTATCTCATCAATAAGATCAAGTAATTTTTGCCCTTCTACTGGATCAACTGATTTTTTGGTCTGCCCAGCTTGTTTAGTAGCACGCCAGAAAAGATCATGAAGCTGAGGGAATTTTTCAACATGCTCGGGTTTGAAGTAATCGGTCCAAAGAACCCATAAGTGATGTTTAACGAGATCTGCACGCTGTTCTTTAATCATAATTGCTCGCCATTTTTGCTCATCCTCGTGAAAGCCGGAATACTTTTCCATAATCTTCATTACACTTTCTGCTTCAATTCGTGCCTGCGCGGGATCATACACTCCACAAGGCAGATCACAATGAGCATAAGCGTTTTGTGTAGGAATGACTGTGGAGATAAGCTTAATGAGTAATCTCATATGAAAAAATAATAACGCTTTCCTCTCTTGATTGCAAGTCATAAATTGGTAAGAGATTTTTGACAAACTATGCTACCATAAAAGTATGTCAAAAGAATTTACCGTACCACGATTTATTATATGTGCAGTACTCCTTATTGCATTAATTTTACTTGTTACTAGCCAAAGTAATCCTCCTTTTCTTTTATTAATGCCAATTATTCTCTTCACTCTTCTTATAAGCATTTATCTTTATAGGGAATTACAAAAAGATCATGAAGAGGACATGAAACAAAACCTCCACTACATACACCAGGAACAGGAAGCGCAAAAATGGCTACATAAATCTTTTGTCCCCAAAGCCCGAAAGCTTGCAAAAAAGGATATTAAAGAAATAATTCTTATTAGCGGCATTTCACTAATGAGTTTTATTTTTATCTGGAGTTTTTTTGTTAGCGGATTATCTGCAGCAATTATCAATACACTAATTAGTTTCGTCTTTTTTGTGGGATTTATTATCTACGCGTTATATACTCCCAAAGAATTCACCCATATCTTTAAACACATGCCTAAGCGTTTCCAGCATCATAGTAAAAACGACTGGGTACATGCTTACCTGTTGCTCTTCCCTTTTGCCATTATCGGATTTTTCATATACTCTCTCACAACAACAGGGGAGGGAGTGTTAGAAAGTTTATATACAACGGTCATTTTTCTTTTCTCATATACATTTATTTTCATTTGTTTATACTGTTTGTGGTATTTGTATAAGGAATATCAAATGGAGATGGAACAATCTGCCAAAAAAACTGCAAAGAAAATTCTGGACGAATAGACACAAAGTATACACATTTTTGTCAAACAGTAATTACACTTTTGCTGCTAAACTATTTGCCAACTTATCTGCGCGTTCATTATTCAGATCCCCGGAATGCCCCAGGACTTTTTTATACTCCACCTCTAACTTATTCTTGGCAATTACCTTTTCAATATCTTCAAATATTTCCCTATTTACCTTAACTCTACTGGCTGGCTTTTGCAGGTTATACAGTGATATTTGACTATCAGTATGCAATAAAATTCTCTTATATCCCTTTTCAGCAGCCCATGATAAAGCATGATAAATCGCCAAACCTTCAGCTATATTATTTGTCTGCCGACCTTCTACTCGTCCTGCAGCTTCAGTCTTGCCGCTTACAAATGACCACGCAGCGCGAGCACGTGGAGTACCATTAAATACACAGGCTCCATCAGTCCAAATCTCAACATCATACGAAGAAGTTCCACGATTAAGAGTATCTTCTACCTTTTCAATTTTTTTTAACAATGGCTTCTGGTCTATTTTTTTATTAACCACCTTAAATGTATCATCATGATACAATCTATGACAATTCGGACAAAAATAATAAGCAGAATAATAATAAGGCTTTCTTAATTGAGCCGCAGTTTGTTTTGTAGAGCGTTTTTCTAAAACATTACCGCAATTTTTACAAATTTTCATCTATGGCCAATGATACAATACATTTATGAAAAAGCAAACAACTGGAGTATATCTAATAAAAGATAATAAGATACTTTTTCTCGTCCGTGATAAAAAAAATGATAAGATGCATCAACAAGGGATGTATCTGCCAATTGGTGGCCATGTAGAGTTGGGGGAGGGGATAGAAGAAGCAGCAATTAGGGAAGTCAAAGAAGAATCAGGAATTTTAGTGCATTCTGTTGATTTAAAGGGAGTTATTTATATCAGAAGCCAAAATACCGGAGACTACGATGTCATTATGTTTATTTTTACTTCTTCAGATTTCACCGGCAATCCAGTCGCTGGACGAGAAGGCTCATTTGAATGGGTAGATAAAGATGAGCTTGAAAAAATTAACCTCTACGAAGGAGACAAAATCTTTTTTGATCTTATGCTGAAACATGTATTTTTTGTGGTGGAATTTTTATATGATGGGTTTGAATTGATTAGTCATAAAATTTTAAAAGTCATCTAAGGTAAACTTCTATTGATCAATTAAGAATTATAAATAAGGCTAATATCCATAAATTTCATACTATATACCCTACTATTTAGACATCTTTTGATATCAATCAGTATCATTTAATTATAGGCCCTTGACACAGTTTGATCAGTTCCATAGACTTAAATTATTGATGGTCTGTCGGGGTGGAACTGGGTATTTAGACTATATATTGTGTGTAGACAGACGAAAGAGAACCCGCACACGATGCGGGTTTTATTGTTTTTGATAGAATAATTTTCATGGAGGAGATCTCTTCCACCTATCTTTTTAAAAATAACTTGCGGCGAGTGCATTAACGTGCTGAGGCCAGATTATACAGAAAGGAGGTGAAGGAGTTTTATGTTATCGATTACATTATGTAAACGATGCGTAGAGACACTCCAACTTCGCTGTTATACGAGGAAAGAGTGCCCCTTACATCATTAATGCTGTAAATAGGTTCCATCGTTAGTTTCGGCTAACGAGAGGAGGATCTCCTCCATCAAGGTTATTGTTACTTAAAGCGCGAAGCGCTGGATCTCTTTATTCCTCATCATAAGATGAAGGGAGGTGATAGAAAATATGAAAAGAAATTCAAGTAATACTCAAAATAATAATCGTATTACTGTTGATAGAAGTGCAAAAACTGGTCGGTTTGTTACAAAAGAGCAAGTTCGTAAAAGCCCTGCAACAACCGAACAGGAACACTATCGTAGAAGAAAATAAAAATCTTCAACGATAACTCATAATATCTTCTATCCAGCGTTTCGCTTTTTAAAGAACATTTTCAGATCTTTTTTGGGGCAGATATGGGTAAATGGATTGTCATTTTAACCCAATCAACCTTTGATTGCAACTATTTAGACATAAGTATCCTAGGATTCATACGTATAAGTCAATAACTCATAGTTAGTTAAATATTGACTATGTAAGAAAATACTATATTTTTTGAGGCTATTTTAACTATGGGTTTATTAATTTAAATTATAACTCATACTAGAATATATCAAAAACTTTAATATAGTAAGAGGATTTCGAGACTAAATATTTTTATACTGCAATTTTCCCATCCTTGACCTTAGGTTCTACCGTATCACCAGGCTTTATAGTACCGTCAATAATTCTTGTCGCAATTTCATCAACCAGCTTTTCCTCAATCGCACGTCTCAGAGGTCGTGCACCAAAGATAGGATCATATCCAACTTCTGCGAAATACATTGCCAAATCATCATTTACTTTAAGTGAAACCCCATTTTCTGCCATTCGTTCCTTAACGGACTCTAGCTGTTGCTCAGATATCTTGAGAAGATCTTTAGGGGAGAGGGAATTATAAATAATGACAGAATCAAGTCTATTAAGAAATTCAGGTCTAAAATGTCTATGTAAGACATCCCAAACTTCTTTTTCAGCTGTTTTTTTATTTTTCGCCTCACGAATAACATCTCCACCCAAATTGCTGGTCATAATAATGATCGTATTACGAAAATCAACAGTCACACCTTTACTGTCAGTGAGTCTGCCTTCATCAAGTATCTGCAAGAAGACATTGAACACTTGCGGATGAGCTTTTTCAATTTCATCAAAAAGAATAACAGAGTAGGGACGACGTTTAACAGCTTCTGTCAACTGACCCCCTTCATCATATCCTACATAGCCTGGGGGGGCACCAATCAATCTAGCAACCGCGTGTGACTCCATATATTCACTCATATCGATCCGAGTCATTGCATGATCATCATTAAATAAAATACGAGCAATTGCCTTGGCGGTTTCTGTCTTACCGACACCAGTTGGACCTAAGAATAGGAAAGAACCGATTGGTTTGTCTTTGCCACCCAAACCAGATCTTGACCGTCTGATTGCACGAGCGACAACAGATGTCGCCTCATCCTGACCAACAACATACTTTTTGAGTTCATCTTCAAGATGGAGAAGTCGCTCAGACTCTGTAGAGAGGATACGGGTAGCTGGAATGCCAGTCCAACGAGATACTACGCGGGCAATATCATCTTCATCAACTTCTTCACGAAGAACTCGTTCTTCAGTAGGAATTTTTTCCCAAAGTTCATCAAGCTCCTGCAATTTTTTCTCAGATTCCGGAATTTTGCCATATTTAATTTCAGCAGCTTTTTGAAGATCAACATCCCGCTCAGCTTTATCAAGTTCAATTCGAAAAGCATCGATCTTGGCACGTATTCCTTGAATTTTTTGGATAAGATCTTTTTGCTTATTCCATCGATCTTCAATGATAGAGGACTGTTCTTTTAATTTTCTAAGATTTTCTTCCTGCTGTTTTTTGCGGGCTTTGGCAATATCTGTCTTCTCACGACGAAGTGCCGCCAATTCAATTTCTAACTGCATGCTATGACGTTTTAATTCATCCAGTTCTGCTGGCATGCTTTCTGTTTCAATTTTTATTGCCGCCGCGGCTTCATCAATCAAGTCAATTGCTTTATCAGGAAGAAAACGCTGGGGGATATACTGAGCAGATAATTTTGCTGCAGCGATAAGCGCGTTGTCTGTAATACGGATTCCGTGATGTAATTCATATTTCTCTTTAATACCACGCAAAATTGAAATTGTATCTTCAATCGTTGGCTCATCAATAAGAACTTGTTGGAATCGGCGGGCGAGTGCTGGATCTTTTTCAATATATTTACGATATTCTATGACTGTTGTAGCGCCGATCATTCGAAGTGTACCGCGGGCGAGTGCTGGCTTAAGGATATTAGCAGCATCGTTCGATCCTTCTGCAGCTCCGCCGCCTACCAACGTATGAAGCTCGTCAATAAACATAATATATTTACCTTCAGCTTCTTCAACAGCTTTTATAACACCTTTGAGACGTTCTTCAAATTCCCCACGAAATTTAGCACCGGCTAAAAGCAATGCAAAATCAAGTACAATAACTTCTTTATCACGTAACGGTGTAGGAACTGATTTTTCCACAATTTTCTGTGCAAGCCCTTCTACAATTGCTGTTTTACCGACACCTGGGTCACCAATAAGCAGTGGGTTATTTTTTGTGCGACGTGAGAGTATCTCCATTACGCGACGGATTTCAACTTCGCGCCCAACGACAGGATCGATCTTATTTTGTTTTGCAGAATCAGTTAGATTAATTGTAAACTTCTTTAATGCTTCTTGTGGAGAAACAGGCTTTAAGAAATCCGGTACTTGATTATTGTCCATATCCCCTATTTTAGAATTAGCAGAACAGCTTGTCAAGTGCTAAAATCGCAGTTTTTTTACCGAACTCGGGCAGAAAAAACAGCGAAGAATGAACCAAATAGTTTTAAGAACTGTCTTTCAATAAACGCTATCATTTTATTACCCCCCCTTTCTTAATACATGTCTTTTGTGAGGTGGTTATCTGTCATTACTGAGCGTTATTCTCTTGCAAGGTCGCTTCAGAATGATTTTGATTGATAACCGCTCCCTTTTTCATGATGTACCATAAACATCCTACGTATAATAACGCAAAGACTTAAACATAACGCAAAGAATGCGTAAGGATTAAGCAAGAAGTGTAAGAAACTATTAAAGGTTAATTAAAGAAAGTAGACCTATAATTATGTCGACTTGTGAAACGGATGTAAGGAAGAGGTAAGAATGAGTCTTTTTTATATTTTTAAATTATTGTGAAAATTGGCTTGACAAAATAAAGGAAAATCTGGTATAATTTGTTTCTAGCCTATAATAAATAGTGACGAGACTACAAAAGCTTTGATAAAAAATATATCAAAGTCAAAAAATCAATTATTTCAGAAACCTTTGATAATAAAAACTATGAACACCAATAATAATCCCTGGACTAGGGCTCAAAGACAATTAAAAAAAAATGCATCGATGTTATCAATATCTCCCCTTCTGATAGAACGGCTTACTAACCCACAGCGTGTTATTGAAGTGTCCCTTCCCGTAGCTTTGGAGGATGGAACAGTTAAAACGTTTACAGGGTACCGAGTCCAACACAGCAATATTAGAGGTCCGTTTAAAGGTGGTCTTCGTTTTCATTCGGATGTTTCAATGGATGAAGTTAAAGCTTTGGCGTTTTGGATGACCATGAAAAACGCAGTCGTAGACGTGCCATTTGGAGGAGGCAAAGGCGGAATAACAGTCGATCCGAAAAAATTAACTGAAAAAGATTTACAAACGCTTACAAAGCTATTTACCAGTCGTTTAATAGGCAATATTGGACCGCAAATTGATGTGCCTGCTCCGGACGTAAATACAAACCCAAAAATTATGGCATGGATTGTCAATGAGTATAGTAAGATTACTGGTAAAGATAGTTTGGCTGTAGTTACAGGTAAACCTCTTGATCAAGGTGGTTCATTAGGAAGAACTGAAGCAACGGGTTTAGGTGGAGCTTATACATTATTATATGCGTTAAAAAAGTTGAAACGAAATCCCAAAAATTTAACTGTTGCTATACAAGGATTTGGGAATGTAGGGCGCTATTTAGCAGAATTTCTTTTACAATTTGGTTTAACAGTCGTTGCTGTTTCAGATTCAAAAAGTGGTATCTACTTACCAAGTGGCATTAAAGATATTACTAATCTTGAAAAATATAAAAAGGATAATGGCACTCTAGAAGGATACTCCACTTCTGCAGCTATTGACCCTACAGAGATATTAGAACTTGATGTTGATATTATAGTACCTGCAGCACTTGAAAACGTCATCACAGAACAAAATGCAAAAAATATTAAAGCGTCTATCATTCTAGAGCTTGCAAATGGACCAACTACCATTGAAGCAGATTCTATTCTTCAAAATAAAGGTGTTACAGTGATTCCAGATATTCTTGCTAATGCAGGTGGCGTTGTCGTCAGCTATTTTGAATGGTATCAAAATATCCATAATAGTCATTGGACAAAAGATGAGGTCTTTAAAAAACTCAAAAAGAAAATGGATAAAGCAACAAAGGAGGTATTTGCCTTCAGTAGCAAGCACAACGTATCTCTACGTGACGCTGCGTATCTACAGGCACTTACGCGCATCCAAAAAGAATGGGAAAAGCATGCGTAGCAGATAGCTTTTCTCAAGTAATTAAGTCTTATTCATACTTTAATGAATTGAAAATGTGATGAAAAAAGTAGTAGTAAAAATAGGAAGAAACATCGCAACATCTGAGAGCAATACAATTGATGAGGATCGATTTGAACAATTTGCAAGACAAATAAAAGTACTTCAAGAACACGATATTTTTGTTATTCTTGTTGTATCTGCAGCAGTCTGTTGTGGAGAGCAAGAACTCGGTTTAACGGGTCCATATAACATAACAAAAGATCTTGTCGCAGGAGTTGGTCAAGCAGCTATTATGGCTAAATTGCATCGTATCTTTAGGGAACATAATTTAAAAATAGCCCAATTACTAGTAACAAGGACTGATTTACAAGACAAACAAAAACGCAATAATATTACTAACGTTATTCATCAGGCATCTGAGCGCAATATAGTACTAGTGGTAAATGAAAATGATATAGCAGAGCTCCACAGTTTTGATGGCAATGATTATTTAGCTGCAGAAATAGCCACGATTGCTCACGCAAATAGTTTACTTTTTCTTACTGATGTTGACGGTGTTTTCGATGATAAAATGCAAGTTATGAAAGTTTACTCTAAAGACAAAAGCCTTGCACAAATTATAAAATCGGATAATAAGGGTGCCGTTGGAGGAATGCAAGCAAAACTCAATTCAGCAGCAAACGCAGCAACAAACGGAATCAATACATGGATCTCTCACGGGAGAATGGAAAATCTTCTTATCAGGATACTTATAAAGAATGAACATATCGGTACGAAAGTTTTAGAAAGAAGACTCTATGAATGACCTCGATAAAAAATTAAAAGAAGCAAAGCAAGCGTCTTTTGAAATAGCAAAACTTCCAGCAAAAGAACGAGAAGCCTTACTTCTCGCAATTATACATAATTTGGAAAAACATAAACAAGAAATCTTTGAAGCAAATGCTCTTGATGTCTCTCAAACAAAGACAAAAGGAGCTACTAACGCATTTATCGATCGACTAACTCTTTCAGAAAAAGGCTTTGCCGGTATGATTTCTCAACTTGAGACAGTTGCTCATTTACCCAATGTACTGGATGAAATTATAGAGCATCGAACACTCGCTAATGGAATTCTTTTAAAAAAAGTGCGGTTCCCTCTTGGTCTTATTGCCATGATTTATGAATCCCGTCCAAATGTAACGATTGATGCTGCTGGATTATGCCTTAAAGCTGGCAACGCCGTCGTGCTTAAAGGCGGCTCAGAAGCAGCCAATACAAATAGAATACTTGTGGAATGTATACATGAAGCTCTACAAAATTTACATATATCAAAAGCTGCTGTAACTCTTTTGGATAAAGCAAGCCATGAAACTGTTGACGAAATGCTTACAAGAAATGACTTGATTGACGTTGTTATTCCAAGGGGTAGTTATGCTTTGACAACAGCTGTTGCAGAAAAATCTCGTATCCCTATACTCTATCATGCATCTGGAGGAGCAAGAATGTATGTTGATCACAACGCAGATAGAGATCAAGCATTAAAAATATGCGTAAATGCAAAAACCAATAGAACTGGGGTATGTAATGCTTTGGATATGGTACTGGTACATAAAGATATCGCAGAAGATTTTCTTAAAAAGCTAGATGAGATATTACATACTAAACAATTTGAGACTCGTGCAGACTCCGAGGCAAAAAAGTATATGCAACATGCAAAACCAGCAGAAGAAAAAGATTTTTCAACAGAATTTTTAGATACTATTTTAGCCGTAAAGGTAGTTAGTAATTCAGACGAAGCGATAGATTTTATAAAAACTCACACTCATGGACATACAGAAGTTCTTGCTACAAAAGACGATAACGTTATTAATAAATTTATTCATGAAATAGACGCTGCAGGACTCATGATCAATTGTTCCTCTCGCCTTCATGATGGAGGAGAGTTTGAAATGGGAGCTGAAATGGGTACTGCTACTGGAAAACTACATGCAAGAGGACCTGTAGGTGCACGAGAACTCACAACCTATAAATGGATTGCATTTGGTAATGGACAAGTGAAACAATAACATGACGCATGAGCAGATAGCAATTATCGGTTCGGGAAACATGGGGCAAGCAATAGCTCGCGGATTAATAGATAATAAGATAGTTACTAAACAACAACTCCGTCTAACCACCTCTCAAACTGGCAATAAAGATGCTGTCAAAAACGCAACGATTATTATTTTGGCAGTAAAACCTCAAGTAAAGGATAGTGTTTTTGAAGAAATAAAGGAGATAGTCAAAAATCAATTAGTTATCTCAGTTATGGCCGGTGTCACAATAGATACCATACAACACTCTCTTGGGAAAAAAATTGGAGTTGTTCGCATTATGCCAAATATTGCAGCGAAAGTTGGAAAATCTATGTCGGTATGGGTAAAAAGCTCTGAAGTAACAGAAGCACATGCAGCAAAAGCGAAATGTATACTTGAAGCCATAGGGCTACAGTTAGAGTTACAAAAAGAAGACCAAATTGACAAGGTAACCGCAATCTCAGGCAGTGGGCCTGCCTATTTTTTTTACCTCACAGAGATCATTGAAAATGCAGCAATAAAAATCGGTTTCTCTCAAAAAGATGCAAGACTCTTAGCAGAACAAACATTAGTGGGAAGCGCAGAACTTTTAGCTACTTCAAAAGATTCGGCGATAAACTTACGACATATAGTGACCTCCAAAGGTGGTACGACAGAAGCTGCTATAGAAACATTTCAGAAAGAAAATTTGCAAAATACTATTAGTAAAGGTATTACAGCCGCTTATAATAGAGCAAGGCAATTAGGAAAGACTCTTAGTAAGTAACAGCAAATATTTATATCATTTTCGCTTTACTTAGCCTCTCTTTTATTTTGAAATAGAGATGCGATTTAAAGAGAAAATACCGTTTCTTAAAAAGGAATTCAAAAAGCACAAGCTATCATTTGCATAACAAATCAATTATATCCAAACTTTCTTGAATACCATACCTTCACTAGCTGTGTAAGTCCTACATAGGATAGCAGAATTAATTCGAGTAGTATCCAATACTGTCCAGGAAGCTTCACAAAATCAAGAGACCTCGCAAAAGGAGAAAATGGCAGATAAATTCCTATCGCCATAATAACCATTGTTGTCCAAAAGAGTGCACCACTTGACCACGTTTGAATAAAAGGAATCTTCCTACTTCTGATGACATGGACAATAAGTGTTTGCGTCAAAATAGATTCTACAAACCAACCTGTTTGAAAGAGCTTTACATTATTAGTCCATGTATGAAAAATAAAAATCATTACACCATACGTAACATAATCAAAAATTGAACTGGTTGGACCAAAAAAGAACATAAATCGTCTTATATCTACAATGTCCCATTTACGGGGTTTCTCAAGATATTCTGGATCTACGGCGTCAGTGGGAATTGCTGTCTGGGAAATGTCATAAAGCAAATTATTGGTAATAATTTGTAGAGGTGCCATCGGCAAGAATGGTAAAAATAAGCTCGCACCTAATACACTAAACATATTTCCAAAATTTGAACTTGCACCCATTCGAATGTATTTAATAATATTTCCAAAAACCCTTCTTCCTTCAATAACTCCATCAGCAAGGACAAGTAAACTTAATTCTAAAAGAATAATATCTGCTGACTCTTTCGCGACGTCTACCGCTGAATCAACCGAGATACCTACATCAGCACTCCGTAGAGCCGGTGCATCATTAATGCCATCTCCTAAAAACCCAACAACGTGCGTCCGTTGAAGTGCTAGCACAATTCTCCTTTTATCATCTGGTGAGAGTTTGGCAAAAATGGTTGTAGTTTCGGCTTTTTGTTGAAGCGTTTCGTCATCCATTTGTTCTATTTGATAACCCAAAAGAACATTATCCTCCGCATCAGGCAATCCGACTTCCTTGCATACTTTTCTAGTTACTAATTCATTATCTCCTGTTAGCACTTTAATAGACACACCATATTTTTCCAATTTTTTAATCGCCCCAGCAGCAGATTCTTTTGGAGGATCAAAAAAGGTCATAAAACCTAAAAAAGTAAGATCTTCTTCCTCTTTTAATGAATAATGTCCTTTCGTATCTGAAATCTTTTTATACGCCACAGCAATAACACGGAAGCCTTCCCTACTTTTTTCTTCGTTCAGCTGTTGTAGCTTTTTTTTATCTTCTTTTAATAACACATGTGTTTTCCCATTCAATTCATAATGAGTACAAATGCCAGAAACTTCTTCCACAGCTCCTTTGCAAACAAGAAAACGTTTATTTTTCTCTCCCTGCACAATAATTGATAATCTTTTCCGCTTAAAATCAAATGGCAATTCATCTATCTTTTCGTATGTTTTTTCATTGGTTAAAAGATGCAGAGATTTAACATGATGAAGGACAGCTTCATCCAATAAATTACGAAATCCTGTCTGATAATAACTATTAAGAAACGCAAAATGCAGTATTGCATCATCTATTTTGCCGTTGATATTAAGGTTTTCGATAAGCGCAATCTTATTTGCAGTTAATGTACCTGTTTTATCTGTGCATAAGATATTCATTGCACCGAAATTTTGGATAGAACTAAGTCTTTTTACAATAACTTTTTTTTGAGACATCACCATCGACCCTTTTGAAAGATTTACTGCGACAATTGCCGGAAGCATATCCGGAGTTAACCCTACAGCAACAGAAATAGCGAAAAGAAATGCTTCCCACCAATTACCCTTCCCTATCCCATTTATCAAAAATACTAAAGGTGTCATAATAAGCATGAACGAAATCATAAGCCAGGTAAATTTATCAACTCCTTTGTCAAAATTAGTTTCTACCCGTTCCCCTGCAATACTTTTTGCAAGATTGCCAAAATAGGTATCGCCTCCCGTAGCTAAGATGATTCCTATTGCTGTCCCACTTTCAACATTGGTTCCCATAAAGCACAAATTATGAACCTCTAGTGGATTAGTAGTCTTTGTCGAGGGCGTTGAAGCATGTTTTTCAATAGGAAGTGCTTCTCCTGTCAAAAGAGACTGATTAATAAAAAGATCTTTACTTATAAGGAGTCGAAGATCAGCCGGAACAATATCTCCTGCAGAAAGCTGAACTATGTCTCCTGGAACAACATAACGGACATCAATTTCAGCGGATTTACCTTCATGGATAACAGCACATGTTGTTTTCACCATTGAACGAAGTTTTTCTGCAGAATTGTAAGCCTGTTCTTCCTGAGAAAAACGAAGGAAAACACTAATAAGAATTAATACAGCAACAATAATTGCTGTAGGGGTATCTCCCGTGACCAAAGATATTACTGCAAGACCGAGCAAAAGAATAATCAAAGGATTTTTAAAGGTCAACAGCAAACGTATAAGCCAGGGTTTTCGTTTTTCATGAATAATTTCGTTCGGCCCATACCGGATAAGTAATTTTTTGCATTGTTCTTTGGTCAATCCTTTCTGCTCTGAAGAATTAAATTCTTTAACTATTTGCTCACTTGCTTTAAATCCGTATACAGAGAGCTTTATTGCTATTTCATCTGAAATTTTCTGTTCATGAACAGGCTTTTTTGAAACAAATTGTGAAAGTTTATCAAAATAATGAATTGAAAAGAGTTTCATGTAGTAAGCCTTTCTGGGGTCTAGTTTAAGCGTACTATTTTTTTATTGATGAAGCAAATTTTTTTTTACTGACCAAGGAAAATTTAAAGCTGAGCTTGACAAAGCACCGTCTTTTTTGCTCTACTTAAGATAGACATGAAAAAGAAAGTTGTCACCAACAAAGCTTCTGCAAAAAAGACAGTCAAACGTACCGCTGCCCATTCACATTCGAGAGCATCATCACCGGAGCAGTCAATACTATTCCGGAGAATAGTTATTATAAGCGCTTGTCTCGTATTATTCGTCGGAGTATTAGCAACTTTTAATAAAGGTGCAACACGCCAAGCTGTAGAAGGCATGAGTATTATGGCGGGTTTGTATGATCAGGCAACTGTTCAACTTCCATCTACTCCAGATGCAAAATCATTTAATATTTATTATGGTCCAAATGGACAATACCCTTTCACAAATGCAGTTAGGAATATACAACCTACTATCACTTCATACACAATTTCGGATCTGAAAAGAGGAGTAACCTATCAATATTATTACGTATATGTAAATGCGAAAGGGAAAGAAGTTCTTCCTTCACAAGAAGCGTCTAATGGACATATACTTCTCCAAACATTCTCCAATGTTCAACCGATGTAATCTTCGCTTATCAAATGAAGTGAGGTATTTTTGAACGAATAGTATCTTGAAATTATCATAAAAAAGAGGTTCGTGTACTATCAAGTCTAGAAAGTAGTAAAACAATGATGGGGCTCAAAAAAAACGATACATTTTAAATTTCAATTTTTGAAAATAAATACGCTCCTATAGATAGAACAATCACTACTAAAATAAGCAGGACAGTCATATCAATACCTAATCCAAAATGACTCATCCCTGTCAACGTCCCTCTGATGCCGTCAACCCCATATGTCAGCGGATCAAACATTGTAATAATACTGATAATTTTGGGTAAATCTTGCAATGGGAATAAAGCTCCTGAAAGGAAAAAAACAGGCTGCACCAAAAAATTCATAATAATCTGGAAGCCATTGATATCTCCAAGAACTGAGGCAATACTGATCCCAAGTCCGGTAAAAAATAATGCCACCAATAACATATAAATAAGCGTTAGAAGCAAGAGATTAATCTCAGGGCGGAACCCAAAAATCGTTGCCAAAAGAAGAACAATAATACCTTGCAAAACGGCGATCGTCGCACCACCAACCGTTTTCCCCAGCATAATCTGCCACCGAGGAACGGGCGCGACCAACGTCTCCTTCAAAACGCCAAACTGTTTATCCCAAATGACCTGAATACCCGCAAAAATTGCGGTAAAAAGAATACTCATGGAGATAATGCCTGGACCTAAGAATTGAAAATAATTTCCTTGTCCTGCTTTTTGGAATACCGGTCCCAACCCAAATCCTAGGGCAAATAAAAATAATATCGGTTGACCAAGAGACCCAATCATTCGAGAGCGCGAACGGCTATACCGCTTGAGTTCTCGTAACCATAAAATATAAATAGCATTCATATCATCTCCCTCTCATCTGACGATGCATTCGCAGTTGATCAGCCTTGCCAGCACTTTCTTCCCGGATGTCACTGCCCGTCAATTTAAGAAAAGCCTCTTCCAATGTTTTTTCTCCTGTCTTTTTAAGTAAATCTACCAGATTGCCTTCGGTAATAATCTTACCCTGATCCATTATCGCGATCCTCTCGGCATATTCTTGCGCTTCTTCAAGATAATGGGTGGTAAAAAAAATCGTAATCCCCTCTTTCTCACTCAAATTTTTTATATAATGCCACATATGATTGCGAGTTTGCGGATCAAGCCCCTGGGTCGGTTCATCGAGGAAAAAAATCTTGGGACGATGCAGCAATCCCCTGGCGATTTCCAAGCGTCTTTTCATACCTCCGGAAAACGTCTTTACCATACTATCTCTACGATCCCATAATTCGACAAGTGTTAGTAAGTCTTTTATTCCTTTTTTCCGATCCTCCAATGGAATTCCGTACAATACCGCGTGAAATTCCATATTTTCGTAAGCTGTCAGTTCATCATCAAGACTCTGATCCTGAAAAACAATACCAAATGATTTTCGAGCGTCATCTTTATCTCGTAGCGCATCAAAACCATTAAGCTTAATGTCCCCAGATGTTGGAGTAAGAAGTGTTGTTAACATTTTGATCGTCGTACTCTTGCCTGCGCCATTTGGACCCAAAAAGGCAAAAATTTGTCCACGTTCTACCGTAAAGGAGACATCGTTTACAGCCGTAAAATCACCGAAGCGTTTGGTGAGATGAGATACTTCGATAATAACATCTGCCATACAGCTAGTATACTCTTTCCTTTTTGAATCTGTAAACCCGAAAATCGAGGATTCGAATCCTCTCCGGCTCACTTTTATATAGTAAAATTTCGAAACAAAATTTAGCCTCGTTTTATGCTCAAAATAATAATGAGAAGTCCTCTAGTTTAGCATCACGCCCACAAGGATTCGAGCACTTTTTGATTTTTTAGAAAAATTTTTGTTGGACGTCAGGACATTGCCTCATCCTTAGAATTCAAATTTAGCTTCATAATATTGCATCCGAATAAAGCAAAAATTATTACCTGAAAAGATGCTAGGTGAGAAAAGCAGCCTCACAATCTTCCCCAAAACCATAATGTAAAATCAAGACTGGTAGCTAAGCTTACTTTCTAAATACTTACGTTGTTCTTTATAAAATCTTATATCTAAGTGATACTTTAAGGAAAAGGAGGTGAAACAATATGGCAAATCTTATTCCAAGAGATTTATGGGCATTCCCTTCGCGTATGCCGTCATTGATTGATGAGATTGATGATTTACTACCGTACACGACTAACGCAATTTCTGTCTCAGAGGACGATAATCATATTCACATAGAGGCAGCAGTCCCAGGTGTTGATCCGGAAGATGTTGAAGTAACCTATGATCGCTGGATGCTTTGGATTCGTGGTGAAGCACGTGAAGAAGAGAAAAATAAGAAAAGAAAGTATTATAGGCGCGCAGCCCGTGCGTTTTCATATAGCATTGCAGTTCCAGGCGATATTGATCCAAATGTAAAGCCAGAAGCGGAAATCCAAAATGGGATGATTATGATTACCTTCCCAAGGTCTACCTCAGCAGTTCCTAAGAAAATTGCTGTAAAGCGTAGTAAGGGGAATGACGGAAAAAAATCAAAATCTAACTAGATGATACCAGAAGGGAAGGGATCATGCCTTCTTGATATTTTTGCAATAAAGGGTTCATTTGTTGATATAGTTCAATATATCCATTCACTACCTCATCATCAAGGCTAGAAAGTTCGACATAAGAAATATCGGGCTCACATTTTAGAAGTTTTGATCGCAAATTGGTAATGCTTCCACTTAATAAGAATTGCTTTGTTTAAACATTTTCTTTCTACTTTTTGCTTTTCTGCGAATATTGTCGCATATGCTTGCTCCAACTCCCGTTGCAACAGTAACAACGCCAAGAATAACGCTAACAGCAACGTCTCGCTTATCAACAAATGTATAAGTCGCATGTCCTAACGCTAGCGATTCTGCCGCGAATATGCTTTCAAAAACTGTTGCACCTATTTTACTAGAAGTTGCATTTGCAGCTCGTTCTCTTTGTAATGCAACATCATATTGTTGTTTAAGGTACCCTTTTGCAGCAACACTCGGGTGAGCAATAACACTATTAGGTGGAGCGCCAGGTTCACCCTGTAATAGTATCACTTCTCTTTGCACCACTTCGTAATCCGCTGATGAAGCTTGTTTAACTATACCCTTAGCTATCGCTCCATCTGGAACTTTGTTGTGTGCTCCTACTGTTGACAAAACGGTTAAAGCATCCTGCTGTCCTTTCCGTAGTTCATTAAGTGTTTCCTCATCTGTAAAAGCACTAGCCTCATGATTTTTTGAGGCAATTTCACGTGTTACTCTAGCAATAGATCTTGCCTTTGGGTCTTCAATGCGAATTCCACCAAATTCTCTACTTAACATAATAACCATATTATATGCTATTATTAATTACTTATAAATGGTGTTTAAACATCTTTGAACGAGTTCAACTAACTCAATTAAAGTTTCACTAACTGTGTACACTTCCCTTCAAAAAACAAGAAATCCTAGATATTTTGAGAAATGGCTAATTTAATTTTAGTAAGAGAGGACTACCAGATAAGTGGAGCGGAAGTTAACGAAAGGAGCTAGGAGTGCTTTAACAGTTTTATATTAACTTTGTGCCTGCTTTAATATTTTCAGGAGTTCTAGAAAATACAAAGTAACTGGATTGAAAATATCATAACCCATGCCATGTAATATTTTTATGACAGAGAAATCTTCAGGAATACCCTCATTTGTTTCTTTTTTAGTGATAAATTCGTGTGCTAACGAAGAACGTTGACCTAGTACTCGCAATGACAAAGATTTTTTTTCTCGTAAATACTTTAATAAAACACCGCATATTTTTGCTTGTTCTCCCTGTCTAATTAATGTTCTCTTTTTAGATTCAAGAGTTTCAATAATTTCTTTTCCCCGTTTTTTTGAAGGATCGGCATCCTCTAACATCTCAGCAAAAAGATGACGTCCATCTTTCTCTCCTGAGATTACCTGTTGAATTAGTTCATGAGGGATAGGTTGGGGATATTTGGGATCCTCGTCAATTTTTATTCGCGCTATTTTCTCCAAAACGCTTTCAGGATCTAAATCTAAATATGTTAATAATTTACTTTTTGTAGCTTCTTTAAGTTTTCTTTGATCTCTGTTCATACGCACTATTGTACTTTTGCCTACCTTTGCAAGCTTTGCGGCATCTACACTGCTATGACCTTTGAGTATCCTCATATAGTCAAAGAATCTCCCAAAATTGCAAGATTCGAGTTCTTTAAGTTCCATAGGAAATCGTTTTTCTCTGAGTAATCGGATAATTTGCGCAGGAATTCCCAATGGATCTAGTCGGGAAGCAACAATCAATAGATTTACCTCTGATGTAAGTGGATTTAATATACCGTTTTCAATATCCATTACTTCTCTATCGCTTACTTTTGCTTTTTTAGCAAAGGTACGTTTATCCATTAATAGATCTAATCGCATAAGAGTTACAGCCCACCCAATCGTTATTCCTTCTTTGGTAAGTGCTTTTACCCACTCCTCATCTCTTGCCATAGTCTCTAGATTGAGGATATCTGGATCTTTTAGATCAATACATGCCTTTAAACCGGTGAGAATTTTATTTAGCTCTATATTTATTTTTCCTTTTTCAAAAGCTTCAAGAGTTTTTGCAGATACACCTGTCATATTGATTTGGATATTCCCTAGATTAGCATTATTTCGTAGCCTCGCTCTTATAAAAGATTCTCGAGCCCTTGGAAGTGTTACTAAACGTTTATATCGAGCTTTATATATTTCTGGATCGTAAAGAGCATCTTTAGTAAAAATTACTGTAGCATTCGGTAAAGCATCTGAACCCTCTTCTCCAGACACGCTTCTGTCAGTATCAGACGAAAAAACTTCTAGCGCATCATTGGCAGGAGATAAATTCTGTTTTGCGACATCTTTTTGTGGTGCTTTTCTTTGTTTTTCAAAAAGTGTCACACTTTCAATAAATGTATTAGTTGCATAATCTTTATTAATCCCGAGAAATCTGTGGGGAATAAAACGAGGTATATATTTTTTAAAGTAGAGTTGAAACGGTTCATTGATGAACGTAGTTACAGCAAGTGCAATAAAATCTGAAGGATTCATTGTTTTAGGGTTAAAAGAGAAGGGACCAGAGGACTCTTCCATATGCTTTATAAGAGTTGTATCTAAATTCCCATGCGATGCCGTCAAAAAATAAGGATTTTCTTGTGGGGAAGGTAGAGATGCAGTTGCTTGTTCTATTGCTTTTCTTGTGCCTGTTAAAACAGGTGCAGTTGCGGTAATATAATTGCTCCTTTCTCCAGTATCTGCAAGAATTAAAGGATAAGAGGGAATAATAAGCATTGTTATTTGTCCATCTGTACTTTTTCTATTTAATGTCGAGATGAGAGAGGGATTTTTAACCAACAAAGGTTGTATAACACTGAGAGTCTCTCCAGCACGCTTTACATTAACAAGCGGAGTAAATTCACGAAAGGTTGGCAATGCTGAATTGAGGTTGTCAAGAGTTTTCGCCTTTGCATATATATATGCGGACATTTCAGGACTATTATTTTCTATTTGTCTAAAACGAGGAGCTTCTCTCATTGAATGTCTTATAGCAAAAATGTGCATGAAAAACAATATTTCCTATCTGCTGATGCAAAATAACATCACAAAATTATAAAAAGGTCAAGACGTTAGAAATATTAAAATTCCTAACTGATTGATATGTTTTTGAGAAATATTAGCCTTAAATTCTCAATCCAATTCATAAAGTGTTCGAAACAAAGTGCATTGGGGTCACAAATTCAGTAATAATTTTGTATATTTATGAGGACCTTTGTTTAAAAGATTATCCAATACTATTAACCAAGCATTGACATAGTGCTCATTATAGTGTACATTGTTAACATATGACTCAAGCACTTCCTATAACACAAGCTAGAAAAAATCTTTTAAGACTAGTTGATGAAATTGACGAAAAATATACTCGTGTCGATTTAACAAAGAATGGCAAAATTAAAGCGACATTGGTTTCTGCTGATTATCTTGATTCCCTTGAAGAAACAATATTCACTTTGAAAAATTCGATGAAAGATATTCGTCAAGCTGAAGAAGAAGTTTCTCAAGGTAAATTTATAAATCTTGAGGAAATTCAAAAAAGAATCCAAAATGCCAGCTAAATCATTTGTTCTTGCCCAAAAGGTAGATAAGAGCTTCTCAAAATTACCTCTTCATATTCAAAAGAAAATCTTAAAGTGTTTTGAAATTATAAAAACAAATCCCGTTGCGGGCATTAAATTACACGGCGAACTGGAAAATTATTTCAAATATAGAGTAGGTGATTACAGAATTGTATATAGCTTTGATACAAAAAAAGTCTTGTTATCGTTGTTAAAATTGAGCATAGGCAGGGTGTTTATAAATAGTAAACGAGTGGCTATTAATATTAAGCTGTTATATATTGTTTTAAATTATCATACATGTTGAAATACGATTGAAGCAAAGGTTCGAAATTTTGGATATCGGGCTCACAACGAAATCTTTATATTTTTAATACTCAAAGTTACTTTTTTGAAGCTGAGATGGTTCGGATAGCATCAGGATATCAAATTTAATTCGTGATTATTACTTATATTATGAAAGTAAAATCTAACTATGCGGAAAGATATCCTTTATTAGAGAGGCAGGCAGATTTTTTTTATCTTGATTAAGAACATGTCCTGGTTGCTGCTGTTCCGGCCATTTGAAGCGATAATAAGCTCCTCCACAAATTTCATTTCGACATTGAACATCTTCAAGTGTTTTGGGATGTTGTATAACGTCAGCATCCACGAAATACGAGGGAGCTAAACCGGCAAGGCCTACTGAAACAATACCACCACCTGCTAAAAGTTTAAATTCTCCTGGAGCATATTTTAAAACAAGCAATGATGCAGTAAGACCACTAAGAGCATATCCAATTTG